>Ga0255757_10000278_pt1 | contig 49341 bp, 39 predicted proteins | sample 071ome_27_FD_179957 | JGI IMG/M metagenome (GOLD analysis project Ga0255757, IMG submission 179957) | Coastal salt marsh microbial communities from the Groves Creek Marsh, Skidaway Island, Georgia - 071409AT metaG (version 2) | ecosystem: Environmental > Aquatic > Marine > Intertidal zone >...
ACGCTCAATGATCAGACATCATCCAAACACAGATTTACTCACAGATTACACCGTGGGCAGCCTATCGCTGGCCCCCACCATCTCTGTCACGACGCACCTGAAATTTTGCGATCAATGCAGGGACAGCGTGCATTCACTGAAGCAACTCGGCGGCGCGCTTCTTAGCGATGCTGAGCCAGAAACCGTATCGGGCGACCTGCTCAGCCAAACGTTAGCGAAATTAGACGTTGAGTCGGTCACTCAGAGTAGCGCTGTCGATGCTTTAGCCGACGCTCAGAGTACAAAGTGTGATGATGAACTGAAGGGAATCCCCAACTATCTCAATAAATTCCTGCCGAGGAATGGGCTCAGTTGGCGCAAATTGTCATCTTCAGTAACTGTGGCCCCAATTAGCGTTGGCGAGACTCAGTATGAGCTTGCACTCCATAAAATTTGCGCAGGCGGTAAAACGCCAGTACACGATCATCACGGTGTTGAATACACCGTGGTGCTCAAAGGCAGCTTTTCAGACGAAGACGGGATGTATCACGAAGGCGACTTTGTGGTTCGCGAGCCGGGCGATGTACACCGCCCGTTCGCTACTCAGCATGAAGACTGTATCTGCCTCTCGGTTCTAGAGGCGCCTATCAAGCTGAAAGGGCTTGGTCGCGTCCTGAATCCCTTTATGAAGTTTCAGCCCAGCTGACGCTTCCCCCTTTGAACCCATCCCCCTTTGGGTTCGACGTGAGGGCATCCTTCGGGATGCCCTTTTTTTTCTTTTCAGCTTACCCGATGCCTAAGGGAATAACATCTCCACAGGCAAAAGGCTAAATGGCTTGCTCATATGGCGCCGGATCGAATCCAAACGGCGCATACCGCGCGGTGACCCCGGCGAGGGTTTCGCGCGTCCAGTAGGGGTGTCCGGGCGCGGGGAACCCTAGTACCGTTCGCTCAAGCACCGAGGCGCTGGCCAACCAGCGCTCAAACCGCTGCTCGGGGTGGTACATTGACCAAGACCAGCCGGGGTGCAGAAGAGAAATCCAGTCAGCATCTGCTCGTCTGAACGAGAGGTTCTGCGCAAGTCGCATAGATCCTGAGGTAAGCGGGCGACCGCGATGCCAAACGTCGTGCCGGTAGAACAGCACATCACCGGGTCTGAAATCGGCAATCTGCTCACGTTCGTAGAGCCCTGCTCTGAACGCCGCGACCTCGGGTGCTTGTTCCCTAAAGTAATGCTCAGCAGCTAATCGGTCATTGATAAAAGGATGTTTACCCATGCCTGGCGAGTGCCTGTAGGGTAGCTGATAAGCGGGATCCTCATCGCTACGCCTCGTAACAAACCCCGTCTCTCCCGCACAGTCTCGAGCATCTGAAAAGTAAATGATCAATTCAACAGCTGCGGGCGAATGCCAGGATGGTGGATGCACCAACATGTGGTTTGGGTAATCCATGTGAATACGCTGGTCTTGGTTATCTCTCGCGTCTTGCGTCGTGTGGCCATATTTCGGCCAAAGATCAGACTGGGTTAACCGAAGCGCCATAGGCTCAATATCAAGCAACGCTGCGACGGCTTTAATCAGTTTGTCATGCAGCGTCACTCGGTTAAATTCTGCATGCTTTGAAGGGAAGACGAACCGACCGCCGCTGCCAAAATCCCGTACCTCAAGTGCCGCTTTGGATCCTGGCGCTGGGAACTCAAGCTCGGCAAGGCATCGCAAGCTTTCAATCAGCGAGGCGGGCAATAGCTCGGAGACCAGAACCACACCTTCTCTCCGCCAGGCTTCAATCTGTGCAGGGGTTATGCCTTCTTTACTCGCAGGCGAGGCCAGCACAGAACAGGCGTCATTCATGCGAGTTCGCGCTCAAGGCGATTACTCGGCCATCCATAGCCGCGTAGACCGCGAAAATCGTGGTGGTTTGAGATGATTGCTGACTTGAGCACGGCAATGGACGTGGGCATCACAAAGTCTCTTTACTTATATCTTTGCTTATCTCTTCTGGCTTATCTCTTCTGGCTTCTTTCTTCTGGCTTCTTTCTTCGGGTTCATCTCTTGAGACGCTTACTCACCTGGCTTTGGCTTAAGTTCATAGCCAAGTAGCGCTAGCTTTTGCCCCGACCCTAACTGAGCTATCACGCCGCCCCAATCGACCTCGCCCGCGCTTTATGCATCAAACTCCCTCAACGCGGGATAACCGACTGATCTTAACGCCAGCGCTTTTCTTCCGAACCTACTACTTAAGATGCTGCCAGCATCACATCCGCAAGCCTTGAGCGTTGATACCGCTCATCCCCGAATTGATACTGATTCCAAAGGGCCCTTCGGAGATAGAGCTGTGCATCGCAGTCATAAGTGAAGCCAAAACCGCCGTGAAACTGCACCGCCCGGTCGCCCGCTTCAGCAAACTGTTCGGTGGCGCAAGCTTTGGCCATCCGCACCGCGTTTTCCAACGTTTCCGGCTCTGCGCCAGCGGCCCACTCAGTGGCTGCGTGATAAACATAAGCTCGAGCCATTTCGGAACCCATCAGAATATCGACGGTGGGGTGTTTCAGCGCCTGGTAAGCGCCGATATAACGATCGAACTGTTTGCGGGTTTTTAGGTAATCCACTACGACACCGAGCACCCCAGCAATCCCGCCCGAAGATTCGGCGGAGGAGAGCAGCAGGCTTGCGTTCTCAATAACATCGAATGCAAAACCTGGACACAGTGCATCCTGATCTAACACCAAGTGTTCGAACGTTACGCTAAAGCTTCGCCTTGTTTCATCGATCACTGATTCTCGCTGAATCGCGGCGGAAGCGATCTGCGCGCGCTCCACAAGACACAGCCTGACATCACCCTCGAACTTCGCAGCAACGATCAGCAAAGTCGCTTCTTCTGCGGCTTCCACAAACACCTTTTGACCCGAGAGCGAGAACTGATCACCCGTTTTGGTGAGGGTGACGTCAGTATCCGCTAATGACCAGCTGCCTGATGGCTCCCACAACGCCAGCGACGCAATCGATCCGCTAGCCACCCGGGGCAACCACTTGCTCTGCTGCTCTGGACTGCCGCACGCCAACAATGCTTGTGCCGCAATGGTGGTAGCGACGAAAGGCGAGGGAACAAGATAGCGACCCAGCGCTTCAGCCACAGGCACGGCATCCGCAAGGGTCATACCGAGCCCGCCATGCTGTTCCGGGATGCCAATCCCGACCCAACCGAGATCGGTCATCGCTTGCCAGCGCGAGCCATTAAATTCAAGACCGCCCTCTATCGAGGCACGGAGACCAGCCACGGGCGCTTCTTTCGCACAGAAGTCCATCGCCGTGTCCAGCAACATGCTTTGTTCTTCACTGAACGCAATCACGGGCATCTCCCTAACTCTTGGGCAAACCAAGCACACGCTCACCCAAAATGTTTTTCTGGATCTGAGTGGTACCGCCGCCAATGGTTCCTGAAAAAGCGTTCAAATAAGAGCGCTGCCACTTGCCCCCGTCAATCGCATCATCACTGATGTACCGCGCGCCGTTTGCGCCTTGGAGCGACAAGGCAAACCGAGTCATCTTGCGCTTTAATTCTGAGCCTCTTAACTTGCCCGACATGGGCACAGCCGTGGGCCAATCCTGACAGAGGGCTGGAATTCTCGATTTGGCGCCCATCAGCTGGTTGCCCTTGGCTTCGAGAATCAGTTTCATCAACTCATCTCGCGTAAGCGGGTCTTCAAGCGCAGGGCGCCCGTTACGCCTGCTTCGTCTCGCGAGCTCAACGATGTCATTGATGTTGAGGTCCATCGCCGACAAGCCGCCCGCCTGACCGCCGATTGCCCCTCGCTCAAACATCAGCGTTTTCATGGCCACCGACCAACCCTCACCTTCAGCTCCCAAACGGCAGCTGGCAGGGATTCGCGCATCGCTGAAATACGTTTGGCAAAACCCATATTCTCCGGTCAGCTTTTTAATGGGAACTGGATCTACGCCAGCGACCTTCATCGGCGCGAGAAAGAAGGTTAGCCCGGCATACTTATTTGGCCCGTCGGTCGAGGTTCGAGCCAATAAAATCATGTATTTCGCGTAAGCCCCAAGGCTGGTCCAAATCTTCGAACCATTGACCACGTACTCATCGCCGTCGCGCACAGCACGCACTTGAGCATTGCCGAGGTCTGAGCCATTGTCAGGCTCCGAGAAACCTTGGCACCAGATATCCTCAGCGCTCAAGATGTTCTTAATATAACGCTGCTTATCTTCTTCGGTCCCCATATCCAGAATGAGTGGCCCTGCCCAGTTGAGGCCGATGGTGTTTGGAACAAATGGGACCCGTGCGGCAGCCATCTCCTGATTTACGATATCTTGAAACGCTTGTGGCTGGCCGCCTCCGCCGTATTCACTCGGCCATGCCATGCCTAGGTAACCCGCCTCGTAGACCATGCGTTGCCAGTTGCGGAGGAACTCGAACTGCTGATCCGTTCCCACTTCCATGAAGGTTTCTGGCAACAAAAAGCCAGGATCAGCGGGCGTTTTATCGGCGAGCCAAGCGCGCACGTCGGTTCGGAATTCGTTCAATATCTTTTGCGATGTCATTCGTTTCTCTTCAGTTAATGGCGCTTTTAAACACAATTTAAACACCCGGCAGGGTCGTCTCGTGATCTCACCGGATTTCTCATCATCTTAGGCATAAGCCGATGCCAATTACAGCGTCTCGATTCATGTTATGACAGACGATTGATCACCTGAATCTGATCATTAGCTCATTCATTTCGCCTTTACTTGGGACTGCAGCTATGCTCTCTTAACGGTTCACCATTTTCCGCCAGACAGAAGGCTATGACCCCGATTACTCGACGCACTGCATGGATTTACGGGTCAATGAGCCTTCCGCTTGCCATTATCGGATACCCCTTGGCGGTCTGGGTTCCACGACTGTACTCCACTGAAATTGGGCTCAGCCTCACTGTGATTGGCATGGTGATCTTTGCGGCCGCGATTTTTGACGCCGTATCTGACCCCGCGATGGGCTTTTTGTCCGACCGACTCAAGACTCGCTGGGGTCGAAGAAAACCGTGGATTCTTTTTGGCGTCCCCTTGTACGCTTTTGCTGTTTGGATGCTTCTTAACCCTTCGGTTGGTACAACCGTGGTCTATCTCGCGTTCTTCTTTATTTTGCTGCGTCTCGCCACCACCGTCCTTGGCCTACCTTACGCGGCCTGGGGCGTTGAGCTTTCGGGTGAGTATCACACTCGGACAATGATTCAATCCGCACGCGAGAAATATGTCCTGTCTGGTCTGATCGTGGCTTCAGCCATTGTGCTTGTGTCCGAAGAGGTGTTCGAAAACCGGTCTGCCAGTTTCGTTCTTAGCAATTTTTCTTGGGTCATTGTGACCCTGCTACCCCTAACCGCATTTTTAATTTTATGGAAAGTACCTGAAGTCCCCGTGCGGGCAGCGCCGCCAGTCTCAGTCTTTCGCTCGCTAGTGAACATGCGCAAGAACGGGATTTTTATTCGACTGCTCGCGATTGAGCTCCTCATTGCGGGGGCCGAAAACTTTCGTAACACGCTCTCGCTCTTTTTTGTTCAGGATTACATCGGAGCGGACCGAGTGGGTCGCCTTTATGTGATTTATTTCAGTGTTGGGCTTATCGCAATTCCATTCTGGGATTGGCTCGCCAAGAAATACGGCAAGCACCAATCTTTGGCTTCCGCTATGGTCTTTGTCAGCATCATCACCATTGCCTGTTTCATGTTGGAATACGGCCAAGTGCTGCCCTTTTATGCGCTGTTTGCCTTGAAGGGGTTTTGTTTTGGCGCCTTTGCTTACTTGCCCCGCGCCATGCTGGCTGATGTGGTGGACCTCGATACAGTTCGAACCGGCACTGCTCGCCCAGCGAGTTATTTCGCAATTCTCGGCTTCATGACGAAATGTGCAGCGTCCTTCGGCGGCTTATCACTGCCCATTTTAGGTTTGGTGGGTTACCAAGTGGCTAGGGGGGCCACCAATGGGCCGACGGAGCTGCTTTGGCTCGGTATTCTCTATGCGATTGTGCCAACCATATTCTTCGGCATTGCGTTTTACCTCTGCGCCACTTGGCCACTGACGGCCAGCGTCCATCAAAGGCTGCAAAACCTGGTGGAGCGCAAACAAGCGCGCTATCAAACCACCTAGTCCACTAAGTCTTCGAGGTCCTCACCACTCAAAAGCCGTTCAATAGCTTCTAGGCGTTCAATCACCGAGGTGAGCTCCAGAATCTTCTGCATCCTCGAGGCATCAAACCGGATGTATTGAAACAATCGATTGGAAAACTCGCTTGACGTCTGATCGATCCAGTCGTCGCTGGTCAGGATCTTGGCCAATTCCTTGCCTTGGCGACCGAGCAATTCAATCAGCAGAGCTGTGATGTGCTGTGTGCGCTCGGAGTAGTCCTCCGTCGCATCTCGGTCGACCAGTCGCTCCGCACGCACAACGCGGTAAGGCAGTGTTTGCACTTCCTCCACCATGCGATAGCGACCCACCATGTCGACGGTGGCGTGAATGCGCCCATCGTCGAGCACATCTTTAATCTCACAAGGGCCAGCAGAAAAGATAGCCTGCGGAACATAAGTGGCTTGGTTAGAGGCCAACGCTTCTTCTTGCGTTTGCTTGGGTTTTGCTGCGTGGATTTCTTTCACCGTATGACAAATACCGACCATTCGGCCGGACGAACTGCAATCATGCACCATCTTTCGATAGCGTGGCTCAAAGACATGCAGCGGAATCACGGTGCCCGGAAAAGCGACCAAATCCGGAATAGGAAAGAGTGCGATTTCAACGTCTTGATCGACGGCATCGGCAACAAGGGTTAGTTTTGTCGAGGACGCTTGGCTCATCTCAATTACCTTGGCATATCAAATCTTACGACCGCTTCCCCTTGAGGGATTGGTCAAGCCTCGATCGGTCTCGCCTATCACCGACGGTTGACTCGCAGCACAGCATGGACCAACTTTTCACGTCTCTGGCATACTCGCACAAAACAGCCCCTATTGGACGCACCCATGACGAAGTTCTCCATCCTTGACCTGGTTCCAATCACCAAAGGCAGCGATGCGAACACTGCGCTTGCGCGCAGCCGAGAACTGATCATCCTGGCAGAGACGCTGGGCTATACGCGGTACTGGGTTGCAGAGCATCACAACATGCCGGGCATCGCGAGCTCCGCAACCGCCGTGGTGATCTCGCATCTTGCGGGCGCAACCACCTCCATCAGAGTCGGGTCAGGCGGCATTATGCTGCCGAATCACGCCCCCCTCGTGGTGGCTGAGCAATTCGGCACGCTGGCGTCGTTGTTCCCCGGTCGGATTGATTTGGGGCTCGGCCGTGCGCCGGGTACCGATGGCCTCACCATGCAAGCGCTACGGCGAAGTTTAGATTCGAATGTCGAGGACTTCCCTCGTGATGTGGTTGAGCTGCAACACTACTTAAAACCTATTCAATCGGGTCAGCGAGTTGTCGCAACCCCAGGTGCAGGCACCGAAGTCCCCATCTGGATTTTGGGCTCGAGCCTCTTCGGGGCCCAGCTGGCCGCACTCCTCGGGATGCCTTTTGCTTTTGCCTCCCATTTTGCACCCACGTATTTGGACACCGCCATTCGAATGTATCGCGAGAATTTCAAGCCGTCTGAAGCACTCAGCGAGCCGCACGTCATGATCGGCGCGAATTTATGCGTGGCCGAAACGGACGACGAGGCGCAGTTTCTGAGAAGCTCAGCGCTACAATCCTTCGTCAATTTACGACGTGGCCAGCCTGGACCTTTGCCACCACCCATCCAGGACTTCGAACAACAGCTGAATCCGGGCGAACGACAAATGATGCAGGACATCGGGCAAGTGTCTGCCGTGGGAAGCCCTGAGACAGCAAAGCAGTCGGTCGAATCGATCCTTCAACGCACAGGCGCCGATGAGCTGATGTTCGTCTCCGCGATTTGGGACCACGATAAGCGTCTTAAAAGCTACACCTTGGGCGCATCCGTCATGAATCAAATCAATAATGCTCCTGCTTGCCCGATAGAGGAACCCAGGATTACGACCGACGAACGGATCACCGCTTGAATTCCAGGGGGAGCATCTGCCTGCCCAAGAGTGGCGAAAGCTGCTAGAGTGAGGCCACCATCAGCGAGACGCGATCAACACCCTTATGTCTTTGATACAAAAGCTGTCCCCAACGGGTAGTCCGGTGAGTGTCTCGAAAGAATTGGTCGCTGCAGGGACCACGTTTCTCTCGATGGCCTATATCACCATCGTAAATCCAGCCATCCTTTCCGATGCAGGCATGGATTTTGGAGCCGTCTTTGTCGCTACTTGCATAGCTGCTGGAATAGGCTCGATCTTGATGGGACTCGTGGGGAGGTTGCCAGTCGGCCTAGCCCCGGGCATGGGGCAAAACGCCTTTTTTACCTATGTGATCGTCATCGGGATGGGCCACCCGTGGCAAACGGCCCTAGGCGCAGTGTTTGTATCCGGGATGCTGTTCGTATTGATCAGCATCTTTCCTGTCCGCGAGTGGTTAATCAATAGTATTCCGATGAACCTAAAACGCGGTATTTCGGCCGGAATCGGTTTTTTTATCGGATTTATCGCGCTTCAAAACGCCGGCATAGTGGAGGCGAGCGATAGTACGCTGGTCACCATGGCCAATGTGGCTCGACCCGAAACGCTTTTTTGTTTTCTCGGCTTCACGATCATTACCGTGCTGAGTGCAAGGCGCATCTTTGGGGCCATCATTCTAGGCATTTTGACTGCTTCGGTATTAGGCTGGGTCTCGGGCATCACGGCATTTGGCGGCGTGTTTTCGGCACCGCCTTCTATAGCGCCTGTGTTCCTCGAGCTCGACATCATGGCTGCGCTCGAGGTGAGCCTGATCCCTGTCGTTCTCGCCTTGCTCCTGGTTGATGTGTTTGACACTGCAGGAACCCTAGTCGCCGTATCGTCGCGGGCGGGCCTAACCGACCAGCGCGGGAGAATTCTCAACCTCCGAGGCGCGCTCTTTGCTGATTCAAGCGCGACGCTCATTGGTGCACTGCTCGGTACCTCTTCAACCACCAGCTATATCGAGAGTTCTGCGGGTGTTGAAGCAGGTGGTCGAAGCGGGTTGACCGCAATTTTGATAGGACTATTGTTCCTTCTGGCCGTCTTTCTCGCACCGCTCGCGCAGAGTGTGCCCGCTTACGCCACCGCCGCTGCGCTGCTTTTCGTTGCCTGTTTAATGGTTAGTAACTTGGCCGAGCTTAACTGGGAGGACTACAACGAATTTGTTCCGGCTGTGCTTTGCACAATGGCCACACCGCTCGCTTTTTCCATTGCCGACGGCATCGGCATCGCGTTTATCACCTACGCCCTGATCCGACTCTTCAGCTGGGGAAGAATTATGCCTGCTGACTTGCCGGTATACTTTGTCGCGCTGCTCTTTTTAGGCAAATTCATCTTGCTTTAAAAGGTTCAGGCGCACTCGCCGATACTCTCGCCCAACGCATTCATGAGGCTATCAATTTGCGGCGCCTCGACAATAAAAGGCAGCCCTAGCTGAATCGTGTCGCCGCCGTAACGAACATAAAACCCTTTCTTCCACATGGACATGGCCACTTCAAAAGGTCGCCTTAACGGCTCGCCTTCATAGGCAGCAAGCGTGATACCCCCTGCCAAACCATAGTTTCGAATATCGACGATCGACGGCGTATTCGCCAATTGGTGGATCGATTGCTCAAAGACCGGCGCGATCGCCTTAACCCGCTCAATCATGTGTTCTTTTTCAAGGATCTCGAGACTCGCAAGCCCCGCCGCGCATGCCAAAGGGTGGGCGGAGTAGGTATAGCCGTGGGGCACTTCTAGCGCGTAGTGTGGCGCGCCAGTCTCCATAAAACAGTCGTAAATGCGCTGGTCGACCACCACCGCGCCCATAGGCATCGCGCCATTGGTCAGCTGCTTGGCAACGTTAATGATGTCTGGCTTGACGCCAAATGCTTCCGAGCCTGTATTCGCGCCCATACGGCCGAAAGCTGTGATCACTTCATCAAAGATCAACAAAATATCGTATTGATCACAGATAGTTCGCAGACGTTGCAAATAGCCGTGAGGCGGCGGAAAAACGCCGCTTGAGCCTGCCAGAGGCTCGACAATCACCGCCGCAATATTGGAGGCATCATGCAGAGTGATCAATTCCAGCAAATCATCCGCCAGATCTGCTCCGGTTGTCGGCATCCCCGGCGTGAAGTAGTTCTCCTTCAGCCATGTGTGCCTTAAGTGATCGCTTGCAATGCCCTCACCGAAACTCGCACGATTACCCCCAATGCCGCCGACCGAAATCCCACCAAAGTTAACGCCGTGATAACCCTTGGCTCGACCGATCAGCCGCGTCTTGCTCGCCTTACCCCGCGCCCGCCAATAGCCTCTAGCAATTTTTAGCGCGGTATCCGCCGCTTCAGAGCCTGAACCGCAGAAGAACACTCGGTTAATGCCCTCGGGCATAAATTGCGTGATACGTTCAGCCAGCTTGAAGGCTCCGGGGTGGCCGAACTGAAAGGTGGGACTGAAATCTAAACGGCTCGCCTGCTCGGCAATGGCTTGATTAATGGCGCCAACGTTATGGCCAAATCCGCAAGTCCAAAGCCCTGAGAGGCCATCAAATATCGACCGACCCTGATCGTCCTGGTAATACACACCATCGGCCCCAGTGATGATCCTCGGATCTTCTTTAAATTGGCGGTTACCCGTGAAAGGCATCCAGTAAGCATCTAACTGTGCAGAGGTCAACGCTTCATTTGAGTCAGTCATGGATTGGTTTCCTCGGCATCTCGCGATATTGAGCAACCTTAATGTTCGCGCAATATCAATACAAAATCGACTCTCGAGCATCATCATTCTGCGCTGACACTCGGTGCGGCGATGTCTCACAGAGCCAAGAGGATTCGACTTTTGATCCAATGATGAGGCCGGTTAAACTGTGTGTTTCCCAACCCAGACGCTACGCTTGTGATCTCTGCTTTTCGCGTTTTTATCCACAAACTGCTCGTCACTCTGTGCTTCTCGATGGCAGCTCAACTGAGTTCAGCCCTGGATGTCAAAGACGTCGAAAAACAGATTCTAGACGCGCGCCTTCAAGGGCAACTAAGCCGAGCGAACGGGCTCGCTCAGATGCTATCCGAAGATGCCGATCACCGGCTCTTGGGTATGGGCCTCGAGATCGATAACCTTGCAACCGAGCTCTCCTGGAACACCGAGTCTCAAACGTATGACGCTCGCATCGAGACCCTGGCCGATGCCTTGATTAAGCACTGCAATCGCAAATTCAGTCGGGTTGACGCGAGCGATGCCTTTCAGTGCGGAAGAGGGCATTTCGCACTGTCATTTCTCTCCGGCGTGCGCGGCCAGTACTACGCCGCTGGCGTTAATGGCACCCAGGCGATTAAGGCCTTTGAGTCAGCGCTGGAACGAGATCCCGAGAATCTCGCTATCAAACTGCCTTTAGGCATGGCGTACTACTACGCTGATCATTTGCCTTCTTTTGTTCGATGGGTTGCGCCCCTTTTGTGGTTCATCCCATCAGGTTCTTCCCACAAGAGCTTGCCTTACTTGAGGCAGGTCTCAGAAACACCAGGGCCTTACCAAGACGCTGCACTGTTCGTTCTGGGCGATCTACTGATTCAATCACCCATGCATCGGGGCTCGGCTTGGGAGTATTTTGCACCCATCGTCACGCGCTACCCCGAGAACGGTCGGATTCACCTTGCTCTCATTGGCAGCTACATCGTGAACGACGACTGGCAAAAAGCGGAGACCGCGATTACGTCACTCAGGGAACAGATTCCGAAAGATGCCGAGCAATACCGTCTCATGGCAGACATGTGGTGGGTTTACGCACGTTGGCACCAAGATAAGACTATTGGTGAGGAGGCCCAGCGTCGTCTACTCGGGGCTCAAGCTGACGAACAGCCTGCATGGGTAAGAACATCCTTTGAGCTGGCGCAGGCATTGGCGATGGAAACCTCGGGTGATAGAGAAGCCGCCGCTTCGCGCTATACCGCGATCAGCCAGCGAGATCGTTGGGACGCTTGGCCTTGGCTGGTCGACATCGCAAATCAACGACTCGACGCATTCCGATAGACGCGATTAGTCTGTGTTTGCGCCAGACTCTTCGAGGTAGAGGCTTCGCAAAACGCTCCGCCACATTCGATATTGGTCCGACAGGCTGCCCGAGAGTTCAACGATTCGTCCTTCCACTTCAGCTAACGTGGGTGCAAGCGAGCGATTCAAGGAGTCAGCCATTTCCTCCAACTCGTCCTGATTCTGACGAAAATCTTGATAGCGGCGGTACGCCCGCAGAAGCGCATCGTAGTCAAACGCAAGTTGCTGACGCCCAACGCGATCAGTTGCGCCCAAAGCCTGGTTGTAGTCTTCAAATTCAAATTGGTATTGGCGCCAGATGTGATACGGGCCTACCATCTTTTGCATGACCTCTGCGTATGCCTCATCGACCGCATCCACAAACGAAAACTCACTGTCACGGATTCGCTCGATTCGCCGTAGCATCGGATCGTCCTCGGCTGGGTAACCAAAAAGCACATAACGATCTTCCGTTGATCCTAAGTACGAGCGAAAGGTTGCGGGCGCGAGCTCAGCCCCGTAGCGCATAAGAGAAACGGCTTGGAGATCAATCAACACCTCGCTCGATTGACGCTTCAGGCGTTCGGACAAGGCGTTGGCGACCTTAAAAAAGAGCGGTGAAAATGGCTCCCTCTTGGCGAGTGCATCATCAAGGTAGTCGGAGGCTTCAGCCTCATGACGCATCGATTCGTCAAACCAAATCGCCCCCGAAGCATCAACACAACGGATCTCCAAATGTATTCTTGCAGCATGGGCATCCTCAATCTTACCTTCGCAACCCAGCTCTGCAGTGGACTCGGCACTCGGTACAACGCGGACTGCGCCCCAATAACCCGATTGATCCAGGACGTCTTTCAGCTGCGTCGAAAAGTAATGCTTTTCTGCCTCAATGAGACGCGCTTCAGATTGTGTCGCCGCGCTCGATCGGTTCTCAAACAGTGCGATCGACACATTCAAAAGGGGCGCCGTCGCTGCGCCCGTGGCTTGATCCAGGGTAACGGGCATCGCTTGCAGGGGTTCGCTTAATGTTGCAATCGAATCTGAATCTACAGCACCCGGATCTGATACGGTTTGGCATCCAGCCACAAGCAAGATCAAGAAGAACGCCGAGAAGCACTCAATGCCTGTCACATTCAAGTGTGCAGTCTCTTCGGCATCCGGCGGGGAAGAAACGCGCCTATCATCCATCGCTCTCGATGTCGTCCACCAGAATCCGAATAAATTGCGCATACGCCCCAGACTAAAACGTGATTGCCGCCTCATGAGGGACTTTCCCCGCCAAGAGTACAAACCTTACCTTTGCCCACGACATACTCACACTGGAATCGATCCTCGCCGGGTTCAAACGGCACATAGACTCGATTAATCGTGAATGCTTGGGAGACGCCTTGACCTAAAATACTGGTCGCAACGTTGAGTTCCCTACGGGCGGGGCTCAAAGTCAAACGATGTTCGATGCCAATGCCTCCGGGCAACAACTGCTTCACGATCAATTGCTCTTCCCGCCACTCACATCGAGCGAACCCAAGATTTGTCATCCCCGACTCTGGCTGCAAGGACTCGCACCGCAACGTGAAGTTGTCATCGCGATGGATTTCGAGGGAAGCATCACTTGAAACCACTTCGAGTACACTGGTTCGGGTAATGTGTTCAGCCAACCGGCCCAGATTGATAAGGCCCTGCAAATCAGCCATGGCCATCATGGGAGAGTCGCCAAATCGAGGATCGGATTGCGCAAGACGCCGACGGTGACCACTCAACGTGACCTCATAAAGGTAACGAAGCTTATCGCCCGGGTTCTCACTGCGAGAAAAATCAATTTCCCAGTGCCCATCAAACAGTGGCTTGATTGGAAAACTGCTTGTTGCCCACAGCGCACCAGACCAAGTCAGCATCAGCAAGCCCAACAGAGTGCCCCAAACCTTAGGCTGTCGGTACCGCTCGCTTTTAATTTTTAACGCTTGCATTTAGATTCAAGGGTTCACGTTTTAGAGGCCTACGTATGGACTATCCACTTTCCGGGCTCAAAGTGCTTGATTTTTCGCGAGTACTCGCGGGACCGTTTGCGGGCCGAATGCTGTCAGACCTTGGCGCAGACGTCGTCAAAGTTGAACCACCAGAGGGCGACGTTACCCGATTCTGGGGCAAAAGCATCGCGAATGTGCCGGGATATTACCATCAACAGAATGCCGGCAAGCGCAACATCTGCGCGGACTTACGCAGGCCAGAGGCTATCGCGCTGATTGAAGCGCTTGTTGAGCAAGCCGACATCGTCATCGAAAATTACCGTCCGGACGTAATGGGTCGACTCGGGCTCAGCTATGCGCATCTCGCAAGCCTCAATCCACGAATCATTATGCTGTCGATTAGCGGTTTCGGGCATGGCGGCCCTGAGTCAAGGCGACCCGCTTATGCCCCGGTCATTCACGCGGAAGCTGGACTCATTCACCGATCCGCAGATGAAGCCGAAGGCGCAGGTCGAGGGCGATTTTTTCAAGACCTTCCATTGTCTGTCGCTGACACCAATGCCTCACTCCACGGACTGGTGGGGCTACTTGCCGCAGTCATTCATCGTGAGAAAACAGGACAAGGGCAACACATCGACATTGCTATGATCGATGCCACGGTCGCCACCGACGACAAGATCCACTACGACCTGGAAGACGCTTGGGATACCGCACCGCTTCGAAATGAAATCTACGATTTACCACACGGCCCCGTCCTCCTTTCAACCGATTTCCGCTTACTGTTCAAACGTCTCATCGAGCACCAATACCTGGCTGACCCCAGTTCGAGTGAGGATGATTTTGATACCAAGGTTGCCAAGCGCAGACAGGCTGCCGAGGCCTTTTTGATGAGCCTTGAAACAGAAGACGCATTCGATGAGGTGATGCGAGCCATGAACTTTGCCTGGGGACGGGTGCGCAACCCGGTTAATGCACCGGATCAAGCGACCCTGCGAGCGAGGGGCACCATCATCCAAATCGACGATCGCGCCGGAGGCACTCGGCCGGTCACTCAATCCCCTTATCGATTTTCAAATGCGAAAAGTGGCGTTCGAGGCCCTGCCGCGCATCGCGGCGAGCACAATCGCGAAGTTTTGAAAGATTGGCTTAATTTCGACGACGATGCTGTCAGCGCACTCCTGGACCAGGGTGCGCTGCAGGATGAATCAGCCGCTCTTTAAGCGCTGGGGACTACCAGATATTTCTCGCCCGTGGCTTGCTTGGCATAGGTCATTAGGTGCTGCTCTTGCAGCATCTCCGTCAAACTGACCTCAGCAGTGTAACCACTGGCAAACGTCGTGGTGATCTCATCGGCGACGCGCTGACGAAGGGCGTTGGCTGCGTCCATCCCAATCTTCTGTAGGAACGGTGTCAAAAGCCATCCACCCAGTCCCCAAGCCATGCCGAAGCTTCGATTTAGCGTGGTTGGGGAGCGGTCAAGACCGCCGTAGATATAAACCTGTTTGTAGGTAGTCGAGCCATAGCGAGAGAACTCACCCATCTTCGCGCTTTGCGCCGCTTCCATTGCGGTAAGAATTTGCCCGGCCAAGGTGCCGCCGCCCGTGGCATCGAAACCCAGCGTCGCGTTAGTTTCAGTCAACACCGACACCAAATCGGCCATAAAGTTGGGCGACGTTGAATTCAGCGCATGCTTCGCGCCAATCCCTTTGAGCAATTCAACGTGCTCATCTTTACGAACAATGTTCACTAGAGGGATGTCATCTTTCTGACAAATCTTGACCAGCATCTGCCCTAAGTTCGAAGCTGCAGCCGTATGCAAAAGGGCTGTGTGGCCCTCAAGTCGCATGGTTTCAACCATGCCGAGTGCGGTCAGCGGGTTGACGAAGCAACTTGCCCCTTCCTTCGCTGACACCCCTTCGTTCATCAGCAAACATTGGTTCGCTTTCATGATTCGGTATTCGGCATACATCGCACCACCCAGAATCGCTACGGTTTTGCCCATGAGCGCCTGCGCTGCATCACTGCCACCCGCTTGAATTACTTCACCTGCCCCCTCGTTTCCTGCGGGCATTGATTGATCAGCTCGAGCACCAACCAGTCGCATCATCGCCTCGGGCACGGGCGCCGTCACGGTGGGTGCGTCCGCGGACCCACCGAAGGTTGCTTGGCTGATATCCGCTGGCCCGAACAGGAGCCCCAGATCAGAAGGATTGATGGGCGAGGCCTGAACCCTGACAAGCACTTCATCCTCTTTCGGCTCAGGGAAGGTGACCGTCTCTAAACTTAACTTCAACTCACCCTGAGACGTGATTTCAGTTCTGAATTGCTTGCCTTCAATACTCATTGTGTTTCCTTAGGTTCTCTCTCATTGAACTTGTTGATAGTCCCTCGCGGGCCATATTTTGACGCCACCGCGCTGTTATCCATGCTGCGCTTTTTGCACCCTCGCACCTCGAACAAACGATGGCTTGGTCCGCTTCAGAATCCATGAAGGCTTCGGCTAATTGGGTGCTGAGGGCTCGTTTAAAAGCTCTTGTGATAGTTTTTTGTGACCTCTCTGAGCCTTAATTTGCGGGTAGCGCCTAGTCTATCCGTGCCAGGATAACGCAGATCGCGAATCAGGACCTAGCGCGAACTGTGCGGTTCCCCCTAAGAGCAACGCAATGGTCAAAGGCAGTCCTGACGAGATCCACCGAGTCATCGGAGAAAGGCTACCTCGTCAAACGAACTGGGCGCACGCGATGCTAAGCGACCACTTCATAGCACGGCGTGTAGTTTTGGCCAGGCAAGCGCATGCGTCCTTGCTCAATAAACGCTTTAAGCAGTGCATCGAGCGCAGACATGAGCGCTGGATCGCCATGAAGTTTGAAGGGGCCTTTGGATTCGATTTGGGCAATCCCATACTCCTTGATGTTGCCTGCCACAATGCCTGAGAACGCGCGCCTTAAATTAAAGACTAAGTCACTGGTCGATTGGTTGCGCGACAAATCCAGCTGAGCCATGGATTCGTGCGTTGGCTCAAAGGGCAGTTGGAGGGCTGTCGGGATATGGAGCAGCCAATTAAAGTAATACGCATCATCTCGGGCTTTGCGAAACTTTCGCACTCGGCGAATACCTCGGAGCGCAGCGACGGCGACCGCTTCTGGATCAGCAATGATGATCTCGTATTTGGACCGGACCGTGTCTCCTAATGACGTCACTAAAAACGCATCGATCATTTCAAAATAGGACCTCGATGACTCTGGCCCTGTAAAAATTAGCGGGTAGGGGAGTTCTTTGTTTTCATCGGCCATGAGCAACCCAAGGATGTAAAGGATTTCTTCCGCCGTGCCCGCCCCTCCAGGGAATACAATCACCGCATGGCCCACCCGCACAAATGCTTCAAGACGCATTTCGATGTCCGGCATGATCACCAGCTCATTGATGATCGGGTTTGGGGGTTCGGCCGCAATGATGCCCGGTTCGGAAATTCCAAGATAACGGCCAGTCTTGATACGTTGCTTGGCATGACCAATGGCAGCCCCCTTCATGGGACCTTTCATGGCCCCATCGCCACAACCCGTGCATATATCAAGGCCCCTCAGCCCCAGTTGGTAACCCACGTCCTTGGTGTATTCGTACTCGCCTCTTGAAATCGAGTGGCCTCCCCAACAAACAACGAGTCTCGGAGGGATATCGCTGCGTAACACACCGGCATTGCGCAAAATATCGAACACGGCATGCGTGGTCTCCATGCCCGTTTCCCGATGCGGCTTCATGTAGGCATCCACATACAGGATATCTCTCAGTACCGAAAAGAGATGCTCACGAATCCCCATCAACATCTTGCCATCTACGAAGGCATTGGGCGGCGCGCTTGTGAGCTGTAACCGAACCCCTCGATCCTCCTGCAACAGCTGGATATCAAAGTCACGATAGGTTTCCATCATTTGACGCGCGTCATCACTGTCCGACCCGCTGTTCAACACGGCCAGCGAGCAGTTGCGATAAAGGTGATAGAGCCCAGTTTGGGAGGTATCAAGCAACTGAGAGACCTCCGCTCTGGAAAGCACATCAAGGGGCCCTCTAGGGCGGATCGCAATATCGAGAAAGTCGATAGGCGCTTGCCTTTTTTGCTCGCCTGGCTCTGTGCGGGTGGTCATACCTTGATCTCTCTTGTGATTCTTGTTCAAAGACGCTCGTCGCCTTAGGGGGCCTGCTCGTAGACGGTTTTGCCGCCTTTGATGGTTCTAAGGACGCGTGTTGTTAAGATTTCTGCTTCAGCGCAAGTCAAAATATCGCGATCCAAAATCGCCATATCTGCCCACTTGCCCACCGCGAGACTGCCTTTAACTTTTTCTTCAAAAGCAGCGTAGGCAGCATCAAGCGTGTACGACCTGAGCGCTTCGAAGCGCGTCAGTTTCTGTTCCGGTTCAAAGCCGCCCTCCGGCGAACCGGACAAGGTCTTTCTGGATACAAGCGCGTAATAGGAAGCGAGCGCACTCACGGGCTCTACGGGCGCATCCGTGCCATTGCTAATGACGGCGCCCGTATCAAGAAGACTTCGCCAAACGTAAGCCCCTTCTTTGATCCGCTTCGGACCCAGTCGGTCGATCGCCCAAGGTCGATCCGAGCTCAGATGAATGCCCTGCATGGACGCGATCACCCCCAGCTGACCAAATCGAGGAATATCAGCCGGATCAATATGCTGCGCATGTTCGATGCGATAGCGAACGCCTCGGTCTCGACCATCGAAAAGGGCGTCAAAGATATCGAGCACCTCTCGGTTGGCTCGATCGCCAATGGCGTGGATACCCACCTGAAACCCATTTTGATAGGCAAGATGGCTGATCGCTTCCATGTCAGCCACCGGCATGGTGGGCAAGCCCACGTGATTGGCTCTATCCTCATATGGCGCCAGCAGCCAGGCACCTCTGGAGCCCAACGCCCCGTCTGCGACCAGCTTGATACTGCGAATGGTTAATTCGTCATCGCCGAGGTTAATCTCAGGACCCCGATCAAGCCAATCGCTCAACATATCCGGATCTCCGCCCGTGATCATGACGTAGACCCTTGCCGAGAGCGCGCCCTCGGAAAGAAAGGTCTTGTAAAGATCGATATCCGCTTGGCTCGCACCCGCGTCTTGGAAACTGGTGATACCTTCGCGTGCCAGCTCCTCGAGCGCCAATGTGAGGGCCCGCCGCCGCTGCGACAGGGAGACGGCTGGGATATGTTTCGACACGAGTCGCTGGGCGCGTTCATTGAGCACCCCCGTGGCTCGGCCATTGGCGTCCCGAATGATCTCACCATCCCCTGAGAAGGTGGTATCCGCATCGATACCCGCCATCTCGAGCGCTTTATCGTTGGCGAATGCCGCGTGACCACTGGCGTGTACCAAGTAAACGGGGTTCTCTGGCGACACCTCGTTCAAGGTTTCATTGGTTTGAAATCCTTTGACGAACTTCGGCTGCGTCGTCCATTTGCTTTGGTGCCAACCTCGGCCGACGATCCATTCGCCAGGTTCAGCCTGGTCCACCGCCTCGGCAACCGAGCTGACAATCTGCTCCAAACTTTCGCTTTGACTCAAATCCAGGTTGAGCTTGGCAAAGCCAACACCCATCAAGTGGCCATGCGCTTCGTTAAACCCTGGAATGACCGTGGCACCCTTGAGATCGATCAGTTCAGCATCATCGCAAGCAGACAGCGCTTTAAACCGACCGTCTGTTCCGACGCAGAGGGCATCTGGTTTGGGGTTGGCGGCGTCCAAGGTGTGAATGGTGCCGCCAAATATCCGAATATCCGCCTCGGCCGACAGGATGCCGGCTAACCCCATCATGCCCAACGCCCAAATCACGTATCTCATAAAGCCCCCCTCACTTTCTGAAGCTCGCATTATAAGTCAGCCGATCTCACGTTGTTTGCGTCTCTTGGGGAGGTTCAACATCACGTCGAATCCTCAGGCAGTTAAGTACCGATCGGGCGCGAAACCTAACTTTGGGTCAATCTAGACGTTTGCCCCTTCGTCATTCAGGCACGCTTGATACACCACCCCCCCGAAGCCCTGCCCGACATGGAATATCTCAGAAACACGGTGCGATCTCAGCATTGCGGTGTTCGAATCCACGACTTACGAGGCGTGACCGAATTTCGCCAATCAAATTTGCGCCCTTGATCAGGCAGCGCTCGAAAAAGCACCTGCCGTCATCAAACATGCGGTCGAAATCCATGGCAAACCATGTATGCAAGGCCTTTCGCTTAATCTGTGCCGAGGCTGGATCTCAGGAAGGGGCAGCAAAACTCAAACGTTCGCCGATTGGACCCAGGCATTCACCTCGCCCAACGTGAAATCTGAGGCTGAGAGATGCTCTGCATCATTGGGGTTAAGAATCCCCACGCGTCGATAGTCGCCCCGATCCTGCGCTTCGCGGAATTTTTGAATATTGCCCAATCGATCGCCCGCCCAACCTCGTGCAGCAAGCCCAAAACCCTCGACGGTGGCTCCCCAAGTGAGCGATTGCATGCCCATCCTGTGAAGCAGCTTGGCTGATGCCGCTTGAATCACCTCCGGCCGAGTCGACACGACCCAGTTTTCTTGTTGTCGCATCCAAGATTTCACATTGCTCATCGTGGCAACGAATCGGCGCCGATCGGTCCGATTGACCCCGGTGCCATGCATCACCCGACCGTCAAAAACCATCAAGGTGCCTGCAGGTGCTTTAAGGTTGATCGGGCGGGGCACAAAATCAATCGCACCTGCGCTGCCCGCTCGCATGATGAGTTTATGGCTACCAGGGACAATCAGCGTGCCACCATTTTCCTCATCGACCGCCTGAGGAATAAACATGGTGTTGACGAGTGCAGGCGCAACCTCAGTGACCCAGGGTAAGAGGGGACCTTGGTCTAAATGGAGACCTTGAGGGTAGCCCCCCGGATCTGCGCCGTTGGCAAGAAAGCTATGACATATCCAGCCATGGCCTAGTACCTCATCGAGAAAGGCTTCAATGAGCGGGCCAGCCTGAACATGCTCGGGATCGTGTTCAATCGCCCCACGAAAACAATCGCCTTTGTTAATTAGGCAGGGCACATACTGACCCGAAGGCGTTTTAAGATCGATTCCAATGGCCGCTTCTGCTTCGGCCTGCGCCAATAGGCGGCTGAGGAATTGCTCGGACTGCAAAGGCGACAAGCCCTCCTCCACCAGGGTATAACCCCAGACATCAAAATCTGAGCGCATCTGCGCGAGCGATTGCGTGGGCTTGGGGAGATCAACCCCAGCCCAGTCGGGATGTTGGTCGCCTGTTGTGGTGTTCCAATAGTGGTCACCCTCTAGATCGAGTGGCGCTTTCAGACTCGGCGGCTTAAGCCAAGGGTGATCTCTCAATAACCCTTCAAAAGGCTCACGGGATTTTAAAAAGCTGTGGAAGAGCGGCTCACCTGTCGATCGCGCTTCGTTCACGCCCTCCGGCGTGAACGCGTAAGGCAAGGTCATTGGCGCCTCCTATCGAGGGTTTCGCCACAGCATAGAGCTGACGAGCCATCCCTTCAATCCGTGGTCACCCTACGGGAAAAGTTGAGCCCATCACTCTTGGAACAACAGGCGCCTGCCCGGTCTCTATCGAAAACGCATGCTAATCATAGTTGAAAAAAATGGATCGGCCTGGAGCAAGTGGCCTTTGCAGGAGAACAGGGGCCCGTCCCCGATCGGAACGAATCAGGCCATTTCACTTGGTCGACGTGTCACGAGCCCTACCAAGTTGCCACTCGGATCGCGGCAGAATGCCATCCACTCTGTCTCACCAGGGGGCCCAAATTGCCCAGCGGCATCTTCAAAGACCGGCTGTGAAGATTGCTCAAGGGCAACCCCGGCGCGCTCAAGATCGGCAAGGACCGAATCGAAAGCGGCGGGCCAGACGTAAACCGTGACGGGTGACGCGCCGCTCTGCAACATCAGGCGAGAGGCGCCAAGGCCCACAAAGAGCAACCCAGGCGGATCAAAGCGCCCTAGGATCGGACACCCCAACACCTTGCCGTAGAAATGCGCCGTGTCCTCAGCATCTTCTAATGCGCCGGCCACCTGATACAGATAAGGATTCATAGGCAATCTCGCGAGGTCACCGCCAAGCGTCAGCCGCCTTTGGAGCCCCCTCCCGTTTGACTGCTGACAACTGTCGCATCGTCATCAGCGATCCAGCTCAGGCCAAGGTACCTTGGCGCCGAAGCCGGGCATGCTCGACCTTTGTGCACAAGTCCTCGACCACCTGGATCCCCTCAGCTTCTAAGCGCTCACGCGCAGCCCGATTGCGAATACCGAGCTGCATCCAGAAAAAAGGCGCTTTCGAAGCCAGCGCATCGTCAATGAAGTCAATCACCCGTTCACTGCGCTGGAAGACATCCACCATATCTACCGGCTCAGGAATAGATGCCACACTTGGGTAGCACGGCAACCCAAGGATCTCATCGTAGTTGGGGTTAACCGGAACGATCTCGTAAAAGTCACGCAGATACAAAGCAACACCGTTGCTGGCTTTGGCTGGGTCCGGAGACAATCCCAGAACCGCGATTCGCTGGGTATCCTTAAACATGCGTGTCAGCTGAGAATCTATTTGGCTACCGACCATTGCCTGCGCCAATCAATTGAAGCTTGAAGTTTGATCCCAACCGCAACGGTCTCTGTCACAAGACGACCTAATCGACTTGTGCCTGCAACTAACACCTGAAGACTGTTCAACGGTTACTCCTCGGTGGGCCGACGCATCCACCGACTGGTTTGACTCACGTCCTCAACTGTCTCACCCGCCTTCTGCCAACCACCAAAACCGGCCTCTAAGTGCGCGACGTTACCAAACCCCATCGCTTCGAGAGATTTGACCGCCAGCACACTGCGCCCGCCACCGGCACAGAACACCACGGTTCGCCTCGCTTCTTTGAAATAGTCTCGGTAGTAAGGACTCGCAGGACTGGCCCAGAATTCGAGCATGCCTCGAGGACAATGAATGGCGCCCGGGATCGTGCCGAGATCGATCACTTCCTGGATTTCCCGGATGTCTAACAAGAGCAAGTCTGCATTTTGTGATTGCTCTTCTTTCAACTGATCCACACTGAGATTTTCGATCTCCGCTTTTAGCTCAGTGGTGTGCGCAAAAATATCTTGTATGGCCATAGTGCTTTAACTCCGCCGGCGTCCGGATTGAATTTCGAAATTAGCACAGGTCAAAGCAAGCAATCGACCCCGGACTCAATCTTATCTCGCGGGCCCGTGACGTCTCGGTCATCGCCGGTTCCACCGCGCGCCCGGCAATCACGGTTCAGTTACCACGCAATCGATAAATCGCTCGCTGATGGATCGATACGCGCGCGGCGTGCGTCTTAGCGTCAAAGAGCGAGACATCGACGTCCGCAAAGGCATGACCTTTTCGCTCGAACCAGTCCACAACGCGCATCTCAACCCGCACCGTATCGCCATCAAGAATCGGCGCAAAATGCCGATGGCGTGTTTCCATATGAACCCAAGGATTCATAAACGCGTTGTTGGCGAAGACCCAATTGCCACAGCCCAAAATAAACGACGCGTGCGCGAACGCGCGGACGCTTTTGTCGGTCACTTGATGAAGCTTGGGCATTAGTTCAGCCGATTTGAAATACCACGTGCGCGGGTTCGAGGCATCGAAGTGGAATTCTTGAGCAAGGCAACCCTCATTTTTGAGGTGCTGGAAACGTGCTTCGCTCGCTGGAGCCCCTCGATAGCCCTCGGGCATCAGCGGGTCGTCACGAAAGACCGGCAAACCAAGACTCACCTCTTGGTCATCCAGCGTAACTGTGGCAACGCCATTGATCGTACCCTCAGGATTCAGCAACTGGGACTCAAACTGACTTTCGCTGGCGGCCGTGACCGCCACTCGAAACGGTTCGTCATGATAGGTGGGCTTGCGTATTTGAACGTGCGCAGCGCCTCGATGATAGAAGGCGTCTCCCCAAGCCTCCACCGCCGGCTGAATGAGATACGCCGACACCGTCACACCGGGCACCAAGCCCCCTTGAAAACCGAATCGCTGAGCCATGTCGTCGCTGTGAATCTGATTTTCTGAATCGGGTGCCGTGTTAAACGCAATACTCTCGTAGCCTCGAATCATGATTGGTTCCTCAATTTTTTGCTCGTCTTGAGTCACTGGTTACCCACCAATGGCATGTCCAGTTTTGTTCCTCAACGCCCACCGCACAATGTGAAATGGTTCGTCTTGGGCCTGTCACTGCGCTCCAGAGAGTCGCTCATGGACATAGCGCGAGGGCGCCAGGCGCATCGCCTGAACTGCCAACTGCACCAGCCCACGGAGCTAGCATCCGATCCCGAATATCAGTCCTTAGGCTGTCCTTTAAGATCCTCTTAACTGCTTAACCGGATGATGATCTGCACTATTCAGGCATCCTTTGCACGCTAATTGAATTCCCACCTTTGGACAACTTCTCTATGATGGCCTCTGGTTAAGTGTCAGGCCTAGAACGAGCAACACTCAGTTTGTGGTCCGATTTCAACCGCAGATTCGCCTACGAGCCGAAAACGCACAACTCATAAGCCAGACCTTCTTTCATGGAACCATTTGATTTTGTCATCGTCGGGGCGGGTAGCGCAGGGTGCGTCCTGGCTAACCGCTTGTCCGCTAACCCTCGCTTTAAAGTGTTGCTGCTCGAGGCCGGCGGCGTGGACGATTATTTCTGGATCGATATCCCCGTCGGCTATCTCTACACCATTAACAATCCACGCACCGACTGGTGTCTCATGACTGAGCCGGAAGCAGGACTCAATGGTCGGCAAATAGGCTACGCCCGTGGCAAAGGGCTCGGGGGCTCCTCCTCTATCAACGCCATGATTTATATGCGCGGGCAACAAAGCGACTTTGATCAATGGGCTCAGCTGGGCAATGCGGGCTGGAGCTGGGATGAGGTGCTTCCTGTTTTCAAGCAAATGGAGCGCTACCAGCACGGCGCAGACGAATTTCATGGGGGCGATGGTGAGCTTCGCGTAGAGGAACGCCGAGTGAGCTGGGAGATCTTGGACGCTTGGCAAGCGGCAGCCGCTGAATGCGGCATTCCGAGTATTCAAGAATTCAATCGCGGCGATAACTTTGGATGCGCTTATTTCCAAATGAATCAGAGAAAGGGGGTGCGTTGGAGCGCCAGCAAAGCCTTCTTACGACCCGTCACCCATCGACCCAACCTCACCGTCATCACCCATGCTCAAGTCCATCGCCTGGAAGGGCAGCACTCGCCAGAGGGTTACCGCGTGAGTGGCGTCTGGGTGGGCGAAAAAGGCGATGCACCGAGACTGATTGAAGCTCGAAAGGAGGTGATCCTCGCCGCGGGGTCAGTCGCATCACCCCAAATTCTTCAGCACTCTGGCATCGGACCTGGCGACCACCTTGCAAGTCTTGATATTGCGAGCCAAGTCGATCTTCAGGGTGTCGGCAAGGGCTTGCAGGATCATTTGCAAATTCGAACCATCTACAAGGTTCAAAATACCGTCACGCTGAATCAACGAGTCAACTCTATCGTTGGCAAGGCCATGATGGGACTTGAATACCTGCTCTTCAAAACAGGACCTTTAACCATGCCGCCGTCACAACTCGGCGCATTCGCGAAGAGCAATCCCTCAGAGCCGAGCGCCAACATCGAATGGCATGTTCAACCCTTGTCGCTGGATCAGTTCGGCAGTCCTCTTCACTCTTTCAATGCCATCACGCCGTCGGTATGCAATTTACGGCCTTCAAGCCGAGGCACGATGATGATTGAGAGCCGCGATCCGCTTCAACCACCCAAGATACGACCCAATTACCTCAGTACCGACTATGACCGAAAAGTAGCGGTCGACGGCCTGCGTTTTACGCGTCAAATCATGGCCGCGAAAGCCCTCGAACCCTTTTCACCAGAGGAGTGGAAGCCTGGGCCTCAATTGGAATCCTTTGAGGATTTAATCGATGCAGCAGGTGACCTAGGTACGACGATTTTCCACCCCGTGGGGACCTGCAAAATGGGCTCCGACCCCCTAGCCGTAGTCGACGATCAACTGCGTGTTCACGGTTGTCTCGGTCTTAGAGTCATCGACGCATCGATCATGCCGCTGATTACGTCTGGCAATACCAATGCACCCACCATGATGATTGCTGAGAAAGGTGCAGGGATGGTGCTGCGTGATCACGCTATTTGAGCGCCTTCAGCGCTTTGTGCATTTTTTCTCGAGTCCGCTGATCAATAGGTGCCGCTAAGTAGGATTCGAGCGCTTCTCTCGACTGCGATGCATAGTTCGCAAGAAACAGGGATTGAATAGACAATTGAAAGTCACTGGGCGCCAGCTCGACAACATCCCCAACTTTAACCTGGCCTGGCCTTAACACTCTGCAGTAAAAGCCACTTCGGTTGGCCTTGGCGAATGCGGCCGTAAACCCTTTGATGCCCATATGAGATTCAAACAACCCGCAGGGAATCCTGGGTGCCGTCACCTCTAGCTGCACCGACCCCACTCGCAGCTGATCGCCGATCATCCAAGGCCTGTCGTCGCCGCCAGACAGGGTGATGTTTTCGCCAAACTCACCGGGTTCGAACGGTCGCCGATACTGTCTCTCCCAGAACCTGTAGTCAGATTCCAAGTAAACATACACCGCTTGATCGGGGCCGCCGTGATAGCGAGTGTCACACACAGCATCCCCTGCCACACCGAGCGACTGAATCGCTAGCGGACCCTCAACTGGCCGCTTTCGGATTCCCGAAGCGACTCGCCGACGACCCACACTTAACGTTTCTCTCTGCCCCACCTGCAGCGAGGCGACGATCCAAGGCGCACTCATAGGAATGACCTGATCTCTGGTTGATCCATGCTTAACCCAAAACCCTTATTCATTGTGCCCTTCACCCTGGTCCAAATAGAAGAGATTTTGATCCTGATCTGCGACTAGCGCGAGTCGACCACCCCAAGGTTGACGAGTGGGTGGCGTGTCAAACGTCGCGCCTCTGGCGGAAAGTGTCTCGTAAGCGACATCAAGGTCCGCGACAACCAAACCCACGCCCGTGTGCCTACCATACAACGCAGCATCGTCTGTCTCCGCTAACGCGATTGAAATCTTCGCTGCACGCAGACGGGCGTAGCCGAATTGTGGCTCAGAATCGATCAATTCCATTTCAAACACTCGGGTATAGAAGTCAATGGCGCGAGCAAGATTGGACACAAAAATATTCAGATAACCGATCTCCATCTGCGTTCTCTTTGCTATGTCCCGATGGCCAGTTTGGCATCAAACGCTACACTCAGCACGTTCGCGTAAGGCTTGATCAAGTATCGCTCACCGATTGACCAAAGAATGCCCACAAGCGACCCGCGAACACTGTCCACCCGCAGGCACCCATCTGCTTTCACCGTTCACGCGCCGGTCAGCGAGCACTCAGCTTCTTCATTGCGCGAAGGATCCCATGGGTGAGACGAGTCCATCACATCAAACATCGCGAAACATCCCTGCCAATCGCCGTTCCTCTACCGCCCGAACGATCGTCTGATGGCCGAAATAGGTTTGCGGGGATAAGGCCAGGGCTGAAGGGCTTGGGTCTTGGGTCTTGGGGCGCCTACGATGACGCATGGCGCCCATTCATGAGAATTAAGAATATATTAGTGTCCATCGTTTCTTTTTAATAAAGCGTTGGCCGTTGCTACAGTCGCACCCCTCATTAACGAGCAGGATTTTTTGTCATGACGCCAACCAACGCAGCTCAGGCTTTGAAAGCAGAACCTCGCTCTGCCTATCTGGATCAAATTGCCGATATGGAAACCACTATCGGGAAAAACGCAGACACCTGGAAAGGCATCAGCGCGGAGTACGCCGTGCGCATGCAGCTTCAGAATCGTTTCACGACTGGGCTCGATATTGCTCGATACACCGCTGATGTCATGCGTCGCGATATGGCTGATTACGACCTGGATCCGGCTCGCTACACGCAATCACTGGGCTGCTGGCACGGCTTCACGGCTCAGCAACTCGCCATGTCGGTGAAGAAGCACCGCGGCACCATGGACAAGAGCTATATCTATCTCAGTGGGTGGATGGTCGCGGCCCTGCGGTCGAAGTTTGGGCCACTGCCTGATCAGAGCATGCATGAAAAGACCACCGTCCCTGATCTCATCCAAGAGATCTATACCTTCCTCAAACAAGCTGATGCACGCGAGCTCCGCCACATTTTCATCGAGCTGGACGAAGCAAGACAAGCGGGCAAGCCGACCGACGAGATTCTCGAACGTATTGATCAGTTCGAGACGCATGTGGTGCCCATCATTGCAGACATCGATGCGGGTTTTGGCAACGAAGAAGCCACCTATCTCCTCGCCAAAAAAATGATCGAGGCCGGTGCCTGCGCCATCCAGATCGAAAATCAGGTCTCTGACGCGAAGCAGTGCGGGCACCAAGACGGGAAAGTGACAGTCCCGCATGAGGACTTCCTCGCCAAGATCAACGCGGTGCGCTATGCCTTCTTGGAACTCGGTATTCCAAACGGCATTATCGTTGCGCGCACGGATTCCTTGGGCGCAAGCCTCACCCAAAAGATCCCTGTTTCTAAGGAACCGGGCGATCTCGCGAGCCAGTACAACGCCTTTTTGGAAGCAGCTCCGGTTAATGATCTCTCAGAACTTGCTGAGAATGACATCATCATTCATCAACAAGGCAAATTGGTGAAGCCGTTACGACTCGACAACGGCCTGTACGCGTTCCGCAATGACACGGGCTTTGATCGTGTGGTGCTCGATTGCGTCACCAGCTTGAAGCACGGCGCTGATCTTCTTTGGATCGAAACAGAGAAACCCAACGTCGCGCAGATCGCAGGCATGGTCAATGAAATCCGCAAGCACGTCCCCGACGCGAAGCTGGTTTACAACAATTCACCCTCTTTCAACTGGACACTCGCGTTCCGTCAGCAAGTTTTCGCTGAATGGCAGGCAGAAGGTAAAGATGTCAGCGCCTACCCAGACCCCACGACGTCACCCAAGGGTTTAATGGAGCAGGCCATTGATGCCACCCCGCTGGCTGAAGAAGCCGATCGACTGGTTCAGCAATTCCAGCGTGATGCTTCGCGCGAGGCGGGCATCTTCCACCACTTAATCACCTTGCCGACTTATCATGAAACCGCACTGGGCACCGATGTGTTGTCTCAGGGCTACTTCGGAGACCTTGGCATGCTCGCTTACGTGCGAGATGTCCAGCGGCAAGAGATCCGACGCGACATGGCGTCCGTGAAACACCAAGACCTCGCTGGCTCAAACATCGGCGACGATCACAAGGAATACTTCTCTGGTGAGAATGCGCTCCTAGCTGGTGGTAAAGAGAACACGATGAACCAGTTCTGATTTCAGCGCGCCCGTCCAAATTGGGCGGCGCTCTGAGGTGCAGCACCTCTTGATCGACTTTGTCAGTCGTCACCTTAAACGCCTCCCTCGGAGGCGTTTTTTTTAGCTATAGTCGACCGGTAGCGATTCGGTAACGACTATGGACTTTGACGTCATCATTGTGGGTGCAGGCAGCACTGGCTCAGTACTTGCCAATCGGTTGAGCGAGCGAGCGGACCGACGGGTACTCCTGATTGAGGCGGGTCCTGATTACGAGACCGCAGGCGCACTTCCCTTTGAGCTCGTTAATTCTCATCGAAACGCGCTAAAGGATCACGATTGGGGGCTCACTTACTCGCCAACAGAAACCCAATCCATTGCCTTTCCAAGAGGCCGAGTGGTCGGTGGCTCAAGCGCCGTGAATACCACCATTGCCCTGCGCGGCGTTCCAGAGGATTACGACACTTGGGCCGAGACCGCGGGTCCTTCTTGGGCCTGGGATAAGATCCTTCCCTACTTCAACCGTTTGGAGCGTGATCTCGACTTCGGTAACCAGCCATATCATGGCGACGCTGGACCTATCACCATTGCCCGATACGATGATCGAAGCTTATTGCACCATCATCAGGCCTTTTTGAACGATGCAACCGCGCTGGGTTACCCCTTATGCCCAGACGCCAATCATCCAAGGGAGTGGGGCGCATCCCCTCAACCGATGAATAAAATTGGTCGCCTGCGTGTCAGCTGTGCGATCGGTTACATTGCACCTGCCAGATTCCGCCCCAATTTAACGATATGGCCGAATACGCTGGTCCATCGACTGCTATTTCATGGCCGTCGCTGCGAAGGCGTTGAGATTGAATCACCCGATGGGCCAAGGACCATCCGTGGCAAGCTCGTGATCTGCTCTGCTGGGGCACTGCTCTCACCCACCTTGCTCATGCGTTCTGGGATCGGCCCGCGCGCGCAGTTGGAACACTTCGGGCTACCGGTTATATCTGACGAGCCCGGCGTTGGCGCCAATCTCAGTGATCACCCCGCGCTTTCAGTTGTTTGCCAGCTCAAGGAGGGGATTCATCTTGATCACGACCAACCACTGATTCAAACCATCTTGCGCTACACCACCGAGGGCGCTGCCGAACGCAACAATATGCAAATCGAACTCCTGAGCCATGTCGGGCGTGCAAACGGCCCTGCAAGAATTGGTTTAGCGGCGTGCCTCGAGTATCAACAGGGTCGAGGCGAGCTGCGGCTTACTGGCGCCAAGCCGACTGATCTGCCCGCAATCCATCAACATTTTTGTGAGGATGCCAAAGACCGTTCAGCGCTGGCTCAAGGCTTTCTGGATGCACTTGAATTCGCTAGGGCGCCCTTACTCGGCGACATGATTGACAGTGTGATCTTTCCAGACCCAGCGAGAGGCCACGATAAAGAAACGATCGAGCAATTGGTGATGCGGTTTACCGGCAGTGGTTACCATCCCTGTGGCACAGCCAAAATGGGGCCCGCTTCGGACCCCTTGAGCGTGGTCAACGAACACGGTCAACTGCATCGTATGGAGCAGGTCATGGTCGCTGATGCCTCGATCATGCCCGCCGTTCCTCGCGCCAATACCAATCTCACCTGCATCATGATGGGTGAGAAACTGGCCCAAGATATCCAGGATCACCCTTCTCAATTTGGTTTGACGTGAGGCGCTTATGCATCCCGATTTAGTCTTTCGGTCCGCTGCGGTCTTTGACGGCACCGGTGCCGATCCGCAGATCATGGACATCGGCATAACAGAGGATCGGATCTCGCATCTTGGCGCAGTGCCAGCCGGAAAGCATGAAATGAATGCTGAGGGGCTCGCATTGGCGCCTGGATTCATCGATACCCACGGGCATGATGACGGCGCCTATCTGCGCCATCCGGATATGACGTTCAAACTCTCGCAAGGCGTGACCACCGTGGTCAACGGCAATTGCGGCTTCAGCGCCATTCCTGCGGCACCCAATACCGATTGGCGACGAGCCAGCGGCGGGATTCTTGCAGGCCTTCAAGGGGATTTCACTGATCTTGAGGGTTACTTCAACGCCGTGCTCGCCAAAGCGCCCGCGATCAACAACATGATGCTTGTTGGCCACAACACGGTTCGATCACTCGTGATGGGTGAGACACAGAGCGCACCCACGTCTTCTCAACTCGCTGAGATGCGTGCTCACGTGCGAAGAGCGATGGAGCAAGGCGCCTGCGGATTTTCCAGCGGTTTGATCTACAAACCGGGACGCTACAGTGACACCGAAGAAGTAGCCGCCTTAGCGGAAGAGGCAAAAGTCACTCAAGGACTCTACACAACCCACATGAGGAATGAGGGCGATCGATTGCTGGAGGCCGTGGATGAGGCTTTGCGCATCGGCGCGACCGCGGGCGTTCATACCCATATTTCGCATCATAAAGCCGCGGGCGAACCAAATTGGGGCAAGGTCACTGAGTCGTTGCAACGCATCGAAGCCGCGCTTGCTTGCGGCCAACGCGTTTCGCTTGATGTCTATCCTTATACCGCGGGTAGTGGACGGATGATTGAGTATTTTAACTTGCAGAACATCAACCAAGACTTGGCGCGGGTGATTCGCCTCGCAAGCTGCCCGGCGTTTCGAGACTACGAAGGACGAATGCTCGTGGACATCGCAGCAGAGGAGGGCAGAGACTTAGCTGAACTGGTACACACCATTCTCACGGCGCCTCGCGGGGATCAAACCCTCTGTATTCAGTTCCTCATTGATGAAAAGGATATCCAAACGAATCTCCGTTGGCGGGACATGATGGTCGGCTCCGATGGCATCCCCAACCTTAAGGGCAAACCTCATCCGCGACTTTACGGAACCTTTCCCCGGATCTTGTCTCGGTATGTGCGTGAGCAAGGAATTTTGAGTCTCCAAGAGGCCATTCGACGCATGACTTCACTGTCTGCAGCGACCTTCGGTTTAGTCGATCGCGGGCAAATCAGGGAAGGACACTTTGCTGACCTGGTCCTTTTTGACCCCAATGAGATTCGTGATGAGGCGACCTACGATGAACCGCAAAAGCTGGCGTCCGGCATTCATACCGTGGTTGTTAACGGGTCCATCGCGTTCCAACTCGGCGAGCATCGGCACGCGGGCTCAGGAAAAATGTTGCGTTATCGACGCGACGCGTTCCAAAAATGACGGTTTATCTATTAAGACAGCGTCCGAAACCGGCGGAACATCTTTCGACTCGGTCTTAACGCCGGCGTGCGCTCTTAATTTATCGACTTTAATTCGGTTGCCCCACACAAAAATCGGGCTGCTTGGATCAACAAACCCAGGCAGCCCTTGCACCACGTCCGTGAAATCAGGTTAGGACGCTGACGTTGGCACGTCTTTGAACGGAATCCCCTTATCGACCCGCACATCTTGAGGCAAGCCAAGGACACGCTCGGCAATGATGTTGGCCATGATTTCATCGGTGCCACCGGCGATACGAAGGCCAGGAGACCCCATATAAGCAGCCTGAAAAAGCCCTGCCTTCTCGGACAGTTCACTGTCCCAAATGACACCATGTTGATCTAGGAGATCCAACGCAAAGCTCGCCATATCCTGCTGCTTGGGCGCGCCCACCAGTTTCCCAATGGAATTCTCTGGGCCCGGGATTTCACCTTTAGACAGCGCCGTCATCGATCGGTAACCGGTAAATTTGAGACCCGATTCCTGAACATACCAATCAGCAAGCTTGCGTCGAACCGAAGGATCTTCGATGGCCGGCCGACCAGCGAGATTCACTCGCTTAGCTAGGTCAAACACCGAATCAAAGTTACAACCACCACCGCCACCGCCGATCGACGCCCGCTCGTTCATCAGCGTGGTCAGTGCCACCTGCCAGCCCTGGCCGACTGCGCCTAAGCGCTGAGCGTCGGGGATTCGAACATCTGTGAAATACACTTCATTGAAATTCGCGCCACCCGAGATTTGCTTAATGGGTTTGATCTCAATGCCTGGAGATTTCATATCTAAGAAAAAATAGGTGAGACCTTGGTGCTTGGGTACATCCGGATCGGTTCGAAGCACCAACACCCCATAATCAGAATAGTGCGCCCCCGACGTCCAAATTTTTTGACCATTTACGATCCAATCGTCTCCGTCTTTAACCGCACGAGTGCGCAGCGCCGCGAGATCGCTGCCACCGGCAGGCTCACTGAAGAGCTGACACCACACTTCTTCACCGCTCGCGAGGGGCGGCATAAATCGCTGATTCTGCGCTTCCGTTGCCCAGGTCATCATCGTGGGAGCGCACATACCCTGACCGATGGCAAAAATGCCATCCGGCGTTTCAAACTTCGACTCTTCTTGATTAAAGATGACTTGCTCAATCGCGCTTGCTCCCCGGCCTCCGTGCTCTTTAGGCCAACGTAGGCAAGCCCATCCCGCATCGTATTTTCGCTTTTGCCACAGCTTCGCGCGACCAATGTAATCAAGCCCGCTCAACTCGGCTTCCGTGGGCACATTGCTCGTGAGCCAAGCTTTCACTTCAGAGCGAAATTCGGCTTCTTGTTGCGTGTCGTTAAAATCCATTGTCCATGACCTCCTTATGCTGCGTGCGCGCTCTCTACCGCGCTGATCAATTTCTCTTGCCACACCGCCTCTGACCCGATGGTCACGGCCAATAACTTTGAGCGCCGATAGGGGAACTGACAATCAAACTCCCAGGTGAAGCCCATACCGCCATGGGTTTGAATGTTTTCCTTTGACGCATAGTAGTAAGCCTGTGTCGCAGCAACCCGCGCGGTGGCCGCCGCGAGTGGTAATTCGGCTGCGTCGGTCGACAATGCCCAGGCGCCGTAGTAGCAGTTGGAGCGAGCCAACGTATTCTTTACATACGCGTGAGCGAGCTTGTGCTTGATGGCTTGATAGCTGGCGATGGATCGCCCAAACGCGAATCGACCCAGCGCGTATTCTTTGGCCATATTCAGTGCCGTCTCAGCACCGCCCACTTGTTCCCAAGCGAACAACACGGCTGCGCGATCATAGACTTGTTGCAATAGCGACCAGCCATCACCGGGTTGCCCCAATACCTCAGCCGCTGCACCGTCGAAATCGACCCTCGCGTGCGATCGTGACGGATCAATGGTCTGCACGGAACTTCGGCTCACGCCCGCTTGATTTAGATCCACCAAAACCGCCGTTGGGCCCTCGTCTGCTGAGGCGAGCACAATCGCTAGATGGGCAATGTCGCCATCAGCTACAGGAATTTTAGAACCGGTGAGACTCCCGCCGGTGAAGCGGGACGTCAGACTATCCGGACCAGGCTCCCCGGCACTCTCGTTAACCGCCAGACAACCAATTACCGCGCCCGATGCCATTTGAGGCAACCAGTGCGCTTTCTGCGCATCACTGCCCGCAAGCAGCAAGGCCTCGGTCGCCAAATAAACAGAGCTCGAGAAGGGAATCGGCGCGATTTGTCGACCCAATTCTTCAGCGATCACCGAGAGCTCTAAGTAAGATAATCCCAAGCCATCGTATTCCTCAGGGATCGTCGTGGCAGTCCAACCCATCTCCGAGACTTTCTGCCACAGCGCTTGATCGAAGGGTTGGTCACCATCGAGCACTGCTCTGACTGCTTTTAAAGAGCATTGATCTTTAAGAAAACTTTGCGCTTGTTCTCGAAGAAGGTTTTGCTCCTCGGAAAATTCAAAATTCATTCGTTCAATCCTTTCTTTTGATCACGTCACCACACATCACCACACATCACCACACATCACTATGCATGGTGGTTCAATGGCCAAGCCATCATCTCTCACTCTGTCGGGCGTTCGACACGACGAATTGCGTAGATCATAGCCATCCAAGGCACCCCAAAGTATCACTTACCATCGGCAGCGCCAAGATAAGACGCCTCGGCCCACCGCGCACTCAGAGTCTAGCCTAGCCCGCCTTTCAGCAACAAAACCAGACGTCTCGGCAACGCCATTGATGTTGCGCTCAATGTACCTTCAGCTAACGCACACTATCAGTCGCTTTATAAGCTTGGTGCCCTGTGGGCTTGCCGGCAGGTTTGGCTGTTGCAACCACTCACCTGACCCTCAAACGGGTAATCAACCACACAAGCGCCTAAACGCTGAATCGGGGAGGTGTTTAAGCGCGCGCGGATCGGAACCCGTTTTGCGCCCAATCTTCATCCCTGGCGTTCGTCAATGGGCTTCAAGGCGCTTTGGCATCCCGCTCGCACCAATTTTGACGCAATTTCGTAGCCGCAGTAGGCTCTAGGCCCGATAGTCGCCCGCCTTTGTTCTCGTCGCACCGAACACACCATACGTTGCATCCACCAAGGCCTGACCTCGATCATTCAGCAAGATCCCTGGCCCCATTTGATTCATGGTATAGCCAAAACTGAAACCAAAGGTGGGATCGGCAAATCCTAAACTGCCCCCCGCACCGGCGTGACCAAACGCGGTGTGTCCGATCACACAACTCTCAAACCCACCGGAGGGGCGATGCGTGTTATCCATCGACTTCATCAGACCCAGCCCGAATCTCGATGGCATACACAAGGTTTGATCCGCGCCCGCTACCCAAGTCTTGGACATCTGCTCTATTGCTGGCTTGGAAAAGTAGGTTCGTTCGCCCAGAGCGCCACCCACCGCGAGCGGCGCAAAGAGTCGGGCCAACCCACGACCATGGGTTAATCCACCCCCTGCACCAAATTCAGCGCGGTAACTTGCAGGCTCGTCGGCCCGAAACTTACCCGTGTTAAAAAAGGCAAGCGCCGGAATCCCATTGGGGTCAGCGAGGAGACCCTTCGTAAACGCTGGGACCGCCTCACCACGCACCGGTTTAGCCCCCCGAAGTGGCGTCACTCGGTCCATTTCCTCGTCTGGCATACCAATCCAGAAATCAAGATTCAGCGGGCTCGCGAAATGGGTCTTGAAGTATTGCCCTAAGGACATCCCAGAGACTTGGCGAACCACCTCGCCCACCAACCAGCCAAACGTCGTCATCTGGTATCCATGGCGACTACCTGGCGACCAGAAAGGCGGCTCGGCCGCCAGTAGATCCACCATGCGATCCCAGTCTAGGAACGCGCCGGGCTCCACCTTTTGGCGCAGCGCCGGCAGCCCAGCGGAATGATCCAGCAGCATTCTGACGCTGGTTGCTTCTTTGCCGTTCTGCGCATATTGAGGCCAGTAACGGCGGACTTCCTCGTGCAAATCAACCTTGCCTTCATCGATGAGTTTCAGAAGGCAGAGCGCGACCGCGGCCTTGGTGCATGAATGGACCACACTGACCGTGCCTCGCGTCCAGGGCGTTGTGCCATCAATGGCGGTACCCGCGTAGATGTCAACCAAGGTTTCACGTCCCGAGAGGATACAAAGACTCGCACCCACCTCGCCTCGATGGACAAAATTATCTAAAAAGGTTTGCACCACCTGATCAAAGCGCGGGTCTGCGTAGCCTATGATCGTGACTTCCGGTGTTTGCCTTAGCACGTGATCGACCACGGGTTCAAACCCATTCGCCAGGTGTGCACTGATCGCCATACGCTGAACTCTCCCTCTCCTGATAATTTGGATGACCTCACGGATGTACCGAAGCCCAACCCTTGTCATGGCACGCGAAAAAACTCGCACCGCCTTGCGGTCTTCCGTACACTTCGGCTTCGCCGGGCTGCCACCAGGATGACTCACACTTGAACACCAGCGTTACCCCAGCGCAACCCTTCCTTGGTTGGCGGATGGCCGGCGTGGCCTTTTTCGTCGATTTTATCGCTGTGGGTTTCTTCTTCTATTCCTACGGCATCTTTTTTAAGTCCATTGCTGCCGAGTTTGGCGACTCGCGCCTAGGGGTTGCAATTGGGATCACCCTGACTCAAGGCGTTGGCGCTCTTCTAGCCCCTTTTATTGGTCGAGCGCTCGATCGATATCCATTGAAACGCATCATGGCCTTGGGCGCAGTTTCGATGGGGACAGGGTTCGCGTTGTTATCACTTGTGCAATCACCGATCCAGTTCTACATCGTTTTAAGCATTTTTGTGGGCTTTGGCGCGGGTGCGATGGGTCAGCTTGCCACCTCAAAACTGGTGAGCAATTGGTTTGTCAGAAAGCGAGGCACAGCCCTCGGCATTGCGGCGACAGGCATTTCTGTGTCGGGAGTCATCATGCCGAATATCAGTGCGCATATGGTCACGGAGTTCGGCTGGCGGGCTGGGTTTCTCGTCTACGGGCTCATCACGCTCGTCCTTGTGGTGCCGCTCGTGCTGCGGTTGGTCATTTCTCGACCTGAAGACATTGGTCAATTGCCTGATGGCGCGACGTCAATGGAACAACTTCCACCCGTCAAAGCACCACTTTCCACCCGTGAATTTCTCAGTAACCCAAACTTTTGGATTCTGGTGTCGATCATCGGCCTTTTATTCTGTATTCAAAGCGGCACCCTCATTCACATGGTGCCCCAACTCACAGATCGCGGCATTTCTTTGCAAGCAGCGTCCATGATCGCCGCCGCCACCGCCGGCTTCGGTGTGATCGGCAAGTTAACCTACGGCGCCCTCGTGGATCGATGGGATATTCGGCACGCGCTATGGTTAGCGATTGGGTTCCAGGTGGTGGGTCAACTGCTGATGCTTTTTGTTCCTGGGTATCTCTGGTTTCTTCTTGGCGCCTGTAGCTTTGGCTTTGGTATGGGTGGGGTGGTGCCAATGCAAGGTGCGATCGTGGGTGCTGCATTCGGGCGCGCATCTTTTGGCCGCGTATTGGGTGCCATGCGGTTGCCTATGTCGGTGATTCACCTCGCGGGGACACCATTCGCCGGATGGGTGTTTGATACCACAGGCAGCTATCGATGGGCTTTTTATACTTTTCTCATTCTCTACTTGATTGCGGCTTTTGCCGTCCTCAAGCTCGAGGTTAACACTCGATCCAATCGCGCTTAAACCACCGGCGCGGCGTCTCTCTCGCCAACCGATAGCCGGCGTTTGATGGTCCGCCTTAACCAAACATAAGATAGGATCGCCGTCAGCCCGATCGAGAGCACCGATCCAAACAGCAGCCCGGTATAACCGAACAGCTCATTCCCTACAATCGCGAGCGGCACAGACAAAACCAGCATCTGAACAATTGAGATGGCCAGCGGCGGCGAGGGTTTACCCAAGGCGTTAAAGCTCGACGTTGAAGTTGCAATCACGCCCATCAGCCCCATCCCCAATGGCAGAATTGACAAATACGTCGTGGCAGCCGCAATCACCTCCGGATCATCGTTTACCCAATGAAGCAACCAAGGTCCTGCCGTGAATAACACCAAAAATGAAAAAAGGCCCCAAACCAGCGCGAAAACATAAGCACTCCGCAGTGCCGTCCGCACACGATCAAAGTGACCCGCGCCCCAATTCTGACCAATGATCGGCGCGATGCTCATGCTGAGCGCCCACATAAACATTGCGAACATGGTTTCGACCCGAGAGGCCACTGAGAACCCAGCCACAACCGCCGTGCCATGGCTTGCGAGTAATCGTGTGATCACCGTCATGGACACGGGGGAGATGAGATTCGCCGCGATCGCGGGAAGCCCCACATGAAGGATTGATCGACTGGAATCGCCGAATCCTGCCAGCCCTGGGACCAGCAACCCATCTCGACGCATGTAATAAAAATACATTAGGAAACTGACAAATCGCGCCACAAGAAAAGACCAGGCCGCGCCTGGCATACCCAATCCTTCGAATGATCCGAAACCAAAAATAAGCAAGGGGCCCAGACCAATTTGGATCAACGCGCTGACAGTCATGAGATAACTGGGCTTGGTGGCATCACCCGCAGCCCGCATGAGCGATGACCCCACCATGGCCACCGCGAAGAAGGGTAGACCAAAGAGCCAAAGCGCCATGTACTCGCTGGCAAGCGCCTCGGCGGCAGGGTCGGCACCCAGAAGCGCGAAGATCGAACCAACGCCCCAATACACGAGGAGCGATAGCGCCATAGTGAAGACGATAACCATCCAAATCGCATGGCTAATCAAGACCCTGGCTTCAGGCCAGGCATGAGCACCAATCTTACGTGCAACCACGGAAGAAGCGCCGACCCCCAAGCCCATCGTAACCCCTTGCATCATCATGACCAGCGGAAACGTAAAGCCAAGGGCGGCGAGTTCGAGCGTGCCGACTTGACTGATGTAAAGCGACTCCATCAAGTTGGCGCCCATAACAGAGACGAACCCGAGCAGCATAAACCCAGTCAGCCGGAACAAATGATGGCTCACCGATCCCTCGGTGAGTGCTCGATGCTGAGAACCGTTGGGGTGGGGCTTATTCAATCGATATCCTTCATTGAATGAAAAACCTGCGTGAAACCTGATCGCGCGGGCGCATCCAAAATAGCGCATGGCGCCGATCACTCACGATCCGTTTAGGCGAATTCAAGTAAACGCCAAACCGGGATGCTTCGGCAACGAGATTTTTAACGGATTCGATTCGACCGGTCGAGCACACGCTGCAAGATATCCGCCGACACGTTACCTCCCGATATGACCAGGGCAATGTGATCGCCTGGCGAGATCGAGTCCTGATCTCGTAATGCTGCCGCAAGCGGTGCCGCACCTGCGCCTTCAACTAAATTGTGCGTATCAGACAGAAGGATCGCCATGGCATCCAGTACTTCGTCATCCGTCACGGAAATCACTTTGCTGAGTCCGCGCCTCAAAGGTTCTAATGCTTCGGCGCTCGCCTGACTTACCGCAAGTCCGTCAGCCAGCGTATTGACGTGATCAGTCATCACGGGGTAACCGGCAATCATCGATTCAAGGTAGGTGGGCGCCTGACTCGAAACGACCCCGATCACCTGCACTGGATGGTTTAGGGCTTTTTTCGCTTTCAAAACACCGCAGGCCCCCGACCCTAGGCCAATGGGGACATACAGCCTTTGAAGATCTGGTGTAGCGCGAAGGAGCTCTAATGCATACGTGCCCACCCCGGAAACTAAATGCGAATGAAAGGAAGGTAGGAAGTGATGGCCTCCGCTCTGAGCTAGATCTTGCGCGAAGTTGAGACTCTGAATGAAGTCTTCGCCATGAATCACGAGCTCGGCACCCAGCGCTTTCATCGCTTCGTTTTTGTCTGGGTTATTCCCTTTAGGCACAACGATGATCGCTTTCACGCCCGCGGCGCGCGCTGCGAAAGCAACGCTTTGCCCATGATTACCCCGCGTTGCACATATGACCGTTTGGGTCCCGCCACTGGCGAGCAAGTGGTGGAAGTAAACAAGCCCCCCACGCACCTTAAAGGCGCCCGTGGGAAGATGATTTTCGTGTTTCAGCCAAGTAGGGCAGCCGAACCGAGCCTCAAGTAACGGCCAGCGGATCTGGGGCGTTGGATCGAGGCGGTCGTAGACAATTTTACTTGCGGACTCGAGCTCGGCGAGTTCTGCATTCACGTTGCGGGATCAATTCGCTTCAGTGATGCTGGTCAAGGCTCTGAAATCGTGTTCGTAGACGTCCCACGGGTTCGCTCTCACCCTTGCGTCAAGCTGATGAGCATCTTCGCCAACCAGGATTCGCCACTGATTATCTTTCACGCCTTGCAAAATGATATCCGCGGCTTGTTCAGCGGTCGTGGGCGCCTGATCTCTGAACTGAAGACCCTGCTGGTGCACCATTTCACGTAACTGATCATCACTTAGATTCATCACGTGGGCCGCTGCATCACCTTGTTGATGCATCAGCCGTTCACGCAGCTCTCTCACCTCGTCTTCACTCATCTCAAGCGCATCAGAATGGCCGAGGACCTTCCTAGAATTGATCGCGATTGAGGTTCCAATGTGACCGGGCATGACCACGGACACATGAATATGCGGGGCATTGATTCGAAGATCCGTGATGAGCGCTTCGCTAAATCCTTTGACGGCAAACTTTGCCGCGGCATAAGCCGTGTGCGGGGTGTTCGGCCCGATGCTCGCCCAGAAACCGTTCACGCTTGAGGTGTTGATAATGTGTGCCTCATCAGCACCCATCATCATCGGCACAAACGCCCGACAACCAAAATAAACCCCAAACCAGCAAACGCCAAAGGTTCGCTCCCAATCATCACGCGGTCCAGCGACGAATCCGCCACCACCGCCGATGCCGGCATTATTGAAGAGGAGATGAACTGTGTCGCCATGGTGACTCGCTACTTGCGCTTGAAAGGCATTCATCTGCGCTTCACTCGAGACGTCGCACACACAGGTGGTCACTCGCGCACCGCCAGCCGACTCAGCTAACGATTGGGTTTCCTTCATGTTGGATTCTGAGACGTCGCAAATCGCGACTTCGGCACCGGCCTTCGACAAGGCAAGGGTCAGGGCGCGACCCATGCCCGTACCACCCCCGGTCACAATGGCCACTTTGTTGGCAAAGCTTTGCATTTGTTATTTCCTCTTCGTCGTCTGTATATGATTTGATTTTGAGCAAGCCCAGTCTCATCGCGCCAGCGAATGCTTTTCATGCCAATGAGCCAAAGCGCGGCAATCCAAGCAGCGAACCCCTCTATCCTCGGCGCAAATACCTTGTTTTAGCGGATAACAACCCGGTACTGCTGATACTTTTTTCATCGCTGACTTTGCCCAGGGGTATGGCTGCAGAGCCCTGATGAAAGTCGCACCGCGCAATCAAAGCACCCAGCAGATCCTATCTCAGAGCGCCAAGTGAATTCTCAGGATCCATGTAGTGTTGCGCGCTCGATGCTCGTCCAGCATGCCTGAGGAACCCGGATGGACTCAAGGCGTACGCCGAGTGAAAGGTGACGGACGGCGCAAAAGTAAGATCGCTAAGCCCGCGAATACGAAGAGTCCGATCAAGCCCGATGCGAGACCCGTGCCTCGAGTGTCGCTCAGCTGCCACACCAGCATACTGATACCCACCTGCACGACGTAGAGCCCCGCCCAGGGCCACATCCACTTTTGCATATGATAGAAGCCATGAAGGCCCCAGGCATAAACAAACCAATGCGGAATAGCGAGCAATTTGGCCGACCAACCAGTAAACAAAATGCCGAACCAAACTTCTTGATCTTGAGTGACTGGCTTATAAAAAAGATCAAACGGTAAATAGACAAATGTCATGTAGGCACAAAATAGTAACAACCCGTTGGCCCACCAAGGTCGGGATGAGAGAAATGCTTTGATCACATCGACTTCCTCCTAAGACTCAGCGAAGTTCGCGAAGGGCGTCAAGGCCCTGGGACTCGGCTCTGCTTCATTCTATGTTTCATTTAAAAATTTCCCCGATCACGGATGGCAGCCGCATACAACGCTTCGCAATGGATACGCGTAGTGTCGAAAACGGGTAACGGCGTGTTGCGATCGTTTAAAAGAAACGCCACCTCTGTACAACCCAAAATCAACGCGTCTGCGCCTTCAGCTTTCAATCGCTCGGCAACATCGATGAACGCAAGCTGGCTCTCATCACGAATGACGTCCTGACACAGTTCTTCATAGATGACTTGATGAATCATTTGTCGGTCAGAAGGCCCTGGAATGACTGGCATCAGATCATGCTCGATTAACCGCTCGGTATAAAACGATTGTTCCATGGTGAATGCGGTTGCCATCAACCCGGGCCTTGTAAAACCTTGCTCAACCAGGCGCGCCGCCGTGGCATCGGCAATATGGATGAGCGGGATTCCCACGCCTCGCATCATCTGGTCTGCCACTTTATGCATGGTGTTGGTCGCAAGTCCAAGGACTTCCGCGCCACCCCGTTCCAGCGCTTTGGCTTCAAGATTGAGTCTATCGCCAGCTTCTTCCCAACGATCTTGAGCTTGAAGTAATTCAATCTCCGAGAAATTCACCGATCGAATAAGCAGTTCTGGTGAGTGAAGACCGCCACGATGCGCTCGCGTGATGTTGCAGAGCTCACGGTAGTAGAGCTGGGTTGATGCCGCAGACATTCCGCCCAAAATACCCAACGTTTTCAACTCAATAATCTCTTGGTGCTTAGGTTCCCATCATGACGCGGGAAGTGGCCGGCTTTCAATTGCTCAATCCACCGCGCAAGCCTCAAAGTAAAGCTCAGTCAACGTGTGGACCGATCACATGCACTCGGGGTCTGCGTGAGCGGCTCACAGCACGGAGCATGTGTGGCATCGCCGCCACGCGAGGCAGAGGGTGATCGATCCACTCAAACAGGATTGACTAGAATATCCACAGGACATCAGGTTCAAACGGAAAACTTTATGGGAGACGCTTTTCAAAGGTTTAACGTTGGGCTACTCGGACCTGCTGCCCGCGAACCCCACTGAGACTTATGGATGCCTTGTGCTCGTCATGCTGTTTGCTTGACCGCAGATGCCGCCGAATGCGCGTCAGAGATTCACAGGCAGCGCAAACCCAACGATGCGCGCCGCCTTGCAAACTCCGCCATTTCTTGGTGCCCTAGGAAGGGTGATTAGCGCTCGATGAAGCTTTTTAACTGCTCCGAACGAGATGGATGCCTTAATTTGCGCAACGCTTTCGCTTCGATCTGGCGAATTCTCTCCCTCGTGACAGAGAATTGCCGACCAACTTCTTCCAACGTGTGGTCAGTATTCATATCGATACCGAACCGCATTCTGAGCACTTTCGCCTCTCGTTCGGTTAATGCCTGCAGCACATCATTCGTGGTCTCGCGAAGCCCTTCATCCGAGGCTTGATCCAGGGGAGACTCGATTGACGTGTCGCTAACCAAATTCCAAATGGTGGAGTCATCGTCATCCCCCACTGGCGTCTCGAGCGAAATCGGTTGTTTTGCCGCATCCAAGGCTTTGATGACCTTATCCTGCGGCAGCTCCATCTTTTCGCTGAGTTCTTCGATCGTGGCGGGACGGCCCAATTCCTGAAGTAATTGTCGACTCAAGCGATTAATTTTATTCACCGTTTCCATCATGTGGACGGGCACGCGAATGGTTCTCGCCAAGTCGGAAATCGATCGTGTGATGGCCTGGCGAATCCACCAAGTCGCATAGGTTGAAAATTTGAAGCCGCGCCGATACTCGAACTTGTCGACGGCCTTCATCAAGCCGATATTGCCTTCTTGAATCAGATCTAAGAAGTGGAGACCTCGGTTGGTGTATTTCTTCGCGATTGAAATCACCAGTCGAAGGTTGGCTTCGATCATATCCTTCTTAGCAGCCCGCATGTGGATGATGGCCTTGTTGAGCTGCTTGTTAGTTTCGCGGATTTCCGAAAGGGGGCGTCCTACTTCCTTTTCTATTCTGAGTATTGTCTTCACCGCGTGACGCAAGGTGACGCGATTCGCCGTGACCTTCGACGCCCATTTTTCGTTGGCTTTCTCTAATCGATCAACAAACTTCAGATCGATGGCATTGGCTTTATATCGCTTCAAGAATTGATCTCTAGGCATGCGGCATTTGTTGACGCAAATGTCCTGGATCATTTTCTCTTGGCGACGTATGGCTTCCATGTCTGAGTTAACTGTCGAGATGAGGTCATCCATCAGCGTAGGGACCAGCTTCAAAAGGCAGAAGTTTTCTTGGAGCTTTACGAGCGCGGCCTTGTATTTCGTGGAGGAGGCTGGCTCTTTTGCAGCCACTCGATCAAACGCTTTCTTCGCCTTTTTGATGGCGGTCATTCTTGCAATGACCTGGGCGGCATCAAGCCCACCCGTGTCTTCGGTCTCAGTTTCTTCAAAATTACCGCTAGACTTCGCCTCGGCAATCTGTGAGGTGTCTGGGATCTCCGTTTCGGGATCTAGAAAACCGGCTAGGATCGATGAAAAGTCGGGATTATTCGGGTCTGTTTCCTCGTTGTCCATAATGGCGTCAAACGCGTCGACAATGCGCTCAACGGGGCCAGGGTAGCCTGCCATGACGCGCATCGCATCACGGATTCCGTCTTCAATCCGCTTTGCAATAACGATCTCGCCTTCACGAGTCAGGAGCGGCACGGTGCCCATTTCGCGCATGTACATCCGCACTGGATCCATGGTCTTACCATGGGCATCCGAGATTGGCAGAAGGGATTCCTCGGGGAGCTCATCGTCTGACTGACCTTTGATTTCTTCCCCATCTTTTGGCGCCGTCTCAAGGATCTGAATGTGGAGATCGGAGAAGGCCTGACATAGCGATTCAAACTCATCGGTGCCCACCATGTCTTGCGGCAGGATTTCTGCGATAGCATCGAAGGTGAGATACCCTTGTTGACGCCCTAGATCCAATAGGCCTGCCAGCGCAACTTCAAGTGTTTCAGCTCCTTCTTCGGCGTCTTCACCGAGAGAGATACGGCTCGTCAAAATTTCCAGTGCATCCATTTCGTCTTCGGACGCTTCAACCAACTCACTCTCGATGATCGAATCGAAATCACCCTCGCTCATTTGATTTGACATGCTCAGATCCTTTCTTTGACGCGCCTGTTTGATCGACCCTAAGGGCCCTCTGCCCCGAGTAACGACTTCATCTACCCGCTGTTTACGACTCGTTACGACTCGTTACGACTCGCTGGCTTTTACGCTCTTCCTGTAGCCATCGGACGCTTGCCGCTATTACCTACGCTTGTACCCAGTCTCACTTTTATTTATTGCGCTTTTTTTGCTTCTGTTTGCCAGATTCTGATCCATTGGCAGCGCACCTTCTCTTGCATATGCCCACCGTCATGTGTCCAGACTCGCAAGCGGTTGCTTGATTTCAGTCAACAAACGCATCAGCTTAGACGTTAGGCGTCGGCCGATTCGGGTCTTTTACGGTGCGAACCAAACTCTTGGTCAGCGATTAATCTAGATTTTGTGCCTCGCCTCGGCCTACCCATGAGGGCCTATTTACACGCGCCGCCTTTACACGCGCCGCCCAATGCGCTGGCCAAATGCCTGTGGGTTAGCGCCGTTTCAGGTTCACCCAGGCGCGTGACGCCCAACTTTGCAGCAACCATGACGTGAACCTAGCCACTATCGCCGCAATGCAAGCGCATTGATGCTGCCCAACGCTGTTACACACCATCATAGATTTGATGTATAGGGCAGCATAACACTGATTTAGCTTGTGCAGGCAAGCGATCTGTCAGCTTTTAACGCGCATTTCACCCACTTAAGCGCAAGACCAAGGCAGAGAAAACCTATAAAACTGACCTTATGTTCGGTTTGATACCCCCTGATTCCGCAGATCGCGCCTTCGCTCCTTTCCTTCCTAACTCCTTTCCTTCCTAACTCCGAGACTTGATGACTTGATCGCTTCAGGACCCCACGAGATTAGTGGAGATCGTCATCTGCGGAGGGTGCGCTCAGATGGGGCCGCTCATCACTTAGGCTCAAACGCGCTTGCAATAGAACGCTGAGAGATACTGGGTGAATCTGATACCCAGACCTATTCAGAGCATCGTGGTTAGACTCGCATTTATCGCGATAGAAAGGCGTCATGGTAAGCGTGACCAAGACGTGTAGCTCGTGACCCCTTAATACAAGAGGCTAATTTGGGCTCGAAAGCTAATGAAGATGTCAACCATTCAACGGCTGAGAAACTTCCACTTTTCCTCAGGGTTTCTCCCCATTATTCGGCTCTATAGTTGCAACCCTCACTAGCCTCAGCTGGTTGCATTAGATGTGTTCTCCTCGGCAGGACGGATACACAACCAGCTGGGCTAGCTGAGACCAACCCCCCACCTTGGCTTCCTATCTTTTCGGTCCGTTTTTTCCGAGCTCTACGCGGCGCGAGTCGCAGCCCCAGCCATCGGAATCAACACGTGAATCAAACACAGCGGAGCGCATTCCAGACCCGATTGATCGCATGACCTCAGTCGGAACTAGACGTCGCTACCTCTTGCCTATGGCGTAATAAGCGCCTGCCAATCGAGTGATGGGTCGCCTAGAACCAAAAAGTGTGGGTTCAAGATCGGTGCCTTTCCGTTGTATCTAAGACTGGCAAATTCGGTATCCACCACGTCGCCGCCAGCAGCTAAAACCACTGCGTGCGCTGCGGCCGTGTCCCACTCTGATGTGGGCGCAAGCCTAGGGTAAAAATCCGCTTCCCCTGAGGCCACCAAGCAAAGCTTCAAGGAGCTACCCATGTTAGCAAGCGCCACTTCCGGCAACCGCGCCCTCAAAGTGCTCAGCAAAACATCGAGCGCTTCTGACCCATGACGACGGCTTGCCACCACAGTTAAGGACTCAAGCGGTTTCTCACAACGGCGGACACCTATAGGCTCTTTGACACCGGCACGTGTTCGCCACGCGCCCTGATCTTCCTTAAGCAGCGCACCTGAATAGGTGACATCCAGCACGGGCACATGAACCACCCCAACCACCGGAACCCCCTGATCAATCAATGCGATGTTGACCGTGAATTCCCCATTTCTGGCAATGAACTCTTTCGTGCCATCTAAAGGGTCGATCAAAAAGTACTGCTTCCACTGGGCGCGTACGGTGAAATCTGGTAATTCGCCCTCCTCTGAAAGGATCGGAATGTCTGGATAAGCTTGCTCAAGCGCGCTCACAATCACCGCATGCGAAGCGAGGTCAGCTCTCGTCAAAGGAGAGTCATCCGCCTTCATTTCAACATTGAAATCAGCTGTTTCATAAACCTGCAGAATGGCTTTACCCGCATCAATTGCGATCCGCTCAAGTGTTTCTCTCATTTTTTCGCCACTCCTGCACTGGGACCGTTAGGGTACACTGAAACACCATCGACCCGTCATTCCTGCGAAGACAACCAACCCCATGCTATCGACCGAGCGTCAAACACAACCAGCGCCAACCGACATTGTCCTGCTCGATATGGACGGGACACTGCTCGACCTCGGATATGACGATAACTTCTGGAATCATTTCTTGCCCCAAGCGTTCGCCCAAGGTCGCGATATTTCTTTGCTTGCAGCCTATCAATACGTTGAACGGACACTGGCATCGGTTCGAGGTACGCTGACGTGGTATGACATTCACCACTGGTCTCGCATTTTTGATATGGACATCCTTTCGCTCAAGGCTGAATACGCGGGCAACATTCAATACCGCCCAGGGTCGCTCGAATTCCTTGAATCTTTGAAATCACGAGGCATCAGAACCGTGCTTGCGACGAATGCACACCCCGATCTGATAGATTTGAAAGTCTCCGCCCTGAACTCGCAAGCACTGCCGTTTACGGACTTTTTCGACGAGATCCTCTCCAGTCACTTTTTCGGTAAGCCCAAGGAATCGGTGGATTACTGGCATGCAATCCAGGATACGCTTGCCTTCGAGCCAAGCCGAGCACTTTTTGTTGATGACAATCTCGACGTGCTCAAAGTTGCGCAAGCCTTCGGAATCGGTCAGTGCGTTGCAGTGAGTCAGCCTGATATTTCCCAGCCCATTCGTGAGATCGATCACTTCCCCAGCGTTACTCGCCTAACGGATCTCGTGGTGGCTCAATGAGCGGCGTCAGAATCGACAAATGGCTCTGGGCCGCCCGTTGCTTTAAGACCAGAGCCAAGGCCAAAGAGGCAATCGATGGCGGCAAAGTCGAGGTTAACGGTGCGCGCACCAAACCTTCTAAGGAGATTAAAGTCGGCGACGAAATACGATACAGAGCAGGCTTTGATGAGCGGACCTTGGTTGTTCTAGCGCTTTCCGAAGTGAGACGGGGGGCACCACAAGCAGCCCTGCTTTTTGAAGAGACCGCCGCGAGCTTAAAAGCGAGAGAGGCCGCATCCGAGTTGCGCAAAGCGCAGGGGCCATCGGTCAGAACCATGGGTCGCCCTACCAAACGGGATCGTCGTCAAATCCATCGCTTTACTTCTGCGCAAGACTAATCGATTCGGGTCGCCAGCTCGTAGCGCCGCCACCCGAGTGGATATCGCCCACTTCGGGTGACCCGTCAGGTAGGTCATCGAGAAGACCCTGAACGCCCCCATTAGAGCGGCGTCACCCCGAGGCCCAAACCACCATCGACGTCGAGCATCGCGCCCGTAACCCACTGGGCGGCTAAAAGATAAGCAATCGCCTCTGCCACCTCTTTTGCGGTTCCGATTCGCCCTAACG
>Ga0255757_10000280_pt1 | contig 49154 bp, 46 predicted proteins | sample 071ome_27_FD_179957 | JGI IMG/M metagenome (GOLD analysis project Ga0255757, IMG submission 179957) | Coastal salt marsh microbial communities from the Groves Creek Marsh, Skidaway Island, Georgia - 071409AT metaG (version 2) | ecosystem: Environmental > Aquatic > Marine > Intertidal zone >...
CGATTCCTTGAATATCTTTTGAGCGTGTTGGATAGTAATGGCCTTTTTTACCATTATCGCGTAATTTTGCGTTTGGATTCTCGTTATCTACTAAATATGACATAATCTCCTATATAAATAATTCTATTAATTGTATCACGGCTAAGAGCAGAACAAGTTTTTCCAATCTACTTGATTTATCGTTTACTTCCTTTAAATCACGCTTTATTTGTTCTCTTCTTTTAATAAACCTAATTTCAGTATTTCTAGTAAGTTCTTCAATATCTTTACGCATATTGTTTAAAACTTTTAACAAATCTGCTGGGTCCATTAGAGTACCTGTAGATTATCCCAAGGTAATTTATTCTCTTTATCTTTAAGTGTAAATGTAAGAGTTCCAGAGAACGAATTTTTACCGCTTATATTTTCAAACCAGTCTGAACCACCATCAACCGAAGGACATTGCATAAGAGTTCTTTGACCCTCATTTATTACAAATAAATGGTGAAAATGACCAGATATAAGAATATCTACATCACCCATATTGGTCTTACCAAATGCTTGTCCAGATAACCAAGCTACTGCTTTTTGATGAGAATACCTACCACCAGTTCTAAACTGATGACCATGAGCTATTCCTACTATGACACCATCAATATCTAAAGTAAGCCATAAATCATTTTCTGGTATTACAAAAGATACATGGTTAAATGCTTTATTTTCAGCTAATATTTCTGCTGCTTGGTCAAAAACGGAAACATCAATATTGTCTCCAAATGTCGTAAAGGCTTTCCCGTTCTTACGATTTTCTCCGTGATTTCCGGGAATAGCTGCAACAATAACTTTATCAAAGTGTGGTGCCCATTGTTTCAATGCTTCCACTAAAAGTCTTCTAGCAACCATTTCTTGACGACGCTGGTCGATTTCTACTTGAAAATTTTGCATGGCGTAATGTTCTCCACACCCTTCGACGATATCACCTAATCCAAATACATATAATTTGTTTATAGGATTACCTGCTTTACGAAGTTCTTCAGCTCTATCAATAACATCTGGTATCATTTGAGTTACTCTTTTTACAATACCTTCTGTTCCATCTCCATCACGCTTACCCATTTGCCAGTCAGAAAGACAAACAACCATGCTACCATTTTCTTTTGTTTTGACTTTACGAGTAGGTTTTTTAACCTTTTTGATTTCAGAAACTAATTTATCGTAATCTACATCATTTTGAATGTGTTTACGAGAACGGATATCAGCTTTGTAATAATACATTTGCTGAACACCTTCTGAAGTTTGAGTTGACCATGTTCTAACATGAACTGGTTCAATAATTTCAAATTCATCTGGGTCAAATCCCAATAGCTCAATGTATTGGTCCCATTTCTTTTTAGCTTCTTTTTTAGATTTTACAGGTCCAGAGCTTACGAAACTTTTACCGCCATTAAGAACGACTCCCGGCTCCCAACCTTTGGGGTGTTCTTTCTTTTGTTTTTTAGCGTTCTCTATAGAACGAACAGCTTTAGTGTAATCATCTAAGCTGCTCATGAGTTTCCTTAAGTTGATGACGAAGAGTATGAATTGATAAAGGACAATTCTTTTCTTTCATAAGCCATCTTGCAATTGTGCTAATAGGATATCCTTTGTCTATACCCTCCATAGCTTCTTTCCAAGCAGCTTGATTATCTTCGCTCTTATCTCTCCACGCAACCCTGTTAGTCTTGCCTATGTCTTGTTGAGCAAATGTATCTAAGTCACCCATCACTCGGCTTCTTCTTCTGCTCCCTCTTCTTCAACTGGCTCTTCTTCTGTAGTAGCCTGTTGGGAATTTTGAGCTTGTATAGCACCCAATGCTGCTTTGAGCTTTGAGTTTTCTATTTCTGTATTAGCAACTTTAACACCTAAGTCCTTAACTGCGGCTTCAGATTGTTGTACCTGTGCTAATAACGAAGTTACAGCATTTTTTAACTGTTCTTCATTGAGGTCGTTGATATTGACATTGTTTGTCATTTATCCTCCAATTATCTATTAACTAATCTACAGTATAACAGGCTATTGGCAGGTTATTGGTTTTTAGAAGTAATTATTTATTGTGGTAATTGTTTTGTTATTTTAAGATACAAGTTAACCATATCATCAGCGTCTTGTACAAGGTTAATTCCTTTAATACGCATATAATTTAGTTGTTTTAGCATAACTTCTTTAAAATCATTATCTGAAATTAATTCATTAATTGCTTCTTCTCTTTTTGTTCCCTCTGGGAATATTGGTATTTCAGTCATATTTTATTGTAACTCAACAATTGTTCTCAAATGGTTTTGTACTGTATCTCTATCTGCTTGTGATAATGCTGTATTGTAGTACATAATTAAGTAACATTCCCAAGCTGATTTTTCATTGTAGTAACCATAGTTTAAAGATACTGTTTCTGTTTGGCTACCACCACCAGTCCTAGCATAACTATTACTTGCACCCCAATATCCTCTGTAATAGTTGTACATGTCACAAGATACTACCCAGTTTGTTCCTGCTCTATCAGATTGGTCAGTAAGCCAACCATTATGATAAGCTACTGGAGTTCTACCACTCCAAAATCCAGAAAGCCAGTTAGAGCCTTCTGCGTCAAATATTCTTCCCTCTGTTCCGTTATATCTTGCAACATGAAACAATGTATAATTTGTATTAGCAATCAATCTACCAGAAAATCTAAGACCATCACCAGTTCCACCTCGAACACATTCTGTTATGTTTGCACCATTACCAGCGTTACGAGTTACATAATTAGGATTTCCTCTTACAGCAGTAGAATCACCATTGCCCATGTAGTCTTCCCATACATTATTACTATCGTTATATGTTTCTGGTATATATAAATGGTCTGGCTCTGCACCACTATCTAATCTTGGATACCACAAATCTTGTGATACATTACCTAATATTATTGCTCTTGAAGGTCCTAAAGGTGCCATTTATATATCATACCTATCTTTGTAGTAAAAATAACATTGCTTGATTTCTCTCTCGTTTAATATTCTATCATATAATATAAAAGCCCCTACATCCCCAGCTTGTTGTGATGTTACACCGGCATTAACTTGTCCTGCATGATAGCCACCAATACATCTAAATCCATTATTGATAGCAGAGTTAGCATTTGTTATTTGTGCTAGATATTGTCCATTAGCCCATGCTCTATAATAAGGAGAGCCTGTGTTTGTATATTGCCAAGCCCATATATTATATTTAGTATTCCAGTTTGTAAAATCATCAATGTTATAACCAGAGTCTATAAATCCCGAAGCATTATTATCATAAAAACCTAAGTTAGTTGTATTATTTTGAACCATGACATGATGGTCTGCACTATTGCCTCTTACTAAAGTTCTCCAATCTGTTCCTCCAGTTCTCCATTTTAAAGCAACAACCATTGTTGTTGCTGGATAGTTTAGAGGCACATCAGTACTTCTTACAGCAATACCTCCGTCATTAAATATAAATGTTCCACCATCATTACTACTGTAATCAGATTGCCTAACAGTCCAGTCATAACTATTATCGCTTAAATCATACCAAGTTGTACCTGTACCCGGATATGAGTCTGAGTTACCAGCGTCTAAAAACATTTTGTAACCTTTAGGAATGCTTGCAAATTTTTCAAGTATATTAGGTTTAGCTACACCAATTACCATTTGTCCACCGGACACTTTGCATTTGTAAACCATGCCTTTTCTTCCATATCGCAATTACATTGAGTACATTGCATTTGAGTTCTGTAAGAGTCATAGTCTTCTGTTTCAAAGTTATATTCTTCGCCTATTTGATTTTCTACCCAGAACTCACAACCTTGACATGTATTAAATCTAACATTGTAAACTTCTTCTGATACTTGCATATCGTCCCATGTCAAGGGTTTCTGATGTTCTTCTCTCCAAATATTAGACACTTTCTATCTCCCCTCCATTGTTTACCCATTCTTCTACTAAGGCACCTAATGGATTGTCAAAGTCATTAGAAGTCATCCACATTTTTTCTCCATTATTCATTCCGTCGTCCCATACTTCAAAATAAACTTTGTAGAAGATATCTTCTTCAACTACTCTTAAAATATTGTAAATATCATTTGACATAAATCTCTACTCTCGCGCTTCTATTAATTCCGCTACTGTCTTGACAGCAACCTATGACATCTCCAGCAGAATAGTTATAACCACCTCTGTATCTCATACCTATTCCACCTCCAACATCATTTGATGATTCATTACCATTTGGCCATAAACCACCGCCATTTTCGTTCCAACCAAATCCCCAACGGCTTCTTGTGTCGTTATTGGATGTATAGTTGTATCCATAAAATCTAACATCTCTTTGTGATGACCATGCGTTACCATAGCCAGAAAATTGTTTTGCGTCTTGTATAAAGTATTCTCCACCTTGAAACAAATTTAATAAAGTAGTGGCAGTTGAAGCAGAAGCGCCATTGTATATTCCATTCTCTAACCAAACCCAATTTCCTCCATAAGAATAAGAACCACCTTGTCCTATGTCTGGAAATATAGCTAATAAATTAGTAGCAGGAAAGTAGTTAAATGTATCAAACTTAGCGTCTCCATTATCTCTATTGGTAGCACCAGAATTTAAAGTATTATTAGTAGTCCAGTAGTTAGCATTGTAACCAAAAGTTGTTCCTCTAGTTGCTTTAAGAGCCATCATCCACCCACCACCATCATGGTTTGTATCCATAATGCAATAAACAGGTGTTGGTCCTACTGTAGGTAAATTAATGAAGTAAACGCCATCTTGTGAACTAGGATAGTCTGTTAATATTTGTTCTGCTGAATCTCCAGCTTTAGCCGCAGTAGAGCCATCTCTACCAGCTCCGGAATATATTACAGGTCTAGCTACTCCTAGAGGTGCCATGGCTACCTCCTTATTGGAAATCCTGTAGTGATTGAATCTTAGGAGCCCCTTGGTCTAAGAATATAAATGTAACTAAATCAATTGCTCCAACTGTTGATGAAACAGTATAACCAGAACCACCAGCAGTTTGTGGGGTCTGACCTGTACCATTTACAGTATATGTTGTAGTAGTAGTTCCATCATCAAATAATCTTGGAGTTGCAGCGTCTTGTGTTACTTGTAAAGTAAATGTAGCAAATCCTGTAGGAACATTAGTAAAAGCTAATGTAGAAACATCTTCAGTAAGTGTTATAGTTCCTGTATTACCAGAAGCTACATTGACAGTTAAAGTACCAGCAGTTGTTGATAGTGTTTGTGATGTTTCACTATAACCTTTTAATTTAGCATTCTCTATTGCATTTTGTGCTGCGTCTAAGGCAGTTCCTAATGATGAATCATCTATTTGCTTATTAGCAATAGTTTGAGAAGCTTGTAAATATGCGAAACTTTCTGATTGTAATGCTGCGTTAAATTCTGTTGTAGAACCGGTTAAAGTATTAAGACCTAAGTCTATTGTTTTACTTTGTAATGATTCTGTACCAGCTAAAGTTGCAAAAGAACCATCAGATAAAGCATTGTTAAATTCTGATGTAGTTCCTGTAAAAGTTAATGTACCACCAGCAACATCAGATAAATCTATAGTTACTGCTGTTTGTGTTCCTGTATCAAAAGTTTTGTTCTCTATTGTTTCAGAACCTGCAAGTGTAGCAAAAGAACCATCAGATAATGCTGCGTTAAATTCAGCAGTTGTTCCGTCTAATTTAGTAGCAGGAACAGAACCTAAAGCTACATTACCACTCGTTACAGTAAATTCACCTGTTGTATAAGAAGAAACACCTTTAGTAGAACCATCAGCAGCTGCGTCTCCAATTAAATCTTCAACACCATTTTCAGTTAATACTACCCAGCTAGAACCTATGTAAAACTCAACACCATCAAGTGTTGTATTGTATCGCATAGTTCCTTCAACAGGATTACTTTCTCTTTGAGGGGTAGTACCAGAAGGTATTATTATTCCAGAGTCTTGTCCATTAGCAAACTCTCTTAAACCAGTAGTATCACCATTAGTTTCAACTTTATGTATTGCTCTTTCTGACATTTATTATTCCTCTTCTGCTGTTTCAGCGGCAATATCAGCTTCTTCTGCTTCAGCTAGCTCATCTTTCATAGTCTCGAGAGCTGCTTGCATTTTAACTAAATTAACTTCAAACGCGTCAATTCTGCTTAATATTTCTGCTATTTTTTTGGATTTATTTTTCGCCATTATAATCTCCTCAATTATATCACTTAATCTCTTATGCCTGTGATTCTGACCATGTTATACGACCAGAAACTTTAAAAGGAGATGAAGCAGAAATGTCTGCTGTATCTACTACCTGTACTGCTACAGTAAGAATATCTGGACCATTAGGGAATACACCATCTCCACCGAGTATAGAGTTACCCATGTCAATCAACTGCTCAAGAGAGAAGTTTGTACTGTTACTTAATCTAGCTCCAGAACTATCGGTTCCACCACCTGCTGCTCTGAAGGAGAATACTTCTGTTCCACCTGTTATCTTTTCAGCTGCATTGTGTGTTTGTAGCTGTGATAAAGATGGAGAGTTTACATTTTGCCAAGCAACTTTAGATAAGTCACCATTAAGAATTAATTTTACTTCTGAGTCATGTGTAAGAATTAAGCCAACTTCACTTAATCTCAATTGCATTCTGTTTATAATATCTCTTTCTCCCAAGAAGCCAGAAATTGCATTGTCAACTGATGGAGCAAGTCTCAAAGATACTAGAGGAATTAAGTCAGTACCCAGATTTACAGTTTCATCAGTTCCACCCGGGTCTTCACCGATAGTAACAGCAGTAGCGCTAGCTACTACTGGATATACAGCTGGTGTATTGTAGTAAGAACCAGAGCTAATGTATATATAAGCATATATTGTAGAACCAGAATACTGTGTAAATGCTATTGTTTCTCCAGAAAGCTCACCACCAGATGTGTATAAAGGAGAACCAGATGTTAGTTTTGTAGCGTCTGCTTCACCAAAAGGTATTCTTACATAGAAGTCATAATTTCTTTGACTTCTATTATAAAATCTAATTAGTGCAGAGTTACCTGTTGTAGTAGCAGATATTGACTGACCATTTGTAAAAGCTAAGTTGTTTGAAGTAGCTGTAAATAAGTATGCTTCATCTTCATCAAAAGTACCGTCCATAATTACAGAAGTACCCCAGTGGAATAACTTAGGTGCATAAGTAGGATTTGCTCCGTTTATAACTTCATAAGCAGCTGCCATGTTACCAGAACGCATATAAGCTTCATCTAATCTGTTGTTATGTAAGAACTCGTGTACATATCGTACATGACCTTTTCTATCTTTGAAACCAAAACGAATCTTACCAGCACCATACCATGAATAATCCATGTAAGCCATTTGAATTTTATCTATATCAAGATTAAAACCTTCTGCACCAGTACCATCACATTTGTCTAAGTTCCATTCAGATTGTTCTACTTTAATATCTTCAGTCTTTGTTATAACAACATTGCTTGCAGATACACCTCTATATTCTGGTTGTACATATAGAGTTGTATCGTCATCAATTTGAGTTACTTTGTATGATTGACCACGAAGTACTATATAGTCTCCGGCATTTAGCTGTCCTACAAATGATGTACCATTACCTTGAATTAAGTTTGAGTTCTTAGTAACTGTACATGTACCAGATATCTGTGTAGTTGATGTTCTTCTTACACAAGCTAAAGCAACACCATCATATTCAAAGAAGAAACCATTTTGCATATCAAACATTCCAACTCTTGTTGCTGCGTCTGAGTAGCTTACAACATTAAACTTAATAATTCCATTTGGCTTAGTAGATGTTGGTGTTTGGCTAAGAGTATATGTAAAAGTAAAGTCATCTACTTTAGTAATTGCAAATGTTCCATTGTAAACACCTTCTGAAGCATTTTTAATTCTTACTTCCATTCCAGTATTTAGTCTATGAGGATATTCTGTAGTTACAGTAGCAGTTGTACCATTAGCAGTTAAATTTTGTATAGTTACTGGTGGGTTAAAGTTAATAGCAACAGAAGTCTGTATACCTTTACCAGACTGATACCTAAAGTATTTTCTTGTTTGTCTTCTAATAGATGAGAAAGGAGCGGTACCAGCAGCTATCTCTACACCACCGTCGAATGGTCTGTGTATTGAGAATCCGTCCGGTCTTGCATATACATTAGTTTCAACAAAATGTTTTGTTGCTGTTAAGTCAACGCCAACCGGTCTATCTACCTGCAATGAAGCGTCATCAGCAATAGCGATAACTGAAAACTCTAATAACTCGCCGGGAGTATTGTTGTTGTCTTTTACAAATATGGTATCTCCAACTTTAAAGTATCTCTTAAATAATGTTCCGTCTCCTGTTAATATGTCACTACTTTGAGAAGTGTCTACTGTACCAACAGCTTGTGATACACCAGAGATAGATTGTGATTCTAGTTTATGTGTTCCAGTTTGTCCTGTTAAGTCAATTGCTACACCATTTATAGCGTCATCAAAACTTGCTGCTAATTTAATGTATTCATCATCTAATACAATTGCATAGTATGTAACACCATCAGTTAAGTTTCCAATGTCTGTATTTGAATTATTATCATAAATTAAAGAAGCACCATTTTGTAACTTATGTCCATTAGTTATTTCTATTTCATCATCCGCTGTAATATTTGCACCATTAAAGCTGTATATTACTGGGTCTACTTGAAAGTTAGTAGAAAAATCAAATGATTCAGTTTGAGTATTTGTAGCAGAGTATGCTCCATCAACAATTCCTATTTCTGCGTCTGTAGTAAAAGCTAAGTCATTACCTCCAGCAGAAGCTAAATCTATAATAAGACCACTGTCTGCTTTTAGCTGTATTCTGTCATTAGTTAAAACATTTACTCTGTAAGTAGTTTGATTAGCTAGTGTTGGATAGAACATTCCTTCATCATAAGAGTCAATTATACCCTCCATAAACTCTATTAATTCATTGTTATCCCATATGGTAGTTTCTTCTACTTGTAAACAGATTAATCCTTGTAAATCTTCTTCATAAGAGTTGCTGTAGTTATAAACATAAATTCTGTCACCGTTTTCGCTTCTGTATGAAACCATCCAAGAGTTGCTATCATATAAGCTTCTATTTCTAATTTTGTATGAAATAAGTATTGTATCTACATCTTGTCCAGTAGAGTTACCATAGTTTTTTTGCCAAGAAGCTGACCAGTAGTAATTATTATTAGTAGCACTGTAGCTTCGAGTGTTTAGTTCAGAACCTGTATAACCTCTACCACTTACACTTCTATGATACAAATATAAATATTGTTCATATCGTGCATAAGTTGCTCCATCTACTTCATTAAATTTTCTTAATGTTGCCCAGAATGGAATTGTAGAATTAGCAGTAAATGTTGTACCTACAAGTGATGGTTGGTCTCCATCATGTCTTGTTCCTGCATAAGGGAAGTAAACATCTGTTTCATTTATATCAGCTGGAGTGTATGTTACCTGTTCAGTAACTTGGTCAGCCGTAGACCAATATCTTGTAGTAATAGCACTTGTAGAAACATAAGAATAACTTTTTACACTACCTGCTCTAACACCATCTGTTATATAACCTGTAGTAGATGGACTTGAAGAAGTTACTATATCTACTCTACCTACATTGTTATCAAAATAATTATTTATGCCCTCTTTAATAAGAGAAAATTCAAAAGGTACTGTATCTGGATTTATTGGCGTTAAAGCACCTGTTGTTGCAGCAGGCAATGAACCTTGTGTAGCGTCTATAGTGATATTTGAATTTTGATTCAAAGCATGTTCTGGTAAATAAAAACTATTCTTAGTAGCATTGTCTGTTGTTCCAGACCAACCATATACTCCAGTTGCTTCTGTAATTCGCTGTGTAGTTCCTCCGTTTTTTAATCTAAATCTATCATTACCTACTTTTTCTATCTGATAAGTTCCCGAACCTATAGTGTCTTGTAAAATTAAGTTTCTGTTAGTAGATACACCTGTTAATACTTCTATATCGCCAGAGTTTATAGTTAAAGCTATATCATCACCATCTGCTAAAGCAAAATTTTCAGAATAAAAAGTATCAGCTTCATCATCTCTAATAAGCGGTACTACGAATACATCTCTAGTTCCAGAATATGCACCAAAGTATCTATAACCACCATTGTAGTTATAATTTTTTCTAAATCTCCAGTAACCACCATTTGATGTTCTAAAAGGTGTTCCTGCGTAATTTCTATTAAAGAACCAAGTACCGTCTATCCAATGAGCGTCATCTTCTATGAAGTTCCATCTATTTGGCTTAGTTCCTGTTTCCGGGAAAGTATAGTTTGTCGAATCTTGTTGTAATCCGTAAGTGTATGCGTCTTTTATATAATCTTCTATTCTTTGATTAGTTCTTGAGCAAAGCATAACTTTATCGATAGTTCTCCATGCTTCATCTGCGCCACCACCTAATCCATATCCACCTGCTGCTGAATCAAACTGGTTTATATCCCAACCAGAACCAACGCCATTGTTATACTCTGCCACTGTATAAGCGTAGCCATAAGAATCTCTGTAGTTACCTCTGCCTCTCCATATTTCATAAACCATACCAATCATTGCTCTACCATAATTGTATGAGCCTGTATTTGTAAAGTTTATAGCAGAACCATCTCTGGTTGTAGTTAACTGAATATGGTCATCATCATATACTTTTACATAATAAAAATCAAATCTATCTAATCCACCTATTTGAGTATCACCAGATGGAGGTACATAAAGTACTACATCATTTGCACGCATTCTGTGATTGGTCCATGCAATTGTATCGTTAGCAAGGTTTACAGAATCAGCACTAAATTTAATTGAGTGAGGAGGTCTCCATGCTTTAGTTTCTGTTTTAGTTAAATCTACAGTTGGTGTTACTGTAACTTCTTCAGCAAAATCTACATAAGGTCTACCATCTGGTGCGTCAGATGTAGTAGTTTCTGTTACTTTAAGTGTTTTAGTTGCAACAGTATTTACTAGGTAGAAGTTTGAATTGTCAACAAATCCGTGTGGATTTGGAGTTGTAATACTAAGTGTTGATTGAGGTAGTCCGTCTGTTTGAACACCAGTGTCTTTATCATATGTTATTTGAGAACCTGCATAAAATCTTCCCGGAGTTACTGTAGAGTAAATAGAACCAATACTTCCTGTGTTTGGTTGTACTGCATTAGCAACATAAGTAAATGTAGTAGTACTAGCAGACTTAATTAGGAATTTACCTTCTGCTGTTCTTGATGTTAAACCTTGCACATCAATAGGTGTACCGATTACAAGTCCGTGCTCGTCACTACAACTTACTGTAACAATATCAGAACCTGCTTTAGCAGTAATCCCTGTAACTATTTGTAAAGCAGCGTCTCCGTCTGCTACATAGAAAGAAGGAACATTATTTGATAACTCTAATGTCTCCCATTTAGTAGGCTGAAGTCCATACTCAAAGTCTGTGTCAATTAGGTTCTCTGGAGTTGATACACGAATTTTATGTACTGGGTCTAAGAGAGAGTCCGCAACCTCAATTTCATTAAGAGGTCTATCTACAATAATTTGTAATTTTGAACTGTCTGTTACACCTAATGCACTTAAATCTGCAACTGTAGTAATTGTTAATTCTTCATCAGCTTCACTCCAGTTCCATGTAGCAACTGATAATTCTGCGTCAACAAAGTTAACAAGTTCTGTTCCAGTATCAACATCAACAATAAGATATATTTCTTCTTTTTTTACATAGTATGGAAACTTAATAGTGTCATTAGCAGCGTCTATAGTGTAGTAAGATTGAATTATTTTTCTAGCCAAGAGCCACCCACAATCCTACATTTAATTTACTAGCGTTATATTTAATCCACTTTGTTCCGTTATATTGTGTCATTACGCCTTTATCTGTATTAAAAATTAGTTGTCCCCTAGCAGGATTTGCTATAGCGTCTATTTCTGCTTGAGTTCTGCTAATAATACTTAGCGGAGAGTTCATTTGTATATCAGAATTAAATACAACAGGGTCATTAGAAGCGTCTAACGATTCAATGTTTGTTACTCTTATAGTACTCATTAGTTACTCTCCATCAAAAGTAATAGGGATTGATTGAATTTTACCATGAATAGTTCGTTTACAATTTTATATATCATGAGGCTTCGTCTTCTTCTGGTTGAGGGTTATTATCTTTTACTGCCTTTATGGCATTATAAAATTCACCTGTAGTATCAAGTGTTCCATTTTCAATGTCATGAAACAATTTATCTAATTGTTCTCTAATTAATGGGTATTCGCTTTTTCTATCTCTTTGATACTCTTTGGCTAAATAATTATCTAACAGTTCTTGAGCTTTAGCTTCTATATCTTCCCAAGATGGATGTTCAACATCATTACTCCAACTAATATCATCTTCTGTTGTTCCAGAAACTACAAATACTGAATCTGGAGATAATGCTAATATAGCTTCTGATATCCAATAATCATTTAAACTGTTCATGCTAAGAGCTCCAATAATGTTACTGTTGAATGTCCTTTTTCATAGTTCAAAGAGGTACTTGTATTTAGTGTCCCGTTAAATCTAAAGTTAACAGTGCTATTACTACTTCTTGCTAAATAAAGTTTGTAAACAGTTGAATTAGTTGTTGCAGGACTATCAATATAAGTATAATTTGTTTGATATGGTGTACTGGAATAATCTCCGTCTGGATAGTTACCAACCATAAAAGCACCTCTTTGTCCTGTAACAGCTGTGGGTCTTAATTTAACTTCAGCAGAACCGGATACTGTTCTACTAAAATAACCCATCATATCGTGAGCAGCTGCTTCTCCATATAATGTCAATATAATCATTATTTTAGAGTTACCCTGTGTAGGAAAGATTGTTGTTGTAAGTGGAGTAATCTCTATACCTGTATCATCATAAGGTACTGCAAATGTTTGTTCAGTATCAGAAAAAGAATATTCCCAGTTGCCTACTTTACCAGTAGGAAACCCTACACCAGTAGCACCGGTCATATCTAGTTCTCCTGTAAATGTTATATCAGAAGGAATAGTTATTCCACCAGCAGCAGTAAATTCAGATATGCTATCAGCTTTTATACCGCCATCTACTTTCAAATCATTAGAATCAGCAGTTATTGTTCTTGCACCTAAATAGATTGTTGAACCAGCTAAATGTAAATCTTGAAATTTATAATCAGTACTACCTAAATCATGTGTTGAGTCTGTATTTGGTAATATATCTCCTGCTACAGTTATACCTCCATCTTTTAAAACAGAGCCTTCTATTGTTACACCTTGATTTGCAGTAGCTTCAACTATTGTGTCAGTTTCAATTCCGATATCTTTAATTAAAGTACCATCAATGTTCACACCAGCACCTGCGTTTTGTTCATAAATTCTATCTGTGTACACTTCTCCGTCTTTGTGTAATACACCGTCAGTAGTTACACCAGTACCTAATGTACTTTCATTAATGACATCAAATTCGTTAGGAGCACCTGCAACTTCTAACCAATCTGTACCACTATATATTTTGAGTAGCTCTACATCTGTATCATAAACTAAATCGCCAATTTCCATACCAGTAAGTGCATTAACTTGCGCAGTTGTATAATTTTTTATTCTTACAGGTATGTTGAATGATATACCATCATTAATAATTAATTTACTGCCACCAGTAGTTTCTATTTGGTCAACTGTTATCTTACTCAATTGGGTACCTGTTTTCTCCTATAGTATTGCCTGCCTCTACCCACTGTTTAACATGAGTTGAGTGTAATTCTGTTTCTGAATCTTCGTAATTACCCGGAATAGTTACTTGCTCTTCTTCCATTCCTTCTGGTTGATACATAATATTTATTGTTCCGGGAACTTCTGATTCTTGGTCATCATCTGCACCCCAAATAAACCATACTTCTGTAATATCATCTAAATAATAATTCATTTATATCTCCGCGTCCCAATACATCCAAGCACTACTCTGATTTGTTATTGCCTGTGCAAATGTCAATCCAGCTCGGCTAGTTAAAGTTCCTAAGTCTGCATTCCAACAACCAGAACCGTAAGCTGTTTTATTATTGTTTAAGTTAGTATTAATATAATTACCATTTTGTGCTTCTGTAGATATGATAAATCTTAATTGACCACTTCTTCTTAAAGTTGGTCTTCTATACAATGGAACTCTGTAATCTATAATACCGTCATACACATTAGCTCTAGTTGTTCCACCACCAGAAGCAAATATAGAGTTAACTCCAGCTGCTATTAATTGATAGTATCTCCAACATTGCTGAACAACATCAATATACTTTTCTGGTTCCCATGCTGTGACAGAACCACCCAATTCAACTTTCACATTAGCTATGTAATAGTCAAAGGTAGCCCCATTATCATCAACAAATTGAAATGCTAATCTATCTCTAATAGCTTGAAAACCGTCTGCTGTACCTTTTGTTTTTCCAGAGACACTAGGTACAGATACTGTAGCAGTAAATTTAGTCCATGTTGTAGTAACACTATGAGAATCTATCTGTGTTGTAACTGGACTTGATTGACCACCTTGAACACCAAATGTTTGAGTAACAGCAGTCTTTAGAGTTTTACTTCCAGAAGCTGTTCTAGCCCAAAAACTTATAGCAATAGATTGACCAGCAGCTGTTTCAACACCTTCTATTCTTTGCTCCATAATACTTGTTCCAGTACCAGATGTTTTATACCACCTTGCATAATATAGAGGATTGTCTGGAACATCACTTTGCCCAAAAGTAAATACACCTTGGTCTATTGTTGAAGCAACTATAGAAACTAGAGAACCAGAAACATAGTTACCACCTGTTACCCATCTATCAACAGATTTTACTAATCCATCATTTGCGTTAGTTCCGGTTGTACTTTTTTGCCAAACTTGAAATCCACCATTAATTAATAAGTTTTTATTAGTTCCACCACCACCGCCGGATAGTCCTGTAGCAGAACCATTAGTAAAGTCTATTGTTACACCGCTAGCAAGAACTAAATCGCTTTCTAAATCTATATTTGCACTAGATGTTTTTTCAGATAAACTATCTGTTTTAATTGAGTCTGGATTCAAACCGCCTTCTACAGGAATACCTGTTCCACCTGTATTAGATGATTCAATAATTCCAGATACTTCTACTTGGTCAGATACGACTAGCTTGTCAGAGTTTACACCAAGGTTAATAGATTGTATATCCATATTGCCTATATAAATTCTATCAAGATAGACATTAGCCCATCTAGTATCTGTTGTTCCTAAATCTCTTGTACTATCAGCGTCTGCAACAATATTTTGTGCTACAGCAGAAGTATCTAATCCGTCATGGTCTATAGTTATACTTTGATTAGCACTGTTAAATGTAAGTGTAATATCAGAACCAGCAACAAATGTTAGGGTATCGTTTTGCTCTGTTGTGGTTATATTAGGTTGACCTGTAGCAATAATTGTATTAAAAGATTGTGTATGTTCTGTACCACCAACATCTGTCCACAAAGATGTTAATTCTCTATAAACTTGAACAGTACCTGTTTCAGAATTGAAAACCATCTGTCCGTCTGCTGGATTTAAAATAGCTGAAACTTGAGAAGTTGTATAATTCTTTAATTGAATTATGTCATCTAAAACTAATTTAGAATCTAAAGTAACTTCTGTACCTGTAGGTGTTTTAGCTATTTCATTAACTTCTATTCTTGACATAGTTTTATACTACCACCAATCTTCCTTCGACAGTTATAGTTCCACCAAATGTTATAGGACCAACCATCATCATGTTTTGATTTTGAGGAACTGTTTGTGTTTCGTCGTATGTGTCATTATTTCTATAACCCATACCATCTTCTCCTATCGCAACACCTAACTCATCTACTACAAGTCTTTTCTTACCTTCAGTAAAGATACTGACAGTATCTGTTGTTTCAGTAGTAGATACTGATGTAGTTCCTTCTTCATTAGAAATAACTTGGAATGTTTCTCTTGATACAGCTAACTGAATATCATCATCAGTAAATGTAACACCATCTGTTGTTTCTTGAAAATCTAATACAGAACCTGTTATTGGTAATGGGTCTGAATTATCTGAACTACCGTCGTATTCTATAAATGGTATTTCAGAGTTAGTTACTGGTATATATTCTTCTATACCTAAGAAGTTTATAAGCTGAATAGAATCCGGAGTTCCTCCACCGCCACCGCCAGATACATAAGCAGGTTGCCATTCTCCAGCTCCAGAATTGTATTGTAATACTTGTTCATTTTGAGCTCCAGAAGCATTTACATCACTTAAATCATTTACAGAAGAACTAGTTGTAATAACTGTACTGTCTATATCAATAGTTACAGTATCAGAAGCAGATACAGTTGTATCAATACCTGTTCCACCGGTAATAGTAAATGTTTGTCCATCAGTTACTTCTTCAGAAGTTCCACTATCAGCTGCAACTAAGAAACTTGACATATTTCCAGAACCAGCAGAAGCTAACAATGCTGATACGGATATTTGTCTTAATGCTGTTATAGAAGCGTCATAAAGTAAAACAGTATCATTTGTTGTATCAAGAGTTCCGCTATGTACTGTTCTGTCAGAAATAATTGAAGGTAAATCTAGTAATACTGTTCCATCATTATCTGGAAGATTAATTGTTCTATCAGCAGTAGGGTCTACAACTGTTAATGTAGTTTCAAATGCGTCATCTGTTGCACCTTCAAAGACAAACGCATTTTGTACATTAATACTTGTAGAATCTATTGTTGTAGTTGTACCTTGAACTATTAAGTTACCACCAATTGTGATATCTCCACCAGCTCCTAAATAATCTGAAATCTTAGTATCTAATGAAGCTGTAACTGCTTGGTTAGAAGCATTACCTATAAAGATATCTCCATCATCTAAGTTAGGTGTAGCATTTGTTCTGCTTGCACCCATAACATAGATTTGACCAGAACTTGCATGTACTCTAATTACTTTTGCAATCTTTTGTATTCCAGAAGTTTCACCAGATGGTTTAGTATTTGTTAAAGTACCTGTAGTAGAAATGTATAAATCATCTCCTACTGAGAATGATGAAGTATCAATTCCTATAAATTTACCGTGTGTAACTATTGTTACATCAGTATTATTTGCTCCGTCTGCATACATAACACCGACTGCTGGCATTTTTGCAGAGTCATCTGCGTCAGCAACATCTACAGTAAAGTCTTGACCATTTCCTGCTTGACCAGATATATATACTGGAGTTCCTTTTGTAATTGTTGAACCAGATTCGTTTTTCGCAGCTACATGAATTGCACCTTTAACATCTACAGATATTTCTTCTGTTAGACCTATAGTTACACTATCTGAGCCAACTGAAACCTCTATTTCATTAGTAGTACCATTAAATGTTACCGTGTCACCATCAGTTATTGGGCTTGTTAATGTTCCGTCACTAAGTGTAAAGCTAGACATACTTCCAGCACCAGCATTAGCTAAAATATCTCCTATTGTTGTTTTTCTTAAATCTGAAGCTGAATTATCCCACATCAACACTAAATCTTGTGCAGTATCTATAGTTCCAGAGAACGCAGTTTGATTTGTAATTATTGATGAATCAACACTTAAAGTTCCAGAAGAATATGTTATTCCAGTTCCACCTTGTAAGTAATTATCGACAAGATTATTTGAGTAATATAGATTGTTCACTCCCTGTAATATATCGTCTGTACTTAATCCAGTTAAGTCAGAACCTGCAACAGACATAACAGCGTCTCCACCCATTCCAGAGTGAACACCGCAATAATAATAAATTAAATCTGGTGTTGTAGAATTTACTACTATTTGTAAATATGAATCATCTGTTCCTTCACTACCTACTTTTGTTACCCCATCAGCACTTGTTAATTGAGTACCATTTGCATGTATGCCATCTTTACCGTCAGATAAATAGAAAGGATGTGAGCTTAAACTAGAATCTGAAATATCAAATCTATATGTAAATCCAGATACTAATGTTAAGGAAGCACTTTCTTCTCCGTCTATAAAATATTTATTATTTCCACCAGAATCTTGCGCTACTGTTACTGCATAATTTATAAGTATTGTGTTTTGCTCTAAATCAATTATTTTATTTACTATTGTGTCATCAGAATCATCTGTTAAAAATTTTCCAGAAAGTGCTCTTCTTGATTTAGCATTACCACCTCTATTTGTATTAGCTGAAGAGAATGGAAACAATGTAGGAGTAGTTGTATGTACTCTTACATCTTTGTAAGCACCTGCTTGACCCTGTGTACCAACATCTGTAATATTTGTTGTATATTCAGTACCATAAACATAAGTGTAAGTTCTAAATACTTGTTGTTGTGTAGCACTACCATTAGATATAGTAATTTGTGTTCCAGCACTTGCGTCTGAAGCAGAAGCAGCAACTTGTATTTCAGTTGTGCTTGTTACAATTGCATAATAATCTGTACCATTTGTAAGTCCAGATATATCAAAATCTCCAGCACTGTCATACTGTATTTCATCTCCTGTTGTTAAGCCGTGAGCTGCTGTAAATGTAATTGTGTCATTAATAATTAATGATGGGTCAAAAATATCTGTTACATAACTAGAGCTAACAACTGTATTTGTACCATCTTCTGTTTCGGAGAATTTTAAGTTATCAGTAGCTAAAGAACTATCAGATACATCAAATCTGTATGTAATATTTGCTTCTAAGTTTAGTTGTGCGTCTTCTTGACCATTAAATCTAAATTTATTATTAGCTACATCAACAACAATAGTTTTAACCATTGTGTTGTCTGTATCTATAACAGTCTTGTTACTTAATGTGTCTGAAGTATCTCTTGCTACTAATGTATCAGTAGAAGCAATTGGCATTGTGATGATATTTGAACCATCACTAAATTCGTAGTTTCCACTATTTAAAGTTATTGTATTTGTATCTAAGTAGATAGATGTACCACTTAGATATAAATCTCTGAACTTAAATGTACTAGAACCTAAGTCATAGGTAACATCTGTGTCGGGTATCAGATGTCCAGCTATAGTTGTAGCTTCAAGTGTTTTGTTACTTAAAGTTTGAGTTCCGTCTAATGTAACTACAGTACTGTCAATATCTACTGTTACTGTTTGACCAGATACAGTAGTATCAAGTCCAGTTCCACCAGCTATTGTTAATATTTGAGAATCAAGGTCAATTGAACCAGTTCCAGTATCGCCAGCTATATCTAAACCTTCTAAAGTAATTTGCGCAGCTACATAATCTACAACAGCAGCAGATGTAGGAATAGTTGTATCATTATCATTTGAACCTATACCTTCGGCTTCTGTTACAACAGCAGAGGCAGCTAAATCTGCTACTTCAATATTAGATATACTGTTACCAGTACCATTAGCGTCAAAAGTTTTGTTTGTAAGTGTATCTGTACTACTTGCAGTTATAAAAGCAGAAGTAGTGTTGTCGTAAAGAGATAAATCATCTTCAACAGTTAAGCTTATTGAATCACCATTATCATCATAACCAACAGTAATTCTTGTTTGTGTTCCAGAAGTTAAAGCGTCTATAACTGCGTCTTGTGCATATTCATCTAAATCTGCTTTTACTTCAGTAGCGTCAAAACTAAAATCAAAGTTTCCAGCAGTATTAGTTATTGTTACACCTGTACCACCTGTAAATGTGACTGTATCGCCAAGAGCTATATCGCTAGGAGTAGTTCCGTCTGTAAAAGTTATATCGCTGTTTACTAATTTTGCATTTTCAATTGAGCCAGCAAGCATTGCATTTGTTACGCCAAGAGCTTTTACTTGTAATGTATCTGTATCTATCTCTATAGAACTATCGTCTACATTTACAGAAAGAGTTGGTGTTTGACCTTCAGAGGCAGTGCCTGTAGTTGCAAGACCATCTCCAGCAGTAATATCTTCTACATAGTTACCAGTTGTATCAGTTCCTAAAGCAACACTATCAGCTGCAATAGTTGCTGTAATACTTGCAGTATCTCCAGCATTTGTAAATGTTGCAGAACCAGTTACATCTCCTGTAAGTTCTACCGTTACCGCAGAAGACAAAGCGTCAGCGTCATCAGCTGTTCCTGTCAAATCTCCGATAAAGTTAGCAGCTACAAAGTCGTAAGCTCCAACAGTCCATCTATCGTTTCCTTCGTCCCAAACTAATTCTACATTTGTACTTGTTCCTCTATTTACAAGTAAGCCAGCATTAGCAGTCGGTGCTCCAGTTTCATCTGCATTAAGTTCTAGTATTGCGTCACCGATAGTAACTGTGTTAGATTCAACTGATGTAGTACTACCTTGAACTGTTAAGTTACCTGTGATAGTTACATCACCAGTAGCACTAATAGAAGCAGCAGTTATATCATCTGAATAAAAAGTTCCATCTACTGTTAAGTTGTTTGTTATGGTGACATCATCTGGTAAACCAATTGTCAAAATCTGACCACTAGCACTAGTTTCTATTTCGTTTGCAGTTCCAGCAATAGTAAGCGATTGACTGTCTAAATCAACTGCACCGGTTCCTGTATCACCTGCAAAGCCTAATTCTTCAAGTGTAATTTGTGCTGCTACATAATCAATGATTGCGGCAGTAGTTGCAATTTGTGTATCACTATCGTTAGAGCCAATACCTTCTGCTTCAGTAACAATGACAGAGGCTTTAAATGCACCTAATTCAAAATCTTGTATAGTGTTATCGTCATAGTCAATAGTTTTGTTTGTTAAAGTTTGTGCAAGGCTATCTAGTACTACAGTTCCAGTTGCGTCTGGAAAAGTAATTGTTCTATCGGCAGTTGGGTCTGTAACTAATAAAGTAGTTTCAAAAGCGTCATCAGTAGCTCCCTCTAATGCTATAGAAGGACCACTAACTGTTAAGTTTGATGTAAGTATTGTGTTGAATTGAACATCATCAGATGTTCCTAAACCTAAAGAATCTCTTACTGTAGAGCCAGATTCAACAACCCACTCTGAACCATTACCAACAATGAAGTTTGAGTCTGTTGGGCTTAAAGCAGCTAATTGGTCTAAGTTTATATCATAGGCTTGAACATCTACACCGATTTCTAAACCTAAAGCTTGTGCGGCACCTAAAGCTGTATTAGCTCCAGTACCACCATCTGATATTGCAATAAAATCGTCAGAAAGAAATTCAGTAAACTCGACAATATCACTGCCGTTGTAATAATACCTAATTGGACTTTTAGCTGCCACTATAATGCACTTTCTGCCATATCTATTTCAAAATCTTGCGTAGTAGTTCCGTCTGATTCTCTAAGTCTGAACAAAAGACTATTATCATTTGAAGCAGGCATTGTAACTTTGTGAATAGTAGTTCCATCTGCTTCTCTACAGACAACAGCTCTCGTGCTAAAACCTACTGATGTTCCGCCACCACTTACTTCCGCACCAGATACAGTACGATTTATAAAGTGATTATTAATCGGCATTCCAGACAGTGTTCCGTCCGCTCTTCTTGTAGGTATTCTACCACTCATACTTAAAGTTCTTGGTAAGACAGCTTTTAGATTCACAGTATTAGATGATGTATCTGTAGTAATCTCTAATTTATTTCTATCTGTAGAAGTAGCTAATTCAATACTATCTGTTTGAGAACTAGATGTAATTGTACTTTGTCCAGACACTGTAATGTTAGACAAAGCATTTTGGTTTGATTCACCTACTTGTACAGACGATATAGTTATTCTGTCATTTTGTGTGTTAAAGTCTAAGTCTATTCCTTGACCAGCTACAAAAGTAAGAGTGTCATTTTGATTATCAGCTTCAATAGTACTACCACTAGCTTGACCAGCACCAGCAATAACATCCATATATTTGAATGTGTTGTGTGCTGTACTATCGCTAGCAATTGTTATATTATTACCAGAAGTTGATATATCTATACCCGAGCCAGCTACAAGAGTTAAAGTATCTTCTGTAGTATCTGCTGTTACCGTAACTTCACCAGATACTGCTATGTTACTAAAAGCATTCTGGGTGTAATCCATAGTTGCCCATGAAATATTTCCATTACCATCAGTTTGTAAGAATTGACCAACAGTACCTGTATCTCCATTTATGGACATTTTTCCAGAAAGAAAGTTTATCTTTCCGTCTGTTTCTATTTTTAAGTATTCAGTAGAATCAGCACCTAAATATACAGGATTGCTATTAGTTGTACCTATTGATAAAGCACCATCAGAAAATATAGATTTACCGTCTAAATAAAGAATGTCATTAAGAGATTCAATACTTACTATGTAATTACTTGCTTGATATCCTTCAAATGTATATGTATAAGATGGGTCAGTCGCCATCTCCAGTGTTAAATCAGAATGTGTTACTTGGGCCATTAGACTTGCTCTCCGCGCTCATCAAATTCTTCTTCTTGAAAGTTTTCCCAAGCACCTCCCATCTTTTCATATATATATCTCATACGATATATTTCTTTTTGCAGTTCCTTATTCGTAGAAACCCATGCTTCATATTCGGAATGAGTTTCATCTAACATGTTTAAATTGTGATTAAATAGCGCAGCTTCTAAGTCGTAAATCATTTCAAGTATCATACCTAATTTGTCACTATGACTTAATAATTTATATTCAAAATTATTTTTTTCTTTTTTAGGTTTTTCTTCAGCCATTATCCCTCCAAAGCTGCCAATCTTGATTCTAGCTCATCATTCTTAGCTGAGAGTTCTTGTACTGCTTTAATAAGAGCATAAGTAAGAGGTCTCTCATCATAACTTTTTGTATTTTGTATTAACACACCATCTACCATTACACCTAAATCTTCTTCTGTTTCATTACCATCTTCATCTGTAACAATATGAGTGCTCGGTGCTGTATCAACTATATCTGGCATAACTGCTTCTACTTCTTGAGCTAAAAGACCATATTGTAATTCTGTATTTTCTGGATATGGTCTTACATCGTCTTTCCAATCATAAGTTATTGGACGAAGTTGTAAAATTTCCTCTAAACCATAATTTATATCTGTGATATTTTCTTTTAATCTTTCATCAGAATAAGGGTTGTATAAGGTATAAGAGGAACCAGCTGAGTTGTATGTGAATACATAAGCTCCATTACTAGCACCAACTATTCTAATACCATTACTAGTACCACCTCTATGTATATCAACTGTATTGTTATTACCTCTAAATTCATCTCCAGTTACATACCCAGTTGCAATTAAATTACCACCAGAAGTAAAAGAGCTACCATTGTTAAGTTCAAGGTCATTTGCATTAGTGATACCTCTGTTGTTCAGATTTAATTCTCCGTACAAAATTGATAATCCGCTACTTGCGTTTACAACAACTTGATTACCACTAATAGCTCCAAAACCGCTTATTTTAGATGGATTTAATCCAGAAGCTATTTTAGCGTCTCCAATTGCTTCATCAACAAGTGTATTTATAATGTTTTGTGAAGTTATTGATAAGTTATCAAAACTTAAATCATCTGTTATAACACTATTTACATCTAAAGAGTCAGCTTCTATTTTTCCACCATTTATTTCAGTAGAATTATTATTAATATCATTAGCAGCACCACCAGCGCTTATATAACCGGAAATAGTTGCAGAAGTAGCTGTTAAGGCTCCTGTACTAGATACCTTAAATGGAGCACTTGAATAACTTGAAGAACCAACCCACATATTTCCATTACTATCTACATGAAAACTAGAATTGTCATTTCCACCAATATTGATGGTACCACCAGATAATTCTCCAGTAAATGTTCCAGAAACTGCGGTTAAAGAACCCGTAAATGTTCCACCAGCTGCACTTAAATTTCCAGAAAAAGTTCCAGAATTTGCTACTAAGTCACCATTTGCCCAAACATAAAAAGGTGCTTCTGAACGAGTAGTTGCGTCAAAAGTTTTTCTATCAGAACCTAACCAAAGGTTTCCATTGCTATCTACATGAAATCCGTCTGCTATTGCCATTATCCTATGTGTATCTCCCCAGCTGTAAGTGTACCACGGAACTCTCCAGCCTCGAACTCAACTGTTCCGTCAGATTTAATTATCCAACCTGCTGTTCCAGTAACATAGTTGTCACTTCTTATTGTTCCGAGTACAGGGTTTAATGGGTCACTACTATCTGTATCTATTATTATTTCTTTACCACTAATAGTTCCTGCTGTAATTTTTCCAGCAGATAAATCATTTATCTTTGCATTTGTAACTGCTAAGTCATCTATCTTTGCACTTGTAATAGCAGCGTTAGATATAAATTGAGTATTAATTAAAACCTCTGTTACTTGACCTGCTGTAGAAGGGTCTGATTCGTTACCAGCAACATCAACTGCTGTTACTTTATAATAGGCAACACCTTCTGTTGATGAAGGGAAATCACCAATAGCTGGTATTCCTAAAGTCACATGTGCTGACTTTGCTTCTATTTGTCCTACTAAATTACTTGAACTAATTGTAAAATCTGATGTAAGACCACGATAAACATTCAAGTGGTCAATATCTACTGGTAAAGAAAAGTTTGTAGGGTTAGAAATAGGGTTTCCATCTGAGTCTTTAGCTGCACCTAAATTGTGTTGTATCTGTACACGAGTTGGATTACCAGCAACAGTTCCATAAGTACCTGTTGGAGGCAATGGTTCTGGTGGGACAGTTGCGTCTGCCGGCATAGCTACTGCTGATAGTACACTAAATCCTCCAGAGAATCCAGAGTTATCAATTGCAGCTACTCCAAACTCATAAGTGTTTTGAGAACCTAAACCTTTTATAACTACAGATGTAGTTCCAAACTCTACTGTTAAGTATTCATAGTCAGTAACTTGATTATCATTTTGGTCAATTAAGTTATTACCATCACTATCGGTTACCTGCCTGTATCTTACGCGATACATATTTCCATCAGTAATTCTTGAACCATCAGTGTTAGTAGGTTGTTCCCAACTTAACTTAGCAAATGCAAAAGGTCTACCAGTTCCATCTTGATAAGTTCCAGTTGCAGCAGAAAAATTTGTTGGTGCGTCTGGTACTGTAAATTCATTAGTACCACCAACTGCAATTATTGAACCAGAACCTCTTAAATCTTCGTTTATATTTCTTGTAGTAGAACCTACTTCTATTTGAGTTACTCCAACTTCAAACTCTACATAATCTGTTAAGTCTGTATAGTTACCATCACCATCTCTATAAAAAACACCCATCTCATCTGTTATAGGAAAACTAAGTCCCATAACTCTAATTTTTATTGGATGTAATATTTGACCTTGATAAGTTATTTCGTGTTTATCTCTGTTTTCTAAATTAGCGTCATTGTCTGTATCTTCAAATCCTACATCTGGGTCCCAGACAAAGATAATATCTCCTACACCAATATCTCCAGAGACATCATAATCTTCTAAACCAACATTTAAAGTTTTCTGTATTTTATTGTATTCATTTAAGTATGCTTCTGCTCTTACATCTCTTAACGAATCTGGTACATCATTTTCAGATAGTATCTGTATTCTCTCTAATGTATTACCAAACAAATCTTTATAAGGAACACTTTTAGCGTCTGCTTGTCCTAAGTTTATTTCTACACCATAGTTAGAAGCTATAAGTTCTACACGGCTTACATAATCTTCTGCGTTGAACTCTGTGCTTAAATCTATTCCAGAATAACCTTTTATTTGCGGGTCAGCACCAGATAAATCTCTGACAATCATTCCTTGAGGAGTATTATTTTCGTGTCCAGTAAATAAAGCAGAAGGTGGACCAACATCTATAGTTCCGTCATTGTTCATTTTGAACTCTGCACCTAAAGCTACACAAATATCTTTTATAGCCTTATATGCAGATTCCATATAATGTTTACCTGTATATGTTTTAGCAGCAGTCTGTGCTGATGGAGGATTTATAGAAAAAGGAAAAGGAGATTCCCAATACTTTGCTTCTCCTCTAGTAATTACTAAAGCGTCTAAATACCCTTCAAAATGGTTACCATTCTGTCCTTTACCAATTTGCAAAGATTCAGAACTAACTCTTATGTAAAGCTCATCTCTAGTTGCTTCCGAAACTTTAACACCATTTTTAAATGTTCTAAATTTTCCGCCTTGACGAGATACGGCAAAATGATTCCATTGATTTAAGTTAATAGAACCCATATTCATATTCAAATCTTCTGATTCGTTATAACCATCTCCGTCGTGTGTTACAAGAAATCTATTGTTACCACTAACTAATTTACCGGCTATCCAAGGAGAATAAGTATCATTATTTCTAGCCATTACAGTAGGATTACCGCTAGATGATGTTCTATATTCCCACCATTCAATTGTAAAATCTCTAAATGTTAAATCTAACTCTGGTCTATCAGCAACTGTTACATATCCTCCCGGAAAAAATCCAAGACTACTATTTCCATATTTAGCTTGGTCCGTAGTTATTTCTGCTTCGGTTAATGTAATTATTTGATTTTGAGTATAGTTAGAACCATCAGTGGTTGTAGTATCTCCATCACTTCCTTCAAAGTTAAGTAGCAATACTGTTGTATCGAAATCAACTTCAGTTACTGTACCTTTTCTTACAGCTCTTTGATTAGCTTCTTCATCTCTTAGTATTCCATAAGGAGTAGAAGTATTTCTATCAATAACATCATCTAATGTGTCATTAACATAACTTCTTACAGCACCTACACCTGCATTTCTTGCAAGAACCATACCACGAGAATCACTATCACCTAAATATGCAAGTATTCCTTGACCGCTTATGTCTATACCTTCTTCTCCAATTTCTTGAGAAGTTATGATACCTACATACCTAGCCATATCACGAATTTGTGCGTCAGTAAATTCCTCTGGAGATATTCTTGTAGGAGTAAAAACTATGTTACCCCATGGCTCAATAGTATTGACAACAGAGTTTGGTGTTGTTTCTAAATTTAATAGCACATTAAATGTGCCGGGAGTCATTAATTTTTCATTTACACTCATGAACGAATTACCCTTACATGCTCATACAAATAATCTAAATATGCGTCTCTCATTTTATCCGCAGTATTTTCTCCAGCAGCAGAAGTTCCGTCAAAACAAAAACCTATAAATGCCTTCATTTGTGTAGCAGTAAGGTAAATTCCACCTTCAGTTAAATCTTCGCTAAAGGTGTTAGGCGAACCAAGAATGAAGAAGTTTCCTTCTGAATCATTTGTAGAAGATACAATATAACCTGTACCAGAACTACATGCTTCTGTGGTTGTTCTCTGTATTCTTATTTCGTCAGCATTTCCGTAAGAATGAACAATCAAGCTAAAGTATCTTGACCCTCTTCTTAGAGAAACATCGAATGTCAACCTACCACTACCATCATTGTTTGCTTGTGAAGTAAATCTTAATGTTGCACACTCAGCATAGTTTTTAATAATCTGTACTGTATTCCAACCTAACCATTCTGTTTGTGATGTACCTTTAGATACGGCAAACTCTTTTACACTTCTCCAATCATCACTATCCCAAAGTGATATTGTAAATCTTGATTCTGTATTACTGTTTGTTAACTCAAACTTTACTAATCCATTTTCTATAACTGCTTGGTCAACATTATCGTTAGGACTTAATAAACCATTTCTAACTTTTCCATTAGTAGAAACCTTTACTGCGCCTTTTAAATAATCTATAGGGTTACACTCAAATTCAACATTGTCTGTTCTTATGTTTGAACCACTAAAGTAATTTAAGTTAATTGTTCCTTCTCCGTAACTAGCAATTCTAGTTTCAACATTTGGAGCTGAACCAGTTCCTACAGTAGGTATATGGACTGAATATGCTTGTTCTGGTATAGCAAAAAATTGAGAAGTAGTAGAAGTAATACTATGGTCATTATCTAATAACGCACCAGAGAATTGTGATTCAAATCTTATTTCTCCGGGATTTCCTAACCATGTACCGGATATGTTATATTTAACACCAGCACCACCATATCTTGTAATATCTACGCTAGCATTTTCAATTTTACAATATCCTTTAAGCGAGCTATCTCCTGTATAAGTTAAAGGGTAAAATATTCCATAATTAGCCATTGAAGAAAGTTCATCTCTAATATATTTAACTTCATTTAAATCTAAATTATTACCAGATGTATGAGCTATTGTTCCAGATAAACTGTAGCTTCTAGTTGTTGGGTCTGTTTGAAAGTTTAAATTACTAGGAGAAGTAAAACTTAAATGTCCAATAGTAACTTGATGAGTATTAGCCATTAGCACATATCCTTTCTACGACAAGTTTCGCAATATCTATATTTACCATCAAAGTCCCAAAAATAATAAGAGCAACCATCTTCTTTACAACGCACCATATTATCTACATAATCATTATCGTGTGTCGTTGCATGTAATATTTTTTTCATTATCTATTCCTTAAACCTGTTCCAGCATTACCTTCTTTTTCAAGCTTTGTTAATTCTTTTCTTATATTAATAGCAGCTTTTCTTGCAGATATTGGGTCAGCAGGAAGTCCTGTAATATTAACATTCATATTCTCTACTGTAATACCTCCATAGCCACCTCCGGTTTTATTTGAAAATACAGATGTTCCACCCGGTGTTGACATAATTAATTCTGGACCCATTTCTCCAACTATAGATGTTTTACCTATTGGAACAGAACCACCGTAAGCTTTTTCATAAGGAGATAAAGCCCACTCTCTATCAATTTCAGACTGTGTCATTGCATAATATGGATTTACTAATGAAGATGATAAACCCCACTCTCTATCAATTTCGGACTGTGTCATTCCATAAAATGGATTTCTAGTTGGGTCTGCATGAATTGGTATACCATTTATAATTCTATCGTAATCACCTTTTTGTCCTCTAGTCCACCAGTTTGTTTTAGGCATTTGAGTACTTTCTCCATCATCATCAGTATTTACTTCATCTGCACTAGGAGTATAACCATTTTCAACTACGGCTTTTATTTTTTTTGCTATAGAGAGAAATCCGTTATAACTATCATCATAAGAATTTAATGTTTCTTCTAATATTCCAGCAGGTATTCCTATAAGTGTTGATAGTTCTGCTAAGTGAGATTGTAGACCCGGATATTTTTCACCGATTTCATCTAATCTTAAACCTTGTTCCAACGCTGCAATGTTTGCGTCTTCTATTTTTCTAGACAAATCGTCTTCTAATTTAGCTAACTCGTCTGCTCTAGTTTTACCTATATTTAATGCTGAGTTGTAATTTTCTATAGCGCTAATAATTGCAGGGGATAGATTTTTACTTCTTTCTTCTAGTATTTCTTTTTCAGCTTCAGCAACTTTAAGTTGTAAATCTAGTAAATCTTTTTCTGTTTGAGCCATTGGTTTAGTTAAATCTGCTAATTCTTCTCTTGCAGCGTCTAAGTCTAATTGTTCAGCAACTCCTTGCTCTACAGCTAACTCTAAGAATTTAATTTCTTTTTGCTTATCTCTTATTGATTTTCTTTCACGAGCAGTTCTTTGTTTTGATAATTTTTCTCGCATTCTATCTATATTTAAAGTTGCTTGCAATATAGCTATTTGTTCTTTGTTAGTGACAACTTCATCATCACCATATTCTGCTATAGCTTCTTTAAGTGCTAGAGTTGCTTCATCTAACTCCATTTGTTCTTTCATTTGAGATGTAATAGTTATATTGTCATATACTAAATCTTTGTTAAAGTTGTCAACTTGACTTTGTAAATCAGCTATTTCTTTTTCAGTATCAACTTGATTTCTTTTCATTTCAAGTAATTCTTTTACAATACCAAGTACATCTTTCTCATGATTTTCTTGGTCTTTTTTTCTTTGAGAAATAACACCATTTATAACAGCTCGTTTTTCTTCATTAGATAATACTTTTTCGCCTAGCCCATATTGAGTTCTTAAACTTTTCTCTATTCCGTATAAAACTTCTTGATTTGTTTCTGCTAAGTCAGCATACTTTTCATCACTAGCAATTAACTGTTCGTTCAAGTAAACTAAATCTGCAAGTGGTATGTCCTTACTTAATAAAGCCATAGTTCTACCTATATTTTCAGAAGTGACACCTGCCTCTCCAACTTGTCTTGATATTGCAAGCAGACCTCTATCTGCAAATTCTGTAACTGCAATTTGTAAAAACTTCTGTGCATTTTCATAATCTTCTATATTTTGTAGCATGTCTTTAGGGTCTGGAAATTCTATATCTCCTATACCTTCAAATATTGCGTCCAGATTTTCGGCTTCAGCTACTGCTGATGTTATAGCACTAACAACATCATTAACTCTTCCGCTTACACTGTCTGCACTATCATCAACTTTATCAAACTTACCTGCAACTACATCTAATACTATTGCTGCTTTTTCAGCGTCATTTACAAATTCTGATATACTTATTATTTCAAAACCCATTTCTTCGGCTGTTGCATTGTAACTATCTAATAATCCTATTAAGTTATCTTCAATAGCACCAATTTCTTCATCAGAAATAGCACCTATTCTTGTAATAATATTTTCAAAACCAGAAACATCTTTTTTAACTTGAGCAAATTCTAATTGTAAATTAGGACTTAATTCAATATTTCGTGTGTCTATTAAACCTTGTAAGTCATAAATAGCTTTACCTACAGGCATATATAAAGTTGAATTTAACTCACCAGATAATTTTTCAGCAGCTTTTGGGTCTATTAATATTGCTCTATATATTGAGTTAGTTAAATCAGACAAATCTCCAGTTTCTAACATACTTAATAAGTCTTCTGGTGATAGTTTTAATATTTCAGCCATGCTGTTGACTAGTTCATCATTACCAATTACATTTTGAAATAAATCAATACCTGCTATTTCATTTAATTCTTTTTGAGCGTCGGTTAATTCTTCAGTTCCTCTAACAACCTTTGCAAATGCGTCACCATATTCAACAATTTCTACAAGACTGAAATCAGTTCTAAATTTTGGTAAATTATAAAATGTTTGCAGTGCTTGTGCTTCTAAAATTTCTAGTTCTTCAGTAACTATCTCTATCTCTCTTTTAAGAACATCTATAGCAGAAACATCGATGTTAGGGTCTGCCAATAATTTTTGGTACTCTTCCATTTTTTGATTTAAAGTAGCTTGCAAAGGAATTAAAGCAGATTGCGCACCTACTAATTTTCTAGCGCTATCTTCCATTTTTGCATTAGCAGCTGCATTAGCTCCTAAACCAATTGTTATTAATGTTAAAGCAGGAAGTAGTGAACCCATAGCTCCCCTAATAGCCGTGCTTAATCTCAAATAGGCTGCTGCATTTTTATTAACTTGGACTTCATTTATCATGAATGCGCCAGTAGAAGCTTTTGCTGCTACTGTCATTTCTGCTAAAGTAGCTCCAGCCATTTGTGCTAAAGCTCTTACTGCAAAAAATTGACCTGCTATAGCAGATATTGCAGTACCTAATACTGTAAATGTTCCAACAATTATTTTAGTACCTTTAGCGACACCATCCATAGCGTCTTCTGTATCGCTCATGGTTCCCACAAGTGCTTCCAAAGATTGAACTAAACTTTTTGTAAAGTTTAAAAAGTCATTACCAACTTGTATTCTTAATTCTTGAAAAGCGTTTTTAAGAGTTTTTGTTTGTGATTTTAAAGTATCGAATCTTTTCTCTGCTTCTTCATTTAGAGCATTGTTAATTTCATAAGCAACATTAGACCTAGCTAATGCGTCTGTTAACAAATCTCCAGCTTCAGCAACAGACAAAAGTGCTCGAATTGTTCTCTGTTGTTTAAGTCCTAATTCATCAAGTATTGCTACAACATTTCCACCAGAATTTGCTACTCTACTTAAACCTTGAATAAATAAATTAAGAGCTTGCGCTGGGTCTTCTGAAGCTATTTGTTTAAATGCTTCAGTGGTTAATCCAGTCGTTTCTACAAAGACATTTAATGCTCTTTGATTACCTTGTACAGCAACTGTTAATTGCTGAAATACACGAGACATAGCTGTACCACCAGCTTGTGATTGAACACCAACTGCTTGTAGAGCTGTAGCAATTGCTAAAGTATCCGCTGCCGAAGCACCAGCGACTTTAGCACCTGCTGCAAGTCTAAGTGATGTAGATAAAATTTCATCTTCAAGAGCTGCAAAGTTGTTACCTAAATCTACTAAAGCAGAACCTAAGTTTGCAATTTCAAATTCTTGTAACTGGAATATTTCTTTTAATCTTGCAAGAGATAAAGAAGCTGTTTCTGTTGAAAGTCTAGTTGCTACTCCTAATTTTGCTATTGTATCTATAAATATAGGTAAACCAGAAGCTTCAATTCCTAACTGACCACCAAGCTCACCTATTTGATTTAATTGTGATGTAGCGATAGGTATTTCTGTTGCAAGTTGCCTAATAGATACAGCAAGTCTATCAAATTCTTCTTCAGAAGCGTCAACAGTTTTCTTAATACCAGCAAAAGACTCTTCAAATCTTGAAGCAGCACCTATACCAAAAACTAAAGCGGTAGCCATACCACCTATTGCACTTATAGCACCACCAAGAGCCGCGACTTTTAATGTTCCTAATCTGTTATATGCTTGGACTACTCTGTTTGTTGTTTCATTAGCAGCGGCCAACGCTTGCTTTTGAGCGTCGTCCATATTGACCTTAAGAGCAATTGTAATTGGTTTAATACCAGCATTAGGTGTAACAGCCATTACTTATTAGCTCCAGTCTGTGGGTTATCTTTTAGAAATTCGTCTAAGGACATTTTTTGTCTTGGTCTCCTATCACGGCCATGTTGCTTTCTTAACATGTCGCGTGCATTTTTTGTTTTAGCAGTTCCTTTAGAAACTACTTCTCCAGATTCTGTATACTCTATTTGATTGCTTTGAAGAATACGCATAAATATCGATTCTTCTGGTGGTAAATACGACAGCAGTTTTAAAAATTTACCCCATCTTAAAGATAAAGGGTCTGCTGTTTGATAATGCCTTTGAAAATCTGCTTCTATAGGACCCCAGTACTCTAATACATTATCTAGGGTCCAAGTTATTTTGGGTCGTCAGAGCCTTCTTCTGAAGCTGATTCTCCTAGTGTTTCATCACTTGAACCACCCGCTAAACCATAAGTTTCTAATAAGAACGCAAGTACTTCATTCATTTGCTCCCATGTCATTCCGTCATCAAGCATTTGATTGAAATTATCATTACCTACTAGTGATGATATCCATTCTGGTAAGACATTCATTGGAATTTCTTGACCTTCTGTAGCGTATCTCATTTGAGTCAATACAGTTCTGGCAGGTAAAGTAGCTGGTAGTGTGTAAACTTTTCCAGCTACTTTAAGCTGCACATCTTCTTTTTTGTCGGCTTCAATTGCCTCGTCAAAGTCTTTATACTTTGCCACTATATTCTCCTATCTAAATTAATTGAATTAGTTGATGTCTAATTCGTCACTATCGTTTCTATTCTCAACGACTATGAAGAGATAGTTATTTCCAGCACTATCAGCACCAACATTTAAAGTTGAATCTGGAACGAGTAATTTAAACTCAGTTGCCAAAGTAACTTTTTGTGGAGCTTTTTGATGTGCCATAGAGAATGAACCTACATTCACTGCTCTAGGGATATGGAATTGTCTATCGCTTCCTGCTTTACCATCAGTATGCAAAACTAGTGCATACTCAGTAAACTCATCTGTTACTGGTGGTACATATTTATAGTAACCACTAGCATAGTTCACTGAATCTTCAGCAACAGAACCGCCGCCTAATGCAACAGCTAAGTTATCAAGAGAGGCTTGTGCCATTTCTCCTGTAAGTCTAACTTCTTGTGCTGACTTCAATGATTTGATTGGGTCTAGCTCTTCTGCGACCATTACATCTTCAAAAGTTTTATCAACTTCTAAAGTCCAACCGTCTTCAGAATATCCTACTTCGTCCCAAGGAACTGCTAGTCCTGTTGGGTCTTCCCATGCACCGGTGCTATCGCCCGGAAATGCAAGAGAAGAAGTAGAACGGTCTTTGATATATAGAACACCTGTACCAATTAATACTTCGTTAATTGTACCTGTTGTACTGAAACTCATTTGTTTCTCCTAACATATCTTATACTTATACTTAATCAGCAGAGCTCTGCCGACTTAATAAAAAGTCGAATCTGCTTTGTCGTTACTCTTCTTCAGCAATAAAGAAGTCTTCCACTACCTCCTCAACAGCGTCTTTGTCATCTTCTGTTGATTCGTCGATTGGTTCTTCCTCATAACCTTCATCATCTGCAATCAATACGGATATGCGCTCTCCGCCTTGATTGTATTTATTTGGTTTAAGGCGCTCCCAAGTTTCGACCGGTATTTCTACCCAATCACTTTTGAAAACAATACCGCTGATAGTATCTCTAACAACGCTTTTGTTTAACAAAGGATTAATCTTAACTTTTATTTTCTTCATACTATGTTCCTCTATAATACATGTTTAATGATAGCCGATAAAGTCCTAATCCAGTGTCAGTCTCTTCGACTCTCTCTGGTAATTGAACTACTTCAAATCCATAAATAACTGCTTTAGTATCAGAAGTTGGAGTATGAACAATAGTTTTTCCTGTTTTAAAAGCGCCTTCAGCTACTGCATTTGCTAAAGCATAAGCGTTTGCATAATCTGGTTGAGAACTATTTCCTCCACCCCATCTTCCAGCAAATGCTTGAACATTTATAACAGTATTTGCTATTGCAGCGTCTCCACTTGGTGAGTGCATTACCCCACCAGCATTAAAAAATGTTAAAAAAGGTAATTCGGCATTTCTAGGTAATCTTGTTGCAACTCTAGTACTACAAACATCAGTTATAGATGTAGTGTTTATAGCCCATTCACGAAATATAATTTCAGCGTCTGGTGGAAAGTTCATTTCTTGATGTGGTTGCACACCTACTTTTTTAATAGCCATTGTGATTGTATTCTATCATTAAATACCTAAATCCATGGCTCCTTTGTAAATCTCGTCTAATTCAACTGTACTTAAGAAAGATTTAGATAACTTATCATACATTTCCCTATCAGCTTCTCTAGCTTTAGAAGCATTATCTCCTCTACCTTGTTTAAGTCTTGTATATACAACTCTTTCATTACCTTCTCTTCTAACATTAAACTCATACATACTTCTAATGTAACTCTTAGTTCTTTGATTTTTTCTTCCAAGATTGCCTAATTGAGCTTCTGTAGATTTGAAGTAATTATATAATCTTTCTGCTTCTCTATTTGAAATACCTGTACTCATAAATACTGTATCACCAACCGCTGATTTCTTTGAACCTCCTCGTTTAATAAATCTAGCTACACCAGCTTCTGAACGAAGAGTTCTTAATCCTTTCTTTCTTAACATATTTCCTCTATGTGGATTATTTTGTAATTGTCTATCTAAAGCTTTAATTACATTTGCTTTAGAACCTCCTGTTGAAACATAAGTCTTTGCCAATTCAGCTAAGAATTTAGCACTATGAGGTTGTCCTCCATCTGTTGCAATATCCGCAACTCTAAATCTAAATTTAAACTCTTCTGGTATATGTTGTAAACCAATAGCACTTGCAAGTTCTTGTGAATAAAAGTTTCCATGAGCCATTTCAACTCTTGGACCGGGAATTTTTTGTTCCATTCTTGACCAAAAGCTAGCTTGTCTAGAAGTTTCTTGGTCCATTCTATATAAAGCTTCTAATGTATCTTTTGTATTACTTGGTCTTGTGTAAGATGTTTCGTCTTTAAAAAAGTTATCCATACCGTGTTTTTTCTTAGCCATTTGTTGCCATTGACTAAAATATCTAGTTGAAGACTTATCTATATCTCCTAGATACTCAAAGTCTGCTGCTCTTTTAAATTTTTCAAGTGAATCAGCAGCGGCTCTATAAATAAACATTGATGGAGGTATGTATTTATAATCTGGTACATACTCACCAGCTTTAGCGCCTTTATTTTCTTTTAATGCACCTAATCCGTTTGCAAGTTTATAAGAGTCCATTAAATGTTCATCATAACCTTGAACTCTCTTACCACCTTTATATTCTCTGCCTGTTCTTTTATAAAATGGTAATTTTCCACCATATTCAACAGCATGTATCCAAGGAAACAATGTAGAACCTCCTACATCTATTTCTCCATAAAAGAAGTAATCAGCAAAATCATTTTTAGATGCAAATACATTTTTCATGTCTATAGAAGACAACAAATAACTTCTTGCTTCTCCCGGTTTTTCAAAACCAAATATATCTCTGTAAGCATATTTAGCACCACCTTGATAATTTTTAATTCCCATTTCTTTAAATCTTTCTTCACTCATCATTGCTGATTGATTTAATTTTTTTTGAGTTCCTCTAGTCTTTCTACCATCCATTCCTATAACATACTGTCCGGAAGAAACATCTGGTGCATAAGCTCTTAATCTAGTATCAATCATACTGAGAAGGAGTTGAGCTTCTTTATGTACTTGAGTATTTTTCTTCACTACATTATTGGCTGCCGAACCTTTTATTTTTACATTCCCAGAGAAAGCAGTTGTTATACCTTCTCTAAGAAATTTTTCATATTTGTTTTCTTTACTAAATTGTTTACCTAATTGAACACGAGCCATACGAGCTAAAAACGGAGGTAATCCAAATGGTCTAACTGCTTGGTCAATAATTCTACCCGATAAAGAACCTGTAGCTATACGAGAAAATCTACCTACTAATTCTGCTTTAATATTACCCTGCATAAGAGCACCAAATGTACCAATACCTCTAGCAAGAGGATAAACATTTCTTCGGCTATTAGTAAGAAATCTTCCTACACCTGTATTTTTAACACCCGGCAATACTTTGACTGTACCGGCTCTTTTACCGTATGAGTAAAGACCACTTCTAAAGACTTGAGATTTTGTACCGCCAGATTTTTTAGGCGGTTTAGCTTTAGTAATATTTGCAAATAAAGCCATTAGGTTCTAACTAAAGTTTGAACTTGTTTGTAACACTCATTTCCATATCTATCTAGTGCAGGAGTTACAATTACAATTTCGTGGTATTGACTTCCTCTAACTAATCTATCTCCCGGAACAACAGAAACACCTTTTTGTAAATACACATTAAAAGTTTCTACAGTTGTGTTTCTACCATCTCTATCTTCTTGTATTCCTCTTGATTCAAACTTTGCTCTTACATTGGTAATAGAGTCAGCCCAGTCGTCAGAGGGTAAACCTCTCTCATCAAGGTTTGTTTCGTTAACACTTTGAATAGTGCATGTCTCTGGTAAAAATCTTTCTCTGAGCGGCATGCTTGTATTTTACAACAAAAAGTTATAAAAATTGGTTAAGCATATCTCCCATCATAAATTCTTTATACACAATGCTATAAAGCATTTTATTTTTACCAAGCAAGTGAGGGTTGTGTCCCATTTGAGCGCTGTAATCTCTAATTATGTTAATTATTTCTGCACCGATAATTTCATAAAGAGAAAGTATCTTTTTAAAATCTTTTGACCACCTAGCTGTACCGTCGGGGTTAAATATTACAAATGACCTAAATCCATTCATAATAATAAAACTAACTGCGTCATGTAGTTTATAATCCATCTTTTTACCAAGTAAAGGAAAGTCATAACCTTTTTGTTTATAAGATGTAGCTATACCTAAACTTCCTATGCTTCCTTTTTTAGAAGGCCATATTTCCTGCGTTTTAAAATTTACATAATCATATAAGTAAAGAATGTCTTTAAGAATAGTTTTATACTGTTGATATCCTTTAGGATTATCTCTGTACATTTCTAGTACTCTTTGTTTATCCCAATAAGGATATATTGGTTGATTTTCTACTTCTGCGTCATATTGATTGCTTCTTAGTAAATCTATAAGTCCAAGTACATATACAGCGTCTAATTGGTCTTTGTAATCTGTTTCATCAATTATTTCATCTATCCAAGAAAGTTCTTTCTTTGATACATCAATATCTTTACGAGATGTTAATTTGTTATCTAGTGTTGTAGTTAAATCATCAGACAAAGACATATCATGTCCAATAATTAATTCAACTTTAATATAAGAATTTTTAGCTACATCTTCTACTCTCATGTCTTTTAGAAGAGTATATAAATTTGCTCCATCAATAATTCCTTGTGTGTCAGCGTCTTTTATAGTAACAGTAACTCTTTCAGCAGATTCATTAACTTCTACATCAGAACAATATATTTTTATTCCTTGTGACTTTAAGTGAAATGTTCCTTTTTCTCCATATTCTTCTTTAACACTTTTAATTATTTCATCAGCAACTTTTGTGTCGTAATCCACGATATTACAATTAGGATGTATAGGTATCAATTGTTTTTGCGCAGGTCTATCAAAAGTTAAATCTCTAATAGGAAGATACATAACAAGTAAAAAGTTTTTTGGTTGTATTGGGTCTCTAATTATTGCATAACTTTTATAATTAAAAAAGTATCTTCCAACACCAGAAACAACTTCTTCCGTTCCTTTATCCATTACCATCTGTATTTTTTCTTTTTAGCTTGGTTATATTGTTTAAAAGATTTTTCAGACAAATTACTAGGGTCTTTTTCCCACTGAACATCAACAGGTGTTTCAAATCTAATATTTTTACCAATTTTTCTTTTAGTATCTGAATTACATTTAGGACATTTAATTAACGGGTCTTCCGTAATAGAATGCGATACTTCCCATTCAAAAGAACATTTATGTAATATACATTGATAATCGTATCTAGGCATTGTCAAAATCTAACTTAGTTGCTTTTCTGTATCCTTGGTTAAAGTTACCACTAGAAAAATTTTTTCTAGCGTTTTCAGCGTTTACTTCTTTTTCTGTAACCATATCCATTTTTAAATTCCACTTGCTTCTTTTAAAAGGAATTGCTTGAACAAAAGGTGTTCCTCTTTTTATCATAAAATCTTTTTTCTTATGAATAAGTGTAGGAAAGTTTACTTCATGCCAAGTATCAGTTTCTACAATTCCCGGAAGAACTGAAAAGTCTGTTTGAAAGTCATAGTTGTAAGGTATAAACAATGTTGAATATCCTTTTGGCGTAAAAAATTTCCATGGGCTATGAAATTTTAATGGGTGTTTATAGGTGCTTTTTGATGGTAAATCCCAATTATATATTTGGTCATTTTGATGAAATGAAGCTCCATAAGGAAAATCTCTGTTATCCCACTCAAGTATTTCTTCTCCACCCATGTTAGGTGGAAAACCTCTTTGTATTAAAAAATCGGACCACATAGGAATTACAAAACCTTCTGTCATAATATCTACTATTGCAGGACATCTTTTAACAGTAAACGAATAATACATATTCTGTGCAGTCTTGCCCATTTTTCCAAACAAATTTTTAACTTTACCGGGTCCAGCGTTTGGATTCCAACCTTGTGGTTTTTCCTCCATATAGTGCTTCATCTCTTTAAACCAATTTGGCACTGCTTCTTGTGCTGGAACAACAGGTGCAAATTTTGCTAAACCCATTATGTCTGTTTTAAATTCTATTGTCTGTTTCTTATTAAACTTAAATTCCATTCCTACTTTGTCTCCTTTTTCTGCGTTTAAATGCTTTATGACATTCTTTACAGAATATTTTAAGTTTATCTTGTGCATTAGGATTTTTTGAAAACTCTGAAGTTTTCTTATCTTTTTTGCATGATAAACATAATTTCATTTTATCATCACCTAGTTCTTCTTTCTTATCTTTTAAAATAATCATACAATCTTTACAAAAGCGAGTAAGACCATCTAGGTATTTTTGATTTCTTGAATACTCTTCTACAGGTTTCCATTCACGACAATACTTGCATTCTTTTTCAATAGGGTCTTTTAAATTTTTAAGAGCTTCTTTTTGAGCTTGTTCAACACGCTCTTTCAAACCTTCTTCTTCTTCTATCCAAGTTTTAAATCTTTCTAAGCCAATAGGTTGACCTTCATAAGTTCTTGGAGTTGTTAGACCACCTCTACCTGTACGAATAATTTCTAAAATAGCTTCTGCTGTTTCTTCGTTATAAGCACCTCGTTGAGGTACGCCCGATTCTATTCTTAATTGTCTAACTCTTTCATGTGTTACACCCCATTCATCTGCCCATGACTGTAGCATTTTATTAGGGTCTGCTAAAAAGAGTTCCCTAGCTTCCTCTAGGGAAGGAGCTTTTCTATGTACCATACTTTAATTATACAAAGAATCTTGAACGAAAGGGGTTTAATACTGCCATATCTGCATTAGTTAAAACAGGTTGTAAGTTTTGCACTATTACATCCCCAAAGGCTATGTCGTAATCTCCGATTCTCTCTGATAAAGTAACATCAAAGTTTGTAGTATTAGTATTGTCAGCTAAGTGACTTGAAACTTCTCCAGTGTCAGCTTTTGCTGAAACTTGTAATGAAGTCATAATTAAACGAGCTGCGGCTCGTGCAGAAGTTTGTTTTATTTGTTCTGGAATGTCAGCAGCTTCATATCCACCAACATAAGTAACAACTATATTTTTAGGTTTTATACCAGACCAACGAATAACTATTCTTCTCATTCTTCCGTTATCGTAATATACATAGTCACTCTCATTACCTTCAGTAAGAGTGTTACCATCTTCTGTAACAGAAGTTATAGAAGCAATAGGAACATGCCTCAAAAATAAATCTTGTTGTTCGTTACCGTCGAATGTTTCTGTATAAGTTGCTTGTTCTACATCATGACCTAGATAACGCTTAATAGCCGCGTCAACATAAGGTATAAAAGTATTTGTGACTGAAGCTTCTACAGTGGAGTTTAAATCTATCTGTAGGAATTGCTCTACATCACTAACGCTACAAAGAGCCATTTAGGACTCCTTACTTATCTTCTGTATCTTCTGGTTTAACAGCTTTGGTTTCTGGTGCTTTTTTAGCAGCTTTTTTCTTAGGAGCAGCTTTTTCTTTCTTCTCCACTTTACCCCAACCTTGCTCTTTGAGCCAGTCAGCTGGGTATTCTTTACCTGCTTTAGCAATGAGAGAAGCTCCAGACTTAGGAAGTTCTGATAAAGGACCTTCCCAAATGGAACCATCTTTCATTTTCCAAATGCTTTTCTCTGGTTTAATATAATCTGACATGATGTTCTAATTTTACACTATAAAAACAAAAGAGCGGGTTTAACCCCGCTCTAATGTATAAATCTAAACTAACTTTAGAAGTTAGTGATTTTATGGAAAGCTGCTTCTCTGTAAACAGGGAAACCGACTCTCATGGTAGCTCTGATAGCTAATTGATTCTTAATAAAGAAATCGCTATGTGAATCAGATACGGCTAATTCCATACCTTGTCTCATAACTAAGTTAGCTGCTTCACCACCACCGAATTTACCAACAAGAACTGTTCCTGCGGCAATTGCGGTTGTAGGAACGACTTTTAGTCCCCAGATTTGAGCTGAAGGACCTGCGCCCATACCACCAGCTGCTACGAAAAGTGGTGACTTTTCTGTGTAGCCAGAACCGGAAGTACCTGCGAAGTCTGCACCTACAGAAGTCACAACATCATTCCAGTCACTTGGGTGCATTACAATAGCGTCTGGCTCTGTAAATGCGTTGACTCTGATGTCTGTGATTGCTCCATAAAGTGCACCAATTTTTCCTAAAGTTCCTGCGTAAGAGCTAAAGTCAGTAGAACCGACTGAAGCTTTACCAGCGTCTAAGATACCTTCTAGGTTTGGAGCAGTTCCATCACCATTAAGGAGTTGGTTGTCCAAACGAAGTCTTATCATTGTTTGTAAACGAGAGTTGATGTATCCTTGGATACCACTTTCGTCTGCAAGTAATTCGTCTGTTACAGGAATGAAGATACCCATTTTACGGATAGCTTCTGTTTGCTCTGTGAAAGCCAAAGCTGCTTCTCCAACAGCAGAACCTTCAGCAGCTTCAGCTGCGTTATTTGTGAAGGTTGTTTCTTCCAAATAGCTGAATGCGTTTTGGTCTGTGTTGATTACATCAAATAATGATATAACAGCATTTGGGTCTCTAAGAGCTGTTTCCAAGATACCCGGTTGTCTTAAAACCTCTGGTGGGTATCCAGTAGTTGTCAAAGTTGTTTTTGTCTCAATATGAGAATCTACACCTTTAACACCGCCCTCCATATAATTTTTATATGCGTCGGTTTGTACAAATTGCTCACCAACAGTTTTAACTTCTGCTGATTTGCCAGCTAGTGGCATTTCTGCAACTGGCTTTGAATCTTCTTCGATAGCCTTAGCATTAGCGAGTTTTTTCTTCTCAATGTTAAGGTCTTCAACTAATTCAGCAAGTTCGTCATTTCTTGACTTGATTTCCTCTTTTTGTTCAGAGGTGTACTTGCCGTCTTCGTTGGCTTCAAAGACAGATTTTAATTCTGCTCTTTTAGCAGCAATTTGGTCCATGAGTTCATTTGTTTTACTCATTCTTAGATTTCTCCAATCTTGCTTGTCTTATACTTCTTCTATTTCTTCGGCTAAGGATTCAGCAATTAATTGTTGAGCCCTTACCCACTCAGCGTCAAACTCTTCGTCAGAGGAGTCAGTGTTATCTTCTGGAGTTTCTTCTTCAGCAGCTTCATCTTCCGGTTCTTCAACAGCAGGTTCCTCTACTGGTGCTTCTTCCTCAGTAACTTCTTCGACTTCTGTTTCAACATCAATAGTATCAGTTGAAGCCTCAGCTACCTCTTCTGTTTCAGCTGGTTCATCTTCCACAAGTTCTTCTTCTACTTCTAACTCCAAAGCACCCTCAGTTCCGACATTTCCGATGAACTCATCAATCTCGGTCCAAGCGTCGTTCAAGTCGTCTGCGACTGCACGAAGTGCTTCGGTGGCTTTTACGCCTAATTTCCTACCATCTTCACCACGGAGCATAGCAATTGCTTTTGCTCGGGCTACTAAGTCATCTAATGCAGCAAGCACATCTATGACTTCTTCAGAGAAAGACTTGCTGTCTTCCTGTGAAACTTCTAAATCTTCTTCACTCTTCATTTCTTTTTTATCATCCTCCATTTTCATGCAAGGACCACCGTCGTGATACTTACAAGATTTCATTTCTTCTTCATCATCTCCGTAACTTTTTTGATTGCAACCACAATTTGCGCCACATCCAGATGATTGTTCTTCTTTTTCATCACCTTTGACATCTGCAATTTCTTTTAATAATTCAGTATTAGATTTAATTGCTAATGTGTATGTGTCTTGGTTTGCTCCAACAAGTACTGGAGAGACTTCGTAAACAGTAAGGTCTTTTAGATATCTAGCGTTTGTATCTTCTCCGCCTTTATCTTTTGCCTTACCAAAATCTGAATCGTTAACTTTATAACCGAATGACCATTGTTGCATGTCACCCATGTTTTTAACTAAATTGTAAGCTTCTTTACCAGACTCTGTATCCATAAAGAACTCACCTTTGAACACTGCTTTATCATCGTCTTGAGCAATTGTTCCTTTTCCAATAGGCATATCCCATTTGTGAGACCATACCATTGGAACTTGGTTGTTTTTAAAACCCGATTTGACAGCTCCCGGCATAACAACATCCCCATCACTGTCAAGGGAATTGAATATACTGAAAACTGCTTCTACTTGACCAGAGTCATCTTTCAACTCTATGTCTATATTTTTAGATTCGTTATTCATACATCCTTCAATCTTAAATTGTACAATAGATTATTCAGATGTGCGTTTTAACTATTATATGATACGATTGCGGATTTTAGTTTTTTATTGTCTAAAGTCTGATATTATTCTTAGCTTTGAAATTGGCATAGTGACTTTTCTATCAGTCTTTTTATGGTCGCCATTTTCTAATCTAGCCCATACTTCCATTGTGGCTTCATCATCATTTACTGATGTTACAATACCATGTACAACTGAAGGTGGGTCTGGTTCTTTGTTGATTGACCAGCTTACAGCTTGACCTACTCTTACTGATTCTGCTTTGTTACCAGATTTTTTTGATGACAATGGATGTGAGCTCGGCAACAAGTCTTGGTCATAAGGTTTTCTTCTGAACTTACCTGTTCTCAATGCTCTTAAAAAGCCATTAACTCTAGCCATTGCCCATTGCTCTGCTGAACTCACATTACCTCTTACTGAACCCGGATTAGTTCTATAAGCACCTATTCCTCTGTTATATACCGCAATTAGCATACGAAGTGTTGCTCTATGAGTAGGATTATTTTTATTATGGTCTTCTACTTTTCTAGTAAGACCTGCTCTAGCTTGGTCAGATATTGCTTTTAATAAATATTCCTCTGCATAATCAAGAGATTTTTTTCTTCTCTCTCTAATAACTTTTTTGTAGTCATTTACAACAGACTTCATTTGTGAAACTCCACCAGCTGTTACTCCACCCCACTTCATAACTGCAATAATGCCGTTAAGTCTATTATTTTTCTTATGACGATTCATAAAGCGTTCTCTTCTCTTAACCCAGTTAAGAACTGATTCGCTTCTATCTCCACCTTTATATGCTGTCCATTTATTAAAAGCGTCATTACCAGTAAATGATGTTGGAGGATTACCGCCCGTTCCAGCTCTCCTCCAAATCTCTGGCCAGTTCTCTTTTAAATCTTTAACATAAGCGTAGCTTGGAAATTGTGGGTGTTGAGAGTTAGATAAACTTATTTTTTGATTATCTCCACTTCTAGGAAAGTTTGTTTTGCTAGGTGCTTTTTCTTCTGGACTGTGTAATTTATCACCTTTTTCGTACATTACTTCTGCTTCTTCTAGAGATACTTTAAGTTCTTCTATATCTCCGTCTTTTTTAGGTTTGTAGACTGCGTCTAAATAATCTTGATGTGTAGCGCAAGCCATATAAAATTTATCTCCGTCTACTTCAATGTAATGTGTACCTTCACAACCTAATTCTTTAGCTCTCTCTTGTGCTTCTTCAATAGTTGTGTAAGTATCTTTCATTAAAGCAGCTGGTTCTTTTTTATTATTTAAAAAGTTCTCTGCTTCTGCTCTTGTGTCAAAGCATTTTATTATTTCACCATCTTCATGGCTTATAACACAGAAAGCACCATTAGGCATTTCTGCAATATATTTTTCTTCATTAAGATAAGTAGGTGTTGGTTTAACAACATCTTCTCTTTCTACCTCTGGCGGTAAATCAATAGTAGTTAACTTACTCTCGTCATCTTCGGGTGCAGGTTCTTCGTCATCATTGTTATTTGCCGGTGCAGGTTCATTAGTAGGTTGGTCATTTAGAAGTGGTGAACCATCTTCTGTAACTTGAATCATGTTAAGTGGCCTTAGATAAACATCATGTCTTTCATCAGCCTCTAAACCAACTACTTTTCTTGCTTCGCCAATTGTTACCCAACCTCCTTGAACAGCAGTATTCATGCGTTTATAGAGATTGTCTTTGTCATCAGCTAGTGCTCTAACATTACTGATATCAAACTCTGCGTATTGATTATCATTTCCGCCGAACTCTGGTCGTAACAATTGATGAGTCAGTTCTTGCGCAACCATGTTCCACATTGGGACCATTTTTGACTCTGTAAAGAACTCTCTAAGTTCTTTTGTATTTGAATAAGTCGCCGAATCCAATCCAGCTCCGAGGCCGGCGAGCACTGCTGGAACGCCAAGAACTGCTGACACTCTTTCTTCTGGGATTCTTCTTAATTCAGCTAACTTCATTTGGTCTGGAGAGAAAGAAACTATTTCAACATTCATAGCACCGGATAAGACCATAGGCGCACCTCTGTTCTTACCACCAAACTTTTGCTTATACATATCTGCAATAGCTTCAGCTTCTTCTCTAGTTGGGCCACCCATAGCGTCATCTCTCGGTGAGAGAATTACTCCGGGTACCGCCATATTATGTAACAAAGCCGCAGTGTATTGTCCTGCTGCTTCGTCTCCTGCTATTTCTCTTAGAACGCCTCTAAGTGGAGCAAGACCACGCCTCATATTATTAGGGTCAACATTTTGGCGTAAGTGAACCATATCTGCTTTTTCTATGCGTACAGAATCTTCCCCCTGTACACCGCCTTGTGGTTGATAGTTATAATGAGTTATAAGTTCATTCTCATTTCCTTTTGCTTCAACCAAGTGAGGCATAAGAGGAACTAGCTCTACAACTACCCCTCTTGAGTTTCTATTTTTATAAATAAAAGCGTCGCCGTTTGCATTTAAAGCTGTAACAATATAGTTTGCTAGCAACTGTTGTGTCATGTAAGGATTTGGTCTTCTGAATAGTCTTGCTAATTCGTGATTCATGTCTTGTGCATAATCACCTTCATTATTTTTAGTAGCAACTAAAAGTCCCGGTTCTGCAAAAGCAGTAGCTAGTACATTGAGACATGCGATAACAGCAGAGTTTCCAGTTCCGTCACCTAGTTCTGCTAATGTTTTGTGGTCAAAATAACCAGATTGGGTGTTGTAACCCATAACTGCTTGATTAAGATATGAATACTCTGATTGGTTTACAATTAAACCTTTTTGATTTGCTTCTCTTCTAATTCTTGCGTCAGTTGGTGCATTCAACCAATCTAACGCTTTTGAAAATCTTGACTTCTCTTCAGCCATTAATACGCGCTCCAGCTTCTTTGTTCTTGCAACATTTGTACGCCGTAGGCTAGGGTGTCAATAATATCATCATGAGCTCCAGCAGGAAAGGTCATAATTTCTCTCTCCACCTCTGGTAGCCAATGTGTATCTCGTAATAAATATACATCACCCGCTTCCATGCGAGCAGATAAAGGAAGTGCGCGTGTAACTTTGTCTTTATCCGTCTTTAGATTTTTCACACGAATACCAGCTCGTTGCGCCATCTGGATTATCGTGGTCTGAAAACCTTGGCGTTCTATACCTACATATTTTAGCTTATTTTTATCCATTGCGCGTTTTATCGCTGGAATAATGTCTGGACCTTCTAATTTTGCTCTAGTCATATCAATAACAAGTAATCTGTTGTCTGGAGTTCTTGCAAATGATGTGATTACAGTAAAGTCAGAATCTTTATTTGTTGTAGTAGCTAAGTCAACAATTCCAAACTTTTCTAAGTTAGCTAGATAATATTCTGAGCCGTCAACTAAGCATTTAAGATTTCCTGCTTCGTCTGGAACAATTGCAAAGTAATGTATCCATTCTGGCTTTAACATACCTTGACCTGCGTCAACAAACTCTGCTAGATACTCTTGTGCAAAAACAATAGAGCCAACTTCTTTTCTAGCTGCTTCAACTTCTTCGGGGTCAATCATAGGATTGTCAGTAGTAGCAAATCTAAATCTTTCCCAGTTTTCTCCTTCTTCTGCTTGCTCCCATAAATCGTAAAACCAGTTATCTCTTCCAATAGGAGTGCTAATAAATAACGCAGAACCTTTTCTTTCAGTAAGTGTAGGTCTAAGAACTTCTGACCATACTTCCGGTTTAACGAATGCAGCTTCGTCCATAACTAGAAAGTCAAGACCCTCACCACGAAGTCTTTGTGGGTTATCAGCAGACCTTACAGCAATAGAGCCCCCGTTAGCTAAATCAATTTGCATATTAGCCAAAGATACTTTTGGTTCTATTTCTCTAGGAAATGATTTTGCACTTGCGGCGATATCACGCCAACCAACTCTAGCAATTGAAAATGTAGGTGCTACCCACCAAGCTCTACCTCCGCGTAAAGCTACTTCCATACATAATTGAACACCAAGTCTTGTTTTGCCGAATCGTCTACCTGCGCAAAGAATTTTCCAACGCGCTTCTGATTCTTTTACTTTTTGTTGACCGCTATGTAAAGAAGGAAGTTTAGGAACATACTTATTCGTCATAGAGTTCCTTATACATCACAATTGGAGTATAAGGACCAACATAAGCAGATATAATATTGTAATCTATGTGTGCAATAGCATTATCAACTGCTTCTTCTTCTGTGCAGTCATCATCTTCCAAAATACCATCTACAACAATATCTAGCATTGTGTAGTAATCGTAAATAGCGATACCTTTAGTTGTAAATCCTAAATATGCTTCTTCAAAATCATCAATGACAATTGCTTCGGGATTAAATTCTTTAAGTTCGTCATATACTTCACTCATTTCATTCTCCATTGTAGTATAAGAAATCCTTTGAGTAGTTCAGTATATTCAAACTTAGAACCAACTTGTTGTCTTCCGTCAAATATATCGTGATGATGTTTACAAAGAATACAAACATTCATTGGGTCATCAGATATATCTCTGTCGCGTCCACCCATACCCTTTGCTCGTAAGTGAGCCATCTCTAGCCATTTTTTGGAATTGCAGTTCGGCCATTCGCATTTATGTTTTGCTCTCTTTAAAGCTTTCTCCCGTAGCTCTGAAAGATTTTTTTTGCCGGTGCCTTCTCTTTTTTTCTGCCCCATACCGGATATACCAGAGTTTGCACTTCTTCTTTTTTTAAACTCCGCCCAAGTTTCATTTTCTGGGTCCCATTGAACTTTACTCATTAGGTGTGCTTGGACTCCTTTTGGATAAGGCTATCCCCGAAAGAATAGCCAGTGATGGGAGGATATCGGTTAGTGGAGCCGACAAATCTATCTTAACACTTAAATCTAAAACCATAGGTTTTATTATAGTCGAATTAATTCCTCTTTGTATAGATAAGCTAAAGAAATCATTCTGTCAATCACATATCGTTCTAATGCTTTTGGATTTAGATTTGGTTGAGTCCAAGTGTCAATCACTTGTTTATTTTTTATGTAAGAAATTTGATTATCGTTGATTTTAAATCTCATTCCATTTTGTATATAATCCAACGACATAGTTTATTTATAATAGCACCCAACCAAAGAAATTATTTTTTGTTGCCCCAACCACAACTCTCTTTTTGTAGATACAGCTAACCCTGTGCGGCCCCGCCCAAACCAAAAATTAAATATGCCGAGGAATGTCCCTATGACGGACGATTATGGTCTGGCTAGTCCACTTAGATAAGTTCTGAACGCTACACTCATTCTGAAAGCCAGTGCGTGTAGTTACTTGTAGTTAGATACACTAGCGAATAAAAAAATTAATGCAAATCGTTTTGTATAAGTTTTTATTTATGATATATTTTCAATATATAGAAATGGTTGTATTGCAATTATTTCCTTTTGACTCAAATACTAGAAGAGACCGGTGTTCTGTTAAAGCCAGCGCCGGTTTTTTCTTTATACTGCTACACACCACACTGCCCTGCATATATGCAAAAAGCTATCTCCTGTTGTGAGGGTGGTCCTATAGAGGAATGCGCAATATAACTAACGCTAGATATAAAGCCTCGCAATATATACTCA
>Ga0255757_10000287_pt1 | contig 48621 bp, 45 predicted proteins | sample 071ome_27_FD_179957 | JGI IMG/M metagenome (GOLD analysis project Ga0255757, IMG submission 179957) | Coastal salt marsh microbial communities from the Groves Creek Marsh, Skidaway Island, Georgia - 071409AT metaG (version 2) | ecosystem: Environmental > Aquatic > Marine > Intertidal zone >...
CATCGGTGCCATAGCAGCGTCCGTCATGCCGGTTGTTTACTTAAAGCCAGTTTTGCTCTGCGTCATGATGACGATGGCGGCTCTAATGCTCATTAACCCCACCTTCATGCAGCCCGGTGAGGATCAAACGGTTTATCAGGGTGGGTTGGGGCTCGTCGCGCTTTTTGGCGCGGGACTCTACGGGGGATTTATTCAAGCCGGCGTAGGATTCATCTTGCTCGCCGCCTTGTCAGGTGTGATGCAGTATGATTTGGTTCGAGGCAATGCATTAAAAAACCTGTGCACAGGTATTTTTAGTCTCGTCGCGCTGGTGGTTTTTGCGTGGCAAGAGCAAGTTCACTGGATGTGGGGCCTCGCCTTGGCGGCTGGCTCAGCCGTCGGCGCTTACCTCAGCGTCAAGGTCACTTTAACGCTGTCTGCCAGGGTACTGAAAACGATTCTGTTTATAATGGTGTCCCTGTCGTGTGTGGCCGCCTTTCTGGAAGTTTGAAATCATGGTCGATAGAGAAGACGCTCGCTACCCCTCTAACTTTATCAGCAACATAATGACGTCAGATCAAGCGTCGGGAAAGCACGAGGGGCGTGTTAAAACTCGATTCCCCCCTGAACCCAATGGCTATTTGCACATCGGTCACGCTAAGGCGATCTGCTTGAATTTTGGCTTGGCGAGTGAATTCGGCGGGACGACCAATCTACGGTTCGACGATACCAACCCAGAGAAGGAAGACGAGCATTTCATGACGGCGATGCGTCGAGACATTGAATGGCTCGGCTTTCGCTGGGAAGAAGAACACAATGCGTCGGACTATTTTGAAGCTCTGCACGATTTCGCAGTCAAACTGATTAAAGACGGCAAAGCGTACGTTTGCTCGTTGTCGGCGGAAGAGATTCGTTTGTATCGAGGCTCGCTTACCGAACCAGGCAAAGACAGTCCGTATCGTTCACGGTCGGTCGAAGAGAATTTGGATTTATTCGCTCGGATGAGAGCGGGTGAGTTCGAAGATGGCGCGCATGTCTTGCGTCTGAAGATTGACATGGCTTCGGGAAATATGAATCTGCGCGACCCCAGCATCTACCGTATTAGACATGTCGCTCATCACCAAACCGGCGAAGCCTGGTGCATCTATCCACTTTACGATTACACCCACTGTATCTCAGATGCGCTTGAGCGGATCACGCACTCGCTTTGCGACACAGGCTTTGAAGATCATCGACCGCTCTACGACTGGGTGCTTGATCAACTCGACGTGCCCGGAAACCCGCAGCAGATTGAATTTTCACGTTTAAACTTACAGTACACGGTGACCAGCAAGCGAAAATTAAAGCAACTCATTGACGAGAAGTTTGTTCGTGGTTGGGACGATCCCAGAATGCCAACCCTTGCGGGTATGCGTCGTCGCGGCTACACGCCTTTCGCGCTGAGAGACTTCTGCCGTCGAATCGGCATCACCAAGAGCGACAATAACGTCGAACTTGCGCTCCTTGAAAGTTGTATTCGTGAGGATTTAGAAGCGAGTGCGCCGAGAGCCATGGCGGTTATCAATCCGCTCAAGGTCACATTAGTCAACTTCGAAAAAGAACAATCTGAAATCCTGCAGGTACCTAATCATCCGAAAGATCCGGACATGGGTTCTCGAGAGGTGCCGTTAACACGCAGTCTTTACATTGATCAGTCAGACTTCCGGCTCGAAGCTAATAAAAAGTACAAGCGGTTGGTTCTCGGTCAGGAAGTTAGACTACGAGGCGCTTACGTAATTCGTGCTGTGGATGTCCTAAAGGACGACGATGGCAATATTGAGGAGGTGCTCTGCGAGTACGATCCAGACACGCTGGGGGTCAATCCTGAGGGCCGCAAGGTCCGAGGGGTGATTCACTGGGTTTCGGCTGAGGATTGCGTTTCCGCAGAATTCAGGCGGTTTGAGCCGCTCTTCACGGTACCATTCCCCGATGCGGAAGAGGCCGACTACCGTGACCTCATCAACCCGAGCTCAGAGCAACGATGGCATGGCTTTGTTGAAAAAAGCATTCTCCAGCAATCGAGGGCGCAGCGCTTTCAATTCGAGCGAGAAGGCTATTTTATCCAAGATGATATGGATGCCAATTCGTCAGGCGCGTTGGTTTTCAATGAGATCGTTGGTCTGAAAGACTCGGCCGACAAAATGCGCGCCGCGCTTGAGAGTGACTAGCGGCACGCCGCAGCCTTTGATGGGATTCCCCTGTGGGTTGTTTCAGTGCGGGGTCAAAATGCATGCCTGGCGCATGGCGATACCGAGTGAAGTCCCATGAGCGCAAGATTGGATCGATACGCATGAGGCCGTATTGAAGAATCTCGAATCAGAGGCTAACGCCGTATGGCTGACATAGATCAAGGTTTCAATGAGTTTGCCATCAATCGAACCGATGTTTTGGCTGCCCGGGACCGATTACGGTCAAGGGTCCATGCGACGCCGATTCTGAGGTCTGACTACCTTGATCGACGGCTAAAATTGTCGATGCATTTTAAAGCGGAGCACCTTCAGCATACGGGATCCTTTAAGTTTCGCGGTGCGATGAATGCGGTCAGGCTCCTTAAGAAATCGGGGTTTGAGGGCACGATTTGTACCCATTCCTCGGGTAATCATGGCGCCGCGCTTGCTCGAGCGGGTCGACTCGAAGGCTATGCCGTCACTGTGGTCATGCCCGAGGGTGCGAATCGACTGAAAGCGCAGTCCGTTGTTGATGAAGGCGGTGAGATTATCTGGTGTGCCGCTACTAATTCGGCCAGGCTGGAAGCGGTGGAGTCTTTACAGAAATCTTCTGGTGCGCATCTGGTGCCGCCTTTCGATGATGACCGAATCATTGCCGGTCAGGGCTCTGCAGCCCTTGAATTGCTCGAAGTCTGTGCCGATCTCGACGTGCTGTTGGTGCCCGTGGGCGGCGGCGGGTTGCTTGCGGGTTCGCTGCTAGCGGCTGAGGGTGTGCGCGTCTATGGCGTAGAGCCTCTGCTCGCAGACGATACTGCGAGATCATTTGAGTCCGGTATCCGTTGCGGATTTGATCAATCCTTGACGATCTGTGATGGTCTTCGAGCATCGGTCGGCATGCGTACGTTTAAGATTATTCAAAGAGACGTCGCAGGTATTCTCACAGTCACTGAAGAGGCCGTGACCAGAGCGACCGCGCAACTCTGGCGCGATCTAAAGTCATGGGTAGAACCCAGTGCGGCCACGGTGCTCGCAGCAGCGAATACCTATCGGAGCAAGTTTGAGGGGCTGAAAGTTGGCGCAATTTTGTCAGGTGGTAACGTTGACTTCAGCGCGCTTCAAAAAGCGCCCTATCAACGTTGGTTGTCCGACGAATTGTCGTTGCGTGCCTGAAACGGGTGGCGGATCAAGGTCTGTTTTGGTGGTTAGCAGCTCTGGGATAATAAAAGGAAGCACATGAACGAAACCCACGATTGGACAGGCGCGCATTTAGAACTCGCGAAGTGCTCTTGTCCGTATTGCGGCGAGCCGATCCAGTTGGTGATTGACCCTCAGCAAGTAGGCGCACAGTACGTCGAAGACTGCGAAGTGTGCTGTAGACCGATGCTCGTGACGGCTTTGAGTGAATCTGAGGCTATTTGCGAGATCGAGGGGTAACTGTACCGAAAGGTTTCAGATCATTGAATTCGTTGACCCATGGTGAATGCGATTGTGTGACGACTTTGGCAAGCATGAAATCGCAATCACCTGCGAATACATAAAAAGTGCCGCCGTATGACAAGCTGACTCGACGTTGTCTACATCCCAGATAGGGCGATGTTCGCCGCCCATAGATGGTTTAAGGCGCGTCGAGTTCGTCAATGAGGGCGTCATTAGGAGCGGTAGTTTCCTGAAGTCTAGCCGCGACGCTTTCCGCTTTTTCGAGCACACGTAATACGTTCTCACCAGCGATCTTGGCAATATCACGATCGGAATAGCCTCGAATCAGCAACTCCTTTAACAGCGCGGGGTAGGTTGAAACATCCTCGAGCCCAGTCGGGCCCGGCGGCATGCCATCGTAGTCGGCACCCAGCCCGATCGCGTCAATGCCGGCAATTGTGCGGATATGGTCGATGTGATCTGCAACGTCGAAGAGTGTCGCCTCGGGCGCCGGGTGCGCTTCTCGGTAATCGTTCACTGCGGCGCGCACAGCGTCCTCCGAGAGGGTTTGATCTAAAGAGTTCCTGTAATTTGTGACTTCAACTTCATAAAGCCGTCTTGGTTCTGAGACATAGGAGGTTAAGTAGTTCACCATGACCACGCCTTCGTTCTCGCGGACCATGCGGAGCACATCGTCGGGCACGTTCCTATCGTGTTGCGTAACTGCATAAGCGGAGGAATGAGAGAAAATAATCGGTGCTTTCGAGACCGCCAGCGTATCACGCATGGTGTTTGCAGAAACATGAGACAAGTCGACTAACATGCCCAGTCGGTTCATTTCGAGTACCACCGCCTCGCCAAAGCGGGTGAGTCCGCCGTGGCGCGCCTCATCTGTGGCCGAGTCTGCCCACAGCAGGCCCTTCGAGTGGGTGAGCGTCATATAGCGCGCGCCCAAATCATAAAGCCCTCTGAGGGTCGCTAGAGAGTTGTTCATCGAGTGTCCACCCTCCATACCAATGAGGCTGGCGATTCGACCGGACGCATGAATCTTTCTTACGTCGCTCGCGGTCAATGCAAGTCCAAAATCATCGCCGTAATAATTCACCAAGCGCTTCACCAGGTCGATTTGCTCGATGACCTTTTGAACGTCGACGGGCGCTCCACCGTAGGTCGTTACGGGAACGTAGACAGAGAAGAAGAGGCCGCCAACGCCGCCGCGGCGTAGCCTAGGAATATCTGTGTGGGTGGGATTCTCCAAGGTGGTGAGGTCGGAGGCCAGATCGAGCGCCGCAAGGTGATTGTTAACCCTTTGTCGGTATTGCCAGGGAATGTCGTTATGGCCGTCAATCAGTGGCGTCTCCTTGAGCACTCGCGCGACCCGCCCGTCCAAGTCATCGGCATTCGCGATGGGCAAGAGATTCAGTAAGAGCGAGAGACAGAGTGTGCCTCGTGTCAGGTGTATCGCTGAGCGGATTGAAGGGTGTAATCGCATGGTAGAAGTCCTCCGGGGCTCTTTGATCACTCAAGCTGAGTTGTGGCGAGCCAAGTACTGGCGTTGATTATCCGCACTGTAACGATATTTCTGAGTCGGGTCATCCATTGTCTGGTAACGCTGACTGCGGGGTTTTCATAGGGCAAGTGAGACGAATTCAAGGGCTAACGCATATCATTGCGAAGTGAGTCGCGTTAAAATGCGCGAGCGCATGACTGGCGATGAAAGGTGGATGACCACCGGGAAGTGCGCGAAGCTCGACAACTGAATAAGAGTTCGAAAGCGATTACAAGCCGCTCGCCTGGGCATAGTCACTATCCGTCTAATTTGGAGACCAGCCTATGTCCTCGTCTGTTGGCGCGTCCGCGCAACTTGCAAACCTTGAGCAGCTCGCCATCAATGATCCCGCCGTTTATGCGGCGCTCCGCGGTGAAGAAGCTCGTGAGCGCAGTGGTATCGAACTGATTCCCTCAGAAAATTACGCCTTCCCGGAAGTGCTTGCCGTCTTAGGCAGCGTGTTTACCAACAAATATTCTGAAGGTTACCCCGGGCGACGATACTACGGGGGGCAAAAGTTTACCGACGAGATCGAAAATCTGGCCCGTGAACGAGCCAAAGAGGTGTTCCGCTGCGAACATGCCAATGTGCAGCCGCTCTCTGGGTCTGCGATGAATCAAGCGGTGTATCTCGGGCTACTTGAGCCTGGAGATACCATCATGGCGATGGATCTTTCCCATGGCGGCCACCTGACCCACGGTGCGCCGGTCTCGCATATGGGCCGACTGTTTAATTTTGTTCGCTACGTAACCAACCCAGTCGACGGAGCCATCGATTTTGATCAGGTTCGCAGGGACGCACTGGCCACCAAACCTAAAATGCTGCTTTGCGGTTATACATCCTACCCACGCGATATCGACTATGCAGCCTTCAAAGCTATTGCTGATGAGGTCGGCGCAATTTCGATGACAGACGCTTCCCATTTCGGAGGGTTGGTGGCCGGGGACGCCATGCGTAATCCGTTCGATTATGGGTTCGACATTGTAACCACCACCACGCACAAGTCGCTGCGCGGCCCGAGAGGTGGGATGGTGCTGTGCCGCAAAAAGTTTGCCAAGGATATCGATAAATCGGTTTTTCCCGGGCTTCAGGGTGGTCCTCACATGAATGCCGTCGGCGCGATAGCCGTCACGCTTGAAAAAGCCAAGACTGCGGAATTCAAAGCCTACGCTCAAGGCGTGCTAGACAACGCACAAGTTTTAGCCGCGCGTCTCATGGGGCAGGGAGGACAACTGGTCACCGGCGGAACGAGCAACCACATGATCGTGATGGACACCATGGCATCGTTCGGGCTTGATGGTCGTGTGGCGGAGGAGACGCTGGATAAAGCGGATATCACCACGAATAAGCAGATTATCCCTGACGATCCAAATCCGCCCTTACGACCCAGCGGGATTCGGCTGGGAACGCCGGCGGCGACTGCGCGAGGGATGGGTGAGTCTGAGATGAATCAACTGGCCGATTGGATGGTCAGGGCGCTGTCAGCGCCAGATGATGAATCCTTACTCGAATCCATACGGTCTGAAGTTCACGCCCTTTGTCAGCAGTTCCCAGTCCCCGGTATTTGATTCGCTTTAGACGTTGAGACCGATCTCGCCACACGCTGGCGTGTTGCGAGGGGAGCGGCGCTCGCTGCTGTGCCGTTTGATTCACCTAATCGAGGTTTGTCGGTCTAGCTAAGTGGCTGCTCGAGTGTTTTTAGGAAAGCGCTCACAGCCATGGTAGCCGTGGCGTAAGCCTCCGCGTCTTGGCGGTATTTGGCTAATTGCCCAAAGCCGTGATCGGTTCCCGTGAGCACTGTGAGTGTATTCAGTGGATTGTGCATTCGGGCCATGAGCGTGCCGAGCTGGGCGGGTTCCGCCAAAGCATCTCTTTCACCAGACACCAAACAGACCGGCAGTGCCAGATCGCTCGCGTGGTCCCATCTTTTAAGATGTGGATTTTTGGCGGGGTGAACGGGTAACGAGAAGGCGATGATGGAGCGAAGGCGCCCTGCAAGCTTATCGCCTGACGTGACGAGTTTTGCCGCAACATGGGTTGCAATCCGCGCCCCGTAGCTATGCCCACCGAGGTGCAGACGAGCAGTTGGGAACTGCTTGGCGGCGCTGCGTAGCTGAAGTTCATACTCGTTGATCGTGACGTTGATATCTTTTGGCGGGAACGGCCGCCCCTCGTCACGGTAGAGAAATTGAAATCGCCAAGTGCTGAGTTCCAGCGCTTCGCACAAGGCAGCGAGGCGTGCCAAGTGCGGGTGGTCAAGATCCATGTTTGATCCGGGAGCGAGAACGATGAGGTCTTGAACCTGACCGGTGGTCTGAATGATGGGGTCCTTCATGAGGTCAGCGTGGATTCACCTGTGGGTTGTGGAAATACTTGGGCCATGGCTAAACATAGATCGCGAGTCATCTTCTGTCACCCTTAGCACTTAAGAGGAACAGCTTGCCCCTTTGCTGCTCACACGTAATCCCCGTCAATCGGTGGGCACTTTATTGGGCATTCTGTCGCCAGTCAGCCGGGGCCGGAAGAGCTGAGCGTTTGGCGATGTGCTTGAACAAGATGTTAAGCTTGAGGGGGTAGAACTTAGAATAAAAGAGGGTGTTCAGTGGCGCACGCAGGCTCGCCAGAAAAAGCAATTCTTTACGCCTTTTTGGCCAATTTTGGTATTGCAATCAGTAAAGGTGTCGCCGCGATCTACACCAATTCAGGAAGTATGGCCGCAGAGGCGATTCATTCGGTCGCGGATACGTGTAATCAAGTCCTCTTATACATTGGCCTGAGAAGCAGCAAGCGAGGAGCTGATGAAGAGCATCCGCTTGGTTACGGCAAGCTGAGCTACTTCTGGAGTTTCATCGTTGCATTGATTTTGTTCAGCCTGGGCGGCATTTATTCCCTCGTCGAAGGTTGGCACAAGCTCACTGAGCCCGAGCCCTTAAATGAGGTGTGGGTGGGTTTGCTGGTGCTTGGCGGCGCTATTTTGCTCGAAGGGGGCAGTCTTTACGGCGCGGTCACCGAAGCGAAAAAAATGGCGGGCGAAAAGCCGTTTTGGCAATGGCTTAAGACCACGCGCAGCGCTGAGATTGTGGTGGTCCTCGGTGAAGATGTTGCTGCGATTCTTGGCCTTTTGATGGCCTGGTGTGCGTTGCTTGCGGCCTGGTGGCTGGACGACGTTCGCTACGATGCGTTTGGATCTATCGCGATCGGTGTGTTGCTCATTGTAGTCGCCGCCGGTTTAGCAAATCGGCTGCAAGGCCTTTTAGTCGGCCGCTCAGCCGAGCCCGATTTACGAGATACCATCGAGGAATTGATACAAAACCACGTCTCTGTTTCAGATATTCACAGTGTGGTGACGCTGCAAATGGGGCCTAAGGTACTGCTTGCGGCGAAGGTGAGTCTTGATCCAACGCTCGTGGTGTCTGATGCGGCGCAAATTCTCGACCACATTGAATCAGCGATAAAAAGTCGATTTCAAGAAATAGAGTGGTGTTTCATCGAAATTGAAAAATCCAATTTGTCGTTGCCCTAACGATACAAGGCAAGCTTACATGCGATGGCTTTGGCGCTTGCGCCCTCCTTGCTTCGAGTCATTCAGGAGAGAACTATGACGATTCGATTTGACGAGAGGTTTTCGGTGCCTGCTGCCGATTTGTGGGCGATTATTGGCAAGGTCGACCGTGTCGATTGGGTTCCAGGCGTCACGCACTGCATGTTTGATGGCCGCGTGCGACGTTTGCAACTCCCTGGTGCCGGTGACATCGCAGAGGAGATTGTCATTCGTGATGAGGATTTGATGCGACTTGTTTACCGCTGCATTGAATCGCCACAACCCATGGAGTTCCATGAAGCGCGAGTTAGTATTGAAGCCTTGAGTGAGACCGAATGTCGTTTCGTTTGGGAGGCTGATATTGAGCCCGCCGCGTTTGTGCCTTTTTTGAGGGGCAGTATGCAAGGTGCGCTTGAGCAGTTACGGGTCGTGGCAGCCCAAGCGAAATGAGCTGAAGTCTCTACCGTCGTTCGCCGAGCGCTAGTGATGTTTTCAGCTTTTTCGATCGATTAAGGCTTGCCATTCGGATTGCCGAGCGAAGCCCTTCTGCCAAAGATCAAAGCTGGGGCTTGCTTCTTGCGGCGGCGCCACCTCGCAAGCTGTTTGCGCGCTAAGGTCCACGAGGTAAAAGGCTGAACGCTCTGATCGCAACTGAAACAGCGCGACTAGCTCGTCATGTGCGCGGCTCACTTGGCATGATCCGTTGGCCTGATTCTTCAAATAATGATCAAAGACCAAGCCCGAGCAAGGTGTCAGCCAGTAAACGCGTTTGGCGAGCTTGTAACCGCCCCAAGCCTGGGTCCAAATAAGGCCTCTCGTTTCGCATCGACGACAGGTTAGCGCAGCCACCACAGGGCCTTGCCAATACTCGATGTCGGATCTCGGATTCAACGAATCAAAATTAAACCAATCCCAGGCGTGATCAGATCCACAGGTCTCGCTTTGACCACTCAAGATTGCCGGCCGCGAGAGAAATGGCTGAACGACGCTGCCAGCTGTTGGGCTCTAATCGCCATCGGATGATCCTCCGCGAGTGCGCTCTCTGAAAAAACATTGAATCCTTGCGGCACAATAAAAAATTCTGGGTAAATGAGAGCGCCAATGCCTCTCAGGTAGTTGGCGAGTTCTGCGGCGGCTCTTATGCCCCCTAGTCCGCCTGGTGAACTGCTGCAGATTAAAATGGGTTTTAACCTGAAGCCGCTGAGATCAGGGTCAGCTGACTCACTTCGAGTGAGCCAAGTTAAGGCGTTGAGTAGGAGTGGCGTGATGAGCCCATTGTATTCGGGGCAGCCGATCACCAGCCCTTCGGCGGCCGTCAGCTGTCCTCGAAAAGTTTTGAGGGACGCAGGGTACCCTTGTGAGTGTTCGGTCACTTGGGAATACAACGGGAGGTTAAAGGCTTCAAGCTCGCACTCAACAATCTCTAGGCCTTCTAGGCGCATCGCGTTAAGAACGAGCGAGACCGCACGACGATTAATGGAGGCAGCGCGGTCGCTGCCGGTGAAACTGAGATACGCCATAGTGAGATTCCTAATGAGGTTGGGTCATAAACCGGAGTGATTTGCTTGAATCTTATCGATCACTCAGTTTAATCTTCAACGGCTTTTCAGTGGAATAGAGGAAACTATGTCCGACGACAATCAAGTCAAAGGGCCGCTCCCAGCAGTGCCCTACATCAAGGGTGCTGGGACGGATGATCCTTACCTTGAAGGGATGGCCTGCGGGGGATGCGGTGCCGTATTTTTAGGTGAGCGTACGACCTGTTCGAAATGCGGTGGTCGAGACACGTTGGCCGCAAAGAGGCTCGGCAATACTGGCAAGTTGTACTCTTACAGTATCGTTTTCAGGAGTTTTCCTGGCATTGAGGTACCCTATATTTCGGCCATTGTGGATCTGGATGGGGGTGGAACCGTTAAAGGGAACCTAATTGGGATTGAGCCGGATCCCGCGAACTTGTCTTTTGACATGCCAGTGGACGTTATCTTTGATGACGCGCTGGGTCGTAAAGACAGAGAAGGCAACAGTTATATTAGTTATTTTTTCAAACCCGCCGCTTAGGTGGGTTAACCGCCCTAGAGGCAAAGGAGTCGCTCATGAGTGATGTATATGTGGTTGGTGTCGATATGATCAAATTTGGCCGTTTTCCAGATAAAACGGTTCCCCAGCTGGGTGCTCAGGCCGCCCTTATGGCGCTGGATGACGCCGGTCTGCAAATCCAAGACATGCAGGCACTGTACTGCGGCAATCTGGGCCAGGCTTCAGGCATGGTTGGGCAGCGGGTGTTACAGGAGATTGGTCAAACGGGTATGGCGGTGGTGAACTGCGCCAATGCCTGTGCGACAGGCGCAACTGCGTTCCGCGAGGCTTGGATGTCCATCAAAGCGGGTGTTTTTGACTGCGTTCTCGCCGTGGGTGTTGAACAGATGGGTAAAGGTCTGCTTGGAGGGGCGGGTGGCGCAACGGGTATTCCAAAAGAAGGCTTGCTGGGCTCGGGTACGATGCCGGCAGTGTTCGCTGAGGCAGGTATGGAGCACGCTCGACATCACGGGACGACTTTTGAGCAGTTCGCGAAGGTCAGCGTAAAGAATCATCACCATTCCACGATGAACCCGAAGGCGATGTATCAAATCGAGACGCCGCTTGAAACGGTGATGAACGCTGAAATGATTTCCTACCCCAACACGAAGTTGATGTGCTCAGTGAACGTGGATGGTTCAGCTGCGGCCGTTCTCGTTTCTGAGAAAAAAGCGAAGGAGCTGGGTATGAAACGGGCGGTAAGGGTAAAAGCCTCAGTCCTAACCAGTGACCCGTACAGTGATCGTGATCTGGTCATGCCTGATGTGAACTCTGTGACGCGAATTGCTGCAAAGCAGGCCTATGAGATGGCTGGCATTGGGCCGAGTGACCTCAATTTGGTTGAGCTTCACGACTGTTTCGCCACCGCCGAGATCCTTCATTACGAAAATCTTGGTTTGTGTGCGGACGGCGAAGCGGGGCGCATGATTGATGAAGGTGAAACCGCTCTCGGCGGACGGATTCCCGTGAATGTTAGCGGCGGGCTGCTCTCCAAGGGGCATCCATTAGGCGCAACTGGCATAGCCAACATTTACGAGCTGTGCACCCATTTGAGGGGTGAGGCGGGTGCCCGCCAGGTTGAAAACGCGCGTTTTGGCCTCGCTCACGTCATTGGGTTAGGTTCTGCATGTGGCATCCACATCCTAGAAAAAGTCGCTTAACACACTAGCGATCATTGCAAAGGGGCCAGTGATTCACTGGCCTTTTTTGTTGGGGAATTCTATGCGCATCGGCGTCGTCAGTGACACGCATAACAATATGTCGAACTGTCGGCAGATTGTTCAGCTCTTTAATGAGGCCGCGGTTGACTGCGTGATTCATACGGGTGACATCACGCAAGCGAAAACGATTGACGTATTCTCTCGGCTAGATATGCCGATGGTCGGTGTCTTTGGCAACAATGATCTAGAGCGGGATACGCTAGAGCCCGCCATCGCCCAAGCGGGCTTTCAGTTTTTCGAGCCGCCTTATTCATTGATACTTGCGGGGCGATCCATCTGCATTGTTCATGACCCGCTCGAATTTCCGAGCGACCATGAAGCGACCTTCGATATCAGCCTTCATGGCCATACGCATCGGTTTCATCAAGAGCAATCAGAATTCCATCTGGGATTCAACCCCGGCGAGTGTGCCGGCATGATGAAAGGCTTCAATGCCATCGGGATTGTTGATCTCTTAGCGTTGAAGGCGGAGGTGCTCAAGTTTTGAGTCTCGATCAAGCGCTTCATTACGGGCTGTTTAAGGAGCTTGCGAGGTACGAGGTTGGCTCTCGACCGCCGATTGACCAATGGCATCCTGACCGAGTGATCGACATTGACATGGTCATCGATCGCGAGGGTAACTGGCTCTTTGAGGGCACGCCGATCCTGCGGCCTCGATTAGTCAGATTGTTCGCAAGTATCTTACGTCGATCTGGAGACGAATTTCATTTGGTGACACCGGTTGAGGCCTGTCGAATCTCGGTTGAGGAGGCGCCTTTTATGGTGGTGCTTGCTGAAATCCAGGAGAATTCGGGGGCACAGAAGATCTTGCTGACAACCAATGTGGGGGACGTCTGTGTGCTGGGCCCTCAGCATGGGTTACGAGTTGGCGTGACCGCAGAGTGCCGCGGCATGCTGTACCTGGATGTTCGCGATGGGCTTGAGGCGAAACTCAATCGAAGCAGTTATTACGCCGTGATGGACGCGGTTGAGACGCATCCGCGGTCTGGCGCGCTGGTTGTAAAAAGCGAGAATCTATTTTTCGATGTGGATGTAACCGACAGCGTTTGACGGAGGCTGCCTGAGTGCAACCTCCTATGTTGGATAATACAGAGTCCTACATGTTGCCGTAATTTGGGCCACCCGTGCCTTCCGGCACAACCCAGGTGATGTTCTGGGCGGGATCTTTGATATCGCACGTCTTGCAATGAATGCAGTTTTGCGAATTGATCTGAAAGCGCGGACCATCGACTTCTTCGACGATTTCATAAACGCCTGCAGGACAGTACCGTTGAGCGGGCTCATCATACTTCGGCAGGTTAACGCCCACCGGAATACTAGGATCGGTGAGTCGCAAGTGACACGGCTGATCTTCTTCATGATAGGTGTTGGTAAGAAACACGCTACTCAACTTATCAAAGGTAATGACACCGTCGGGCTTGGGATAGTCTGGCTTTTTGGCCGCGGCTTGGTCTTTCAATTTCGCAAAATCTGGCTTTGAATCCAGCCACGTGAAGGGCAGTTTCCCCCGGAAGATGTACTGATCCACCCAGGCGAACATCGCGCCGACGAACATGCCAAATTTATGTTGTGCAGGCATGATGTTGCGAGCTTTGTGCAACTCATCGTGCAGCCACGACGCTCGATACAGCTCCGTATAGCGGTTGAGTTCGTCGTGACCTTCCGAGCCAGCGGCCAGGGCTTCGAAAATTGCCTCAGCGGCCAACATGCCGGATTTCATGGCGGTGTGGGTGCCCTTCTGTTTAAGGTTGTTTAAAAAGCCGGCGTCGTCACCCACCAACAAACCACCTGGCATTTCCAATTTTGGTAGTGCTTGGAACCCTCCTTTAACGACTGCTCGAGCGCCGTACGCGACGCGCTTGCCACCTTCCAACACCTGGCGAATCACCGGGTGCTGCTTGTATCTCTGAAACTCATCAAAGGGTGAAAGGTGTGGATTGCTGTACCCCAAATCCACAATCAGGCCAAGCGCCACTTGATTGTTTTCCAAATGGTAAAGGTACGATCCGCCAAGGGTGCCGCCAGGACCGAAGTCGAGAGGCCAGCCAACCGTGTGAACCACCTTCCCAGGGACGTGTTGCTCTGCAGGAATGTCCCAAATCTCCTTAAAGCCAATGCCGTAGTGTTGCGTATCGGAGTTTTGATCGAGATTGAATCGCTGAATAAGGGACTTGCCCAAATGACCCCGACAGCCTTCAGCAAACACTGTGTACTTGGCATGGAGTTCGTAGCCGGGTGCAAATGTGGGCTTTTGCTCTCCATCTGCGCCAACACCCATATCTCCGGTTGCGATTCCCTTGATCGAACCATCTTCATGAAAGAGGACTTCCGAGGCCGCAAAGCCTGGAAATATATTGACCCCGAGTGCTTCTGCTTGCTCGCCCAGCCATCGGCAGAGATTACCTAGACTAGTGGCATAATTTCCGTGATTGTGAAGCGCACTAGGAATGAAAAGCGCGGGCAGTCGCATACTCTGCTTTTCGTCGACCAGCATGTAGACGTCATCATCAGTGACTGGGTTGTTGAGTGGCGCGCCCATGGCTTGCCAGTCTGGGAACAGCTCATTTAAGGCTGTCGGTTCGACCACTGCACCGGAAAGGATGTGAGCGCCGATCTCAGAGCCTTTTTCTACGAGGCAGATGGATACCTCTGAGCCTGCTTCGAGGGCTAATTGGGATAGCTTGATCGCTGTGGACAAACCGGCCGGCCCACCGCCTACAATCACAACATCAAACTCCATGGATTCTCTTTCCATGTATCCAACTCCGTCCGTCGATTTTGAAAGGCGCCTATTGTAGGAAAAGTCCTCGCCGAATGGAAATTCAATCTAGGTCTGTGAAGCGAACCATGTCGATATCACTGCCGGTGATATTCACCGATTGATCGGGTGAAGCCAGCGTCGCGAAGACCGGGGGTCTATCGCATAGACGCGTATGAATCCTCGATTTGTAGGACCCTATGAGATCAAAGGACGTCCGGCGAGCGACCCGCTTCACTACCGGAACTGAACCGGGACTGGACCGGAACTGGCCGTCAACGAGAGGCCGGGGTAGCTTGTATTCAAGGGGTCGAAACGGCAGAATACGGGCCTTCCAAAAACAGGGGATCCTGTAGCTGCGCGACGATCAAGCGCTCCGGCAGACCCCTGATCAGTCTAGAGAGAGGATTCATGAAAGTTCTTGTCACCGTAAAACGCGTGGTTGACTACAATGTCAACATTCGCGTGCTTAATGACCATTCGGGCGTTGATCTTAACAACGTGAAGATGTCCGTTAATCCGTTTGATGAAATTGCAATCGAAGAAGCGGTGCGACTCAAGGAAGCAGGCAAAGCCGAGGAAGTTGTGGTGGTGTCTGTGGGTGCGTCGAACTGCCAAGAACAAATTCGAACCGCGCTGGCACTTGGGGCAGATCGAGGCATTTTGGTCGAAACTGATGTCGATGTTCAGCCGTTGGCGATTGCAAAAGTGCTGAAGGCCGTCATCGATCAGGAACAACCCCAATTGATCATTACGGGAAAGCAGGCCATTGATGGCGACAATTCGCAGACAGGGCAAATGCTCGCTGCGCTCTGCGGTTACGCACAAGCGACGTTCGCGTCAGAAGTGGACTTGGGCGACGGCGTCGCGACGGTTACGCGTGAGATTGATGGAGGTCTCGAGACGATCTCAGTGAAATTACCCGCAATTATCACCACGGACCTACGTTTAAACGAGCCACGCTATGCGTCTTTGCCCAACATTATGAAGGCAAAGAAGAAGCCGATTGATGTCACCACGCCCGATGCGCTTGGCGTGAATGTGACACCCACGGTAACCACTCTCAAGGTTGAGCCACCTGCAGCGCGAGCGGCGGGTATTAAAGTGGAATCAGTGGAACAACTGGTCGATAAATTGAAAAACGAAGCAAAGGTGATCTCATGAGTATCTTAGTTGTTGCCGAACACGACCAACAGCAGGTTAAAGTTCCGACGCGTGTTGCAGTTGCCGCGGCACAAGCTATTGGCGGAGATATTAACCTCCTGGTGGCTGGCGAGGGTTGTCAAGCGGCAGCTGAGGCTGGTGCCCAGATTCCAGGCGTGAGCAAGGTGCTGATCGCCGATGCAGCGCAGTATGGTCATGCGCTAGCAGAGGAAATGGCTGCACTGGTGGTCTCCGTCGCGAGCGGTTACACCCACATCATCGCGGCCACCACAACGTCAAGCAAGAATTACATGCCTCGCGTGGCTGCAATGCTTGATGTGGCTCAAATCTCAGACATCATTTCGGTTCAGAGCGCTGATACCTTTCAGAGACCGATTTACGCGGGGAATGCGATTGCAACGGTGCAAAGTGCGGACGCGGTCAAGGTCTTGACCGTTCGTGGTACGGCTTTTGATCCGGTTGCTGCAGAGGGTGGTAGCGCTGCGATTGAGGCTGTCGGTGCGGCCGACTCCGTGAATCTCTCGGAATGGCTGAGAGAGGACGTTGTCGAACTCGAGCGTCCTGAGCTGACCGCAGCCAGTATCATTATTTCTGGTGGTCGCGGGATGCAAAATGGCGACAACTTTAAATTGCTCGAGTCCGTTGCAGATAAGTTAGGCGCTGCAATAGGCGCATCGCGCGCGGCAGTTGATGCCGGCTTTGTGCCCAACGATATGCAAGTGGGCCAGACTGGAAAGATCGTTGCACCAGATCTGTATATTGCCGTGGGTATCAGCGGGGCCATTCAGCACTTGGCTGGGATGAAGGACAGCAAGGTGATCGTCGCGATCAACAAGGATGAGGATGCGCCGATTTTTCAGGTGGCGGACTATGGCTTAGTTGCGGACCTCTTCAAAGCGGTCCCCGAGTTTGACGCCATGCTGTGAAGCATTGATGCGACTCATGGTAAGAGAAAGCCCGGCCCTGCCGGGTTTTTTTTGCCTGTATTAGGGGGTGGGTGCCCGATGTTTCACCTTCAATGACAGCAGCCAGCGGACGTTTGATGAGAGAGTGTCCGCACCTAAGCTCAAAATGCGCGTCGTTTGATCGCATCGCGACCTCGACGACGGCAACGTCGAGTTGCACATGCGGAGCGCTTAGGGCATGAGCGCGCGATATGGTCCGATATTGATTACCTCGGTGGCTGGGCGGCCTGGTTAAGATTTGAGATGATGGACAGTCTCAGAGCCGAAGACCTTCGGCAATCGCAAGGAGAAATTGCGTGACCACAATTGACATCCATACGCATGCCTACACACCAAAGTGGCTTGATATTTTAAGGGCGCGAGGCGGCGAGTATGGTCTTAAGGTTCGCCCCGATGGGTTTGAAGAGATATTCAAAGGGGATACGCCGGTTGCGTTCCCGCAGCCAGGACATTTTGATTACGATTTGCGCATTCAGCAAATGAATGCCACCGGTATCGATCTTTCGGTGGTGTCGCTCACGTGCCCGAATGTATTTTGGGGTGATTCAGCGACAAGTCTTGAGGCGGCCATTGAATCGAACAACGCGATGGCGGACGCACAAAGCATCTATCCGGATCGTATTCGCTGGTTTACCTCGATTCCATGGCAGCACCCTGAGCTTGCGGTCCAGGAACTGAGCCGCAGCTGTGACGCCGGAGCGGTGGGCGTTATGGTGCTCGCGAATGTGGCAGGGGAAAGCCTCACTAGCGAGAAGTTTGCACCCATTTGGAGCGAGATCGATCGTCGAGCTCTGCCTGTATTGCTTCATCCCACGGATCCGCCTGGCGCGCGAGTGATGGATATGGATGAATTTGACATGAGTTGGTCTGTTGGCTTCATGTTCGATACGACACTCGCGGTCGTCCGAATGATGTTCAATGGGTTTTTTGACCAGTATCCAAGCCTTAAGCTCATTGCTTCTCATGGAGGCGCCGCGCTGCCTTATTTGGTGGGTCGTTTTGAAAAAGGCGATGAAGTTGAATTGCCGATTCGACGAAAAATGCAACAAAAGCCAACGGACTACCTCCGTCACATCTACTATGACTGTATTACCTATGATCCCCGGGCATTGGATTACCTCATACAGATTGTAGGAAGCGAGCGAGTGATGTTCGGAACAGACTGGCCGCATCAAGTGTTTGACACTCAAGGTGCGTTGGCCAACACCGGGCGCTTACCGGAAGATCGAAAATTGGCCATCCGGGCAACCAACGCCCAGCGAATCTTCAATTTCTAAGGGTGAGCGCTACAACAGGAACGAGAGATCACCAATGAACCCACCTTCCACGCTATTCGCATCACGCTGGGGTTTCATTCTTGCCGCGATGGGCAGTGCCGTCGGCTTAGGTAATATTTGGCGCTTTACCTTTATGGCTGGCGAGAATGGTGGTGGTGTCTTCATTTTCTTCTACTTTGTCTTCATTCTTGCGTTTGGCATTCCATGCCTCATCGCAATGATCACCATCGGCCGTCGTGGACGAAAATCTCCCCCGGGCAGTACGAAGGCGCTGGCATTAGCTGAGGGGCGATCCAGTGCCTGGCAAGGGTTGGGTTGGCTCGCCATTACCATCGCGTTCTTGGCACTCACATTCTTCAGCGTGGTGGCTGGGTGGGTCTTGGCTTACATTCCTAAGTCGCTCTTAGGTCATTTCGATCAGATCAACCCGGTGAGCTCGATTGCGCTCTTCGGAGCAGTCAAAGCCGATGTGTGGGGGATGATATTTTGGCACGGCGTGTTCATGATGATGACGATGGTCGTTGTGGGTCGCGGTGTTCAACAGGGTGTTGAACGAGCGGTCAGCTGGCTCATACCTGGCCTGTTCGGGATTCTGCTTTTGTTGGTGGTCTACAGTGCTGTAACTGGCGCGTTCACCCAAGCATTGACGTTTTTGTTTGCACCCGATTTCACAAAAGTCAGCGAAAGCGTGGTTTTACTTGCCTTGGGTCAAGCCTTTTTTTCGTTGAGCGTTGGCGGTGGGGGCATTCTCGCCTATGGCGCCTATCTCCAGAGAGAGGCATCGATTCCGAAATCGGCTTTCGCCATAGCGGCGGCTAATGTTTCGGTTGATTTGCTCGCAGGCCTTGCGATTTTTCCCATTGTGTTTGCGTTTGGATTGGCGCCAGGTGCGGGTCCAGGGCTGCTTTTTGAGACGTTGCCCGTCGCCTTCGGCCAGATGCCGGGTGGGCGATTCGTTGGCACACTATTCCTTCTCTTGGTTCTGTTTGCTGCGCTGACCACTTCGATTTCAATGCTCGAGTCTGTGGTCGCCCGTTTGATTGAATTTAATCTCTGGTCCCGGTCGAAGATGACGCTTCTTGCCGGGGGACTCGTCTGGGTCCTGGGACTGGGATCAGTGTTTTCTCACAACATTTGGTCAGATTTTACGCCGCTCGGATTTATCCCGCTGTTGGAGGGCGCCACGATTTTCAGAATTGTCGACTTCTTTGTGGTGAATAATCTCATTCTCATTAGTGCATTTTTCTTGTGTATTTTCGTGGGTTGGGTCATGTCTGAGCACACGCTGAGAGATGAGCTGGATATCAAGTCCGAAGCTTGGTTTTCGGTTTGGCGTTTCGTCATGCGTTATGTGGCCCCGATCGCTATCGCGGTCATCAGTATTGCGAGTGCCATTGATCAGGCTAATTGATCGGCAGTGGGCGCGATGCCCAGAGGCCCCGAGACGCGCGGTTTCGTGACGGGTCCGGTTCATTTAGCCCGCGATCGCTACCCCATCGGAACAAAGAGCGGACGGATGAGCCTACAGGTGAGTAAGAGATACGTTCAGCGGCAAGGCAAGCTAGGTGCCGATTTCAAGCGCTCGCGCATTGCGAGCCAGCTGAGGGTACGAGTGGCCGATGTTAAGTAGAAGTGACTCTAGAGAAAAGCGCCGCGACACAGTGCCTGATTCATTAGGCCAAAGCGGGCAAGGACGACCGAGAGCTCGGAAGACACGCGAGGACAGAGAACCACGCTTCCAAAAAGAGGGGCCGTCTCGATCAAGCACATAAGTCAACTTGATTTCTCATCAAGCTTGATGAATGTTGCAAATCGTAGCTTGAGTTACTGAGCGACCAAGGCTGTGGCGCTAGTGAGGCATCGCATCGAGTCCTAAAATCGGCGCGCGGTGTACCAGTTGACGGGTCGGCTAGACGCATCGATCTGGTCAACAACGTCGAGGATCAAAGCGAAGAGCGCCATTCGAATGACAACGCCGTTATCAGTTTGTCTGAAGATTGCCAGATTCGGATTGTCGTTGAGATCGTTGTCGAGCTCGTTAGCTTCTGCTCGTGAATCCCGTGGAAGCGGGTGCATAATCACTGTGTTGGGTTGGCAAAACTCGGTGTAAACCGCTTGGTTCATCCGAAAGAGTCCCTTATAGCGGAGCGCTTCCTCAGGAGAATCAAAGCGTTCTTCCTGCGTCCGTGTGACGTAGACAATGTCTGCTTTGCTGATCCCCTCCTGGAGGTTGGACGTTTGTATCACCTCGTGCCCGGCAGCTTGAATAGACTCAACGTAGCTCATAGGAAGCGCGAGTGCCTCAGGTGAAATGAGACGAAATTTGATCGAAGTGTAAAGAGAGAGCAGCTTGCATAGCGAGTGCACCGCACGGCCAAAGCGAAGATCGCCGACGAGAGCAATGGTCATTTGGTCGATCTGTTTACCATTGTGCTTCAGTTCTCGATCGATGGTGTAAAGGTCGAGCAATGCTTGGCTTGGATGCTCATTGGCGCCATCACCACCATTGATGACGGGTACTCTGGATGCAGCGGCGAATTCGGCAACCGACCCCATCATTTCGTGGCGCATGACAATGGCATCGCTGTAGCCACTCAATACTCTGGCGGTGTCATAAAACGACTCACCCTTGGCAAGCGCAGAGGCTTTAATTCCCGTGGTTTCTCTAACTTCACCCCCAAGGAGGTTCCAAGCGCAACCAAAACTCACCCGTGTGCGAGTGCTGGGTTCGAAAAACATATTACCTAGGATAGCGCCCTCGAGAACGCGGGTGACGCGTTCACGATTGGCATAGGGAATCATCGAATCCGCCACTTTGAAGACCCGTTGAATATCAGCTCGGTCAAATTGGTCGACACTGAGAATATGGTGGCCAACGAAATTCATGAAGGGTTCTCGCTAGTGGTGCATGTCGATGACGAATTGCCTGAACCAAGAATTGGCTTGGTCTTTATCTGTCGTTTCATGCCAGTAAAGGTGTGTTTCGATGTCTGGCGTTTCCAAAGGAAGCTCTAAGACGCGCACATTGCCGAGTGCCAGCAGAAAATTGGCGAAGCTCATAGGAACGGTCATGGCTAAGTTGCTATTGGCAATGATAATCGGTGTGGAGAGGTAGTGCTGCGTGCGAAGCACAATATTTCTTTTCAGGCCCAGCTTACCTAAACCCAGATCAACACTGCCTAGGCCGCCTCTTCGTGAAGAAATATGAATATGTTCGAGGTCAAGATATTCCTCAAGTGAAGGGGCTTCTGATTTTAATGGATGATCTGCTCGAATCACGCAGACCATCGGGCTTGTCCTCAAGGCGAGCTGTTTGATTTGCGGATCAGGCGCCAGTGGCACGTCAATGGCGATGTCCAGATTGCCGGACGCAAGCTCTATGGTAAGTTCCCTGCGACGCACTTGGTAGCATTCAATGGCTGCCTTTGGCGCTTGCTCATGCAACTTTTGAGTGAGGTGGGGAAGCCAGATGGCTTGACCGAGGTCGCCCATCGAAACACGGAACCTTTTCGTCGACTCCTCAGGGATAAAGTGCTCACTCTCTTGAATACTTGACCGCATGAGTTCGAGCGATTGGCGCACCGAGCCAATGATATTTTGGGCAACGGGGGTAGGGGTCATACCCTCTGATGTGCGAACAAACAGAGGGTCATCAAACAATGTGCGTAATCTTGACAGGGAATTGCTGACTGCTGGCTGCGTGATACCAATGATCTCTCCGGCACGGGTGAGATTACCTTCTGTGTAGATGGCATCGAGGACAACAAATAGATTCAAATCGACATCACTCAGTTTCATATCGAGACCACCTATTCATTGATAGAAGTGATCTTAAGAGGAAATCGTGAGTAATAGAAGGGTCGGGTTGGCGGCTTGCCTCAACCACGGAATGGGTTGGCTCTCAAGGGCAGCGAGTCGCTGGTCAGCCATTTCTCCTTTTACCCGCTGGAGTAATCGCGATCGGGGACTGTTAAACTCGCAGTGAGATAAAGCAAGAAATTAAGCAGCGTCTCGTGGTTCAGCGGAAGGTGTTTGCGCGCAGGACCCTTTGATTGACCCAAGAGTCCGAGGGTCTGATAAGCGCCTGCGTTATGATTAGAGGTGAGTCCAGGGCGACTAGAAAAATCGTGTTTTGATTCTGAAGAGGCTTCGACAAAAAGACGAGTAGGTATGAGTGAATTAGACATGAGCGAACCAATCCTGGAATCAGGCAGTGAATCGGATGAGCCGATCATTGCTCGCGCTGGGATGATTCCTTTCGGCTATGCCAAGCGGTTCGGGGTCATGCTAGAAGATCGCGGGGATGACCAACGACACTTGCTTTACCGCAAGCCACTGAATTGGAATGGTTTGGCGGAGGTGCAGAGAGTCATGGGTGCGCCAGCCACGATTGAGTCCCTTGATCAGCCGGATTATGAGCGAGCACTGTCGCGAATTTATGAGCAAGCCTCGGGTGAGTCGATGGCCTTTATTGAGGATCTCGAGGACGATCTTGACCTAGGATCGCTGATGGATGCGCTGCCGACTCAGAGTGATCTTCTCGATCAGGATGACGATGCACCGATTATTCGACTGATCAATAGTCTTTTGGCAGAGGCGGTGAAGGTAGGGGCCTCGGATATCCACGTTGAAACCTATGAGTCGCGATTGGTGGTTCGGTTTAGGGTCGACGGCGTGCTTCGGGAAATTGTTGCGCCACAAAGAGCTATCGCGCCGCTCTTGGTGTCCCGAATTAAAGTAATGGCTCGACTGGATATTGCAGAAAAACGATTACCTCAAGATGGCCGGATCTCCGTTCGCATCGGAGGGAAGGAAGTTGATGTGCGTGTTTCAACGATCCCTGCGAGTAATGGTGAGCGGGTGGTGATGCGCTTACTGGACAAGCAGGAGGGGCGCAAAGACTTGACCCACCTTGGAATGGCCCAAAGGGACTTGCAAGCCATGGAGACATTGCTGAAACGCCCGCATGGCATCATTTTGGTCACCGGCCCAACCGGGTCTGGTAAATCGACAACGTTATACGCGGGCCTTGATCAGCTCAATGATGCTTCACGAAATATTCTCACGGTTGAGGATCCCATCGAATACGATGTCGAGGGTATTGGCCAGACACAAGTCAATCTAAAAGCCGATATGACCTTTGCAAAAGGGCTCCGCGCGATTCTTAGACAAGACCCGGACGTGGTCATGGTGGGCGAGATTCGTGACTATGAAACAGCGGATATCGCTGTCCAGGCGAGCCTCACTGGACATTTGGTTCTTTCGACTCTGCATACCAACACTGCCATCGGAGCAATTACGCGACTGGCAAATATGGGCGTTCAGCCCTATCTTCTCTCTAACTCGTTGGCAGGCCTGGTCGCTCAGCGGTTGGTTCGGACCTTATGCCCGACGTGTCGTGAGGCACACGCGCCTGATGCTTATGAACGAGAATTTCTTCATATGGATGCCTCGGATGAGCGCCCTATTTATCGGGCCAAGGGTTGTCGATCGTGCGCCTTTGAGGGCTATCGAGGTCGGGTCGGGATCTATGAGGTTATTTTGGTGGATGAGCACCTAGGGGAGAAGATCCATAGCGGCGCGAGCGAAGTGGAAATGGAGCGCATCGCGAGAAGCGCTGCGCCCAGTATCCGCGCCGACGGGCGCAGAAAGGTGCTCGAAGGCGTGACCACGATGGATGAGATTCTTCGTGTGACGTTGTCCGACTGAGGATAGCCAATGCCGGCCTATGCCTATCAAGCATTCGACGCAGCGGGAAAAGCGCGCTCGGGTATTCTCGAGGGAGATTCGGCTCGTCAGGTTCGTCAGAGATTGCGGGACCAGGGGCTTGCGCCGACTAAGGTAGAACCCACCGCAGCTAAAGGTCGCAACGCTGGCTCAGGGCTCGGCTCGCTTTTTCAGCCTAGTCTTTCCGTCACGGAGCGCGCTTTGGTGACTCGCCAATTGGCGACCTTAATTGGTGCGGGGTTACCGGTTGAAGAAGCGCTCCTGGCAGTGTCGAAGCAAACGCCCTCCCAAGCGGCCGAGGGCATTCTAGCGACCGTCCGATCTAGAGTTATGGAAGGTTACTCCCTCGCGCGTTCGATGGAGGCCTACCCCAAGGCGTTTCCCGATCTGTATCGAGCAACAGTGGCGGCGGGGGAGTCCTCGGGGCACTTGGATGCCGTGCTCAATCAATTGGCCGATTTTAGCGAGTCTCAACACGAGTCAAGGACGCGAATTCAGCAGGCGATGGTTTATCCTTTGGTGCTTTTTGCCTTAACGGTGCTGATTCTGGCGGGTCTTTTGGGATACGTCGTCCCTGACATTGTGGAAGTGTTCGCCGATACAGGGCAGGCGCTACCTCAGCTCACCCTGATCGTGATCGGTGCAAGTGATTGGGTGGCACAGTATGGCGTGCTGTCTTTGATTGCGCTTGTTCTTCTCGGGTGGGCGGCTTCTAGGCTGCTTGCGAGGCCCAGCAATCGGATCACCTTCGATCGTTATCTCCTTCATGCACCGCTTGTTCGATCCATGAGTCGGGGTCGCAATACATCACAATTTGCGAGCACTCTGAGTATTCTGTCTGGCTCTGGTGTGCCGCTTGTCGATGCCATGCGGATCGCGTCAGCCGTGGTGTCGAACGTTTGGCTTCGGAAAAAGATCGAGGAGGCAACCACCAAAGTGAGTGAAGGCAGTAGCTTGCAAGCAGCGCTTTCTGTCAGTGGTTACTTCCCACCGATGATGCTTTATATGATTGGCAGCGGCGAGCAAAGTGGCGAGCTGGACGCCATGCTGTCCCGAGTTGCGAAGTATCTGGAGCAAGAGGTTGAAGCATTGCTTGCCACGATGTTGAGTCTTCTGGGTCCTTTGATGCTGATTGTCATGGGCGGTGCCGTCTTCACGATTGTCATGGCTATTTTGTTGCCGATCATTAATCTCAATCAGTTGGTAGGATGATGAGGCGCATCCAACATATCGAAAATCGGTATCGCAATTCAGAAGGTCGCCCAGCTGAAGCGCTGCTGGGAATGGGACTGATGGGCAGACACTCTGGTTTGGCCGATGACAAGCTAGACCTCGGGATAACCCAATGGATGCCCAAAGGTTCATCTTGCGGGTCGGGTGCATGATCTCAAACGGCGGTTAAGGCAAAATAGCGGCGAGGAATGGCTGGATTTGACACGTGCTCGCAATGAGGGAGGTGTTCCCCGCAGGGGCGGATCGAGGGTTCTGGCCAAGTCTCAATGGGTGGTTAAGACAAAATAGCGGCGAGGAATGGCTGGATTTGACACCTGCTCGCAATGAGTGAGGTGGTCCCCGCAGAGGCGGATTGAGGGTTCTGGCCAACGAAGAGAGCATCAACAAAAATCGGTTGGGTAACACAATGAGCGTAATCATGACGAGTAGTGGGTTGGAACGGGGTGACAAAAGATTGCGAGGGTCATCATCGCGGTGCAGTGCGTCGAGGGTGTTAGGCTTCACGCTCATTGAGATCATGGTGGTGGTTGTCATTCTGGGCGTGTTGGGCGCCTTAATCGTTCCCAACATTGTTGGAAGGCCGGATGAAGCGAGAGTGACCGCCGCGCGATCCGACTTACAACAGATTGGAAATGCCCTTGATCTGTACCGGATGGATAATGGGCATTATCCGAGTACTGATCAGGGGCTCGAGGCATTAGTAGACAAGCCGTCGGGCTATCCAGAGCCACGACGTTGGAACCCCGACGGTTACCTCAAACGCGTTCCGGAGGATCCCTGGGGTGAAATTTACCTCTATCTAAACGAAGGTCGTCAATACGATGTCTACTCGCTGGGCGCCGATCGAAAGGAAGGCGGTGAGGGCGTTGATGCAGATCTGAAACTCTCGGATATCTAGCGAGTGGGCCCTGACCGAGCGGTAGGCTTCACCCTGCTGGAGATTTTGGTCGTTTTATTCATCGTCTCAATTCTCTCAGGCCTTGTTGTTGTCAATCTGCCGAGCACAATAGGTCAAAGTGAAACCGAGGATGCAGTGCGCAGGCTGCATATCGTGATGAACCGGGCGCTTGCGAGTGCGGAACGAGACTCCGTTGAGCACGGGGTTTTGCTGGATCAGCGAGGCTATCAGATCCTCACCTTTGATCCTATTTTGCTTGATTGGCAGACCAGCTCCGTCCAAGAGCACGCCTACACAGAATTCCCAGCAACCTTTAAGCCTTTTTTGAGCCTAGAGGCGTCCGATGCCCCCACGCTTGGAGCTAATCAGTCATCGTCGGAGGAGGAAGACGAGGCGCAGCCCCAAATCCTTCTTCTCTCAAGTGGTGAAACGAGCATCTTTACGTTGATGTTTGATGATGCCAGCGGCGCGAGCTTCAAAATTTCTGGTTCAGGCTTTGGTGAGACCTCCTTCGATGTGGTCAAGACGCTTGATTAACAGAGCACGTTTGAAAGGGTTTACGCTGATCGAGGTGCTGATTGCCCTGGCTGTCTTCGCGGCTGTAGGGATCACGTTAGCCAAGAATTCTTCCACCGTCGTGCTGCAGACGAAAAGGATGCAAGATCGAGTGGTTGCGTTATCGGTGGCTAGCAATGTGGCCAACGAGTTTTTCATCCATACCGGTGACAAGTCGCCCTTCGAACGATCTAGCCGCAAAACTGAAGAGTTAAGGCAAGCGGATCGGGACTGGTTTGTCGAGACCTCATTGAGAAGCACGGCCGATGAAGATCTCAAAGAATTGGTGATCACGGTGAGTGCTTCGAATGAGCCCGATCTGGTTTTAGCCGAGCTCAAAAGTTTTGTAGGTCGGCATTAGCGATGAGGCGGCTCGGTTTTACGCTGCTTGAAGTCCTCATTGCAATGGCGATCTTTTCCATTGTCGGGCTCGCGTCGTTCCAATTACTGAAATCGGTGCGCGGAATTGATCGAGCGACAAATCAGCAAACCGCCGCCTATCGGGAGTTGGTGCGATCGCTTTCGATCATGGACAGAGATTTTATCCAATTGGTGTATCGGGAAATTCGCGACGAGCTTGGAGATCGTAGAGCGGCGGTCTCTGTCAACGAGGGTTACTACCCCATTGAGCTCACAAGGCAAGGCTGGAACAACCCCTTGCAGAGGCCGAGAAGCGAACTCCAGAGGGTGGGCTATCAGGTAGTTGAAGGTGAGCTCCAGCGACATCTTTGGTTTGTGCTTGATCGAGCAGAGGATACAGAACCCGTGGTGCAGTCTTTGATGAAGGGGATCCAAGGACTTTCCGTTTACCTGGTGATGGCCGATGGCGACCGTCAGGAGTCAATATCGGCAGACGACCTTGATGAATTGCCAGTCGCCATTGAGCTAACAATATCCACTGATATCTGGGGAGATGTTACGAGATTCTATGATCTTCCCGTGTTCGTCGCGGAAGTGGCCGGTGCTGTGATTGCCCCAGGGGACGAGGAGGATCAGCGTTCCGATGAAGGTGCTGAAAGACCCCAGACAGAGCCATCACCCGCCTCGCCACCACCCAGACCCTCTTCCGATTCAGGCGTTGACGCATGAAGTTGCATGCAACAAGACTCGCGGCTCGTCGTTCACAGGGCGTTGCGCTGATTATGGTTTTGCTTGTGGTTGCGCTGGCAGTTGCGCTGGCCACCTCGATTGCGCGGCGGCAGTCTGAGGCTATTCGATCGACCAGCGGGCATTTCAATCGTCAGCAGGCTTACTACTACGCCAGGGGTGGAGAAGAATGGGCTCGCCAACTACTGGTTCGTGATCACGAAGTTAGGCCTAACTGGGATGGTCCCACCGACGCTTGGATGTCGCCAGAACTGAACTACGAGATAGCGGATGGCTCTATCGTGTTGCTGATTGAAGACCAAGAACGATATCTCAATGTCAATCAGTGGACTGCAGGTCTGCAACTCACCGGCGCTGCCGACGCGAGTCTCTTTTCGGCCCAAATGGGATTAGATCCGCTTTGGTTGGATGAACTCGTCGATTTCACGGACTTGGATCAAGAACCGCAGCCGCTTGGGGCCGAAGATTATTTCTATCTGGGCCTTGAGCAGCCTTATCGAACCTCCGGTCAACGCTTGGTGCACCCATCTGAGCTTCGGCTACTTAAATCAATGACGCCCGAGGCCTATGCGCGATTAAAAACATCACTCGTCGCGTTACCCGCGGGCGCTTTGCCGATGAATGTCAACACAATGCCAGCGAACTCTATTCGCTTGCTGGCGCCTGAGCTCACGATGGAAGCTGCGGAATCGGTCGTGCTCACGCGATTTCAACAAGAGGGATTCGAAAGCGTCCAAGCCTTCTTGGCGTTGCCTGAATTCGCCGGGCTCGACATAGCGAAATTTCCGCTTAGTGTACAATCTTCGTTTTTTAAAGTGCGTATTCGCGTGGCGTTTCTCGATCAAGTGTTCTTTTTGTCTAGCCTCCTGTACCGGGAGCCCGCAACGGGGCAAGTGACCCTGTTGCACCGCGCATTAAATGAGCCCTTTGTGATGCCTGAAGTGCCCCCCGACGAGGACGATGTCTAGTATGAAGCAACCGCTTCTGATTCGCTGTCGAGCGTCGCAGTTAGAGTGGCTGGCCCACGACGGGGGAAGGCCGATACTGGAGGGCCGAGGGGACTGGCTAGCGCTCAAAGCGGCCCTCGCAGATTGGTCAGGTGAGCCTGCCGAACTCGAGGCGGCAGTCTTAATCGAAGGTCGTTCCACCTTGATGACTCAGATCACGGTGCCTTCCAAACCCACGCGACAAATTCTAGATGCCATCCCGTTCTTGGTTGAAGAACAGATCGCGGGCAATCTGGACGATTGTTTTATCTGTCTGGGTGCTCGTGATGGTGATCGGCTTGCAGTGGTCGTGGTTGATCGGCATGTCCTCGAGGAGATTCTTCTAGCCGCTGATGAAGTGGGTTTGGCGGTCAGTTTCCTTGGTGTTGACACGCAAGTGATGCAATGGAAAGGGGTAACACGATTGGTGCTCGAGCAAGACGTAGCGCACGTCATCCGTTCGAGCGGCGTCGGGTTGTCGCTTTCAAGCGAGCACGCGGAACAAGTGTTGAGCGATGAGTTATCGGAAGAAACAGAGATCATCGAGTGTCTGGATTTCTGTGAGACCGAGGGCATTCTGGCGAGATCCCTTGCCGCGAGTTCGATTGAGCTTAATCTGCAGTCAGCGCGAGAGGGAACGATCGAGCCCAGTTTGCTGAGGCACTGGTCGGTATCTGATCAAGACCATGCGGTGAATTTGAGGCAGGGCGAGTTTTCGTTCAAACCGAGAGGCGGCGCCTTGATGACCATGTTGCGACGCGTGGCTCTGGTCGTGCTGTTGCTACTTGGCTCACAACTTCTGGTCAATGTTGCCCAGGCTGTTTACTTAGACTATCAGGCCCATCAACTGGAAGCGGAGGCGCAAGCCCTTTATTTGGCGGTTTTCCCTCAGGATAGAGCGCCGAGAGATATGGCACGGCGATGGCGCAGCAGGCTTGCTGGACCCGGCGACCTGAGCGGATCGGCTGCACTTGAACTCGTGGAGGAGCTCAGCGGGCGAGTGTCTCAAAGCGGTCTGACATTGCAAAACCTCAATTTTAACTTGGCGCGAGGCGATCTTTCACTTCAGCTCGTCGGGAGAACCAGCGACCAGATTATGCGCTTGAGCGAGGCGTTGGGTGCTGAGGGTTTGCAGGCGGATATTGGCACCATCAGCCAAGAGGAGGGGGAAGTGAGAGCCACCCTTCGATTGAGGGCGATTCAATAGATGAAATTGGATTCGATCAAAGCGCTCGTAAAAGCATGGTTCGATTCGCTTCAGAAATCTGAGCAGCGCGCCGTGCTGTTGTTGGGCACGTTTCTTATGATGGTTGTGGGCTATCTTGCGGTCTGGGTGCCTGCCGCTGATTGGCAAAAGGAGGCAGCGCAAGGTCGCCAGCGTCATCTCGAAACACTGACCATGATGAAGGAAACCGAAGGGCAGGCAAGGCGATCAGCCAAAGGCGCGGTGCTTGAAATGGGTGGATCGCTGCTATCGGTGGTGTCGACCGCTGCCCAAGAGCAAGGTTTGAGTCCAAATCGATTGCAACCAGAGGGTGAGGGCACGGTTAGCCTTTGGTTCGATGAGGTAGCCTTTGCTGAGGTGATGCGGCTACTCGAGAAGACCGCTCAGATCCCTGGATTGCAAATTCAGCAGCTGGTGGTCGACCGAAGTGATAAGCCCGGTACGGTGCGTGCGAGAGTCGTGATCAGTCGGAGTTAACGTTCCGTCGCCAGTCGATCAAACAGATGGCGAAACCACGCGGCAGCGGCTAAGCCAGCAATCAGGTTGGCAAGCGCAATCGCCCAGAAGATACCGAGGAAACCGAACATCTCGCTGGCAATGATTGCTAAGGGTAGATAGATCGCGATCAACCTTGCGATAGAGAGAACTAACGCGGGAGTGGGTCGTCTGATCGCATTGAAGCCGTGATTCGCGACCGTCAGGATGCCCATGAACCCAATGGACAACGGCACGATGTGCAGATATTGCTCGGATACACTGGCAGCCTGTGCGTCGCTTGTGATGAGCCCCACGAAATAGGCGGCGCCAAACCACATAAGCGTTGCAGCGCTAACGCCCCATGCAATACACGCGAGGTAACAAGTCCTAATGGCGAGTCTGGCTCGATCAAAGAGGCCGGCCCCCCAGTTCTGCCCAACCACTGGAATGATGCTGGTGGATATACCAATAGCAACCATCCCAACAACAGACTCGATTCTTCCCGCCACGCCAAACCCTGCGATCACTTCGGTGCCGAAGCTCGCAAGTAGATAGGTGCTGATTGCGAGCGAAACCGGTTGTAAAAGATTGGTTGCAGCTGCGGGCAAGCCCACATGCATGATTTGGCGTGTGCTGTCGAGCAGTTGATGAAGTGAAGTAGGAACCAACTGGGCTTTGATGAAATACCAGTAAGCGGCCAATAAGAGTTGGGCGCTGGATCCGCAAACGAAAGACCAGGCCGCACCATCAAGGCCAAGTGCAGGAACGGGTCCGAGGCCAAAAATGAGAATCGGCCCAAGCGTCACTTGGATTAGAGGTGCGATCGTCATGATGTAACCCGGGTAAGACGCGTCCCCATAAGAACGGATAATGCCGTTAGAGACCATGGCAAGTCCCATGGCCGGAAATCCCAGGAACCAAATTTCAGCATATTGGGCGGCAAGTGGCAGTACGTCTGGGGCGGCGCCAAGGCGTCCAAGAATCGGCGAGGCCAGCCAAATGCCAATGATAGATACAGTGACTGTCATGATGACAATGATCAGATAACAGTGACTGATGATGCGCCGCAAGCGTTCAGATTCTGAGGCGCCCATGGCCTGTGCGACAAGGCTTGAGGCTCCGATACCTATCCCTCGAGTGAAGGCGTTTAAGGTCATTGATATGGGAAACATGAAGGTCAGCGCTGCAACTGCTTGGGTTCCGAGCTGGCCGACGTAAACAATTTCGATGAGCTGACCCAACGTCATCGCGAGAAATCCCCAAATCATCACGGCTGACAGATGCGCCACATGCTTGGGGATCGAGCCTTCGGTGTAAGTTCTTTGCTTCATGACAATGTGAGGCTCTGGAAGGGTGTCGATTTTGACTCACGGCTTGCTGCGATGGGGTGAGTGAACCATCGATCAGTCTCAATGGAAATCCCGAGATCTGATGGTGAATCCTGAAAGTAGATGGCTAAGATCAGTGAGGTGCCCTGCGACGACGTGGATGACCCCGTTTTCTTTTTCAAGGATACCTTTTATACGAATCAGTTGGCTATGAAGAACGGCTTTTCTGAAGTGTGTCTGCACATGGTGCTGGATGACTACATTGATGTTTTGTGTCTCATCTTCAACGGTCATAAAGATAATGCCGGAAGCAGTAGATGGCCGTTGTCGCCCTGTCACGAGCCCAGCGATTTGTACGAAGCGGCCGTGGCGTAGTGTCGTCAGGTCGGTGGCTCTGAGGCACTGATGAAACGCATCAGACGATTCGCGAAGAACCCGCATGGGGTGTCGTCTGAGTGTCAGTCCAAGCGACCGGTAGTCAGCACCAATATCATCGTGTTCAGATGGCGCCGTGATGAACGGTGCCGGTCGGTCAATTGGCGAGGGCTTAACTAAAGGCGTGTCCTCTTGTAACCCCATGGCGATCCAGTGGCTTTGGTGCCTATGTCCTGAAATTGAGAGGCATGCATTGCCCTGGATTAAGGCATCTAATTCGCCTTGATCGAGCGCTGCGCGTTGCTTTAGTTGGTATAGGGCGTTGAATGTGATGGATTGCCTGGCAGCGATGATTCGTTCGGCTGCGGGTTGATTGAAGCCTTTGATGCGGCACATGCCAAGGCGCAGTGCAGGTTGTGATTGCGCCAGAGGGTCCAGCGTTGTGCTGTTTTCTTGCGCTTTTGAGCGAAACTCCAATGTGGATTCCCAATGACTGGTCAGTACATCAACGGGCAACACATGAATGCCGTGTCGCTTCGCATCTTGAATTAACTGAGATGCAGAGTAAAAACCCATGGGGAGACTGTTCAAAAGCCCGCAATAAAAAGCTGCAGGTTCATGTCGCTTAAGCCAGGCTGAAAGGTAGACCAAGAGTGCGAAACTGGCGGCATGAGATTCAGGAAATCCGTATTCGCCGAAACCTTTGATTTGTTCAAAGACACGCTCGGCAAACGATAAGTCGTGGCCTTTGGCAAGCATGCCTTGGATGAGTTTTTCACCAAAGTGGTCAAGCCCACCTTTACGTTTCCATGCAGCCATAGCTCGTCTTAATTGATCCGCTTCGCCGGGTGAAAATCCCGCAGCAACTACCGCGAGCTTGATGACCTGTTCTTGAAAGATAGGCACGCCCAATGTGCGTTCAAGAACGCTTTTGACCGCATCGTTTGCATAGGTGACGGCTTCAGTGCCTTGCCGCCTTTTGAGGTAAGGGTGGACCATCTTTCCTTGAATAGGGCCAGGGCGAACAATGGCGACTTGGACGACGAGGTCGTAGTAACACGCAGGCTTTAGCCGAGGCAGCATGGCCATTTGCGCGCGTGACTCGACCTGGAAGACACCAACGCTATCTCCCTGTTGCAGCATGTGATAAGTGGCGGGGTCCTCTCTAGGAATGTGGGCCACATCAAGCGTTTCCTCGCGAATGAGATTGACCTGGTCAATGGCTTTGCGAATCGCGGTTAACATGCCGAGCGCGAGGATATCGACTTTTAGGAGGCCTAAAGCCTCTAAGTCGTCTTTGTCCCATTGGATGATGGTGCGGTCGGGCATGGCCGCATTTTCAATGGGTGCCAACTGGGATAGCGGGCCTTGAGAAATCACAAATCCGCCGACATGCTGAGAGAGATGGCGCGGGAACCCCAAGATTTGATGTACGAGTTCGATGTAGCGATGAATGAGGTTATTTTTTGTGCTCACCCCAGCTTCTTCAAACCGTTCAATGAGGCTGTCTTTTTTCTCCCACCACGCCATATTTTTTGCGAGCTGATCCACGACCAAAGGATCAATACCGAGCGCTTTGCCGACATCGCGAATGGCACTTTTAGGCCGGTAAGTGATGACGGTTGCCGCTAAGGCAGCGCGTTCTCTGGAGTATTTTTTATATAAGTATTGGATGACTTCTTCTCTACGCTGATGTTCGAAGTCGACATCAATGTCGGGCGGTTCATTGCGCTCTTTAGAGATGAACCGCTCAAACAATAAGTTAACCTGAGTAGGATCTACTTCAGTGATTTCTAGGCAATAACAAACGGCACTGTTGGCTGCTGAACCTCGGCCTTGGCACAAGATGCCTTGATCCTTTGCAAAGCGGACAATGTCGAATACGGTCAGAAAGTAGTATTCGTAGGCCAGGTCAGCGATCAGTTCGAGTTCTTTTTCAATCTGCTGTTCGATATCTTCCGGAATACCATTGGGCCACCGCTTATGCGCACCGGCCCAAGTGAGTTTCCTCAAATAGCTGCTAGGTGATTCGTCGTCGGGCACTAACTCTAAAGGGTATTCATACCTCAGTTCGTCGAGAGAAAACCGGCACGATTGGGCCAGTGTGACCGTGGCCTGAATCCAAGCTTCGGGCAGCGATTGTGTCAGTGCGCGTACGGGTTTGAGGTAGCGCTCGCCATTTTGCTGAAGATGTCGGCCCGCCATAGCGACTGGGATGCCCATGCGAATTGCATGCAGTGTATCGAGAAGCGGTTTGCGGTCCCTTTGGTGCATGTAGATGTTGCCGCAAGCCACGATGGGCCAGTGATATAACGACTGCAGTGTGTGAAGTAGGGTGTGCCGTGCTTCATCAAAACCGTCCACACCGAGCTCTGCACCGAGATACAGGCCGGCGCCAAAGCGGTCGTGGAGCTGCCTGGCGATGAGCCACTGTGTTTTTACCTTGTGGACATCAGGTATCCAAATGGCGGCGATTCCCGTGAGCTTACGAGGCGTGTCTTTAAGCTGGAGTTCATAGCTACCTTTGGCAGCGCGACGACGGCCGAGACTGATGAGGTGACAGATGTCGCCGTATCCTTGCCGTGTCTGCGCGAGTAAGACCAATTTGATGTCTTCCAAAAGGTAGAACTCACTGCCGATCAACAGTTTGATTTGATGAGATTTTGCGGCTACATGCGCTTTGACAGCCCCGGCCATGGAGCACTCATCCGTAATGGCGATTGCGTGATAGCCGAGGGATTTTGCTTTCTCGACCAATTCCTCTGGGTGTGACGCGCCACGCAAAAAAGTGTAGTTCGAGAGGCAGTGGAGTTCGGCGTACTGTGTGTTGGTGCGTAAAGGCTGCGAACGCTTGGGACTTATCAACTGAGGGGTCATAAACGCAGCGCCTTACGGGAAAGCGCTGAAAAACGCACTGCCCATACTGTGCGTGTTTGGGGCCTTGATGGGTCATGGGTTTGCCCGGTTAAGATTCGATACGGTCCTTTCTGAAAAGAATGGCAATCTGTGATCTTAGAGGGTACTGATCGAGACGCGTGATCTTTACTGGGCGGCTGAAAACGCTTGTGGCATGGCGCTTGGAATCGGTGATGTGGCACGTGCTGAACTGAAGGAGGCACAAGAAGATCTCATAAAAAACTGGATAAATATACAGTATTTTTGATTAAGCGCAATCTACGCTTCTTCAGTCAATCCAATCCAAACCAGAACAGACCGAGCCGCACCAGGCAGGTGAAGTTAAACAAAGCCGTATCAAACTGAGCAGAACTGGCTGAAGCAGAACAGTACTGGATCAAGAATGAATCAGTTTCACCCTGGAGCCGCAGCAGGAGAATCTGCGCATTCACCTTGAAGTATGCAGCGATCGTCTAAATGGGCCATCGACGGATAGAAGTAGAGGGTGCGCTCCCCTTGGGAGGCGTAGGCACCTCCTGGAGCTTGAGGTGTGGGCAGCGTTAGAAAATGGGAACCCGAATATCTAAATTGAGACTTAGAGCAGGATTTGCATCGCACAGTTGTCACTGCGTGACCTCTGTTTTGATTCACGAATACGCAAGTTTCCAGCAGGCTAAGTTGCCCACTGGTCGCTCTGATATAGTCAGTTTGCTCCTGTATCGATGCGATGCGGGGGACTGAATTTTTAATCAATTTCAAGGTGCAATCATTGGCCAAGCTTTATTTCTATTACTCTTCCATGAACGCGGGCAAATCAGCGGCGTTGTTGCAGTCGAGTTACAACTATCGCGAGCGGGGCATGCACACGTTACTCCTGTGCCCTCAATTAGATGATCGCTTCGGTGAAGGGCGGATCACGTCAAGAACAGGCATCTCTCAACCCGCAACCACTTTCACCCCAACGGATGATCTTTTTGCATTGATTGAGACTTCTGTTCGAGCGCAAGCACTCCATTGCGTGATGGTTGATGAAGCGCAATTTCTAACCAAATCCCAGGTGAAATCCTTAGGCGACGTGTGTGATCAATTCGACATCCCGGTGCTGACGTTCGGTATTCGAACTGATTTTCAGGGTGAACCGTTTGAGGGCAGCCTGTACTTGCTCAGCTGGGCTGACAATCTCAAGGAGCTGAAAGCCATCTGTCATTGCGGGCGCAAGGCGACCATGGTGCTTCGTGTAGATGAGCAAGGGCGAGTTGTGACCGAGGGAGCCAAGATCGCAATCGGTGGTAATGACGCCTATGTGTCGGTCTGCCGTCGCCATTTTAGAGAAGCGTTCGACCGACCCGGCCCGTGATCGGAGGATCACTGAATATGGGGTAGCAAAGTGCTGGCGAGCACGGTCGCTTGAAGGCGTGTTGAGGCGTCGGTTCCGTAGTCTGCCCCCCCGCTTGGGCGGCGCTGGCTTCAAAACACGTCTCTCACGAAGGCGCCTGCATAAAGCCGGTCATTGTGCCCTGATGCATCGTGTGTGGACCCCAGGGATGCGAATTTTAAATTCAAATCAGTGGGCGCACTAAGTGCGCTGTCAACATCGGGTAGGTGACTTGCCTTGAGTCCTCGAGGACGGCAGCGGTGAACGCAAGGCGCAACCGGATCGATTGTCATGAGGTGCCGATTAAGGTTGGATCGCAGCCCGGGCTTTAGATGATTGATCCAATCAAGACGTTTTGGGGCTTGAATCTCTCGCCGCGCCAGAGATCAGAGTCGAGGCCGATCGCGTAGAACCCGAAGGGTGTTGATTGCAATCGGGCGTAAACTAAGGCGTAAACCGATAAGAACTCATGCCAAGGGCGCAACTACCGCGATTAAGAGAGCGCGGATTAGAGGGTGGTCGGTGGAGCGTTGTAACCTAGAGCGAGCGGGGCTAAAAGCGGTACCCGATCTCTTCTTGAGTCAGGCAAAGAGAACGCGAACAAGGCCAGCTTCGAGCAACCGATCAGTAACAAAGGAGAAGAATGTGACATTGAATAGACAATGGCGTTTGAAACATCGACCAGAAGGGCTGATTGGTCCAGAACATTTCGAGTACATCGAGTCCGAGATGGATGAGATTGCGGAGGGGGATGTGCGTGTACGCAATCTTTGTCTGTCTTTCGATCCAACGCAGAGAGGTTGGGTGAATGACATGGAAAGTTATATGCCGCCCGTTGGGATTGGTGAGGTCATGCGCGCGGGCACGGTTGGCCAAGTGGTGGCGTCCAAGCACGCCGATTTCCAGGAAGGTGATTTGGTTCAGGGGCTCGGAGGCTGGCAAGATTATTTCGTCGCGCCAGCCGGTGCTGGGCTATCCAAATTGCCTCAAGGCGTTACGCCTGAGCAGGCGCTCGGCGTATTTGGTACCACCGGATTAACGGCTTACTTTGGCCTGCTGGATCTGAGTGAGCCCAAAGCAGGAGACACCGTACTTGTCTCTGGCGCAGCCGGTGCGACGGGCTCGGTGGTGGGCCAAATCGCAAAAATCAAAGGCGCGAGAGTCGTCGGGATCGCAGGGGGGCCAGAAAAGTGTGCGTGGCTGACCGATGCTCTGGGATTTGACGCTGCGATTGATTACAAGAACGAATCTGTGGCTGAGGGTGTGGCCAAACATTGCCCGGAACGCATCAATATTTTCTTTGATAATGTGGGTGGTGAGATCTTAGAGATTGGTCTTGCCCACTTATCGATGAATGCTCGGGTCATTTTGTGCGGCGGTATTTCAGGTTACAACGAGACAGAGCCTCAAGCCGGCCCAAAAAATTTGATGAATTTAGTGATCACCCGGTCGCGAATGGAAGGTTTCATCATCGTGGATTATCTCCATCGCGTCGGAGAGTTCCTTGCTGATATGGTGCCCTGGTACGCGCAGGGTCTCATTCAACATAAAGAGGATGTTCAAGAAGGCTTCGAAAACATCCCAGCCACACTGCAGCGACTATTTAGCGGACAAAACACGGGCAAGCAGCTGCTGAAATTGGCAGACCCAAGCTAATCGATACGCCGCAGGTTCCTATCCGCGCCCTTCGTCGTAGACACGGCCGTAACGCTACGGCCGTGTCGTAGGCTATTCGCTGAACCCTGCGGTCTCGCCAATTGGGCTGCGGCCTGGTTCCCTCATTCTGATGTGGATCCCCTCGAAGCCGTGACCTAGCGGCCAAACAATGCGATGCTGATCTCTCACTTGGTGAGCGCGGGTCATGCAGAACCATTACGTCACAACCACGTCTAAATATTATGCCTTGGGGCTATTAACACTGGTCTACACCTTCAACTTTATTGATCGCCAATTGCTTGCGATTCTGCAGGAGTCGGTCAAGGCTGATCTGGGTCTGAGCGATTCTCAGCTGGGACTCCTAACCGGATTCGCATTTGCCATGTTCTACGTGACCGCTGGCATTCCCATCGCGCGCTGGGCGGATAAATCCAACCGAAGAAATATCGTCGCACTTGCCATTGGGCTTTGGAGTTTTATGACCGCGATCAGCGGGGCCGCCCAAAATTATCTGCAATTGCTCGCCGCGCGGATCGGAGTTGGGGTGGGTGAGGCTGGCGGCAGTCCGCCTGCTCATTCGATCATCAGTGACATCTTTCCGCCGGCGCGCCGAGCAAGCGCGCTGTCCTTTTATTCGACGGGGGTCAATATCGGAGTCATGTTCGGTTTTTTATTCGGCGGGCTTCTCAACGAATATTTCGGTTGGCGCGTCGCGTTTGTCGTGGTGGGGGTGCCTGGCATTTTGGTGGCGCTTCTCGTGCGATTTACTCTGGCTGAGCCAATTCGTGGCCTGGCCGATTCTAAGCAAGCGACGGGCGAAGCAGAGCCGCTGGGTGTGGTTTTTTCCGTGCTCTGGAGTCGGCGATCATTTCGATTTATGGCAATGGCGGCGGCGATGAATGCGTTTGCGGTTTACAGCATGAACAGCTGGACGGCCTCGTTCATGATTCGAAGTTTTGGTCTAACGAGTGGTGAAGTCGGAATCTGGTTGGCGCTAATTCTAGGCTTGGGTGGCGCGGTGGGACTTATGCTTGGTGGAATACTGGCCGAACGCTTAGCGCCAAGGGATCGGCGCTGGTATCTCTGGGTTCCCGGGATTGCGGCACTGATTTCGATCCCTCTGATGATTGCGACTTATTTGGCAGACTCCGCTAGTTGGTCGCTGGCGATGTTTGTGATCCCTGGCTTCCTAGCGACCCTGTACCTCGGCAACACGCTTGCGATGGTTCACGGTTTGGTAGGCCTCAGGATGCGAGCGCTGGCCAGCGCCATTTTATTGTTTGTGCTCAATATCATAGGACTTGGATTAGGGCCTTGGAGTGTTGGCGTTTTGAGCGATTTACTTAATCCGTCGCTTGGCGCCGAGTCATTGCGGTACGCATTGCTCTATGTGGTGCCCACAGCCACTTTCTTCTCGGGACTCTGCTTTTTTGGTGCTTCGAGTACCTTGCGCGCGGATCTGGATCGGGCGCCCAATTGAGATGATGGTTTCATAGTTCTAGGTATGACATGGGGTGGGTAAGCCTGGCTACCGGCAGATGAATGGCCTCGGGTTGGTTGACGGTTGCAACACCCAATGGTTCTTGCGGAATCGTCTGCACCAGCCGTGTACCGCCCATAGGGCTCGTCTTTGTCGATGTAAAAATGAACGACTGAGGCTAATGGTCGATGCGCACTAATGCCCGCACGTCAGCACCTTTGAGGCATTGTCCGAAAGAACCCCTTGCAGCCATGGATGGCTGGTCTGTGGGCTTCGAAGATCAACTAACGAGACGCAAGAGCTGACCGCAAACCTCTGCCCACACCTCAGCGCCTTTGCGATGCAGTGTGGAAGAAGCCTTTTACGGTCATGAGTCGCCGGATTGAAGGCTCACGCGATCCGGTAGCGTCAAGTGTTCACCACAAACCCAAGGGTCAAGAAGAGCAGCTCAAAGAAGTCCAGTCTTCCTGAAATTTGCCGAGGCTTGCGAAAGCAACTGTCTCTGGATTGAAAAGTGACGACGCTGTGAGAGGCTCGGTGATAAACTCAACTCTCGAGAGGACCGCGTCATTGAGGGGCCTGGGTGGGGCTGATTGCAATTCTGCGAATACCAAGACGGTTGGCGTTTCAACGCGGGTACAAAGGCCTGAGACAGAGATGAAATGAGGAAGCGAAGGCATCATGAGTGAAACTAAAACAACCACGGAGTTAGTGGCCAGCAAGGGCGTTGTGGTGATTGCGGATTACCGTTTACTAGATGTCGACGGCGCGTGTTTAGAGCAGAGTGAGGCCTCAAACCCTATGGTTTATCTGCATGGGTATCGAAACCTGATGTCGGGTCTCGAGTCTGCGCTAGAGGGGAAGAAGGTCGGCGACGACGTGTCGGTCACCCTCCCGCCCGAGCAGTCCTATGGGCTTCGTCGCGATAATGCTGTCGAGCGGATTCCCGTCAAATATTTGATCAAACCGCCCAAGAAGTTACTGGCGGGTATGCGGGTGCAGGTGAACACAAAAAGCGGCCCGCGCGATGCGACCGTGGTCAAGGCGGGGCGCTTTAATGTGGACATTGATGGGAATCACCCCTACGCGGGGAAAAGCATCACCTTTGAACTTAAGATCACCCGCATCCGTGAAGCGACGCGGGAAGAACTTTCCCACGGGCATCCACACGGCCCTGATGGAACCGCTGGCCACCATCATTAACGCGTTTTAGCCCAATGTGACTCAGCGACCCTGCCAGATGGGCGTGCGCTTTTCTGCGAATGCTCTGGGGCCTTCGAGTGCGTCTAGGCTGGCTCGTCTGGCAAGCTCCTCTGGGTAATCTCTTTGAAAGGCGTCCCGAAGCGGATGATCTAAACCCTGCATGGCGGAGGCTTTGGTGGCTCTGACAGCCAGTGGGGCGCACCGAAGAATATCATTCACATAGGTTTCTGTGACGGCCCGTAAGTCCTCTAGCGGTACTACCTCGTTGACCAAGCCAAGCTCATAGGCTCGCGCCGCGGTAAAGTGGCGGCCTGTGAGTAAGTAGCCCATGGCAGGTTTCAACCCCATTTGGCGAGGGAGCCGGTGAACGCCGGCGCTGCCCGCGATCAGGCCTCGCCTCGGTTCCGGAAGGCCAAATTCAGCGTGGTCACTGGCAATGATCAGGTCGCAAGCCAGGGCGATTTCAAAGCCGCCGCCCAAGGCAAAGCCGTTGACCATTGCGATGAGGGGTTTGCCGAAGTCCCATCTCGAAATAATGTGCTGAGTCTCTTGTTCTTTTTGTTTGAGAAGAGACCTCGCCTCCTCAGACAAGGTCGAGAGCGACGCGCGTTCTTTGAGATCCGCACCTGCGGAAAAGGCGCGTTCGCCTCGACCAGTGATGACGGCCATCCAGATCTCGTCGTTTTGCGCAACCTCATCTAGGTGCTTGGAGAGTTGCCACTTGAGCTCAATGTTCAGCGCATTCATGGCCCGAGGTCGATCAAGCGTAATCCATGCAACGCGTCCCTCGATCTTGAATTCAGTTGTGGCTGTCTTCATGCCGAAGGATCCTTTGGCTGATGAGGGCGTCTAAGTGGGTACATAACCTGGCGGCTGGTAGTGTGGAAAAGTTGTTTGCTCGACCAATGCTCTTTTAAGCTCAGTCACCGATCCATAGTCGCTGATTGCGGCGAGTTGCTTGACCGTGACGGCCATCAAATCAAAATCGCCGGCCTCATGTCGTGCGAGGGCATCGCGGGGTGTAATCCATACTGCGTCGGTGGTCTCAACCCCGTCCTCTTTACCCTGCGCTAGCGGCGGCGCCACACCAATGAAAAACCGAGTATCAAATCGTCGCGGTCGGCCTGGTGGGGTCGTCCAGCGGTTATAGAAGTCGAGCTCGTCAACCGCAAGTCGCAGGTCATGGGCCCTGCAGAAATCGATGAGCGCTAGCCTGCCGTCGTGAAGGTCGCGTCGCGCAGATTGTGCAAGTCGAGGCTCGATCGTCGCCCATTCGCCGGATTCGATTTTTGCCATGAGAACACCGGACTCTTCAAAGGTCTCTCTGATGGCGGCGATGTAAGCGCCGAAATGGTTATCCCCTAGAGCGGTGTACTGCTTTGCCTGGTGGGCAAGCAATGGCCGAAGAAACGGGGTGTAATCCGGTCGGCCATCGTGTTCCTCGATTCGTCCGCCCGGGAATACGTACATTCCGCTGGCGAAGGCTGCCTTCGTTGTTCGCTTTAACATCAGGATTTCAAATGATGACCCAGCGTCACGCACCAAGATGAGTGTCGACGCTGGGCGGATTGGCGCTTCCTCCCGCGCAGGAACGTTAGTCACCCGTTACCCCAACGCCTGGCAAATTGAATTCTGACCTTAGCGCCTCAGTATTTTCTCCTAGTTTGGGCGCTGGACGCCTTGGGCCGACCTCGCAGTGACCAAAGCGCATAGGAATGTTAACGCTTCGGTATTCGCCGATGGTCTCATCAACCAACGTTGGGAAGAGGCCAATGGCTTCTGCTTGAGGATCGCCTGGCACCTCATGTAAGCCAAGGACGGGTCCCCATATGAGGCCCGCCTGATCAAATAAAGGGCCCCATTCATCTCTAGATTTTGCGGACAAGGCGGCGTCGATGCCTTGCGTCAATTCGGCCATATGTTGATAGCGAGATTTAGCTGTCGCGTATTTCTCCTCCTTCAGCCAGTGTTCGAGGCCTAGTACCTCACAAAGGGCTTGCCATCGGTCTTCTCCGGGCATATTGAATACAACCCAATTGCCATCACCGCATGGATAGCGATTCGCGGTGGGCGTGAGCATCTGATGTCTGGCTCTTCTTCTAACCGGAGCATGGTCAACCGCCGTGGTCGCGTAATCTGAAGCCTGGGTCCAGACAGCCGTTTCGAATAGTGACGTCTCGATGGTTTGGCCCTGGCCTGAGCGTTCTGCCTGGCGAAGGGCAGCCATGATGCCCGCGACGAAGGCGAGGCCCGTGGTGTGATCGCCCTGTGCGGGTCTCGCCTGGGGCACCAGACCATCGTCCCCCTCGCGCATAGCATCGTAGAGGCCGGATCGACCGAAGAATGCCGTCACGTCATAGCCTGGCCGCCATGCTTCGGGGCCGGTGGTCCCATAGCCGGTCAGAGTGGCATGAACCAGTGTGGGGTTCAGAGCGAAAAGTGAATCGGGATCCAATCGATATTTTTGCTGGCGCTCCATCAGGAGATTGCACATAAAGACCTGCGCATGTCGACAGAGCGTCTGGACAGTTTGGATGCCTTCTTCGCTGGTGAGATCGACGACCAAAGATTCTTTGCCTCTGTTATCAACATCAAACTGAAGATCGAACTCGTTGACTGGACCGTCAACCTTTGGAGGCCGTCCCATCTCGCGCATAGGGTCTCCCGCTGGCGGTTCGATCTTGATCACGCGGGCACCAAGATCGGAGAGTATGGCGCCTGCGCTCGGAGAAGCCATCCAACTGTCGATTTCGATGACTAGAATGTCGTCAAGAGGTCTCACGGTGTGTTGTACTCGGATAAAAAATTGAGGCCCCATGATAGGGGAGTCGGCAGGGAATGAAAACGCGCCATCTAGGTTGATGCTCTCCCGGGTCGTTCTGCGCGATGCTCGTGTTGTCTGGCAACCAATCTGAAGGCGAAACCGAGGCTCGAGCCGCCGACGTTTCGAGCCTACTGGATTGATGCAGACTGCAAATGGAAGTGAAGCTGACGGTCGTGCCGACTGGTCGCGGATAGCGAACCCTGGCGTACGTAAGGCTCATAGCTCGTGACGTTTCCAGCCGCTTGGACGTCATCTCCCATGACGGTGATTCGCTCAATCACCCGCTCGCCCTCAAAGTCATTGATCACAAAATGCTGAGTGCAGCGATTGTCCCAGATACACACCGTGCCTGGTGTCCAACTGTAGCGCACGGTGAACTTTGGTGAGGCCACCCATTGGGTTAGGTAGTTGAGTAGGGCGGCACTTTCAGAGGCGTTCATTTCGACCAAACGACGTGTGAAATGCTCGTTTACATACAGTGCAGCTCGACCTGTGTCGGGGTGCCTTCGAACCACCGGGTGAATGCTGGTTTGTTCTGGATGGTTGTGTGGATGCGCGTCGTGGAGCGCAGTCAGTTTCAAACACAAGTCCCGCATAGGTTGAGAAAGGGCCTCAAACGCAAGGTAAAGATTGCTCCACATGGTATCGCCTCCCACAGGTGGGCAAGTCACCATATGTAAGATTGACATCTTTGAGGGCTGAGCTTGGAACGTAATATCTGAATGCCATTCATCCGCGATACCGCCTCTGCTTGCTTCAAGCCTAAAGAGCTTAGGGTGCTGGCCCGGGTTCTGCTTGATGTTCGGGTGGCCTTCTAGAGGGCCAAAGAACTCGCCGAGTGCGACGTGGGCATCGACGCCGATATTTTGGTTCGGAAAAAAGAGGACCTGATGTTCAAGGAGTAGGGCCTCAAGCGCATCAGCCAGCCCTTGGCTGGGATGATTTAAATCAACCCCATGAATTTCAGCACCCAAGGCCGCAGCCAGACGCTTGATTTGCCAATTTCGGGGGTCTGCAGTGGTGGTCATGGTGTGCTCTCCGTCTCGACTCGATGCCTATGCGTGTATACCGTAGCGTTTGGGGGATGATAGCGCTGAAGCGAGTCCTCTGTCCCTTGTCCTTGCGGTCGAGCATAACAATGTTGAATGTTAAGTGCTTGGGTCCACGCGGTGTATCGATTCGCTATCTTGGCGTAGCGATGCGTGAAAGCGTCCTCGCAGCGCATCTGGGGCGCATCAGCAAGGCAAAGGCGGCTTGGTTTAAACTGGCGGTACGCGATAAATAGTCCATTGTAGAGCGTAAGTGATGCGAGCCATTTTTCTGGAAGCAGGTCAGTTTCGACTTGAAGAGAATCACCCCACGCCAGAGCCAGGTGAGGACGAGGTTCTCCTCCGAGTAAGACTGGCTGCGGTCTGCGGGACAGATCTCGAGTTGGCGCGAGGCTATTACTCGTTTTCGGGAATTCCCGGTCACGAGTTTGTGGGTGAAATCGCCGAGGGCGCATCAAAAGGACAGCGCGTCGTAGCGGATATTAATATTGGTTGCGGCCAATGCGAGGTCTGCCTGCGCGGCAACGCCCATCATTGCCGAGCCCGATCTGTCTTGGGGATCAAACATCGCGCCGGCGCCTTTGCGGAATTCGTGGTGGTGCCCAAGAATAACCTTGTGCCGGTGCGCTCGAGCATCAGTGATGAGGCAGCAGCCCTTGCAGAACCGGTTGCGGCCGCCTTGAGGGTGCTTGAGCCATTTGGCGATCAATTGCCGGAGAAGGCACTTGTCATCGGTGCCGGGCGACTTGGGTTCCTGGTCGCGCAAGTACTGCAGCGTCAGGGAATCGAGGTGACCGTGTATATTCGAAACGACGCGCGTCGATCACAACTTGCCAACGCTGGCTTGCCCAGTTGTGATTCGACTGATGATGCGGCCTGGCCATGGATTATCGAAACCTCGGGCGCAGAAGGCGGGCTTGCCCTCGCCGAACGAGCGATCGCGCCTCAGGGCACCATCACCCTAAAAAGCACAATTGCCTCGGCCACTGCGCTTGATCTCCAGGCATTGATGGTCAATGAGGTGCGGTTGTTGGGGTCTCGTTGCGGTGATTTGGTTGCGGCTGAAGCCTGGCTCGGTGCGGGGCATCTCCGGCCGCCCACATCGATTCGATTTGGACTGCATGAAATCGAGCGAGCCATCGAGGCGGCTCGGTCCGCGAACTGGCAAAAGATCTTTATCGACCCCAGTCGAACCTAGGCTTAATTCCCAGTGTCCTGGATCACGAGTTGAGGCGGCGTGCCTCCGCCATTGGCATCTAAAATCAACACGCGTTCGATGCCTGGCGTTGCGGTTTCAATTGACAGCGGGCCTGCCAGGACGGTTTTGCTAGACGACTCCGCCACCGTCAGTTGATAGGTATCCCCTGTGAGGTTGTAAAACCCGGCAGAAAGTAAGGGGATATCATTGCCTGAAGGTGTGAAATCGTTGATCGAGCGGCCCGTTCGCAAGACGTAAAAATCGAGAATGGCTGTCGATGGTGCAGCATGGAGGACTGAGATGACCTTGTGCTTGGCAATGGGTCGTCGAGGGTCAATCGCCAAACCAAAATCTAGGGTGTCACCGATGCCGCCCGCTGTGACCAGTTGGTAAGCGCCACCAAGAATGGACAGGCTTTCCTCGTATAAAAGCGTGTCCGGTTCGCCTGGGGGCGTGATGTAGAAAATGATGGAACCCTCTTCGGCTAGAATGGCATCGCTTGTTTCAAGGTAACCGAGGGCGCTTGCCATCAGCTCGCGCTCGCTGATTGCAAATTCAACCACCTCATCCCCCGACACGTTGAACAAGTAGAGCGTAGCGCCTCCGATCACATCATCCACTTGGTTCGATGGGCGTTCATAAGCTACACCGTCAACCGAAAACAGAGAAGGCGATCCTTCGATTTCAACCACTAGATTACTGCTCGCGAGTCTTGAAAGCCCTTCCGCGTCGGCGTCTGTGCCATCGCCATCGTCAACCGAAAGTGCGAGTGAGGTGGTGAGGCCGACGTCGTTAGGGGTGATGGCGAGATAAACGTTTTCGTTTTCAAGTGTGATCAGCTCAGCATTGACCGCTGCCTCGGATGCGTTGATCTGGACGACCAAGTTGCTCAGCGAGCCATCGCCCTCGGCAATACTGATGGTGGCCGTGTTGTCCCCATTAGAGACGGTGATTTCCCCGTAACCGAGATCCACATCACCCGACTCAAACTCCCCATCGACTCGATATCTGGGCATGGTCGCCAGCTGCTGGAGGCTGATGCTGTAGTTGCCTGCTTCTGCGGATTCGTCGATGTCGACGAAGACGGAAAATGGATTAGAGTTTCTGACGGTCCGCGCGTAAAGATCGACACTCGTACGATCGGGAATGAGGTTCATCAATGTCAATGCGCTTGGCAGCGATTCGTTGCCAAACGGAAATTGGCCGATGGGGGTGAGATAAAGACCCCGGTGGTTGGGGCTAGGCCCGTAATGATCAACCAGAATGATGAGCGGCCTCAAGCCTGGCGCAACGGTGAAGTCGCCTGAAGTCCACACGACAGCATTATCGTCTGGATTGATTGTATTGATCGAGAGGCCCGTTGTTTCAGGAACGGTTAGTGGGCTCGATGCGGCGCCTGCGTCGATGGATATTGAGTGGCGAGTCTCACTAGCGACGCTGTCAATGACATCCACTTGCACTGGGGTAGACCCCGAGGTCGCATTCACCAAAGTTAATTCAGTGGTTGTTGCACCCTCATCTGGAGCGGATGTGTCTTCCTGAATGGTTAAAAAGCCGACGTTATCCATGGTGCCGGTCAGAATGACGGTGACGAGTTGATCCTGAGGCACCAAAATAGTGGTCTCAGCAAGTTTTTGCAGTTCGTTGTTCGCAACGTAGCTGATCGTGGTGGTTCGGTTAAGTCCCGGGATGACGTTAGCGATCGAGCTCGAGTCGCTAAAGTTGATGTTACCAATAGACTGGGTGCCATATTCGACCACCAGGGCTGGTGAATCTGACACAGCGTTGATGATCCTCAGCCCACCTGAGGGTGCTTCAGCGTACTTGTCATAGCCAGGATCACTGCCACACGCGCTTAGAAAGGCGGAAAAGAGTACGAGAAAAAAGTAACGATAGGGTGCGCGCATCGAGCAAGGAGACGGTGATTTATCGAGGCGCTACCTTATCGGAAAACGATGCCTGATACCACCAAATGTCGAGGGATCAGCTCCCGGGAAATGATGGATCAAGCATCTTGGAGCAAGGCTCTGAAAGCCACCAAACTGGCCGTGACAGCAGCATTCAAAGATTCGACCCCGTTTGCCATGGGAATCCGGCAGAGTTGATCCGCCTGCTGTTTTGTGTGGTTAGACAGTCCATACGTTTCGCTCCCTACCACGAAGACTCGTCTAGAGTGAACCGATATTTGGCTTAGCGTTTGGACTGCTTCACCCGCAAGGCCGATCAGTTGATATTGACGGGCCTTGAGCATCCGAATGGCTTCTTCGATGGAAGTCGCACGAAGAATCCGAGCGCGAAAGAGAGAGCCCGCACTGGCTTTGATCACCAGAGCGTCTATTGAGGCGTTGCCCTTCGCCGGAATAATGATCCCGCTTATGGGGGAGGCAGCGACACTTCGAATCATCATGCCTAGGTTTTGAGGGTTGGTGATGCCGTCAACCAGCAGCCATTCTTCAGTCGCAGAGTCATCCACCGATACATTTGACAAGTGATTTTCAAGCGTTTTGTGACCGGGTGTGACCACGTCCAGCGCGACGCCCTGATCTTGCCGTCCGTTCTTAGATATCCTCGATAAGGCTTGCTTGGTGTGCGTGACCGTCTCGACTCCTCGAGCCTGCGCCAATGCTTCAATCTTGCGGATGATATCGCTGGGTTGATTGCTCGACGCACAATGGAGTCGGAAGAGGACCAAGGTAGGGTCCTCCAGCGCTTCAAGCACGGCATTGCGGCCATAAACTGTGATCATGGACCTGGGGCGAGAGTGAGATGAGGTTTGTGTATTCAATGCTCGATATCCAGTCGGTTCAGGTGCTGCCGGGCCTTGGTGATCCCCTCGCCAGAGTGTTTAGCGGGTGATTGAGATTGCTAGTGAGGCGCC
>Ga0255757_10000289_pt1 | contig 48518 bp, 30 predicted proteins | sample 071ome_27_FD_179957 | JGI IMG/M metagenome (GOLD analysis project Ga0255757, IMG submission 179957) | Coastal salt marsh microbial communities from the Groves Creek Marsh, Skidaway Island, Georgia - 071409AT metaG (version 2) | ecosystem: Environmental > Aquatic > Marine > Intertidal zone >...
CCATGGATTTTGCGCCCAAAAGTGGATGAAAATGTAGGGCGACCATTGCATATGTGCTTCGATCAAAGTGACCATGTCAGCTTTTTGTCACATCTGTTTGCGATTGACAATTTGATGTGGTGTTGAGTGGGGACCTCTGTTTTATCATGTTTGCGGAGTAAGCTGTTTGAGTGGCTTCGTTATGAGTTTGAGTGTTCGCCATCGTTTTTATTGGTTTCTTTTGTCGATTTGCCTGTTGCCCGTCGTGACTGGGAAAGCCCAGCCGAATGCCAACCGGGTTTTGGCCTTGCTGCACCCGGATGATGGTGTGGAGTTGCCTACTGAGACATTGTCCGGACTGCAGGCGTGTACCATTGAGTCCTGGGTGCAATGGAAAGATTTTGTCCCGTTTGCCCAGCCATGGCGTTTTGGTGGAGCAAATAGTTCGATCGGAATCAATACTTATCAAGGTAATCCAACACTTCAGTTTTTTGCATACGAAACCGATGGAACACTTCATGTAACGAAGGTTCCCTCGATTCTTGAATTACATCGGTGGTATCACCTGGCTGCCGTGATCGATCCAGGGGAGGGCTTGCGCCTCTACCTGAATGGAATGCTGGTCGGACAAACGAAGCAGCCGCTCCATCCTGTCGATCAACTTGCCGCACATCAACCTGCGATGCTGGGTGTCAGTCCATGGGAATCCAATGGCCACTTCAAAGGGTTTCTGGACGAAGTCCGCATCTGGGATCATGCACGGTCGCAGTCTCAAATCCGTGAAAACATGCGTGCCAAAGTGACTGGTACGGAGCTAGGGTTGAGGGGATTGTGGAATTTCGATGTTCCAACACATGTTCGGAATGCTGAGGTTCAGGGAAGCTATGCTTTTTTGGGGAAGGCTTAGATTGTCGAGTCGGAATGGTCGAGCTTGACGCAGTCTCCGGTTCCATGGGGCGTGCACGGTGTCGTGTACGATCAGAATCAACAACCTTTGAACGAAGCGGATGTTTCCGTCTGGTATCAGGGGAAAATGCTGCATCAGGTGAAGTCTGATTCGGATGGACGTTATGACATCGTTATCGGCCGTGGGGACGTCGACCTGGAATCCGCAGAATTGGTGGTGCAGCGTATCAGCTCGGGGTATCGATCCCGGATTGGGCCGATTAAATCAGGGGAAAGGATCGAGCTGAACCCGGTGCTGAAACCCGATGTATCCATCAAGGGTTCGGTTGTGAGTTGGAACGGTCAGCCTATGCGGGAAGTGCTCGTCGAAGCGGTTCCTGTTTCCGATGTCAACCAGGGATCTGGCAACAATCGGTTTCCACATGCTTGGGAATGGACCGATGCCCGGGGGGAGTTTCAATTCTCTCATCTACCTGAACATACTTATCGCTTACGGATACATACCCCCGACGGATTCGTCGGCATTCGGCGGTCCTTGCAAACTGATGGAAATCCTCATTCAGAAACTCTTTTCAACGATTGGGAGGAGGGCTCTCCGTTGAAAGTGGTATCGGGATCTGACTTGGAAGGACTTCATTTTCGAATTCCATCCTTTGAAAAGCCGCGTGTTAAATCGTTTGATCAAATCGCCAAGTTCGACGATATCCAGGTGCTTTCCATGGCCTTTGATCGCGCAGAACGTCTGTGGGTTGGATTCGAAAAAGGAGGTTTGGCTGTCGGGGAAAACGGTAGTTTTCAGTCTTTGTCATCCGATCAATTTCCTGAAAAGAAAGTGCGAACTCTTCTGCACGATGGAAACCGGCTCTGGGTAGGAACAGATCATGGTGTTTATTGGCAGTTGGGGGCTGAACAGATCTTTCGAAAACCGGATGTATTTAGAGAACTTGCAGACCATGAAATCTGGAGCCTGACTTTGGGGGGCGATGGAAAGGTGTGGGTTGGTTCTGATCAGGGACTCTTTTGTTACTCTCCAACGGATCCTGAGCATCTGGAGAGAGTGAATGCTTTTGATGCCATGTGGATTCGTGATGTGCTGGCCGAGGATGGTAAGCCGGTTTGGGTGGCCACCTGGGGGAATGGTGTGTTCGAACAAACCGATGCCGGATGGAAACAATGGGAGGGGCGACATGGCTTGGTCCACCGTCATGTCAGTTCCTTAATGCGGGATCAGGAAGATCGTGTCTGGATCGGCACTGATGGTGGTGTTTCGATTTTTAATCCGACGGATCAAAGCTTCTCCAATAAAACAATGGAAACAGGTCTGATGGATCATTACGTGACGGACATTGTTCAAGGTGAGAGTGGGACCATTTGGGTCTCCACCAAGGGGGCTGGTTTGGCGCGTGTGGATGGTGATAGTTGGACGGTGTGGTTTGATTCCGGTGTGCTCCCTCATGTTTACGTCAATCAATGCTTGATCGATCCGGGTGGCGACCTTTGGGTGGGAACCCAGGCTGGGTTGACACGATTGGATTATCGGCACCTTCGTATCTTGAAGCTTCGTACTTCCATCATGGCGATGGAAGGCAACGATGAGAACAAAATATGGATCGGGACTGAGGGTCATGGTGTGTTTTACTATGATGGGAATGACTTTCAACAGATCACGACTCATGATGGTCTGCCCATGATCATGTATCCTGCATTCTGGTGGATCCAGAGACCGGGCATTCTTTCGTGGGAGGGCCGATCGGTTTTTCCGAATTGGAAAATGAAAAGGTCGTGGATACCTATTTGAATCCAAACAAGCCCGAAGGCGTGATTCCTGAGATTCGAGATATCGCCAAAGATGCAACCGGGCACTTTTGGTTGGCAAGTTGGTTGAAAGGATTGATCCGGTTCGACCACACATCCAGATTGACCACCCGATATGGCATGGAGGGAAAACAAGCGGACTATCATGCGCGTTGCGTTGCCGTTTCTCCCGCAGGAGAAGTTTGGTGTGGGACCGAAAATGGACTGTATGTTCTACGCGAGGATCGCCTGGAACTGGATTCGGCTGTTTCCATCCTTTCGGACGCATCCATAGCGGATCTGGAATACGAACCCGGAGGGGAAGCCTTGTGGATCGTCTCCGATATGGGGGTTTATCGTTTTGGGGCCGATCGTGAATTGACTCGTATGTCACCTGAGCACTTGACCCGATTGTCCAGGGGGGAACAGATTCGCTTTTCACCGGAGAAGGATGTTGCATGGTTGAGTTTGTCCTTTGGTGGTGTGGGCGTTTACAATCGTGGGCAATGGTCCGTTATTGAGACACTCAAAGGGCTTCCTGCAAGTCACAGGACCATTCAGGCGATATATATTGGTGATGCAGATGCCGTCTGGGGAGGGACATCTGCCGGCGTTTTTCGTTGGAAACCAACCATCACCACACCAAAAGTGCGTGTTGCGCTCAAGTCTGAACACAGTCATACCCATATTCACCCGGATCAGGAACAGGCAAAGCGCATCAAACTGCTCGCTGATCGCCGTCTCACCATTTCATTTTCTTCGGCTTCCATGGTGGGTTCACAATTGGAACATGTTTATCAGTACCGGCTTCTTGACGACAAATCAGACGACGTTCCTTGGAAGATTATTCCCGGTGATCAGTCAGATGATCTCATTATCGGGCAACCTGGCCGTTATGCCCTGGAGTATCGGGGGCTTGACGAGTTGGCGAATGCCTATCCACCCAGCCAGGTGGCCATCGATGTTTTACCCAATGATTATTATACTCCTTGGTATCAGAAAACCAGGTTCATCATATTCTTGTCAATGGTGGCGGTCTGCATGGTGGCTTTATCCGGGGTGATCCTCAGGAAGTACATTCACGGAAAAGACTTGTTGGTTCAACAACGGGAACTCTATCTGCAAGACCTTGAGTTGCGTGTTTCCGACAGAACGCAGGCTTTGCAAAAAGCCTACGAAGAGGCGGTCAATGCCAGCAAAGCCAAAAATGAATTTCTTTCCCGTATGAGTCACGAATTGCGCACGCCCCTCAATAGCATCATTGGTTTTTCAAGATTAATGCAGTTGGCGGTCTTGCCCAGTCCGATGGACCAAAACGCCACCCGTATTCATAAGGCAGGACAACATCTGCTGGGATTGATCAATGAAATCCTCGATATCTCCACCATCGAATCCAGAAAGGTGACTTTGCAATTGGAGGCGGTTCCATTGGAAGAGGTCATCGGCGATGTGATTGAAATGATCAAACCCCTGGCGGCAACACGGGCGATTCAAATCTTTTGGGATGCCCCCAATGGAAACATCCCGCCTGCAATGGCCGATCGCAAGCGTCTGCAGCAGGCTTTGATCAATCTGGCCAACAACGGAATCAAATACAATCGAAAGGGAGGGCGATTATCGTTTGCAGTGATTGCTTTTTCATCAGGCCCCATACAAATCAAGATCCAGGATACCGGCAACGGCATTTCTTCAGAGAATCTGAAACGCTTGTTCAAGCCGTTTGATCGATTGGATGTAGAGCAGGCTGAGGCTGAGATTGACGGGACCGGTCTGGGGTTGACCATCAGCAAGAAGCTGGTGGAGTTCATGGGCGGTTACATTCGTGTCACGTCGCAAGAGGGAAAAGGTTCGGTTTTCACCATTGAACTGAATCGATACGACGAGGAATTGGCGTTCGTTGCAGAAAAAGCTGAGCAAGGCAAAGCGTAAAAGGTGACTGAAAGTTCCTTGAAAAATAGGAGTTCGTATACTAATTTTCAAGGATGATTGTTCCGCGCGAGCGCTATTTATCGCAAGTCAAAGCTTCCCTTAAGCAGTTTAAAGTGACGGCATTACTGGGGCCTCGCCAGTGCGGAAAGACAACTTTGGCGCGTCAGTTTTTCGAAGATCCGGATCGGTATTTTGATCTCGAAAACCCGAATGATCGGGCGGGTTTACAGGCTCCCATGCAGACTTTGAGCAAGCTCAAAGGGCTGGTGATCATTGATGAGATCCAGCAAATGCCTGAGTTGTTTCCGTTGCTCCGGGTTTTGGTTGATCGGCCGGAGTGTCCCGCCAAGTTCCTTGTGCTGGGAAGTGCATCACCTTCTCTTGTCAAAGGCGCTTCCGAATCATTGGCTGGTCGGATTGGTTTTGTGGATTTGGCCGGTTTTGATGCGGGCGAAGTGGGGTGGGATCACACGGATACCCTTTGGTTAAGAGGTGGGTTCCCTGATTCCTTTTCCAGCTCATCGGATGATGCCAGCATGGTCTGGAGAAATCACTTCATTCGAACTTTTTTAACGCAGGATGTCCCACAACTCGGTATCACCATTCCCGCCGAAGAATTGCGGCGGTTTTGGATGATGCTGGCACATTATCACGGCCAGACTTGGAATGCTTCCGAAATAGCCGGTTCGCTAGGGGTTAACTATAAAACAGTTCAAAATTATTTGAGCATTTTGACGGGTTCCTACATGGTTCGTCAATTACAGCCCTGGACGCAAAACATTGGTAAAAGACTTCGTAAAGCGCCGAAAATCTATTTCCGTGATACCGGTTTGTTTCATGCCCTGCAAAGTATTCGGAACATGCGCGAACTTCAATCGCATCCAAAACTGGGAGCCTCTTGGGAGGGTTTTGCCTTGGAGCATGTCCTGCGCTTATTCCGAATAGAGCCAGGGGAAGCCTTTTGCTGGGCAACTCACGGAGGGGCCGAAATGGATTTGCTGATCTTTCGTGGCGGGAAGCGATATGGCTTTGAGTTTAAATATAACGATGCGCCAACCACCACAAAATCAATGAGACACGCGTTCGTGGATCTTGATTTACATCACCTCTTTGTCATTTATCCAGGTGACCGGAACTATGGTCTTGCCGACCAGATGGATGTGGTGGGCTTGTCGCATCTGGAAGACTTGAAGCCGACCCTTGCCCTCTGAAAATCTAGTCTTGCCATCACAGAATCCGCGGGCATGATCTTTGGCCATTCCAGACCAACAGGTGCCCAATGGGCCCGGGACTTGATTTCAATGAATAAGGACATGAAAAAAGCATTTATCAGTAGTGTAGGCGCGGCGATGTTGTGTGTGACCGCGACAGTGCAAGGTGGAGAGTTGGCGGGGAGCGCTCCTTTCCAATTTCGCTATGCGGCGGATCTAAGTGAATTGCCCGCCGAGGTGGCGCCCAAGGTGCCCGGAGCGCACGGAGGTTTTGCCGTTGACAACAAAACCGGCGAAGTGTTCTTCGGTTTGAAAGGTGCTGGTATCATCTGGATGAGCAACGACCTCACCGAGAAGAAAGTCCTGCCTGTGACCGAACCCATGATCCTCGAAGGGAATTTCCACAACACGACCATTCTCTATCGTGGAGACGGCGAACGCTTCATCGCTTTGCCCGACAACGAAAAACACCGGGTCTATATCATCTCTGATGAAGGGAAATTGGCGTCTGTCTTGAACTCACCACTCGACCTGAATGATTACTACGGAGGTGGAGGCGCTTTCAATCCAACCGACACCGAATATGCCAATGGCAAACTCTATGTTGCCGATGGTTATTCCGCTGGTAATTTCATCTCCATAGCCGACCCTTGGACGGCCAGCTGGACCGATGAATACTTCGGTGGCAAAGCAAGCGGTGCTCGTGAATATGGTTTATTCGGAACTGCTCACGGAATCACTCTGGAACCTCACACCAAGAGGCTCGCCATCGCAGACCGCGCGAACTCACGTATTCAGGATTTTGATTTCCATGGAACGTTTCTGGAGAATGTCAACCTCCCAGCCGGGTCGCTTCCTTGTGATATTGATTTCCACCAAAGTTTCGTCCTGGTGGGTTGCTTGCGTGGACCAAAGGGTTATACCTCGGCTCCTTGTTACGTCGTTGACAAGGACGGTAACCTCCTCTCCGAAGTGAATCCGAAGAAGGATTTCGGTTTGGAATTGTTCACTCACATTCACAATGCAGCCTGGAAACCGGTCTACGGCGAAAACGGTAAAGTAGAAAAGCTCTATGCTCTGGCCACCGCCTGGAACCCTGGCGGATTCGCCGTGATGGAAGTGGTGCGATAACCTGAATATTTTTCTCCAAAGGCCGCTGGTTTCATAACCAGCGGCTTTTTTTGTGGCTCCACCAACAAGAGATCGTTGCTTGGGGGGCTGATAGTTTTAAGTCAAACGGGCAACGGGGTGACTCATTGGGCCTTGAAATTTTTCAAGGTAATAGGCCAGATCGCGGCGATACTCCGAGTCAATGTTCAGCTGGGTAAGTTGCTTGTGAACAATCGCCAATCCTTCGCCGTATGATTCGGCTTTTCTCGCGTCATCGTATCGTCGGGATGGATCCGGATTGAGCAATCGCTGCAAGATTTCCACGAATTTCTCATTGCGTGTGACGTAGGTCGGCAGCATGCGGGGGAGTTCTTTGGGGAGACGCCACTTGATCTCTTTCAATTCCTGTTCGGTTACATTGGAGCTTGTGCTCAGGGGCTTTCCAGTCATCAGGAACAATCCGACCAAACCCACACCGTAAACATCCGACTGCACGGTGGCCGGTTGCCGGTCATGGATCTCTGGTGCCATGAACATCGGAGTGCCCAGCAGGATGCGGGATTTTTCGTTGATGAGATTGGCGCGACCGAAGTCAATGATCTTCACGTAACCCAAGGGATCGATCATGGTGTTGCTGGGCTTGATGTCGCAGTGCAGGTAATTGGATGCATGCAGGGTTTCCAGACCGGATAACATCTGGCGCATGATGTAAATGGCGACACCCGGTTGGATGCACAATCGTTTGTTGTGCCAGTTGAAAATGATCTTCATCAAGGTCTCCCATTCCCGATTCGAACATCTGGATTTGACCAATTGCTGAATCTTGGGATCCAGGAGTTCCAACAAAGTGATGCCCCGGATCAGTTCCATCTGAACAAAACCGATGCCGTTGGTTTCCTCATAGATGTCGCAGTCCACCAGGTTGGGAGAGCGCGCCGCTTGCAAACGCGAAACCTGCGCCGCAATCCTGCCCATGTCCGTCCAGTATTTTTTGATGTTGGGATAAATCCCCGGGTCAAACACCTTCACCGCATGCTCCGTCACACAGCCACGCGAACCATGTCGTTGGGCATGAAACACCACGCCCTGTTGTCCACTACCAATGCGTTCCCGAAAACGGTAGGCGACCGGATAATAGATGGATTGGGAATGAACAATGGACTGGAAATTGTCGATCAACTGACGGTGCCCCATGCCGGGTGCCGAAGCCGAAGTTTCACTACCGGGAGCCACCGATGTCTCCACCATCGTTGGCGTCTCGCTCATCGCGATTGTTTCGTCCTGATCCGGTTGCATGGGCTTGATGTTGAAACGTCATTTGGAACCATGTGATGGTCCGCACCAGAGTCTCCATGGATTCCTCCAAAACGCAAGCTTACGTTGGGATGCATTGGTTTGTTGCTCTGATTGGGTTTCGTTTTTATTCAAGCGGCGGTCTTTTATGGATCTATTCTGGAGTGCTCCGAGCTATCGGAGCTCTGGATACGGTTCGCATACCCAGGGAACGTCCTTGCTTCCTCTCTGAAAAGGAACACTCCACACCGTCCTCATAGTAACGCACAAGCATTCGGAAAGGCATCCCGCAGCGTACTCGCAAGGTATCCAGAGCGGCGATACCTCGCCAGCACTCCAGATTTGCGCCGAAATCATGCCAACTTGTCGGGTTTAAGAAAGTAGGCTCTGTTGCTTTTAGACTGCTGGGAATCGACTTTCATTTATTCTGTTATTTTGCAACACTCCTACGCATATCCCATCATGAACTATAACCAGGTCATTACTTTTTTATGCGGGGTGTTGCTCAACTTGAGCGTGGCAGCAGATTCGACACGGCCCAATGTATTGTTCATTGCGGTGGATGACATGCGCGCGGATCTCGGGTGTTACGGTCACCCGACCGTGTTGTCGCCTCATTTGGACAAGTTGGCGGAGACTTCCCTGCGATTCGAGCGCGCTTACTGTCAGCAAGCTGTGTGCAATCCATCGCGGGCTTCTTTGCTGACCGGTATGAGACCGGAGTCTTTAGGTGTTACCGATCTGCCGACGCATTTTCGAAAACATTTTCCGGACATGGTCACTCTGCCGCAGTTGTTCAAAAACAACGGGTATCATGCCGAGGACATCGGCAAGATTTTTCATAACTGGCGCCAGGGTAACTTTGAAGGCGATCCGGTCTCTTGGAGCGTTCCGGCCCGGATGCATTACGCGAGGCATGGAGATGATGTTGCCATGGTGGATGGGGCCGTACCGCCGGATACACTGAATGTTCCCAGAGCCGAAATGCGTGATGTGCCGGACGACGCCTACTTTGATGGAAGGATCGCCAACGAAGCTGTGAAGGCTTTGCAGCGACTCAAAGACGAACCATTTTTTCTGGCGGTCGGTTTCTGGAAACCGCATCTGCCATTCAATGCTCCCGGGAAATACTGGGATCTCTACGACCGCGATGCCATAGAACTACCTTCGGACAACCTGCCTCCTGAAGATGTTCCGAATCTGGCGATGCATGACAGTCGCGAAATGCTGCGAGGTTTTCCCGAGGGGATGACTCGTGATCAGGCCAAGGCTTTGTGCCACGGCTATTATGCGGCCATCAGTTACGTGGACGCGCAAATCGGGAAGGTGCTCGATGAACTGGATCGCCTGGATTTACGCAAGAACACGATCATCATTTTCTGGTCGGATCACGGATTTCACCTCAGCGAACATGGACTATGGGCCAAGACTTCCAACTTCGAACTCGACGCGCGTGTGCCCATGATGATCTCCGCGCCTGGATTTCGCAACGGTCAGCAAAGCACCCTGAGTCTCGTGGAGTTGCTGGATCTTTATCCCACCTTGATGGACCTTTGCCAATTGCCAGCGCCCGAGCATCGCCTGGAGGGTGTGAGCCTTAAACCGATTCTGGAACATGCCGAAGCATCGGTCAAACCCGCCGCGTTCACCCAACACCCCAGACCAGCTTATCCACCTCCGGGAACCGATCCACGCGCCATGGGCTATTCCATGCGAACCGAGCGCTGGCGATACACTGAGTGGCGTTCCTACGACACTGGTCAGGTGTTGGCAAGCGAACTCTACGATCACACCCAAGACTCCAGCGAGCGGCGCAACCTGGCCGCCGAAACGCGGTACGCCGACCTGGTTCGCCAAATGAGCCGCGAACTTGCGGTTGCTTACCCGGTAAGCGTGGGTGATCGGTCGGATCGGTCAGATCCGACTGATCCGACCGATCTTTCCCCCAATATCGTGCTCATCCTCGCTGACGACCTTGGGTATGGGGATCTCGGGTGTTACGGCAGCGAACTCAACCAAACTCCCAACATCGACCGACTGGCCAAAGAAGGCCTGCGTTTTACCGATTTCCACAGCAACGGCTCCATGTGCACCCCGACACGTGCTGCTTTGTTGACCGGGCGTTATCAGCAGCGGCTTGGTGCCAAATTCGAGGGTCCGTTGAGCGGTAAATCGGATGTCCAAACCGGTATGCCACTACAAGCGGTCACTATGGCCGAAGTGCTCAAGCAGTCGGGCTATGCCACCGGCATGTTCGGCAAATGGCACCTGGGTTATCAGCCTCCCTTTTTACCGACCCGACAGGGTTTCGATACCTTTGTGGGATTGACTTCCGGGGACGGTGATCATCATACCCACGTCGATCGTTCCGGGCGTCCGGATTGGTGGTCTCAGGAAAACAAGATTCAGGAGGAGGGATACACGGCCGATCTGTTGACAGATCATGCAATTCGGTTCATCGAGGAAAATCAGAACAAACCTTTCTTTGTTTATCTGCCGCACCTGGCCATTCACTTTCCTTGGCAAGGCCCCAGTGATCCGCCGCATCGTGAAGTCGGGACCGATTACTGGAACGACAAATGGGGGATCATTCCCGATCGCAGCAATGTAGCGCCGCACATTAAAGCAATGGTGGAATCATTGGATGCCAATGTGGGGCGTTTGATGGAAGCATTGGATCGCTTGCATCTGGATGAACGCACGCTGGTTGTTTTTATGTCCGACAACGGAGGATACCGGTATTATGGTGAGACGCATCAGAACATTTCGAGCAATGGGACTTTGAGTGGGCAGAAGGGCACCTTGTGGGAAGGGGGGCATCGTGTTCCCGCTATTGCTCGCTGGACCGGACGTATCAAACCGGGCGAAACGGATGAAACGGTCATGGGGTTTGACCTGTTTCCAACCTTCCTGAGTCTCACCGCCAACCAATTGACAATATCGGGATTGAACCTGGATGGCATAGATGTCTCACGTTTGTTGTTACGACGCGAACCTCTGCCTGACCGAACCCTGTTCTGGCGGGATGGCAATGAATTTGCCGTTCGCAGTGGTCCTTGGAAACTGCTGCATCCGGGCGATCAGCAGTTCCGTTTGTTTGATCTCTATCATGACCCCGAAGAGAAGCACGATGTGGCTTCTCTTCGGACGGATCAGGTTCGTCGCATGTTGAATCGCTTCAAAGCCTGGGAAGCGGAAATGGGTTTGTGATGCGTTATTTGCCAGCGGAAGGACGTGGCATGCTGGATGTGATTTGAGTCAGCAAGTTTTCGTAAATATTCGGAACAGGCGCGATCAGGACACGCCCCGTTCCTTTGATCACGCTGACCAAACCTTCGCCGGATGCCATTGAACTGATAATGCCTTTTGCCGCTTTTTTAATGGCATAATCAAGGTGGGCTTGTCGGGCCACGGCAAAAGAACCGTCCACTGTCAGTGTTTGGTTTTCCAGATCCACGATCTCGATTTTGCCGGGTGCTTGAATGATGACTTGTCCGGTGCCTTCGACCTTTGTTTGGAAGAAACCTTCACCGCCGACCAATCCGGTGATGGCTTTGTTGCGGAAAGCGCCCGTTTCCACCGAACCGTCCGAGCAGACGTAGGCTCCCTTATCGAGAATCCAGGCTTCGTTGTTCAATTCCAACGTGTGATATTCACCGAAAATGGGCGGGCCGAAAAAGATGTCTCCGGTTCCTTTGTAGGCGGGTTTGAACACGGATTCCTGTGTGACGAGTGATTTTAGGAATCCTTTTGCCGATGGCATCTTGGTGGTGAGTTCAATGTCGCCCAACATGTAATGCAAGGCACCCGCTTCGGCATGAATGGTTTCGTTTTGAATGGTGGCCTTGACCATCTTGAGCCCCTCTTTTTCGATGATTTGAAATGTTGCCATAGCTTGATTGAATCGTTCTTTACGATGAGTTCGATTTCATGTTCGCAGAGAATCGGACTGGATCAAAATATAAAATGCGAGCTCCTTTGTAAGGAGGGAAGGGGCAAATTCCGCTTTGCGCCCACTTCAAACCTCATGCCTATCGAACCCCGACCAAGCAGCAATGGAAACGCCGCAGGATAACAAACACCCGCGACTCCCCACGTTCTACGTCTCTTGCTTAGGAATAATTTGAGGTTCCAGTATGGGACAGGGCGGAGCCATTCCCTCCATTGTTATTGAAAGGAGGGGCAAACTCCGCTTTGCGCCCACTTCAAACCTCATGCCTATCTTGAACCCCAACCAAGCTGCAATGGAAACGCCGCAGGATAACAAGCACCCACGACTCCCCACGTTCCACGTCTCTTGCTCAGGAATAGTTTGAGGTTCCGGTAGGGGACAGAGCGGAGCCATTCCCTCCATTGTTTGAACAATGAAATGTCCCAGTTGGGAACCAGTGAATGCAAAGAATCTTGTCCTAATGCTTGGTTTTAGCTATGGTTTTCACATGCGCTTTCGACGGCGATTGCGGATGAATCGATGGATGGTCCTGGGCCTGTGGATGTGCCTTCTCTCTGCCCAGGCACAGATCGATCCTGTAGACCGGCAGATGTTCCAGTTGGGATACAATCAACCTTTGCAGGGGCGCGGGCCGATTGCCGGTTACGCTTTTTATTACCTCAATAAACCGACCGCATTCAATCGCACCAACCTAACCTTTCGTTTGGCCGTTGCACCGGTGTTTTTGGATTCTCAACTGGGCATCAAGGATGCCCTGGGTCCCAACACCGATTTGGGTGTAGGGCTGGAAGGGGGTGGTTTTGCGGACAGCTTTGCGGAAATGCGGCGTGGTCGATTTGTGCGGGGTGAATCGTTTGTGGGGCATGGTGGTGGGACTTCATTGAGTGTGTTCCACCGGTTTAATCCCGAGAGCCGCATTCCCCTCAATGCCATCCTGCGCGGTGGATTTCATTATGCCGCTTACGGAAGAGAAGATCGAACCGCCCCCGCATTTGAACTCCCGGATGATCTGAAAAACTTCAGTCTGCGAACCGGGTTGCGATGGGGCGGGCGGGCTCCAGTCTTGTTCCCCAAAGTGGCGATGGAATTGTCCATCTGGCATGAGACCTTGTTGCGTGGATCGCACTCGTCATATGGATTCGGCAATGATCGTGAGGTGAACGATCGCAGCCATCTTTTTTGGACGCGTGGCTTGCTATATTACACACTGCCCGAGAAGGAACATCAATTTTCCCTGAGTCTGACGCTTGGGACAAGCACGCGCGCTGACCGCTTGTCCGCCTACCGTATGGGAGGATTTCTCCCCTTGATTGCCGAGTTTCCACTGAACATTCCCGGTTACTATGCCCAGGAAATCACCGCCACTGATTTCGCTCTGGTCAATGGATTCTATTCCATCCCCCTGGACCACGATAAGAACTGGTTCCTCGCGTTCATGGTGGGGAGCGCTTCGGTGGATTACCTTTCAGGTCTTGAGCAAAGCGGTGACTGGCACACCGGGGTGGGTGGAGGTATTCGCTATCGTTCTCCCAACCGGGCTTGGCAGGCAGCATTGGGCTATGGCTATGGGTTCAACGCCATTCGCAAAAGCGGTCGAGGCGCCCATAGTATCGGGATTCTGTTGCAATACGATTTCGACCTGGGACAACCGTTGTTTGATCCGGGCTTGCCGCCGAGTCAATGGCGTGGTTTTGATCGATTGTTTGGGCGTTGAAATGACCGGGGAATCATTCCTCAAGTTAATTTTGTTTGCTTTGGAGAAGAAGTATTTCATCTTTATCTGGAAATCAAACGCGAGATATTGAACTGGCAGTGGGAATCCCTTTTCGATTGAAACAATATCAAGGCAACGCGTGTATGGCATGAGCGTATAACCCATCGGGAAGGGCGCAGTCACCGATTATACTTAAGAACAGAAAATCATCATTAACCAAAACGAAAGATCAGATAATGTCAGGAATGCATGAGGTGGATTACCAGATTTACGGAGCGGAAATGCAATTTGTGGAAGTCGAACTCGATCCACAGGAAGCCGTGGTCGCCGAAGCGGGCGGCATGATGTACATGGACCAGAGCATCAAAATGGAAACCATCTTCGGTGATGGTTCCGCAGAGAAGTCCGGATTCTTTGGTTCATTGATGAGCGCCGGCAAACGTCTGCTCACCGGTGAGTCCCTGTTCATGACTGTTTTCTCCAACCAGGGAATGGGAAAGGAACGCGTCGCCTTCGGTTCTCCTTATCCTGGCAAAATCATCCCCATGCACCTCTCCGAAATGGGGGGCGAAATGATCTGTCAAAAGGATGCATTCCTCTGCGCCGCCAAAGGCGTCAGCATCGGCATTGCTTTCCAAAAGAAAATCGGACTCGGCCTGTTTGGTGGTGAGGGCTTCATCATGCAGCGCCTGCAGGGAGACGGATGGGCCTTCATCCACGCCGGTGGCACCCTTTACGAACGTGAACTGGCTCCCGGCGAAACCTTGCGGGTTGATACCGGTTGCGTCGTGGCCTATCAGCCGGGCGTGGATTTCGATGTTCAATACGTCGGCAACATCAAGTCCGCTGTCTTCGGAGGTGAAGGTCTGTTCTTTGCCACTCTTCGTGGCCCTGGTCGAGTATGGCTCCAGTCTTTGCCATTCAGCCGCCTGGCCGGTCGTGTTCTTGCCTATGCGCCTCAAGCCGGTGGTAAATCGCGCGGTGAAGGTTCGATTTTGGGCGGAATCGGTGGTTTGCTGGATGGGGATAATAGTTAAGTGACATCCTGCTGCTTGTGGTCAGGGTTTTGGGCGCTTATACCAAATAGGCGTATTGGAATTGCACTGCGATTTTGTGTAATGCCTTGTCGCGTGTCCAAAGAGGGTAATCGTGCAGGATGCTCGACGTGAGGACGTGTGCGTCTGTCCACCCGAGCCCCAGTCCAAACAGACTCCTTTGTTCTATCAATTCAAATACATCGCGATGATTGGCAGCGAGGACTGATGGAAGGTTTTTTAATAGACTTAGTGTTGCTTTCCGTTTTTGGATGTTGCCACAGGAAAGCTCCCCAATGACAAAGGGATGGGTGACGACTCTACCCTCTTCCAGTAATGTCGCCAAATGGGCGTCTCCTTTCTGGAGGTGGTCTCTCCACACGGAAGTATCGACCAATACATCCATTCCATTATGCAGATTTGCGTCGGCGGACTTGCTGTAGTTGGGGTTCGGTGCCTCCCAGTTTTGCAAGCTTGCGGGCGGATTCTCTGGCGATCAGACTTTGCAGCCCCATTCTTACGAGGGCGGTTTTCTCTTTCACACCCGTTAGATCTGAGGCTTCAACCAAAAGCTGATCGTCAATATTTAATGTCGTCCTCATGCATATGAAGATGCCTGTTTGATATGCCTTGTCAACCAGATCATTCAGACGTATTGGTTCCGTATTGACGCCTCTCCGTTCCTGGTGACATGCATGTTCAAAAATGCCATCAAAAGGAAAGCTCTGACCCATTCGAACCATAAATCGCTTTATACTGCTTCGGGAAAAATAGTGACTAATGACAACTGCATGCTTCCATGTTGCACTCTATGACGCCTGGGCTGAGTGAGGTTGCAGGATGGATTCTCAATCTAAGTGCGAAGAAATCGATGTCTTGAAAACTTTAAAAACGGTAAAAAAACATTGTAAAACAATAAAAAATAATTGAAAAACGGTTTAATTTGGTGTTCCGTTGTCTGGTGTCCATTGAGCTTAAACTAGATGTGGTGATGGCGGATCGGAAGGTTCGGTTGAAGGATTTGGCTGAAAAAGTGGGGATCACTTTGGCCAATCTGTCCAATCTCAAGAACGGTAAAGCCAAGGCCATCCGATTCAGCACCCTGAATGCCATTTGTCATCACCTGGATTGTGATCCAGGGGATGTGATCAAATTCAGACCCGATCCTGAACAACCGGAGGCGGAGACGGAAGAGCACCATTTCACCGCCCCGGACATCTCGCTGCCACCGGATTTCCTGGATTGATGTTTTTTAAAGACAGGATGAACAGGATTGACAGGATGAGTTTTGGTTTTCGGATTTGGAGGCAGTAGGCTTCCCATTCGATGGTGTTGGGGATCGAATGCCACAAGGGGCGGGCCGGGGACGACCCGATCTACCTAAATGATTCATCCTGTTCATCCAGTAAATCTCGCAGATCCCGCGACTGCGGCGATTGTCTAAAAAACAAAACGCTTAATTCTTCAGGCCACAAGCGAGCTTGCAAACCACGGCAAACTGACTTTAGATGCTGTCATGTCCACAACCCGTCGCTTAATGAGTGTCATCTATTCCTGTATGATAGCGGTTCTGCTGGTAAATGCCTTCCTTTTACCGACGTATGCCCAAGACAACAGTCTGCCTGATACCTGGCGCGCCCAAAAGCGCCTGATCGATCTGCACCAGCACATCAACTCCACGGAAGAACACCTGACGCGTGCGGTGCGCATCATGGATCGGGCAGGGGTTGGCATTGGCGTCAACCTCAGCGGTGGTTATGTGACTCATAAAGAAGGGGAAGCGTCCGCATTCGAAACGACCAAAACACTTGCTGATAAGCTCTTTCCAGGGCGATTCGTTCAATACCTGAACCTGGATTACAAGGATTGGAATGAACCGGATTTTTCAGATAGAGCGGTCAAGCAAATCGAAGAAGGGCATCGACTTGGGGCTGCCGGACTGAAGGAATACAAGCGATTGGGACTTTACTTGCGCGATGGAGCAGGGGAATTGATCAAGATTGATGATCCAAAGCTGGATCCGGTTTGGAATAAATGTGGCGAACTGGGCATGCCGGTTTCTATTCACGTCGCCGATCCGGTGGCCTTCTGGCTGCCCTATAACCAGCGCAACGAACGCTGGACCGAACTGAAAGACCACAAAAGCTGGTGGTTTGGGGATCCCAATATTTTTCCTCCTCACAAAGATCTCCTGGCTGCATTGGAACGCGTCATCACCCGGCATCCCAAGACGACCTTCGTCTGTGTTCACTTTGCCAATAACCCGGAAGATCTGGACTGGGTGGAAACTCAGCTGGACAAGCATCCCAACATGATGGCCGATCTGGCTGCCCGCATCCCTGAAATCGGACGCAAGGATCCGGAACGGGTGCGTCGACTATTTGTGAAACATCAGGATCGCATCCTGTTCGCCACCGATTTCCAGGTTTACAACCGATTGACCCTGGGGTCCGGAGGCAGCGGGCCGGCTCCGACGGACGACGATGCCCAATCATTCTTCGACAAACACTGGCGCTGGCTGGAGACCAACGATCGGGATTTCGAACACATGACCCCCATTCAAGGTGATTGGACCATCAGCGGCATAGGCCTTCCCAATGACGTCCTTCGCAAAATCTATTTCGACAATGCCCGGAAACTATTGGCCGCAGGCTTGCCCAAACGGGAAATCGTAGCCGCTTCGATCGCGCAGGATTTCAAAGTGACCGGCGATCTGTCCCATGCCTCCTGGAAGAAAGCAGTTCCCACTTACCTCGAGCAAACCTCGATCGATGGAACGGTTCGGCCTGAATCGAGCACTGAAATCCGAGCTCTATGGACCGAGAAGTTTCTCTATATCGGATATAAGGCCTCCTTCGAAACACTGAACACATTCCAACCACCCAACCTCACCGGAGAGCGGATTGGCCTATGGGAAAAGGATGTGGTAGAGGTGTTTATTGGCTCTCAACCGGACAAAATCAATCGCTACAAAGAATTCCAGTTATCACCGACCGGCGAACGCCTTGATCTCTCGCTCGAGCTGCCCGACCGTGATTTTGAATGGTTTAGCGAATGGGAAACAGCGGTTCACATCGACAACGACTCGAAGATCTGGTCCAGCGCAATGAAAATTCCCATGAGATCCATCGCTGACAGCGGTTCAAAATCACATCCCGGCAAAGGAGATCGATGGCCGGTGAACTTCTATCGCATGGACACGCCGCGCAAGGGATTTCTGGCCTGGAACCCGACCATGCACGGTTCGTTTCATCGTCCCGAGCGCTTTGGTTGGATGAGATTTGAGTAATAAAGCTTGATCCCATCCCCGAGCTGCTCCTTAATGAGGTCGCCAGGGCCCATGGATTGTGGACTTACGAACCCCGCCAGGGCAGGAATGCAGCAACGGTAGTTTGCTCTGCATATGCCGTGGTCGCCCTGGTATTTTCCTCCTTTTTCTTTGCGACGAATCCAAAATGTAGAACGTGGCGTCCCGCCGCGCCCTCAGAGTCATCGCAAACTCTTTGAACCCTCATGGCAACCCCAGAAGCTTTCCTCCAATGGAAATCCACACTTTGGCAAGCGCGGCTACGTGGCTGCCTTTGCGTGAAGGTGGACTCCATGGAATGTCCAGATTGTTCTTGGCCTGAGGAGGATTGTGGGGGATACAGGGTTGATGCTTCGTGTTTTTCTCTGTTGGTTTTGCTTGGTTTCGAGTCTGGCTTGCTTCGCGGAGCCACGGGTTACTCATGTCCAGTGGCTTGCGAATGGACTGCTTGAGCTTGAAGTTCAGGTGGACGACCTGTCGCAGGATCCTTTGTTTGCTGTGGAGTGGAGTCGGGATCTGGCAGCGCCCCTGGCTTCTTGGGAACAATCGGACATTCAAGGGCAACAGCTTTCGGATGACGGTTTGTGGTTGCTTCAGGTAGAAGCATTTGGTTCGGGGCAAGCGTTCTATCGAATCATTCAGACAGACGGACAAGCCTCCGTCGCATCCGTGGTCCTTTCTGAAATCTGCTCTTCGAATGCCGGGATTTTAATGGATGAAGATGGAGATTACCCGGATTGGATCGAATTTAAGAATGTCGGGGATGCGAGCGTTTCAATGAAAGGGTGGTCATTGTCGGACAGAGTGGACACGCAGGATGCCTGGCTGTTTCCTGATGTCATTTTGGAACCGAAAGATCACCTTTTGATTTTTGCATCGGGTAAGGATCGCCGTTTGGTGAGGGATTCATTGCACACTTCTTTCCGGATCAATGCAGATGGTGAACCGGTTGTATTGCGTGATGCCGAAGGCAGGGTGGTGGACGCGGTGCGGTTGGGGGCGCTGGAGCCGGATACCAGCCTTGGACGTTCGGGGTTGGATGGTTCCCAATGGTTGGTGTTCGATGGGGATGCGGTCACTCCTGGAATATTGAATCGGGATGCGGGTGTTCTATTTGTTGAACAACCGGAACCCAGTTTGCAGCCGGGATTTTACGATGATTCGATGACCTTGAATTTCGGAACCCTAATGGAGGGACTCACCGTATTTTATTCGGTGAATGGAGACGATCCGCTGGACAACGGAGCGGAATCTGTCGATGCACTAAAGTTGGAGCAAACATCCGTTGTGCGGGCGGTGGCTGTGAATGCCAGTGGGGGGCGGAGCGAAGAGTTTACTGGAACATTCTTTATCGGTGATCGTTCCACGTTGGCGGTTGTTTCTCTGGCAGCGCCGGCGAGTCAATTTGAGATCCGGGACGGGTATCTTTACGGATTCGGGGAGCATATGTTTGGGCGAAGAGGGACCGTGACCGCCAATTTTCCTTACTCGGCTTCCAACGCATGGAAGGACAGGGAAGTTCCGATTTCTTTTGAGTTGTTCGAACCGGATGGCACACGTGGTTTTCAGCAGGAGCTCGGAATCAAAATTTTTGGCGGATGGGGATCCCGTGGATACCCTCAGAAGTCTTTGGCATTTTTTGCCAGAGCCGAATATGGGAAAGGCAAGGTGCGTTACCCGCTGTTTCCAGAAACGGAGATCGACGCATTCGAGTCGTTTGTCTTGCGCAATTCCGGCAATGACAATCAGAGCACGCATCACATTCCGCCCCGATCCGAGATCACCGCTTTTGGTCGCACGCGTCCGAACGGCAGTTATTTTGTAAATGGTAACTATACCTTGATGCGCGATGCCATGATGCAACGTCTTGCCCGGAATCTGGAGGTGGATCGACAGGCTTATCGGCCGGTGCTTGTTTACCTGAACGGCGAGTATTGGGGGATCTACAATCTGCGCGAAAAGCTGAACGAGCACTACGTGGCATCACATCATGAAGTGGATGCCAATGCAATCGATTTGATCGAGGGATACGGCAGTGCCAATAGCGGAAGTTCCAGTCAATACAACGCCATGCGCAACTACATGGAAAGCGGGTCACTGGCATCCGGGGATCGATACGCTCGGGTGGTTGACAACTATCTGGATGTCCGGAGTTTCACGGACTATCACCTGGCGGTCATCTATTTTCAAAACTTCGACATCGGCAACATCAAACAATGGCGCGCCCGGCGTGGGGGGAAGTTTCGTTGGATGCTCTATGATCAGGACTACGGATTCAATCTTTGGAAACCGGAGGTGTATCTGCCTGCCATGCGGCGTGATTACGCGGATTACGACAACATGTTCGATTTTTATACCAACGCTTCCGGAAATGGCAATGGATGGCCCAATGCGGGCGGACGAACCATGCTGCTGCGCAAGATGCTCGAGAATGATGGATTTCGAATTCAGTTTATCAATCGTTGTGCGGATTTGCTGAATACCGACTTCGAGGGTGAGCATGTTGTCAAAACCATTGAAGAAATGGCATCTGTCATCCGGCCGGAAATCCCTCGCCATCTGGCACGGTGGAGTTGGGATGCTTTACTCGCACGCAATCATGGATCACCGTTTGATGAAGAAGACGGACCTTTGTCCATTGAACAGTGGGAATCTCACATTGAAGTTTTGAAGGTGTTCGCGCAGGAACGTCCCGATAAGCTGCGTCAGGATCTGATCTCTCATTTCGATCTGAGCTCGGGCACGTATCGTTTACAGATTGAGGTCCAGCCTCCTGAGGCTGGTGTGGTTCATATTAATTCCACGACACACCTTGCGCTTCCTTTATCGGAAGGGATTTACTTTGGTGACATTCCGATAACCTGTGTCGCCGAGCCTGCCGATGGTTATCGATTTGAAAAATGGGATCACACAGACGAAAGAGCGGCAGAGATCCAGTTGGAACATCCACAGACAGCCAACGTGCAGCTCAAGGCAATCTTCATCCCCCAATAAAAGAAGCCGCCTTTGCGAAAAGGTGGACAGGCGCGTTCGAGTTGACCGGCAGGCTCCCTGGTGTTCGGAAGGTTTGGCCACACTTTGGCAAGCGCGGCTACGTAGCTGCCTTCGCGAGAAGGTGGCCCCCCCCAAGGTTATGCCAGGATGGGTTTGACGACTTCGCCGGCGATGTCGGTGAGGCGGTAGTCGCGGCCCTGGAATCGGAATGTCAGCCGTTCGTGATTGAATCCGAGTTGGTTCAGGATCGTTGCCTGGAGGTCGTGGACATGCACGGGGTTTTCAGCGACGCTGAATCCGAGTTCGTCTGATGATCCATACATCATGCCTCCCTTGATACCTCCTCCTGCCAGCATCATGGAATAGCAGTCGGGGAAATGATCGCGGCCAAGAATGTTTCCTTTGGCGGTGCGGCCTTCACGGAACGGGGTGCGACCGAATTCGCCACCGAGCACGATGAGTGTTTCGTCCAGCATGCCGCGTTGTTTGAGGTCGCGGATCAAAGCCGCAACGGGTTTTTCCATGGTGGCGCACTTGCGGGTGAGTCCGTCGCGAATGTCTTCGTTAGGGCCGGTTCCATGGAAATCCCATCCCCAGTCAAAGAGCTGCACATAACGCACGCCTTGTTCAACGAGACGGCGGGCCAGCAGGCAGTTGTTCGCAAAACTGGCTGCTCCAACCTCGGCTCCGTAGTCTTCGAGGGTGTGTTGTTTTTCCTTGGAAATGTCCATGACGTCCGGAACCGAAGTCTGCATGCGGAAGGCGAGTTCGTATTGGGACATGCGGGTCAGCGTTTCCGGATGACCGAGTTCGTCCGCCTGGAGTGCGTTCAGTTTGTTCAACGTGTCCAGGCTTTTGCGGCGAAGGTCTCGGGGGAGTCCGGCTGGATCGGATGCAAACAGCACGGGATCTCCTTTCGATCGACATTGCACGCCCTGATACACCGAGGGCAGGAATCCGCTTCCGTAGGAGTTGCGACCGCCGTTGGGTTGAACACCGCTGGAAATCAATACGACAAATCCCGGTAGGTTTTGATTCTCAGTGCCCAATCCATAGGTGGCCCAGGAGCCGATGGATGGTCTGCCCGGGCGGGGTGAACCGGTATAGATCAACAGTTCGGCGGGTGCGTGATTGAACTGGTCGGTGTGCATGGACTTGATCACGCAGAGTTCGTCCGCCACTTTCTGCAAATTGGGCAGCGCATCAGAAAGCCAGACCCCGCCTTTGCCATAGCGTTTGAACGTCCTGGGTGTTCCCATCAGTTTTGGAACACCGGAAGTGAATGCAAATCGTTTTCCCTTCAGATAATCGTCCGGGCAATCCTGGTCATTGCGTTTGACCAGTTCGGGTTTGTAATCGAACAGGTCCAGGTGGGGAGGCGAACCGGTCAGGTGCAGGTAGATGACCTGCTTGGCTTTTGGCGCAAAGTGGGGTGACTTGAGTCGGAGAGGGTTCTCAATCTTGGCTCCGGCAGCTTTGGCATCATTGGTCAATAACTCGGACAGCGCCATGGCGCCGATACCAGCTGCCGATTCTTTGAAGAAATGGCGGCGGGTGCGATGCTGCAGGTATTCCAGCGCGGGGTTCAGAGGTGTTTCGTTGCGCATAAGTATAAAATCAGTTTTGGCGTTTATCGTTTCATCAGGGTTTCGTCCAGATTCAATAGCACGTTGGCGACCACCGACCAGGCGGCCAGTTCGCGAACGTCTGCACCTTCAGGCGCGTTACCCAATGGTTTTTCGATCATCAACCGTGCTTCATCCGGTTGATCCACGTAGGCGGCGTATGCTTCCGTGTAGAGTTTGAGCAGTTCGCGTTTTTCCACTTCTGTGGGGGGGCGCGTCAGGCATTTTCTAAATCCGTATTCAACGCGTCCTTGTGGATGCGTGGCGGCTTCGGTCATTCGTCTTGCCAGCGCTTGAGCGGTTTCAACAAATGCCGGATCATTCAAGGTCACCAGGGCTTGAAGTGGCGTGTTGCTGCGATCTCGTTTCAAGATGCAGACCTCGCGGTTTGGCGCATCAAAGGTTGCCATGGAGGGGTAGGGGTTCGACCTGCGCCAGGTCGTATAGAGGCCCCGTCGATAACGGTCTTCGCCTTCACTGGTTTTCCAGTCGATTTTTCCGCCGAACGCCGCATTCAATCCCATTTCAGGTTGAGGTGGATTGACCGAGGCTCCATACATCTTGTCGCTGAGCAATCCACTGACAAACAATGCCTGATCCCGGATCGATTCGGCCGACAACCGGACTCTGGGACCGCGGGCAAGCCAGCGGTTGTCCGGATCTTTTTCCAGTTGATCGGGGCCTACTTTGGAGCTTTGACGATAGGTGGCGGAGGTGACCATCAGTTTCAACATATGTTTGAAGTCCCATCCACTGTCCATGAACTCCACCGCCAACCAATCCAGCAGGTCCGGGTGAGAAGGCAGATCGCCTTGCGCTCCGAATTCTTCACTGGTGCTCACCAGTCCGATACCAAAGATGCTTTCCCACATGCGATTGACGATGACTCGGGCGGTCAATGGATTTTCACGGCTCACCAACCAGCGTGCCATGGACAGTCGATCGTCCGGTTTCTGGTCCAGAGATTGTTCGAAAATTTCGGGTAGCCCTGGTTTGACCAGGTCACCGACATCGAGGAAATTACCCCTTCGTTGAATGCGGGTTTCCCGTTGTTTATCGGGAGACAAGGCCTGCAGGACCGGTACCGTGGTGTAGGGTTTGATGCCTGCAATCTCCTTTCCGATGGCATCCAGCCGGGCGCGTTCGTCATCGAGGCTCGGTGCGATGGTCAGGTAATGATCCATCAGACGTTTTTCGTCCGAGCTCGTCCGGTCTTCGCCTGGCGTGTTCACCAGTCCGACAATTGTCAATGGAGTTTGTGCCATGGCTGTTGCCTGTGGATCACTGGTCAGGGAGAGTCGAAAGGCTCCCAGTTTGGCGTTGTCCTGTTCCGATTCGTGGGCAAGTTCAATGGAGAGGCGACTGCCTGTGGGGATTCGAACGGTCGATGCTGCCAGCAGTGTCAATTGGTGTGACTCGCCAACACGGGGTGCGATGCCCCATCCATTCGATTTTTCATCGTCCTGGTTGATCAGGTTGGACGCATGCAGCCCTGATTGCGAATAATCAGCATGAGCCGCTCCGAAACGGATCGATTGGGAACCGTCGAGTTCAAACGCCACGCTGACTTCCGGGGCGGGGTTGAGTGTTTCGGACCAGACCACTTTACGCTCGGAATCCAGGAATTCGACCGTTGCTCCGTTCAAGCGGTTGTGTATGTTGCCATCCGTTCGGTTCCACACGGCGATGCGGTCGATGGACTGGGGTTCTCCGAGGTCGAGTTCCCACCATGGATTCGAAGAGATCCTGGTGTGTGTGGTGCTTTTGGCTTCGCTGAAATGGCCATTGGTGTTGCCATCGACAGCCAGTTCCGCCGGGCCGCCAAAATCGGTGGTGCTCTGGGTGGCTTTGCCTTTGCGCGCCAGGTTTTCTTCCCCCTGGAATACCTGCACTTCAGCCAGAGACAGGATTTTATCACGACCTTTCAGGCTGATTCGTACAAATTGTCCGGTCATGCTCGTGCCCGAAGGTGGTATGATTTTGGCTTTCAGATCGGTCAGAACAAATTGACCATCGGCCAAACCGGGACCTTGTTTTGGTAGATTCTCGTCCGTCAACGCTTCGAGTTTGAGTCCGGTGAGCGTGGTGTCGTTTTCAAATTTGAAGTCAAGTGTGTAACGGTCTTGCGTCTTACCTCCAATGGCTCGAATCACCGCGTCGGGTTCCTGTGAAAGCTGCGTCTCATTCGCGGCGGACATGCTGGAAGGCGTTAAGTGTTGCCAATTGGGTGGGGTGTTCAGGAGCGTTTCCCATTCGCGTTTGGCGGTCAGGATTTCGGCGGTGGGCGTCACAAGGATTTCCTTGATGTTGTTTCGTTCCGATTCGAGCGCCTTGCGGTGGGCTTTTTGTTCGGTGGTATAAAGGTCGATGAGTGGGCGTTCATCGCGTCGATCGGCATCAGCCGTCTGGTTGAGGATCGCGAAGGACTTGAAAAAATCTTCCTGGGAAATGGGATCATATTTGTGATTATGACACTGGGCGCAGGTCATGGTGGTGCCCATCCAGACCGCCCAGGTGGTTGTCACGCGGTCCACGACGGCGACATTGCGGAATTCTTCGTCGTCGGTGCCTCCTTCGCTGTTGGTCATGGTGTTGCGGTGGAACGCGGTGGCGACCAATTGCTCGTCGCTTGGGTTTTCCAACAAATCACCTGCGAGCTGCTCGATGGTGAATTGGTCGAAAGGTTTGTTTTCATTGAAGGACTTGATCACATAGTCTCTATAGCCCCAGATCGTGCGGGGAGGGTCGTCGGCATAGCCCGCGGAATCCGCATAACGTGCCTGATCCAGCCAGGCCCGTGCCCAGTGTTCGCCGAAAGCGTCTTTTTCCAGAAGTTGATCCACGTATTTTTCATAAGCCTGCACATCGGTGTCCGCTGCGAATGCATCCGCTTCTTCGACAGTGGGAGGCAGACCCGTCAGGTCCAGAGCGGCTCTTCTCGCCAGAGCGTAACGTTCAGCCTGAGGGGATTGTTTCAGCCCTGCGTCATGTGCCGCCGCAAGGATGAACTGGTCGATGGCATTGACCACGGTCGCCGAGTCATCGGTCGGTTCGGGCGGCAGCGGTCGATTTGGTATTTCATAGGCCCAATGGCCTTGGTAGGGAGCTCCCTGCTTGATCCATTCCTTGAGGGTGCTGAGTTCCTCGTCACTGATTTGCTTGCCCGATTCAGGAGGGGGCATCAAATCATCCGGATCCTGTGTGATGATGCGTTGGATGAGCAGGCTGGCCCCCGGATCTCCCGGGATGATGGCGGCTGTTCCACCCAGATCTTCGAAAGCTCCGGATTGGGTGTCCAGGCGTAAACCGTCGTTGCCACCCTTGCGTTGGGCGGCGTCCGGGCCGTGGCATTCATAGCAATTTCCGGACAGGATGGGGCGGATGTCACGATTGAACTCGATCGTCGTCTCCGCCGACAGGGGCAACTGCCCCAGCGAAAGAATGCCCATGATGCAGGCATGTAATAGCCATGAATCCCTGGAGACGGATGGATCTGTTGTTTGGAACCTCATGTTTAAAATCATCTGGAATTTGCCCAAAACTGCCTCAAGTTGCCTCTGCAGGCAATGAGAAAGGATTATTTTACTTAATAGAAACTTGGTGGACGCCAATGGTGTTCTGAGATAGGGTTCGCGTGTGGCCAAAGCACCCAAAACGAAGGAAAAAGAGATGGCAGCTCCGGATGAACTCTCATTCGAGGATGCATTGGAGCAGCTGGAAACCATTGTGGATGCCATGGAAAACGAGTCGTTACCCCTGGAAAAGTTGCTCGAATTCCATGAGAAAGGCGTTCGCTTGCAACAGGTTTGTCAGAATAAACTGAAGCTGGCAGAGGATCGGATCGTTCAATTGGAGAAAAAGGGAGATGGCGATTTCGGTCTCAAACCATTGACACTGGAAGAAGATTCCGAATAATCACCCACTTTGTAAATTAAGTCGTATATGAGTCGTTACTTGGACATGGTAGATAGCCCGGAGCACATCAAAAAGCTGACTCTGGATCAATTGCAGAGCTTGGCGGATGACGTCCGGCAGGAATTGATTCAAGGTCTAGCCAAACACGGAGGCCACTTAGGACCGAACCTTGGCGTGGTGGAATTGACGATCGCCCTGCATCGTTGCTTCAGCACCCCGCACGACAAGTTTGTGTGGGATGTGAGTCATCAAACCTATGTGCATAAATTGTTTACGGGTCGTAAAGAACGCTTCAACACCATCCGCACCACTGACGGCCTGAACGGATTTGCCCTGCGCACGGAGAGTGAGCACGATTGCTATGGTGCGGCCCACGCCGGAACCGCCCTCTCTGCGGCGTTGGGGATCGCTGTGGCACGTGACCAACGTGGCACGGATGAAAATGTGGTTTCCATATTCGGGGATGCCGCACTGACCAACGGGATTTCCTTTGAAGCGCTCAACAACATTGCCCATTCCACCAAGAAATTCATCGGGATTCTGAATGATAATGAATGGTCGATCGCAAAAAATGTCGGTGCCATCGCCAGTTATCTCAATAAACTCATCACCCACCCTTCTTACAACCGATTGCAGAAGGACTTCCAACGTCTGCTCAAACGGATTCCCAAGGGTGAACTGGCTCTGAAACTGGGTCATAAAGCTGAGGAAGTGCTTAAAGGAACCGTTTCCAATCTGGTTCTGGAAGAGTCCACCAGCAAGGTGGATGCGGATGGACGCGGTGGATTCGGGAGCAGCCTGATTTTTGAAGAGATGGGACTGCGCTATCTCGGTCCTATCGATGGGCACAACCTGCCGATGCTCATCGGAGCCCTTGAATTTGCCAAAACCTGCGACCAGCCGATTGTGCTTCATGTCATGACCCAGAAGGGCAAGGGCTATGATGCGGCGGTCAATCATCCCGAAAAACTCCATGGCGTGGGGCCTTATGACATCAAGACGGGCGCCGCCATCAAGGGCAAGAGTGGACCTCCTGCCTGGCAGGATGTATTCGGAAAAACCCTGGTCAAGATGTGCAAAAAGAACAGCACACTCGTGGGTATCACGGCAGCCATGCCAACCGGGACCGGACTCAAGCACCTCGAACAAGCCATGCCGGAACGCTATTACGATGTGGGCATTGCCGAAGAACACGGGGTGATCTTTGCTTGCGGTATGGCCACCATGGGGCTGCACCCGGTGGTCGCGATTTACAGTTCCTTCATGCAACGGGCTTTTGATTGCATCATTCACGATGCCGCGTTGCAGGATCTGCCTGTTATTTTCTGTATGGATCGGGCGGGACTTTCCGCTCAGGATGGTCCAACACATCATGGGTTGTTCGACATCGCTTATCTGCGTTGTGTGCCGAACATCATTGCCATGGCGCCCAAGGATGAGGACGAGTTGGCGGACATGATGTTCACCTGCAGCCACACCAAGCATCCGACCTTTATTCGTTACCCACGCGGCGCCGCCGAAGGGGTGGACATCAAGGAGGAGCCCAAGATGCTCGAAATCGGCAAAGCGGAAGTCATTCGCAATTTCGAAAACAACGATCGCCCGAAGATTGCGTTGTTTGGACTCGGCAACCTCAACCCCATGGCTCGTGAAGCTGCGGATATGCTTGCCGAAAAAGAATACGATGTGGCGGTGATTAATCCTCGTTTCACCAAGCCCATCGATGAAGCCACCACACTTTTCTACGGACAGGCAGCCGATCTGGTCATCACCCTTGAAGATCATAATCTTCCCGGTGGCTACGGTTCATCCGTGATGGAACTCTTCGGTGACAAAGGCGTGACCACCCCGGTCATGCGTGTTGGATGGCCGGATCAGTTCGTCGAGCATGCGACCTCCGTTTCCGACCTGCGTAACAAGTATGGATTGACCGCTGAAGAAACCGTGCGCCGGGCTATTGAAGCCTGTCCCGCGACTTCCACAACTTCGAGCGCCAGTGCCGTCGCGAAGTGATTGTCAGTTAAGAATTGAATCTCTCAAAACGCCCATCCGTCATGGATGGGCGTTTTTTTTGCGGAGTGCTATAGGTAGAATCCCGCGACTGCGTGGATACCGCCGCGTGCCTTGTGGCGTGACTATTCAAGATTGCCAAGCAAGGGAAAACCCCGGGATGTTGGACACCCCACGGTCGCATCGCTGTCGCTCGCGGGCGCATCGAGACGATCCGCTCTACCTAAGGTTGCCCCCTGGTACGCTACTTCAAATCCCGGCCTTTGAGCCCGTCTTTGGTCCAGTCCAGGTTGTAATCGCCGTAAGCACCGGATTTGTTCAACTTTTCGTAGGCGATGAATCCGGAATGCCCATCTACAAACAGCAGGGGAAATCCTTTGTCACCGTGGCCAAGGTTCGGGTTTGAGATTTGACCCAGCTGTGGCTCGGCGAAACAGGACATGATGGCTTTCTGCGATGTGAATGCCACTTCAGGTGTTCTTCGCTGCATCAGTTTTGGATTGGGGATTTTGTCTTCGTTGTAGAATTGATGGTAGTAGTAATAGGAGTTCGGAAAGGGCAATTGATTGGTGTTGATGCCAACACCTGCTCCGTTATCCGTCGCCCAGGCCACATTCCATGCTGGAGGTTTATCTGCGGGGCAAAGATAGAATGCACGCGCATTCGTGCTGATGTAAGGATCAAAAAGGGTGATCAAATCCACCAATGGCATGTGTGGCCATTGTCGCCCGGAGAAGGGAAATTTTTCTTCATGATCTCCGGTGTACATGGACATGGTGAGGCCAATCTGTCTCAGATTGGAAACGCAGCGAACCGTGTTGGCCTTTGACTTCGCCTTGCTCAATGCCGGGAGCAACATGCCGGCAAGGATGGCAATAATGGCGATCACGACCAAAAGTTCGATCAAGGTAAACGCCCATACATATCTACTTTGGTGACGGGGGACCATGTTGACGGCATCCTACGATCCCTTTGCTGGTATGGAAAGTGTGAAAGCACACTTGCAAGGTGGTCTTGGCTGTTGTGGAATTGTAACCTTCCCGTAACCTGGTGCGTCTACTTCCGAAACCATCCACTATCATGAAACGTCTTATTGTCATCTTTTACTTGTTGTCGCTTCTGATTCAGCCTTCGGTTGATGGAGGCGAGCGTCCGAATGTTGTGTTTCTTTTCTCTGATGATCAGCGTGCGGATGCTGTTGGAGCTTTGGGGAATCCGGACGTTCGAACTCCCAATATGGATCGTTTGATTGAGGGAGGGACTTACTTCAGTCAGGCTTATGTGCAGGGGACCATGACCCCGGCGACCTGTTTGCCGTGTCGGGCGATGTTGATGAGTGGGAAGCCGCTGTTTCGGGCTCCCTTACAATTGGACACAGGAACCCTCATGCCCGAGGTGTTTCGTCGGGCCGGATACAAGACCTTTGCAACCGGCAAATGGCACAATGGTCAGAACTCATTTTTAAAATGTTTCGATGAAGCCGAGGCGATCTTTTTTGGCGGTGCGGCGAGGGATCATTATCAGGTGCCTCTCCATTATCGCGAGGGTGATCGCATGGTTCCCTACGAAGTGCCTGGTGTGTTTTCGACGGTCCTGTTTGCAGATGCGGCGGTGTCCTTTTTGAAGAAACAACAGGGATCTGATCAGCCCTTCTTTTGTTATGTTCCGTTCACTTCTCCTCATGCTCCCTTTGTCCCGCCCGGTGAATACGCGACCATGTACGATCCCGAAGAGATCACTCTGCCGCCAAATTTCCAGGAAGGCGCACGTAGTGGTGGCGGGGTTGGTAGAGGTGGATTTGGCCGGGGTGGGGTGTCGGGACGGGGGAGCGCTCAGAGTTATGCTTCTTATTATGGGATGATCACTCATCTGGATCATCATATCGGCCGTATTCTTGAGGCGATCAGGCAGTATGGACATTCCGATGATACGCTGATCGTTTTTGCCAGTGATCACGGTCTTTCCATGGGGAGTCACGGGTTGAATGGAAAGCACAATGCCTACGAACATTCTTCCCGATCCATCATCACCCTTTCCGGACCGGGCATTCCCAAAAAGAAGAGTTCTGCCTTGGTGTATTTATACGATCTGTATCCGACCTTGTGTGAACTTGCCGGGTTAAAAGTGCCGGAAGAGGTTGAGGGATTGAGTCTGGTGGATTGTATTCATGGCAGAAAAGGTTCTCCCCGTGATTACTTGTTCACGGCTTACATGCTGAATGAAAGAGCTATTCGTGATCAACAATACAAGTTGTTTGCTCAATTGGACGATGGTTCACATCAGTTGTTCGATTTACGCAACGATCCCCATGAGCTGAATGATCTTTCGCAGAAGGCGTCTTCGAGGGGTATCGTGGAACGTCTGCAATCCGAACTCGTTAAAGCACGTGAGGCATATGGGGATACTCCGGAGGCCTTACAGCGTGGTGGCGGATTTCGTCGCCGAAGGTTTTGAATTAGGGGCCTCATTGGTTTGAGGTGGTGGGGACGTTTTAAGGTGAGTTTAGATAGATGCTGAATAGGGGCGCATCCATGTTTTTTGCGCTCACTAAAGCGGTCTCGAACCATTGTTTTCCACAATGCGCTCTGGAGTGCTCCGAGATATCGGAGCTCTGGATACGGTGCGCTGACGCGGGGCGTGTTCAAGTTTCACTGGCGTGAACATTCACGTGAAGAGGATCCGCAATGAGCAAGAGGATGCTGTTGTCATGAGAGTGTCTTACTGCGTGCGGCTTTAGATGTTCCTTTTTGAAGGAACAAGCACCCATTTGTTGTGATCACCCGTTCAATGTGCCGGGGGTTTTGCCGAACAAGGATGCGATCGATGCGATCTTGGTAACAACCGTCTGACCGTCTTTCTCGGATGTTTCTCCTGTTAGTTTGATCGGTGTGCCGCAATGGTAGGCCAGGTTGAAATGATGGAAATCGCGGAAAGACACGTCGATTTTAACCGAAGGTTGTTTCTCCAGGTCGATGTAGAATATCCGGGCTTCGTTGAGGTCTTCGGACAAGCGGAGTCGTCCTTGAACTGTGATTTGATTTCCTGTGTGCCGGACCCAACTTTCAAAAGGTCGTTCCTGATACGCTTCAAACGGGGAACCATCCAGACCGGGCAAGGGAGAATGAACGCCTGCATACGAATCGGTCTCGACTCCGAAAGCGCGCATGATGGCGAGGTGAAGTCTTCCGAGCTCCTGGTTTTCGGAGTAACGCAGGTAGCGTCCTGGTTTCAAATGATCCTTGGCACCCGCCAATACCATGGGGATGCGTTTGACGGTATGGTTGTCGCTGTGTCCCATTCCGGAGCCGAACAATACCAGGGTGTGGTCCAGCAACGAGCCGTTTTGGTCTTTGTAGGATTTTAAACGGTTCAGGAGGTAGTCGAATTTTTCCATGTGCCACAGACTGATCTTCAGCAGTCCATCGATGTTGGATCGACTGAAGTTGCGGAAAAAATGGGACAGGTAATGGTGTTGTTCCTTGACTCCGAGAAAATCGAAAATCATGCGGCTGTTGCTGTTTCCCAGCATGTAGGAAATACAACGCGTCGAGTCCGTCCACAGAGCGAGCGAGATCATATCGAGCATCGATTCCACTTGTTCGTTCAGGTTCAAGGCGCGCGGCGGACGTTGGGCGTCCGATATTTCGATGGCGGGAATGCCGGATGCCTGAAGGTTTTCCAATCGTTTCTCTGTCTCGCGAACCACGGTCATGTATTCATCGAGGATGGCTTGATCTTCATAACCCGCACTGCGTTGCAGGCTTTTGGCATCGTCTTTGACGCGGTCCAGCAAGCTGGCCATGTCCCGACGTTTTTGGGGGTGCTGAAGTGGGTTGCGAAAGAGTCGGTCAAAGACCAGTTGAGGGTCGCTTTCCCGGGGGATGGGCTGGCCTTTGTGGTCGTAGGAGATGTAGCTGCAGCCGATTTGATTGGGAAACAATCCTTCGGTCGTCAGTTCCAGGGATCGGTGAGGTGTGTCTTGTCCGATCCGGTCCGCGATGATTTGGTCGATCGACGCCTTTTGGCTGTTCTCGTGGTGGCCTGAGAGGAAACGTCGTGTGGAACTCGCGTGGGAGGAGAATCCAAAGTCTCCCATGTTGTCTAGAATCAGCAGGTCTTTCTGATGTTTTTCAAACGGCTTCATCAGGGGAGACATGCGGAAATCAAACTCAGAGCCTCCATTGATGTTCCAGGAAGGCGGGTGCACGCCATTGGGCTTGAAGAGGGTCATGAACCGCAAGGGTGGTTGCTCCGATGGACTGCTCTTGGTGGAAGCTTCCATGAGGTTCAACCAAGGCAGCGGCAACAATGCTCCGGCTGCGCCTCTCAAAAATGTGCGTCGATGAATTCGGTATTTCATAACGGTTCGCCTCTGACAAACGTTTCACGAAACGGGAGACTTTGAAGAATCATTAACAACAATTCACGATAGGTGCCATCTGTTTCTTCCAGTTTTGTGGCCATCGAATCGACTGTCGGCCGATCATGCAATTCCAGAGACCGGCACAATGCGAACGACAAGGTGCGTTCAATGATGTTGCGTATCACCTTTGTCCGATACTCTGTTTTGAGTATGTTCTTTAGATCGGTAAAGCTGTCAAATCGCGTTCCATTCGGCATCACTCCCGAGGTATCCACGAGTTCTCCCGTCTTGCTGACCTGTTTGATGTCGCCATTGGGCAAGGTCCTGGTTTCTTTCAGAATATAGGATCCTTGCCTGTCATATCCTTCGAGGGCAAAGCCAAGCGGATCAATCTTGTCATGACACAAGGCGCAGGAGGCCTGGTTTCGATGTGATTCAAAGCGCTTACGGAAACTGAGGTTTTCACCGGGTTGTTGGGGCGGCACCTGCCCCACATTCATCGGTGGATCCGGCAGGTGGTCGCCCAGGATTCTTTCCAACATCCAGGTTCCCCGGATCACCGGACCCCGGTTCATTGCCAAAATGCCCGGCATGGTCAGTATCCCTCCACGTTCCGGTGTGTTCAGCAGTTGGATGCGCTGGGTGGGGACGATTTCAAGTTCGATGCCCTTTTGCTTGGCGTAAGGTTTCAACTGGTTGCGATCCTTGCCATAATGTTTGGCGATGAGTGGATTGATGAAGGAGACGTCGGAATCGACCAATTCCATCAGCGGACGGTCTTCGGTGAACAGGTAATGCACAAAATCCATCACCTGGCTGCGCAGGGCTTCCCTCACCGGCACTTGTCGTACCGCCTCATCCATATCCCCCAGGGAAAACCACTGCCATGCGAAACTATCGGCCAGGTAACGGGATTTGGGGGATTGGAGCATTCTGTCCAGTTGTTGCTTGATGGAGGACTCGGTCAGAAGTGTTCCGTCCAAGGCAAGTTTGCGCAGGGTTTCATCGGGCATGTCTCCCCATATGAAATAAGACATTCGTTCGGCGTATTCGAACGCATCGACAGGTTGTTGCTTTCCGTGTTGACGGGGCATCAGGATTCCCCGGTACAAAAAGCCGGGTGACATGAGCACGGCTTTTATTTCCTCTTTCAATGCTTGTCCGGGTGGATGCTCGGAGTTTCGGATGTTCTCCAGATGCATGAAGAGTTCATTTTCCACCAAAGGACGGCGTATGACACGTGGCAGGAACTTAGCCAGGGCATCTTGTGCCTCCTTCAGGTTCGGGCCTTGATGTTTGTCCGTGGCTTGATGTGCTGCCCATCCCTTTTCTTTAAACCAACGCTCAAGGGCCATATCGGCCAGATAGGCATATCGATCCCAGATCAGTGTTGAAATCGGGTTCCTGTGTGTGTCGTTGGTGAATCCACTTTTCCCCGGTGGATCCGTGGGCATGAGTTTCATGACCAGGGATCGTTCTGCAACGGTCTGTTCGGCCTCCATGATTTGAACTTCCAGATCGAAACCGAACAACGAGCGTAATGTGTTTCGGTACTCCTCCGCCGAAAGGCGTCTTGGCCTGAAAAATCCCGGATGAGCCTGGACGGCTTTTTCAAAGCGCGATTGATACCAGTTCGCAACGGTTTCGATTTCAGTGGGAGTCGGTTGTTCAGGTGCGTCCTCCGGTGGCATGTCTTTTTCCCGGAGCAACTCGACCGCTGTTTCCCAAAGCTCGAAATGAGCGTCCATGTCGGCGTTTGTCTGAATGAGTGAAAAGTCCACTTCACCTTTGACCTTCTCGCCGCCGTGGCACTTGAGGCAATACTGATTGATGAACGAACGGATTTCCAGAGGCATGTCATCGCCCTGAACCCAGAGCGAAACCATGGTCAATCCGATCAGAATGCGCTGAAACCGATTCACAGAATCTGAAAACAATCGGTGAATCAAGGCAGCTCACGGATGCGCAGCTTGCGGAAAATGATGGGGGAGCCTTCGCTTTCCAGGCAGAGAAAACCCTTGCTTGGATCGCATCCGGTGCCGCCCGAAACTTCCTCACCGTTCACCCAAAGTCGAACTTCGCCGTTGATGGCGCGGATGTAGTAATGGTTCCATTCTCCATGTCCTTTGGCCAGGTGTTTGCGTGGAAAACTGCGTTGACCGTTGGGCGACAGTGGAGGAAATGGCGTCATTTTGACTCGGACCGGGAAGACGTCGCCGTTGGTTCCGAACCAGTCGGTCTTGCCTCCCTGGGCTTTTACTTTATCGGTGTAGCCGTGGTCGAGGATTTGCACTTCAATGCCATCAGGAAGTCCCGGCTTGCCTGCCTCGGTGAGGCGTTCAATGGATTGGGGGGTGACCCAGACAAAGACCCCCGAGTTGCCCGCAGCTTTTTGGTGGCTCCATTCAACGACCATTTCAAAGTTTTCGTATTGCTTGGTGGTGCGCAGCACGCTGACGGGTTTTCCGGTGCAGTGAAGACTGCCTTCCTTCCAGGACCAGGTGTCTTCGGCGCTGTTGACCTTGGTGAAATCTTCTTTGCCAAGGGCCCGCCATCCGGGTTGTTGGTCATCGATGAAGGCACGCACTTTTTCACTTGAGTCTGCTTTCACCGGAGAGGAAAAGATGCCGGCACTGGTAATCCATGCGCAGATCAAAATGCAAAGGATGGGGCCACATGGTTGATGCTTTCGTGTGATGATATTCATGGGATGCCGGTGATTGTGCGTTGGACGGGGAGGTTTGCCGAGTTTATTCCTCCAAAAAAGTGAATGTCCGGACAGGCAGACAATCCTGTCCGGACATTCGATGTTAGCGCCGTTCACGCGCTATCGCCATGATTCCGAACACGCCGTGAAGCGCATTCGGAAATTCAGACATCAATCCACTCTCATGGCCTCGGAAAGTAAAAAGCCTCTCATGGGGCTGATGACTTCAATATTCGGCATGTGGGATGATGGTGGTTGATGTTCAAAAGATTTGGTTTCACAAATTTTTCACCCAAGTTATATCGGATTGTTTGATGATCACCTAAGCAAACTTAATGAATGTAGGTTGATTTGACATTTTCATGACAATTCGATGTGAGGCATGGGGCATGAGGCATGAGGCAGGGGGAGTGTTTTTTGTGCTTTGCTTGTTCGTCATATCTTCATGCTGTGCCCGGGGTGATCCTTTTTGTTTGGTGGCCTGAGTTAACGATCAAGCCCGATCGGGCAGAGGATCCTGATCGGGCTTGAGTCTTGGTTCTGGCCCACAAGGTGACTACCTTGTGGGGTTCAATGGGAGGTATGGTTTTGTTTAAAAATCCATGAACTCGTCATGATGATCCTGTGTTCGATGACTTTGGCTTTGCATCAGTTTGGATGAAGTCCGTGCTGCTGCCATTGCCTGGTCATTCTCTTTCGCATTTTGTGTGTCCTGTTTCAATGAAGCAGCTGAGTAGCCATTCTTTTGTGGAACGGATTTTTTGGGTGCGCTGCTCATTGAATGCGGAGCCGTGGGTGGTTTGTTCCTGCGCACGGGAATGTGAGTCTCTGTTGAGTGACCCTTTTGCCCTTTCAACAGCATGGTCAATTGTTCCACCGTCTGCTTCAGACTTTGCGACAGTGACTCGAGCTGTGAGCATGAACTGGCTGTTTCTTCGGCGTTTGCCGCATTGGATTGAGTGACACGGTTGATTTCGCTGACACCCACATTGATCTGGTCGATGCCCTGATGTTGTTCCTTGGTAGAGGAGGCGATATTCGAGACTGTCTCATCCACGTGTCGAACCTGTTCCAGCAGTTGATTGAAACATTCGGCCACCTGGGCGGAACGTTCTTCGATTTCCTGCAGGGACTCGGCTACTTTGCTGCTGGATTGTATCCCGTGACTGCTTGATTTGAGAGAGGATTCGATTTCCTGTGATGTTTCCTTGGCAGCTTCGGCACTGCGTTGAGCCAAGTTACGGACTTCATCGGCCACCACAGCGAATCCCATACCAGCTTCACCCGCCCGGGCGGCTTCCACCGCTGCGTTGAGAGCGAGGATGTTGGTTTGGAAAGCAATTTCATCGATGGTGCTGACAATTTTGGAAACTTCTGTTCCGGAAGCCTGCATGTCTTCCACAGCGTTTTTCATCTGGCTGACCGCATGTTTGACCTCGCCCATCGTGCGTTCCATTTCGTGTGAACGTTTGAGCCCGTTTTCCGCCGTCATTCGGGCTTCGGAAGCGGTGTTTTTGGCGGATTGAGCATGGTCTGCATTTTGCTTGGTCATGCTGGTCATTTCTTCCAGTGCCGAGCCTGTCTCCTCCAGTGAGGCAGCCTGGCGTGAAGCGCCATCCGCGAGTTCCTGGCTGGCTGCGGAAACCTGCGCAAAGGTGGCCGCGATGTCGGAGCCCACTCCATCCACAACGTTGACTCCTTTGAGGATGGGCCTGGAGATAAAGCCTCCCAGTATCCATGCTGTGACACATAGAACACCGGCCGCTGTCAGGATCGTCGTTTTGATGATCATCAAGGCATTGTCCGCCTTGACCATTACCTGATCCTTGGTAATACGGGTGATGAGGTTCCAGCCCAGTCCTGGAAATCCTTCCGCACCTTCGGAATGAGTGAATCCCACGACTTGCTCCATTCCGTGGCGTTCGTCTTTGACTACCATGTTTCCTGTTTCTCCGCTTGCTGCAAGCTTGGCTGGTTCGAAGTTGGCGGTTACCAGATTGTAGTTCAGGATTTGGTTCATATCATGAGAGACCGCCAGATCCATGTTGTTGCCGGATGGGTCATAGTCGACAAGCAGTCTGCCTTGCGAATCCATCATGGTAAATTCAGTGGTGACTCTCCCGTCCGCGGCAAGATCCTGGTATTCATGGACCAATTCGTTTTCAATTGCTGAAAAGTCCATGCGATTGTTCCAGACACCTATGATCTTTCCTGCCTTGTCCCGGGTGGGCGTGCTGAAAGCCATCGTCAAGCCATGACCTCCAGTGATTCGTTGTACTTCCGGGTCCACATACACATCCTGAACATAGGTGCCGTCAACCCCTTCAGATCCTTCACCGCGCAGAAAATTGCCCGCGATGACATTTTTGAACCAATCCGATTCCTTATAGTTATTGGTGTAAAAGTGGTCGCTGTTTACTGGTTTTCCGGTCGAATCCTTGGAATTCACACCGATCACCCGCCCGTCCAGATCCACTGCCAACATGAGTGGGTAAACATCCTAGATAGAAATGAGTGTATCCATCACTTGTGTTACCTTGTTGCTGGTCGGGTCTTTGGAATACCAGGAGCTTTGGTCCTGGATGTCGCCATTGGTGACATAAGCCTGCACATCCGAGTAACCCTCAGCGACAATACCATCCATTTTCTCCATGATCACCTCGGCGACAATTTCGTAGAATCCTCCCATGTCCTTCTCTGTGTTGGAGATGATGGAATTTCGAACGACATAAAACAATATGACGAGGGGTATCAAACCGATGGTTAAAAATGCAACGAGCATTTTACCTGTGAGACTCATGTGATTGAACAGTTTCATTTTTTTCCTTTTTCCTATGGTTCTAAAATTCCGTTTCCTGGGTTGCGGCTCCGATGATGGATTGGATGTTGAGAAGGGTGCAGACGCCTGATTTTGTCTTGGCCATTCCTTTGATGAAGTGAAGCGACACGCCATCTCCAAAGTCGGGTGCGTGTTCGATGGAATCGGTGCTGATTTGTGTCACTTCCCTGACACCTTCGACCATCAAACCCGCCAGTTTGACAGTTTGGTTCGATGCCTTGTATTGCACCACGATGATGCAGGTTTGGTTGGTCTCCTCAATAGCTCCCAAACCAAATCTTAGCCCCAGATCGAGGACAGGAATAATTTTGCCCCGCAAGTTGATGATGCCCCGGATGTAATGCGGTGCTTTGGCGACAGGGGTGATGACCTGATGTCGGATGATCTCACGTACCTCCAATACGCCGACACCATAGGTCTCATCGGCAAGATTGAAGGTGAGATATTTGCCGTCGGAAACACTCGAAACCCTTGGTTTCGGTTCGGTGGCAGTCAGGTCGGTAGGCATGGTTTTTAATCTCTTTTGATGTTACGTTTGCAAGGGTTTGTCCTGCGCCCATCCAAAACACTTGGCAACCCCGCCAGAGAGGATGAACGCCACCCCTCGTTTCAAGGGAATCATCGGAACATCCCCAAATAAATAAATGCGCAATCGTCATGCATGGGATGAATTGACCAAAAGCTGACAAGCGGGATGCTTAAGTGGGCAATATGTATGGTAGAATGTGAAATTTGTCGGGAGCTCAGGTGCAATGAACCGCTAATGATGCGATGCACTGCTACGTCTGATTTATCATAAATCACGTCCTATATCTGCTAGACCTGATGCTGGTTCATATCGTAGGATGTTTTTAATCCCAATAGGATATTTAACAAAACCGTAGTCTGATTGTCATGCGGCAAGCCATATGGGTGAGCCCTGTTTGGTTGAGTCTGGATTTGCGAAAACATGCTCTTTTAAAGGTTAAAAGGTAACTCATTCATCGTGTTTTCCGTGTGGTATTCTGACTTCGTTCACAAAAACGTTATGAAACAAAAGCAAAAACCTACATGGACGATCCTTGCGGTAGGATTGGCCGCTGCGGCGCATCTGGCGCAGGCAGCCGCGCCTTCTTCACCACAAGGATATATCACAGGCAAGGCCTTTCTGGACCTTAATGGAACGGCGGTGAACGCCCTCACCAGCAGTCCGAAATTTCCCGACAACCCTGACGACATCTTTTTCTATCCTTACTTTGAATGGGCGGCGACGGGCGACATTTCAACTGCGCCCGGCAACTGGGCGGATAATTATGGCGGCCAGATTGTTGGCTACTTCTATCCTCCTAGCACAGGAGAATACACCTTCTGGCTTTCGGCTGACGATGGCGCTGCTCTTTATCTCAGCACCGACTCCGATCCGGCCAATAAGAAGCTCATTGCTCAGGAAACCGGTTGGAGTAATGCCCGTGAGTTTGATATGAGCAGCGGTCCCAGTGATGTTCCTTCCAAGGATTCCTCACAGTTTCCAGGAACCGAATGGGACACCACTGATCCAAACTTTGGGGGCGCGATCATCGAATTGACCAAGGATCAACCTTACTACATTGAAGCCCTTTTCAAAGAAGGCGGCGGCGGTGACAACTTGTCTGTTGCGGTGCAGGATCCGGGCGGTGTGATTGATCCGTTTCTCCCGATTCCGGGTGAATACCTGTCTTCCGACCGCACCGAAGGTCCCGTTACCATTGTGAGCCAACCCCAGGACCAGAGTGCGGACGAGCGTGGAACGGTTGTCTTCAGTGTTCGTGTCGATGGCACCCCTCCTTATTCCTACCAATGGTTCAAAAACGGTGAAGCCATTGCGGATGCCAACGGACTTTCCGTGACCGTAAGCAATGTAAGCGCGGCTGATGCCGGGAGTGAATTCTCCGTTGAGGTAACCGGAGACAGCGGAACGACCACCAGTGAGGTTGCCACATTGAACTTCGTGCCGGATACGGTTGCTCCCGCCCTGTTGGGGGCCAAAGGGCTGCCAAACCTGACTGAAATCATTCTCTCGTTTTCCGAAGCATTAACCGCTGCATCAGCCGAAGATGTTTCGAATTATTCGGTCTCATCCTCCTCCGGTGACCTGAATATCACCGATGCGACTCTCTCTCCCACAGGCACGGCTGTGACGCTGACCACTGCCACTCAAACTTTGGGTAAGAAATACACCATCCTGGTGAATAACCTTCAGGATATCGCCGCCGAACCCAACACCATCGCCGCCGATTCGAAGGCTGTGATTGTTCCTGTTGGAAAACTGTCCGAGATTGATGGTTTCATTGTGTTCGAAGTTGAAAACTATGATCGTAACCTGGATGGACTTTGGACACCTGATTCCGATCGTGGCAATCCTTCCGGCGGTGTTTCCATGGTCGTGCCCAATGGCGCTGGCGGAAATGAAGCCAATACCCGGTTGGAATACGACATCACCTTCCCGGAAGCAAACATCTATACGGTCTGGTATCGCGCCAGTGGTGCAGACGGCACAGATGACTCTGCCTGGCTGTATATTGATGACGAACGCCCTTACGGCCGTGAAGATGGCAACTCTGCCAGCATGACCGGATTCTCCGGTGCGGCCGATTTCGTTTGGCGAAGTGACCCTCAGGATGGACCCAGCCCTTACACCATTGATGTGTTGGCCGGTGATTCGGTCGTTGCGATCGCGCGTCGTGAAGATGGATCTTTCTTTGATAAGATCATCTTCACGCTCGATCCGGATTTTGTTCCTACTGGAGCCGGTCCAGCCGAAACGCGAGAAGGCGTGCCAGGCAGGCCTACTGTCGAATTAACAGGTCCTGCGGAGGGAACAACAATCGATGCGGGTGGGAATCTCGCGTTGAGTGCAAACGGTTCTGCGGATGGTGAGTTGGAAATCGAGCGTATCGAATTCACTGCCAATGGTGAGATTGTTGCCGTTGCCACGAGCAGTCCATTTGAAGCCACGTGGAACAATGTCCCGGCCGGTATCTATGGTGTGAGCGCGACCGCTTATGATGAAATTGGTCAAGCCGTTACCACTGATTCGGTCACCGTGGTGGCCAGTTCAGGAGCCGATTCTCAGGCGGCGAACATCGCCTGGGTCAGCTTCCATGCTGCCGATGATGAACCCGCTGGAGCTGCCGCCACCGCTGGATTTACTCAAGCGGCTGATGTGGCTTACACCGATCTCCTGGCTTCAGCCGGACACCGTGTGACCCGTGTCCTCACGGGACCCAATCCGGATGTGGGTGTGCTCAACGCATATGACCTCGTGATTATCAGTCGTTCCGTTTCCAGTGGTGACTATGCGGATCCCCCCGAGACCCTGGCCTGGAACAGTGTTGAAGCGCCCACATTGATTCTGGGCGGTTACATCCTGCGCACCAGTCGCCTGGGATTGACTGATGGCACTGCCATGGTTGATACCACCGGCCCCATCAAACTGCAGGTGGAAGATCCCAGCCATCCTATCTTCAATGATATTGAGTTGGATGGATCCGACCTGATGGTGAACGACTACGCTGGTATTGTTGAATTTGATGGAACCGTTCAACGCGGTGTGTCCATCAACAACAACGAAATCGCTGGTGACGGTGTCCTGCTGGCCACGGTGGGCAGTGACGAAGACCCAACCTGGGGTGGTCCGGTGATCGCCGAATGGCAGGCCGGCGACACGACCGCCAATGGTCGTGACGACGTGTTGGGTGGCCATCGAGTCATTGTTTTGACCGGAAGTAGGGAGAACAGTGGGTTGACTTCACAGGGCGCAGGTATCTATGACCTTGCAGACGATGGCGCCAAGATCCTATTGAATGCCGTGACCTACATGACCGGTAAAGAAGGTGGAGATCCATTACCTGAACCATCTGATGCCAGCATTGCGCTGTCACGTGATGATAGCGGGATCACCATTACCTACACCGGCACTTTGCAGTCCGCTGATTCCGTCAACGGTCCCTGGTCCGACGAAGCCGGTGCCAGCAGCCCGATGACGGTCGATGCAACGGGTGGAATGAAATTCTACCGCGCCGTGCCTTGATCGGTTAGGTAATTGAGTTTAACCACCCCTCCGCATTTGATGTGCGGAGGGGTTTTTTGTTGCTGGATGGAGTATAACGAGCAGATTAGGTGACTAATTGGACGAGTTCCGGCCAAGTTTTCATAAAAATTGTCCGATTTAAACAAGACGAAGCTTTCGCTTTAGCGTAATATCCTCGATCCGCTCCCTTAGTTTGGATCGTTAAATCGCTCAATAACTCATGTTTAAATCGAACGTAATCTCTGGTCTCATTTTGACGTTCACTTGTCTCACAAGTGGATTAACGCATGCTCAGGAATGGTCTTATATCGACGTGACTGATCCACTGCAGCAGGGTGGAATCAATACGTTCAACTCTGAAAACAATCAGCCCAACAGTTGGGCCATGGGGGAGGACGGGGATGCCAGTACGACGCGTCAGTGGCGCTTTCGTGAGAATGGTCCGGGCGTTCCCGCCTGGAGAGGGACGGCCTACACCGGACGTTATATTGACGGCGATCCGGCCCTGCACACCAAACCTGCTAAATTGACCCCTGAGGGCCAATATGAAGTGCGTGTGTATGGTGTTTATCCTTCCAATCCAAGTTCCCGTTTTGGGGCGGAGTTCAGTTTGGATGGTGGGCAGACCTGGACGATGGTGGACAACAAGGATTGGTCCATTTTGACCTGGGTGGATAATTCAACTGAGCTGGGGGAGGCCTTTGCCGATCAGACTCCCTCGGGTGATACGAGGTTTTACATTCAGCTACCCGGAGTGATGACCGCCGATGCCGGTGGAATAGGTCGTATAGATTTGAGGTTGCCTGAATCCATTTCCAATGGGACATCACAGGATAAATTCAATATTGATGGATACGCACTGCGTGAAGTCGTTGCAGCGGCACCCGAGGCTGTTTATATCGATGTAACCGATCCGCTGCAGCAGGGAGGCATCAACACCTTTAATGTCTCTAATGGGCAGCCCAATAGTTGGGCCATGGGATCGGATGGAGATGCCGCCACCACCCAGCAGTGGCGCTATCGCGACACCGGACCTGGGGCACCTGCCTGGAATGGCACGGCATACACCGGGCGTTTCATTGATGGCGATCCATCTCTTTACACTGTGGCGCGCCAGCTCGAAGCCAATGCCGCCTATGAAGTGCGTGTGTATGGCGTGTTTCCTTCCAACCCGAGTTCCCGCTTCGGCGCCGAATTCAGTGTGGATGGCGGGACCACCTGGACCATGGTGGATAACAAGGATTGGTCCTTATTAACATGGGTGGACAATTCCAGTGAATTGGGCGAACCCCTGGCCGAGCAAACCCCATCGGGTGATTCGCGATTTTATATCCAGTTGCCGGGTGTGATGATAACCGATGGCGAAGGAAACGGTCGGGTTGACTTAAGATTGCCTGAGTCCATCTCCAATGGCACTTCTCAGGATAAATTTAATATCGATGGTTATGCCTTTATACCTTCCAGCGCCCCAGCTCCTGCAGGATTCGATAGTTTTGAGCTGAACCCGGATGGCACATTGACACTTTCATGGTCCGGTGGAGCGGAACTCCAGTCGACGACAAATTTGAATGCTCCTGCGTGGACAACGATTTCAGGAGCAACCAGCCCTCACACCGTGGCAACAGATGGAGAAAGCGCCTTTTTCCGTTTGGCTCCTTAAGGTTCCGTCACCAATCTGATTTTCAGTTTACTTTTCATGAAGCATAGTCATTTAAAACGCGGATTCACGCTGATCGAACTACTTGTCGTCATAGCCATCATAGCCATCCTGGCGTCCATGCTGATGCCGGCATTGAGCAAGGCAAAAGGTAAGGCCCAAGCTATCAAATGCATGAACAATACTCGGCAGATAACCCTTGCATGGTTCATGTACGCCGATGACAACGAGGACAAGGTGGCCTCCAATCCAGGTTGGATTGCGGGGGTCATGGGGTGGAAAGCTCCCAATGACAACACAAACGCCACCCTGATGGTTGATTCCAAATGGTCCCTGATGGCTCCCTACCTACCGTCGGCGGACGTGTTCAAATGTCCCTCCGACAAAACAGGACGAGTGCGTAGCCTGGCCATGAATGCGGCCTTTGGCGGCAATCCTGATCTATCAAAACAAGCCGATCCGCAACGGAAATACATCGCCGTCAAAAAGCTGGCTCAAGCCAGTCAACCCGGCCCGTCCGAAACCTGGGTGACACTGGATGAACATCCCGACAGCATCAATGACGGCACCTTCCACGTCATTCCCGGCTTGCCACCGCATCTGGCAGAGTGGCGCGACCTCCCTGCGAGCTATCATCAAGGTGGAGCTGCGAATTTTTCGTATGCCGACGGTCATTCCTCCATCAAAGCCTGGCGCGATCAGGACACGATGAAGCCCATCGAGAAAGAAGACTTCACCGGATTACGCGTGCGCGGTAGTCACGATTACCTGTGGATCAATGAAGGGATGCCTCACCAAAGGCGATAAACCGAGGGGGACGATCTCCTCTGTCACTTTTAAAAACAACCAAGAAACATTTCCAGTCACCAGAATAACAAATTATGAGTTTCGATCATCAATCAAACAGTGGTGCAAAGACCACCGGTAGGGCCCCGCTGCCGCGGGTCCGCGAGCGCGCTGGAGATGTGGGAGCGCCTGTTGCGATGTGCGGCCACGCCACCGGACGTGCAGCAGCACATCCCTACCAAGTCAGGTTCCTTATGCCAGGTCTGCTGGCTTTGGCCTTGGTCATCGCTCCCGGGCTGCTCCATTCAGCCGAACGGGTTTGGGATGCCTCGGATGCCGGAAATAACAAATGGTCGACAGCCGCCAACTGGAGCGGGGATACACTTCCCGGCAGCAGCGACGAGGTGAAGATCACGGTGCCAGCTGTTCGGGAAATGGTCATGGACCAGGATTTCACGGTGGAGGGTTTCACGTTTCTTCCATCCAGTAATGTGGATGACCTGTCATTGGATTTGGGTTCGCATACGCTGACCATTGAAGGTTCCAAAGGATTTTTCCAAAGCTCCGACCAAAACAACGCACGCGGTCGCCTGACGATTACCGGACCGGGTGGTGCCTTGATCGTCAATCATCCTCAAGCCAACTTTGTTCACAACAATGTGACCCAGGGGAGCAGCCAGGGATATCTGATCATGGAGGAACTTGGTCGATTGGAAGCGACCGTCGCTCGTTTTGGTATCGGTGATTCAAGTGTCAACGATCGTGGCTTTCCTCAGGCACATCGCACCTTGACCCGTTTGGCACGCCATAACGTCGTGCGCGCGTCCTTTAAAGATGACTATTCAGGGGACGCCTACCAAACGGCGATTCAATTTTTCCGAAATGCTCCGTTCAATAACGGACAGGGATTTGAAGCGTATCTGGGGATGAACAATGAGTTTTATGCGGACAGTTTCGGTGTCTCCATGGGACGTGCCGGAAGTGATCGAAATGTGCTGCAAATAAACCCGGATTTCATCGGGGGCGATACCATGCCGACGGTGAAAATGCGTAACTTGGATGGAACAAGTCGCATGGCTTTGTTGGCTGCCGGTGTGGATGCCAACGATGAATCAGGGATCAGCAGCAGCAACCGTGGACGAATTGATCTGCGAGGCGCCGAAGTGGATATTCTGGTCGATACCGTCCTGCTGGCCGTCAATCGCCCGGACCAGGCTCCGAACGCCAATGCATCCATTCGCGGACGTTTGTTTATGGATGCCGGAAAATTGGATGCCAATGTGATCCGGGTTGGATACCAGAAAAATGAAGGTGACTCACTCTGTCAGGGGTATCTGGAAGTGAACGGAACAGGGGAATTGATTGCCAATGACTATATCGAGTTGGGTTATGCAACGGGGAATCATCCGGAAGGATCCGGTGGATACGCCGAGCAGGGGTTTGGGCACATCACCATGGATGGAGGCACGATTCGTGCCGGATTGATCCGGATTGGAAGCGAAGTCACCGAAGACAATCGCATCACAATGAGCAACGGCGCCAACCTGGAAGTCCAAACGCAGCTCGCTTCGGAAGGTTTGAAACTTCGAACACTCGAAATCAGTGATTCCACGTTGACCATCCATGTGGATGGTTCCAATCGAGAGCCTTACGTGCATGTCGTTGATTTGCTCAGCGGTGGAGCTGCCAATACCATCGCCATTGCTTCCATCGAAAACGTGAACAGCTTTCCCGTTCAGATTCCGTTGGTTGCCTATGAAACCGCGACCCCCAATTTTACGGTGTCCCTTCCGGATGGATTGGCTGGATTTGTTGTCAACAATGTGGGGAATGGAACCATTGACGTGTCCATCACCGGCACCGAACAAGCCGGAACCTTGACCTGGACCGGTTCTTCCAATGGGCGGTGGGACGACAGTACCCGTAACTGGAAACGTCCGGACGGCAGCGCCGCCACGTTTTCATCGGGTGATTTTGTAGTGTTCGATGACACTGCGGCCGGACCAACCATAGTGGACATATTCGACGCCGTCATTCCCGGGCAATCCGCTGAAACACCCGGTATCACTGTCGATAACAATGCCAAGAACTACACTCTGACCGGTGGTGAAATTCAAGGCACCGGAAGAACTTTGAAGAAAGGCAGTGGTTCATTGGAAATCAATTTGATCAGTGAAGCTTCCGTGATTGTGGAGGAGGGATCTGTGGACATCACCTTTGACGGTGCTGTCGCCCAAGCAACCGTGGCAGCCGGGGCCAGCTTACGCTCTGAAGGCGTGCTGGCGGGACTCATCTCCGAAGGTTCCAGCGTCAATGACGGTGAAATCAACGGTCCGATTGCCATCAACGGGGGAACATTTGAAAACCTGGGGCGGATTGAAACAGAGCCAGCTTCTCTTTCCTTGAAGGACGGAGCCACGGTGATCAACAGCGAGTTTGGCACCATGGATGTAGCCGGTGGAAACTGGGAAATTCCAGCGGGTGGCTTGTTGATCAATAACGGGGAGATCAACAACATGGTCGGACGACTGGATGTGGGCGGAACACTCAAGGGCACAGGCAAAATTTCGGACACTGCGGCGAGATTCGGGGAGGGCAGAGTATCAATCAATCCCGGTGGTGTGATGTCTCCCGGGGAGGGATTGGGACACTTCACTGTGGAGGGGCGTTTCGATTTGAACAAGGGGGGGCAGTTGTTGATTGAAGTGGATTTGGATAGTCCGGTGAAGCATGATGTGATCGGAGTGGATGCATTCGGAAACATTCGGGGTGCCATCGTGATGCAAAACATCGGGGCCAAACCTTTCGCCATCGGGCAGTCGTTTCATGTGGTCAGCAACAACTTTGGCTTCCAGAATTTCCCGTTGAATCCAAACATCGATTTCACGGTGGAACCGTCGGTCCCTGGTCCCGGCTTGGCCTGGGATGTCAGCAATCTGGCTACCAACGGTGTGATCGCCATTATTGAAGGAGAACTCTTACCGCCAACGATTGCTGTGAAATCATCCGAAGGGCAATTGACCATTACATGGCCCGATGCCTACCAGGGATGGAAACTCTACCAGCAAAGCAAAAACCTGGATGCAGGGATCAGTCCGAATGTGATCGATTGGTCGCCTGTTACGGGTTCGGAATCTGAGATCCAATGGAATGTGCCAGTGGATGCTGCGAAGAGTTGGGAGTTCTTCCGCTTGTTCCAGCCCTGAGTCGAAGGCAGTCGTGGGTAGATCGGACCAGCTTGTCCCGCGACTGCGTGGATCTCGGTCCGTCCGCTAGCGTCAGCTATGCGGATGCGGGGTTTGGAAAGCGGTGGGGTTTTCCATTGGGGGATGAAAAGCAGCGCAT
>Ga0255757_10000292_pt1 | contig 48324 bp, 40 predicted proteins | sample 071ome_27_FD_179957 | JGI IMG/M metagenome (GOLD analysis project Ga0255757, IMG submission 179957) | Coastal salt marsh microbial communities from the Groves Creek Marsh, Skidaway Island, Georgia - 071409AT metaG (version 2) | ecosystem: Environmental > Aquatic > Marine > Intertidal zone >...
CGGGTCCGTAGTCGGCATCACGCACGTTGAGATTCCAGAGACCGTCGGCCCGAGCCGCCGCTTTGAGTCCCTCGACGATCGCTCGGTCCGGGTCGGGAACGTCGGCCATCGGCTCGACCCGCTCGGCGATGAACGCCTCGAGGCGCGCTTGGTACGCAGCCGATCGAGGAGTCTGGGTCAGATCCATGCCCGGCGAGCCTAGGGCATCGCCTCGTGAGCGCTCAGCCCCTGCGAGCCTTCACTTCATCGATGATCGCGGGGATCACCTCGTGAAGATCACCGATGACAGCCCAATCGGCCTTGGTCACCATGTTTGCTTCCCGGTCGGTGTTGATCGCCAGGATGTGCTTCGAGGCCATCGCGCCGACCCAATGCTGAATTGCGCCTGAGATACCCGACGCGATGTAGATCTCCGGTGCAATCCGGGTACCGGTCTGGCCGACCTGGTCGGAGTGGGGACGCCAACCATTGTTGGTGACCGCACGCGAGCAGCCGACGCGCCCGTTCAGCAGGGCGGCGAGTTCTTCCAGCGGGGCGAAGCCGTCGGCCGAGCCGACGCCGCGACCACCGCCGCACACGACCGGCGCAGTCGGCAGGGTGACCCCTGCCTCGAGCACCACTCGATCCTTCACCATCGTGACGGTGACGGTGTCGTCGAGCTCGACATCGAACGATTCGGCATCGCCTGCGCCTGCCTCACCGGCCTCGGCCGCCACGGCGTGCAGACCACAGGTGAGCAGCGGCACCTCGGCGTCGAGGGTGACGTCTTCGAGGAGCGAACCGCCCCACTGGACCCGAGTCATCGACCACGAATCACCGGGGGTCACAGCGACGCAATTGGCGACGAACGGCACGTCGAGGCGGGCAGCGGCGTGGGCCATGAACTCGTTGCCGCGGTCAGAACCGCAGGCCAGCACCGCTGCGGGTTCGAGTTCTTCGACCATCTGGGCGATCACCGCACCATGGGCATCCGGGCCGTAATCGACGAGAAGATCATGGGTACAGGTGTGCACGGTCTCCGCGCCGTACTCACCAGCAGCGGCAACAAGATCGACGTCGTCGCTGCCGATCAGGGCAGCTTCGAGGTCTTCGCCCATCGTTGCGGCCAGCGCCCGGCCGAAGGTCAGCGCCTCCTTGGCCGCCTCGACGAGTACCCCCCGGTCGTGTTCCACGATGACGAGCAGCATCAGAGCACCCCCAACTCGTCGAGGACGTCGACCACGGCGGCGGCCGCCTCCGGGCCGGTGCCGAGGATGACCGTCTCCGACACGGCTTCCTCGGGCCGATGGAGCCTGAGACGGGCCTGACCCCCGGCATCGGCGGTGGCCCCGACCGATCCGATTTCCACCTTCTTGGACGCAAGACGGCCCTTCATGGTCGGATAGCGAGGAAGGTTCAGCCCCTCCTTGACCCCAAGCACTGCGGGGCGAGGAAGCTCGTAGACCTCGAAGCCTCCGTCGATCTCTCGACGGGCAGTGACGGTGTCGTCACCGATCTCGATGCCCTTGATGCCCTGCACGATCGGACGACCCAGCGCGTGGGCAACCCTGACACCGACCTGAAAGCCACCGCTGTCGGCCGACTCGTTGCCGAACAGGATCAGGTCGAACGGCTCGGCAGTGCCGTCGCTGCCGTGGGCAGCCTCGGCGTCTCGAATGGCTGCCGTCAACGCCGTGGCAGTCCGTTGCGGGTCCCAGGTGTTGTCGCCGGCATCGACGAGCACGGCGTGATGTGCACCGACGGAAACCGCATAGCGAAGCTGTTCCTCGGCATCGCTGGTTCCCAGCGTCATGACGGTGACCTCCCCACCATGCTCCTCGGTCAGCTGCACAGCGCCTTCCACCGCACATTCCTCGTGCGGCGACGTCGTGAACCCGAGATGGGCCGCGTCGACGTCCTGCTCGTCGGCCGTGACGTTGATCTTGGCCCCGGGCGCAGGCACCCGCTTGACGCAACAGAGAATCCGCATGCGTTGCTCAGGCCTTCATCCGAGTGTCGTCCGGGTCGAACGCCGACCCCGAGCCGACCACCGTGCAGGGGTACAGCTCGTTCATGTACATCGACTGCAACTTGGTGCCTGGCACCGCCAGCTCGTTGGGCAGGTAGCCCATGAGAAGGTTCTTGCCGAGCGACGGGCTGTAGCCCGCGGTGGTGACCCGCGAGGCCCGGCCGTGCGAGTCGACGATGCGCTCGCCGTCGAGCGTGAGAATCGGTTCGTTGCCGCCCTGCATGAAGCGCGGGTTGCCATTGCGATCGGTGTTGTCGTCGACGATGAGGGTCACGCACTGCACCTCGGCACCGGCCTCGCGAGCAGCCAGGTAGGCATCCTTGCCGATGAAGTCGGCGGCCTTGACCTTGGGCCGGGCCAGACCGGCCTCGACCGGGTTGTACTCGCTCTCGAGCTCGGCTCCCATGAGGCGATAGCCCTTCTCGATGCGACCCGACAGCGAGTACACGCCACCTCCCGTGATGCGCAGACCGTGATCGGTACCTGCCTCCACGATGGCGTCCCAGACGGTGGTCGCCTGGTCCCACGGGATGTAGATCTCCCAGCCGGCGTCGCCGACGTAGGAGATCCGGAACAGGTGACAGTCGACCCCGGCGACGGTGACCGGGAGATAGGAACCGTACGGCGAGCCCTCATGGCTGAGGTCGTGGTCGGTGAGTTGCCCCAGCACTGCAGCGGCGTTCGGACCCCACAGGCCGAGGGTGCTGATCTGCTTCGTCAGGTTGGTGAAGGTGACCGAGCCGTCGTTGGGCATGTGCTTGCGGACCCAGAACTCGTCTCGTCCACCGTCGAAGACGCCGGTGACGATGCGGACGCGATCGTCGGCCATGCGCATCATGGTGAGGTCCGAATGGAATCCGCCCTCGTGGTTGAGCCACGGGGTGTAGACCGAGCGACCGACCGGCACATCGATCTTGTTGACGGCCAGGTAGTCGGCAAACTCGACCGCTCCTGGCCCCTCGAGTTCGTAGATCTGGAACGCCGACAGGTCGATCATGCCGCAGTTTTCGCGCAGGTTGAGATGCTCACCGACGGTGATGGGACTCCACCAACGGTTGTCCCACTCGACGGGGCGTTCCTCGAGTCCGTATCGCTCAACGAGATCGGCATTCGACTCGTACCACTGGGGTCGCTCCCAGACGCGGGCCTGGAAGAACTCGGCGCCGAGCGCCTCTTGGCGGCTGCGGAACGGCGACTCCACGAGGTGGCGACGTCCCCCCCACTGCTCGGCGGGATGCACGATGCCGTACGTCTTGATGAACGATTCGTCAGCGCGCGACCAGATGTGCTCGTCGCTCTTCTCCTCGTCGTAGAACCGGGCCACATCGGCCCCGTGGGCGTCGATCACGCGGGGGTAGCCGTAGTGCATCCACTCGGCGACGACCTGTCCCATGCCCGGGCCTTCCTTGACCCAGACGGCGGCTGCCGACCACAGGTTCTCGACGTCGGGAAGCTCACCGAGGCAGGGCATGCCGTCGGGGGTCAGTGAGAGCAGACCGTTGATGGCGTACTTGATCTCGGCGTCGCCGAGGAAGTCCATCAATTCGATGGCGGTCTCCATCTGCGGATCGAAGTCATCGGGCGTGAAGGGCATCTCCGTTGGGGAGAGCGCAGCCTCTTCGTTCGACGGAATGTCGTCGGGATGGTGAAGGATGGCGCGGTGGCCGTAGGAGCCGACCTCCATCGAACCCGACGACTGCCGCTCGTAGCAGAACGTGTCCATGTCGCGAACGATCGGGTAGCCGATCTCGTTGCCGGTCTCGGCGAGGATGTCCATTGGGCCCACGTCGGCCATCTGGTGCACGGCCGGCACCAGCGGAATGTACGTGTCGGCCATGTAGGCGATGCGGTTCGACCACACACCACAGGCGATGACGACGTGCTCTGCCTCGATGGTGCCCTTGTCGGTCTTGACTGCCGTGATCTTGCGGCGGCCATTGGGACGTGGGGTGTCGTCGGTGATGAGGTCGAGAACCTCGGTGTTGGCGAAGACTTGGAGGCCGGCCTTCTCGATGGCCTCCTTGCGCATCACGGTGCCGGTTTCGAGCGAATCGACCACGGAGACGGTGGGACAGTAGAAGCCCCCCATGATGACCTCTTCGTTGATGAAGGGAACCAGTTCCTTCACCTCGGCAGGCGTGAGCATGTGCGCTTCGATGCCCCATGCAGTGGCCGAGGTCATGCGCCGCTGCAATTCGTCCATGCGTTCTTGGGTCCGGGCCACCTCGATACCGCCGGAGTCGACCGACAGGCCGAGATCGCGGTACTGGTTGGCGGACTGCTCCCCGAGCAGTGCCATCTCTTTGTTGTGATCGACCGGGAAAATGAAGTTCGAGGCGTGGCCGGTGGAGCCGCCGGGGTTGGGCAGCGGGCCCTTGTCGACAAGGACGAGGTCCTTCCAGCCCAGTCGGGCGAGATGGCCGACGACGCAGTTGCCGACGATGCCGGCGCCGATGACGACGCACGTTGCTTTCTCCGGTACGGCGGAGGTTGGGATGTCGCTCACGGGAGTCCCCTCATGGTTGCTGGCGATTCGGACAACGATTGACGCAGTGATATATCAGTCGTGTATCATCCGGATGCTAGAGCACCCGTCCGCCCCGAGCAACCCCTCCGATGCCAGACCTCCCACTTTCCGAACAGGCGTACAGCCAGCTGCGCGACATGATCGTGCGGCTCGACTTCGCGCCCGGTGACGTCTTGCGCGAGGACGCCCTCCAGGAACGGCTGGGCTTGGGCCGAACGCCGATTCGTGAGGCCCTGCAACGGCTGGCGCGCGAGCACTTCATCACCGTCATCCCTCGTCGGGGCATGTTCGTGAGCGGCATCGATGTGTCGGAGCTGTCGATGCTGTTCGAGACCCGCACCGTCCTCGAGCCCTATGCGGCCCGCTTGGCCGCAGCGCGAGGCACCGACGACCACTGGGTGCGAATGGCGGACGCGCTCGACGGGGTGAGCGACGCCGCCGGCAACGAAGACCTGATGACAATCGACCGCCTGGGCCACGAAATCATGTGGGAGGCCGCCGGCAACCGGTTCCTCGTCGACACGCTCGACATGCTCTACGCCCAGTCCGATCGACTGTGGCACCTCTACCTCGCTGACGTGGCCGACATGAGCCACGCGGTCGAGGAGCACGGCGAGATCATGGATGCCCTGCGATCCGGTGACGGCGAACGAGCTGGCGAGCTGACCGAGGACCACATCCGCTCGTTCGACGCCCAGATCCGGGCTGCGGTCACCGAGCGGCTGGAGTCCCCCCTCGCCGGGTGAGCGTTCCACGATGCGGAACCCTTCCGTATCGTGGAACACGCTGGTACGCTCGGCGCCGATGGGCCCTGGGGAGGGCCCACGAACATGTTTCTGGGGGAACCCGATGTCCTTCCCGTCCGACCTCGAGATCGCCGGCGGCGCCACGCTCAAGCCGCTGGGCGACATCGCCGCTGCTGCCGGTATTCCCGAGGAATGCCTCGAGCCCTACGGGACCGGCGCCGCCAAGATCACCCTCGACGCCATCGACAAGATGGCCGACCGACCCACGGCCAAGTACGTGGTCGTCTCGGCCATCACCCCCACCCCGCTCGGTGAAGGCAAGACCACGACCACCGTCGGCCTCGGACAGGCGTTCCAGCACATCGGCTCGTCGGCCACCATCGCCATCCGCCAGCCCTCGATGGGCCCGACCTTCGGCATCAAGGGTGGGGCCGCCGGTGGTGGCTACAGCCAGGTCGTGCCGATGGAACTGTTCAACCTCCACCTGACCGGCGACATGCACGCCGTCACCGCAGCACACAACCTGTGCGCCGCAATGGTCGACGCACATCTGTTCCACGGCAACGAGTGCGGCTTCGACATCCACAACATCACATGGCGACGGGTGGTCGACATCAACGACCGTGCCCTGCGCAACATCACGATCGGTCTCGGCGGCAAGCTGGACGGCATCCCCCGCGAGACCGGCTTCGACATCACTGCGGCATCCGAAGTCATGGCTGCACTGGCCCTTGCGACCGATCTGTTCGACCTGCGGGCCCGTATGGCTCGCATCGTGCTCGGCTACACCCGGGCCGGTGAGCCCATCACCGCCGAAGACATCGGTGCAGCCGGATCGATGACGGTCATCCTGCGAGAGGCCATCAAACCGAATCTGATGCAGACACTCGAGAACACGCCGGCCCTGGTGCATACCGGCCCCTTCGGCAACATCGCCACCGGCAACAGCTCGATCGTCGCCGACCGGATCGGAATCCGCACGAGCGAGTTCCTGCTCACCGAGGCCGGCTTCGGCGCCGACATGGGGGCAGAGCGGTTCTTCAACATCAAGTGCCGCTACTCGGGCCTCGCCCCTGATGCATCGGTGCTCGTGGCGACCGTCCGTGGCCTCAAGGCTCACTCCGGGAACCACCGCATCGTCCCCGGCAAGCCTCTGCCCCCGGCCCTGCTCGACGCCAACCCCGACGAGGTCCACCAGGGAGGCGACAACCTTCGCAAACAGCTCGAGAACATGCAGGTACACGGCTGCACACCGGTCGTTGCCATCAATGTGTTCCCTGGCGACCATGCTGACGACATCGCCGCCATTCACGAGATCGCATCGGAGTACGGCGCCCGAGCCGCCGTCTCGACGCACTTTTCCGACGGTGGACGAGGCGCATCGGAGTTGGCCGAGGCGGTCAAGGAGGCGGCCGAAGAACCCTCGGAATTCCAAGTCCTGTATCCCGACGACGCCTCGCTGAAGGACAAGATCCACGCCGTTGCCACCAAGGTGTACGGCGCCGACGGCGTGGAGTACTCCACCACCGCCGACAAACAGATCGCCAATTACACCGAGCAGGGCTTCGCCAACCTGCCGGTCTGTATCGCCAAACAGCATCTCTCGCTCAGCCATGACGCAGCGCTCAAGGGTGCACCCACGGGTTGGACGCTGCCGGTCCGTGAAGTTCGGGCCTCGGTCGGTGCCGGTTTCGTCTACCCGATCTGCGGCGACATGCGCACCATGCCCGGGCTGGGGACCATGCCTGCGGCCAGAGCGATCGACATCGACGACAACGGCGACATCATCAATCTCTCCTAGGGAGGCCACCCATGGCTCTGTTCAAGAAGACAGAGGTGCCAGCGATCGTCGAGTCCGACGAGGCGAAGGCGCACCGCGAACACCTCACTCGCAACTACACGATCGAACTCATTCCGATGAAGAGCCTCGAGACGGCGCGTGCCCACCTGCCCGCCGGCGCAACACTCTCGATCACCGCATCGCCGGTGAAGGGACTCGAGGAGACCCAGCGCCTCACCGAAATCTTCCAGGCCGAGGGGTTCGATCCCGTTCCCCACATCTCGGCCCGGATGGTTCGCGACAGAGCGCACTGCGCCGAGATCGCGCAGTGGCTGCGCGACAACGGCCTCACCAAGATGTTCCTGGTCGGTGGCGACCAAGACCCTCCCGGCGAGTACTTCGACGCTGTTCGCTTTCTCGAAGCCTTCCTCGAGCACGACCACGGTCTCGAGAGTCTCGGCGTGACGTCGTACCCGGACCACCATGCATTCATCTCCGACGAGAAACTGCACGAGGCGCTGCACGCAAAGCAGGCGCTGCTCGACGCGGCTGGACTGCGGGGCTGGTGCTCGACGCAGATGTGCTTCGACGCCGCCGTGATCGAGGCGTGGCTGCGCAAGGAACGGGCCGAAGGACTCACCCTGCCGGTGCATCTCGGCGTTTCCGGCGTCGTCGACAAGACGAAGCTCATGACCATGGGGGTTCGGATCGGCCTCGGGGCATCGCTCGGGTACCTCAAGAAGAACCGGGCGGCGATCACCAAGATGATGACTTCGTCCTCCTACGACCCGAACGATCTGCTCATGCCGCTGTCGAATGCCGCTGTCGAATTGGGCATCGAAGACGTGCACATGTACACGTTCAACCAGGTCGAGGCCACCGAACAGTGGCGGGCCGAGTCACTCGCCGAACTGGCCGGCTGACCGCACCAACCCGCCGCCGACGACCCGGTCGCGGTTCAGCGGCCCTGCACAGCATCACGAATCGCCGACAGATGCAGAAAAGACCCGGTCACGACAACGGTTGCCGGATCGTTCGCCGCTGCAGCCAGCGCAGCCGACGCCGGGTCACGTGCGGGTCGAGCCGCAACGCCCACCCGCTCGAACGCCGCCGCGACAGCGTCGGCTGCATGGCCCCGAGGTCCTGGACCCCGGCCGAACGTCACCGCCACAACCCTGTCCAGGGCGGGAGCGATCGCCGTGACACACTCGTCGAGCGCCTTGCCAGCACCGATCGCAACCACGCCGACCCGGGGACGCGGCTGATCGACGAGCGACGACGCCAGGGCCTGGAGTTTCATCGGGTTGTGCGCACCGTCGAAGATCCAGGTGATCGAGCCCTCGACCTGGCGCTCGAAGCGGCCCGGCTGCTCGACGAAGCGCACCGGAGGAGCATCGGGCACGAGCTCGGCGACCGCGGCGGTCGCCGTCGCCACGGCGTCTCGCTTCCAGTCGTGCTCGGGCATCACCTCCACGAGCCGAACCCCTTCGGCCGCAGCACGGCTTCGGGCAACAGCCACCACAGCGTCGGATGGCTGCGGACCGAGCACGGCAACCCGGCGACCGGTCACCACCGCCATCTTCTCCGCAGCGATCTCCTCGACGGTGGCGCCGAGAACCTCGCAATGGTCGAGCCCGATGGCAGTGACCATCGTGACGACGTCGTCACGATGGAAGGTGTTGGTCGCGTCGACGCGGCCGCCGATGCCGGCCTCCACGACGAGCCAGTCGGTTTCGGCCCGGCGGGCGAGTACCGATGCCATCGCAGCCGTCACCGCAAAAAAGGTCGGTTGCTGCTCGATCCGCGCGATCGCACCACGAACCTCGACGGCTGCGTCGGTCACCAGGGTCCAGTCCGGGAGTTCGTCACCGACGGTGAAGCGCTCTCGGATGTCGTGTACGTGCGGCGAGAGGTGCAGTCCGACCGTGTCACCCCGCCGGCGAAGCGTGTCGGCAACCAGACGAGCAGCGGTTCCCTTGCCCGCCGTCCCGACCACGTGAACGGCTCGAACCCGATCCTGTGGCTCACCCAGCGCGCGGAACAGGGCCGCTGCGGTGTGGCGCGCCGCCTCGCCGCGAGGTGTGTCGGCTCGCACGAACGACAACAGCCATGCCTCGACCGCCTGCGCATCCAGGTCGTTCACCGGCTTTCCGTGCCCTCCCCGAGTGGTGCCACTTGTCGCAGCACACGGAACTGTTCCACCATACAGAACCCAGACTCGGCCTCGAACGGTCTGGGTCGAGCACTCGGAGGAGTCAGCGATGAAGGTGCTACTCGCGGACGCGCTGCCTGACGCAGCAGTCGAACAACTCGAAGCCGCCGGGGACGAGGTCACCCGTCTCCCCGATCTCGACGCCGACACCCTCCCCGACGCCATCAGCGACCACGAGGTGCTCGTCGTCCGATCGACCACCGTCACCGCCGCCGCCCTCGATGCTGCCAACGGGCTCGGTCTCATCGTGCGCGCCGGGGCGGGCACCAACACCATCGACTGCGACCGCGCTGCCGAACTCGGCATCTTCGTCTGCAATGTGCCCGGCAAGAACGCACTTGCCGTCGCCGAACTCACGATGGGATTGCTGGTGGCCGTCGACCGCCACATCGCAGCTGCCACTGCTGATCTCCGGGCAGGCACCTGGAACAAGTCGGCGTACTCGAAGGCCGACGGCCTGTTCGGCCGCCGGATGGGCATCCTCGGCGTCGGTGACATCGGTATCGCAACGGCTGCCCGCGCGTCGGCGTTCGGTATCGAGGTCGTGGCGGTCGCCAAATCCGGCCGGAGCAGTGCGGCGATCGCCCGAGCCGAGGCCGCCGGGATTCGCTGGGTCGATGATCTCGCGGCGTTGCTCACGAGCTGCGACATCGTCTCGCTGCACGTCCCCGGTGCCCCCGACACCAAAGGACTGGTCGACGCAGACTTCCTCGCCACGATGAAGCAGGGTGCGATCCTGCTCAACACCAGCCGTGGCGACATCATCGACGAAGCAGCACTGATCGATGCGATGAACGAGCGAGGGCTTCGCGCCGGGCTCGACGTGTTCGCCGACGAACCCAGCAGCGGTTCCGCCGACTTCGACAGCGATCTGGCCAAACACCCGTCGGTCGTCGCAACCCATCACGTCGGGGCGTCCACGGCCCAGGCGCAAGACGCCGTCACCGCCGGCACGCTCGAGACGATCAACGCCTATCGAACCGGCTCGCCGATCAATTGTGTGAACCTCGATCCGGTACCGACTCGTGCCGCCACGCTCACGGTCCGACACCACGACCGGGTGGGCGTGCTCGCCAACGTGCTGCAGGCGCTCCGCAACGAGCAGCTCAACGTTTCGAACATGCAGAACCGGGTCTTTGCCGGGTCGAAAGCTGCCGTTGCATCGATCGACGTGGGTCACCTCCCCTCCCAGGCACTTGTCGACGAGGTGATGTCGCTCGATGACGTCATCTACGTCTCGGTCACGCCCGCATGACCCGTGCACCCCTGTTCGCCCCCTTCGCCGGGTGGCTGATCAAACCCGAGTGGGCCGCTCGCGTCATCGCCGGTGCCTACGACGCCAAATCGCCGGCCGAGCGCCGAGCCATCGTCGCTGCCAATCCGTACTCGTACCTCGGCGTCACCCGATCGGCAGAGGATCTTGCGACCGGTGACACGGCAAGTGACGAGGACCTGCTCGACCGAGGGGCAACCACGCTGACGACCATCCTCGACAGCGGAGCCTTCGAACCGACCGGACGATCGACGCTCTACGCGTACCGGCTGACGTATGCAGGGCACAGCCAGACCGGCATCGTCGGCGCATTGCTCGTCGACGGCTTCCACGACGGCCGAGTACTCACCCATGAAAACGTCCGGCCCAACCGCGCCCGTCACCTGGCCCGCCACCTCCAGTGGGTCGGTGCCACCTCGTCGCCGATCGCCCTCACCCACCGGGCCGATCCTGAGATCACCACGGTCCTCGACGCCGCGACCGAACGCGAACCCGACGTCCACCACGTGGTCGAGGAGGTGCTGCACGAGGTCTGGCCGCTCGAAGACGACGAGGCTGCCATCGTGGCGGCTGCGCTCGCCGACACGACGGTCTACGTGACCGACGGTCACCATCGATCTGCTGCCGCTATTGCCGGCAAACTCGACCGAGACGAGCCACAGTTCGCGCGAACCCTTGCGGTCGTCTTTCCCGACCATGCGCTTCGCGTGGAGGCCTTCCATCGTCGGATTCCCGACGTACACGGGCGCAACCCCGACGAGCTCGCCACCGCGCTGGCCGCCTACAGCCCGGTCACCGAGGTGAGCACGCTGGAGGAGGCCCGACCCCAACGCCCCCGCGAGGTCGGGGTCTACCACCAGGGTCGTTGGTTCCGCTTCGACATTCCCGAGCCCGACACCGACAGCCCGGTCGGACTTCTCGACGTCGAATGTTTGCGAACCGACGTCGTCTTGCCGATCCTGGGGATCGACGAACTGCAACCCAACAGCGGCGCCGACTACGTCCCTGCCCCGAACGGCATCGATGAAGTCGTACGCCGCTGCGACGAGGACGGTCGTGTCGGTTTCCTGCTCTTTGCCTCCACCGTCGAGGACATCATGGCGGTCGCCGAAGCCCAGGAACTCATGCCTCCCAAGTCGAGTTATGTGGCGCCCAAACCGCGATCCGGCATCTTCCTTCGGATCTTGGGTACCGGCGCCACCAGTCGCCTCGACCCGAGCTGACGGGGCGACCGGGGCCGGCGAACGCCGGGTCGATCACCCGGGCAGGGCACCGAGCATGCGCGCTGCGTTGAACGTGTTCTCCATCAAGCAGCCGATGGTCATCGGGCCGGTCCCGCCGGGCATCGGCGTGATGGCCCCGGCGATCGACTCGACCGCATCGAAGTCGACATCGCCCTGAATGCCGTCGGCCGTTCGGCTGATCCCGACGTCGAGAACGGCGGCACCGGGCTTGACGAAGTCGGCGGTGACCAGCCCGGCGACACCGACGGCGGCCACGATGATGTCGGCATCGCGGCACAGCGCCGCAAGATCACCCGAACGGCTGTGGGCGAGCACCGGTGTGGCATCACATCCCTTCCGGCCGAGCAGCAGGACCTGGGGCAGGCCGACGAGGGTGGACCGACCGATCACCACCGCTTTCTTGCCGCTTGTCTCGACGCCGTACCGCTCCATCAGGCGCATCACCCCGAGCGGCGTGCACGGCACGTGACCGTCGCGTCCGCGAACGAGGCGACCCATCGAACGCTCGGTGAGGCCATCGACGTCTTTTTCTGGCGGAATCAGATCGAGGACCGGTTCGGCGTCGAGTCCGTCGGGAAGCGGTAGCTGCACGAGAATGCCGTGGACGTCGGGATCGCGGGCGAGATCTCGGACGGCCTCCTCGACCTCGGCCTGGGTCGCCTCGGCACCGAGTTCGACATGCCGTGAGACCATGCCAGCCTCTTCGGCCTTCTTGCGCTTGTTGCGGATGTAGATCTGGCTCGGCTTGTCGTCGCCGACGAGCACGGTGGCCAGACACACATGAGGGTTGCCGAGGTCGGTGATGCGGTGGCGCAACTCGGCGACGAGTTCGTCGCGGAGTCGGTTGCCATCCATGAGCACGGCCCCGCCCGGCGTGCGTTCGGCGTCAAGTTCAGTCATGAGCCGAATCTACCGGCGGACTCTGCCGTCAAAGGCGGTCACTCGCCGCGAAGCGACGAGAACAACATCTCGAAAAAGTGATCGCTCGGATAGTGGGTGACGATGTCGACGTTGGGTTCGCCGCCGATGAATCCCATGCGGTCGATCTCGAGAACTCCCCGCTGGCCGCCGTCACCGAACATCACGTTGACGTGGAGTCGACTCACCTCGCTCACCGACGGGTCGATGGCGTGGGCCATGGCGATCGGGTCGGGCAGATCATCGCCCTCCATGCCGTTGTCGTCGGCAAAGCGCTTCACCGCCCTGGAGACATCGATCGCGAAACGCGACAGTGGGGTGTCGATCGCTTCGAGGGTGGCGTAGCGGTCGGGGGTCTTGATCGCCGACGTGATCGAGATGTCCCACCCGACGAACTCGAGCGGCATGCCCGAGCCAGTCACGAGACTTGCCGCTTCGGGGTCGGCCCAGAAGTTGTATTCGGCCATGGCCGACACATTGCCGGGCCCGTGGACACCGGTACCGCCCATGACCACGACCCGTTCCACCGCTTCGGCGATCTCGGGTGCCCGGAGCAGTGCTGCCGCGATGTTCGTCAGCGGGCCCAGGCAGACGAGCGTGATCTCCCCCGGCGAACCGAGAATGGTGTCGACGATCACATCGACAGCACGACCCTCGGCGGGCGTCCGGCCGCTGAGCACCAGACCGCAGTCACCCATGCCATCGGCTCCGTGAATGTCGGCGGCGTTCTCGAGCGGTCGCATGATCGGTTTGTCGAGACCGCAGTACACCGGCACAGATGCTCCGCAGACGTCGACGGTGTACAGCGCGTTCTGCACCGCCTGGTCGAGCGCCACGTTTCCGGCAACGACTGTCAACGCCTCGACCTTCACGTCGGGCGCTCGCAGGGCCATCACAATCGCAACGGCGTCGTCGCTCGCCGTGTCGGTGTCGATGAGAAAGCGGCGCATCGACACGACGGTACTCGCCCCGGCACCTCCGTCCGAGGGTTCGGGGGTCGCCGGTAGCCTGCTTTCCCATGAGCAACGCCGAGCATTCGGGCCACGACGCCCCCTACCCGCATGTCGAGAGCCCGGACCTCCCCGGAATCGAGCGGCGCATCCTGGACCGGTGGAGCGCAGAGGAAACCTTCGATGCCAGCGTGGCCATTCGTCCGCTCGACGACGAGTACGTGTTCTACGACGGTCCTCCCTTCGCCAACGGCCTGCCTCATCACGGCCACCTGCTCACCGGTTACGTGAAGGACGTCGTCCCCCGGTATCAAACGATGAAGGGAAAGCGAGTCGAGCGGCGCTTCGGTTGGGACTGCCACGGACTGCCTGCGGAGATGGAAGCCGAGAAGGATCTTCCTGTCAGCGGTCGTGCCTCGATCATCGACTACGGCATCGAACGCTTCAACGAGTACTGCCGTACCTCGGTGCTCAAGTACACCCAGGAGTGGGAGAAGACGGTCACCCGCCAGGCCCGGTGGGTCGACTTCGAGAACGACTACAAGACCATGGACCTCGACTACATGGAGTCGGTCATGTGGGCGTTCAAGCAACTCTGGGACAAAGGACTGATCTACCAGTCCAACCGCGTGCTTCCCTACAGCTGGGGGGCGGAGACACCACTGTCGAACCACGAGATCCGCCTCGACGACGCAACCCGGCCACGCCAGGACCCGGCGATCACGGTGGCGTTCGAACTCGACGACGCGTCGGGCCTTCCCGGTGACCCATCGACCCCGGCCAAGATCCTTGCCTGGACCACCACCCCGTGGACGTTGCCCTCCAACCTCGCCCTCGCCGTCGGTCCCGAACTCGACTATGCCGTCATGGCCGATGCCGACGGAAGCAGATACGTCCTCGGCCACGCAGTGCTGGACAAGTACGACAGGCAACTCGAGAATGCCGAGCTCGTCGGGACCGTCGAGGGCGCCGAACTCGTCGGGCGTACCTACGCGCCGGTGTTTCCGTACTTCGCCGACATGGCCGAGGTCGACCCGTCGAAGCCGCACCACGGCACCGAACGAGCCTTCCAGGTGCTCGCCGGCGACTTCATCGATACCTCCGAGGGCACCGGTGTCGTGCACATGGCGCCGGGCTTCGGTGAGGACGACCAGCGCGTCGTCGGCGAGGCCGGCATCGGCATGGTCGTGCCGGTCGACGACTCGGGTCGCTTCACCGACGACGTCGTCGAGTGGGCCGGCGAAAACGTGCTCGAGGCCAACAGCGGCATCATCAAGCACCTGCGCGAGACAGGTCAGCTCGTTCGTCACGACAGCTACACCCACAACTACCCGCACTGCTGGCGGACCGACACGCCGATCATCTACAAGGCGATGCCGTCCTGGTATGTGAAGGTCACCGACATCCGTGACCGCATGCTCGAGACCAACCAGGAGATCAACTGGGTCCCCGGCCATATCCAGAACGGCCGCTTCGGGCAGTGGCTCGAAGGCGCCCGAGACTGGTCGATCAGCCGAAACCGTTTCTGGGGTTCGCCGATTCCTGTCTGGGTCAGCGACAACCCCGACTACCCCCGGATGGACTGCTACGGGAGCCTCGACGAACTCGAGGCCGACTTCGGTGTGCGTCCCGACAATCTGCATCGTCCGTTCATCGATGAACTCACCCGGCCCAACCCCGACGATCCCAGCGGCCAGTCGACGATGCGGCGCGTGCCCGAAGTCCTCGACTGCTGGTTCGAGTCGGGTTCGATGCCGTTCGCCCAAGTGCACTACCCGTTCGAGAACAAAGACTGGTTCGACGAGCACTTCCCGGCCGACTTCATCGTGGAGTACATCAACCAGTCGCGAGGCTGGTTCTACACACTCCACGTGCTGGCCACGGCACTGTTCGACCGTCCTGCCTTCCAGAACGTCATCTGCCACGGCATCCTGCTCGCCGACGACGGGGCCAAACTGTCCAAGAAACTGCGCAACTACACCGAGCCGGAACTGATCTTCGAGCACCAGGGCTCCGATGCACTGCGCTGGTACTTCATGTCGACCAACATCGTGCGCGGTGGTGACACTCGGATCTCCGATCAGGCGATCGACGACGTCGTACGCCAGGTGATCCTGCCGATCTGGAACGCGTATTCGTTCTTCACGCTCTATGCGAACGTCGAAGGTCACCGCGCGGCCTTCACCCCCGACCCGGGACCCGATGCCGACCTGCTCGATCGCTACATCCTCGCCAAGACCTGCGATCTCGTCGCAGCCGTCGAAAAGAACATGGATGACTACGACCTTCCCGGCGCAGCCATGGAGATCCAGGCGTTCATCGATGCCCTCAACAACTGGTACATCCGTCGGAGCCGTGACCGTTTCTGGGGCACCGGTGACGCCTCGGGTGCCGACCTCGCCGGGCTCGACACGCTCTACACCGTGCTCGTCACGCTGGTGCAGGTGGCTGCCCCGTTCCTGCCGATGATCACCGAAGAGATCTGGGGTGGTCTCACCGAGGGCGACGACGCGCTCCCCGCATCGGTGCACCTCTCCGACTGGCCGGACGCTGCGGCGTACCGATCCGACGATGCGCTCGTCGCCGCAATGGACCGCCTCCGCGATGTGGCGTCGACGGGTCTGCGTCTGCGCGAAGACCAGGGACTGCGGGTGCGACTGCCGTTGGCGTCGATCACCGTCGCAGGCCGCGACGCAGCAACGCTTGCACCATTTGCCGAACTGCTGCGCGACGAACTCAACGTGAAGGACGTGCTCGTCACCGAAGAGATCGGCGATCTGGCGACGTTCGTCCTTCGACCCGACGGCAAGGCCCTCGGTCCCCGACTCGGCAAGGACGTCCAGGCCGTGTTCGGCGCAGCTCGAACCGGTGATTGGCGAACCAACGACGACGGCACCGTCGAGGTTGCCGGCCACACCCTGCAACCCGACGAGTACGACCTGGCGCTGGAGTCACCCGAGGGGGTGGTCGCAGCGGCTCTCAGGTCCAACGACGCCGTCGTCACCCTCGACACCGCCGTCACCCCTGAACTCGAAGCCGAAGGGCTCGCCCGCGACATCGTGCGTGAGATCCAGAACGCCCGCAAGGCCGAAGACCTCGTGGTAACGGATCGGATCGCCGTGTCGATCGGGCGCGCGTCCGACGCAGCCTCGGCTGCCGTTGCCGCCCACGAGCGCTATATCGCCGAGCAGGTCCTCGCCACGTCGATCACCACGGGCTCGGGCGCTGGAACCGGCGACGTGCACGAAGCCATGATCGGTGGCGAGCCGTTCCTCTTCCAGATCGACCGCTGAGCGACGATCAGTTCCGCTGCGAAGGAAGATTGGCGATCACGTAGTCGACGATGTCGTCAGGGTTGCGCGACTGCATCATCAGTTCACCCGGGCCGGTGAACACGAACACGAGTCCCTCACCCGATTTCATCGACTTCCACGCCGAGTCACTCGCCTTGCGCAGTTCCATCGAGACGCTCTCGGCGAAGGCGACCATGTGGTTGGTGTCGACCACGACCTGCTGACCGGGTTCGAGGGTGAATCGATCGAGCGCACCATAGGTCGACAGCACGACCTTGCCCTGGCCACTGGCCCGCAGCAGGAAACCTCCCTCGCCGCCGATCAGGTTCTTCATCCCGCCCCACTGGGTATCGATCTCCACGCCCTGTTCGGCGCACAGGAACGAGCCTTTCTGCACCATGAGCGGCTGATCAGGGTGCACGTCGAAGACGGTCACGTCTCCGGGAAGCGATGGTGCGAAGTCGATCCAGCCGCCGTGCGCCGCAGCGGTCGCTGTGGTGATGAACAGTGATTCACCACCGAGCACGCTTCGCTTGAGGCCCTTCATGAGACCTCCCTCGATCTTTGCATCGAGGTTGGTGTCGGCTGCCATCGCCATCATTGCGCCCGACTCGGCGCGGATCGCTTCCGACGGGCCGAGGATGGCTCGGGCGACGGAGAACGACGGATTGTGACGGACTTGGATTTCCATGCCCCGATGGTAGACGTGAGCACGGTGCTCGTGATCGCGTAGGGTCGCCGACCATGACCGAACATCGAGTTGCTCTGGTGACCGGCGGCGCGCGCGGGATCGGTGCCGACGTCTGCCGCAGACTGCACGCCCAAGGTCGTCGCGTGGCGATCGCCGATCTCTTGACCGCCGACGCAGAGGCGCTCGCCGACGAACTCGGCGGCCGGGGCTACGCCTGCGATGTCACCGACAGCGAGCAGGTTCGCTCCGTCGTCGCTGCGATCGAGTCCGATCTCGGCCCGGTGGACGTCCTGGTCAACTGCGCCGGTTTCGACCGGTTCATCCGCTTCGTGGACACCGACGAAGACTTCTGGGACACGATCATCGACATCAACTACAAGGGCACGCTTCGCACCTGTCACGCCGTGCTCCCCGGCATGATGGAGCGGGGCTGGGGTCGCATCGTCAACTTCGCCAGCGATGCGGCCCGGGTCGGGAGTTCGCTCGAGTCGGTCTACGCCGGAGCCAAGGCCGGCGTGATCGGTTTCACCAAAACGATCGCTCGTGAGTCGGTCAAGCGGGGCGTCACGTGCAACGTGGTCTGTCCCGGCCCGACCGACACGACCCTGATCCGTGAGATGGGTGAGCAGGGGGAGCTTCCGGCAAAGATCGTCGCCGGGCTCGATCGCGCCATGCCGATCGGCCGGATGGCCCAACCGCACGAGATCGCCTACGGCGCCACTGTCTTCACCCATGATGACGCAACGCTGATCACCGGCCAGACCCTGTCGGTCAGTGGTGGCCTGACGATGGCATGACCGACACGGCGAACTCGCCCCACCACCGGAGGTGCTCCATGGGCACTCGTATCCTGCCCACAGTCCTGCTCGTCGTCGGTATCGGTGCCGCCGCCTGCGGGGGTGGCGGCGGTTCCGACGCCGAGACGGTGCAGGAGCCCTCGGAGATCGAGACGGCTCTCGCCTCGTACTTCGGTGACCCGACCAACGACACGCCCGTCAGCAATCCAGCCGACGCCGACTGCATTGCCAAGGAGATGGTTGCCCTGTTCGGCGAGGACGCCTTGCGTGAACTCGGCGTCTCGGCGACGCAGGTACCCGACCTCCCCGAGATGGGCATGACCGACGTGCAGGTCGGCTGGGTCCTGACCAGCTTCAACGCCTGCATCGATATCACGACGGCATTCAAGGATGCACTGGCGGAGGACCTCGGTGACGAAGCGGCCAGCTGCCTCACCGACACCCTCGGTGAGACCGTCATCAACGAGATGCTTCGAGCCAGCCTTGCGAATGACAGTGAGCAGATGGACAACACCGACGACGCCCTCGCCTTCGCGGCATCGTTCTGCGGGCTCGACTGATCAGCGTCACTCGGTCGTTCAGTACGGCCGTCATCGTCACCCGGCCGCTACGGTCAGGCGATGGCTGACGACTGGTTCGACAAGTACGACGGGTTGCGCTTCGAGCGCCGCGAGCACGGCATCCTCTGGATGACGATCGACCGTCCCGAAGCGCTCAACGCAACGACGGCATCGATGCACTACGCCCTCAGCCGGGTGTGGGACGACATCGACGACGACGCCGAGACCCGTGTCGTCGTCGTCACCGGTGCGGGCAAGGCCTTCTCGGCCGGCGGCGACATGGCGTGGATCGACAGCTTCATCGGCGACGCAGCCCAGGTCCACGGCGTCTTGGACGAGGCCGGCGACGTCGTCTACCGGATCCTCCGCTGCCGCAAAATCATCATCTCGGCGATCAACGGTGTAGCGGTCGGTGCGGGGTTGGCCGTCGCGCTCATGGCCGACATCAGCCTCATCGACGAGGACGCCCGCTTCACCGACGGCCACCTCAGCATCGGGGTCGGAGCCGGCGATCATGCCGCGATCTGCTGGCCGTTGCTGTGCGGTCTGGCCAAGGCGAAGTACTACCTGTTGACCGCCGAGTTCATCGACGGCAGGACTGCTGACCAGATCGGTCTCGTCAGCAAGTCGCTCCCGGGCGACGAGCTCCTCGCCGAAGCCGAACGGATCGCGACGAAGCTCGCCACCGGACCGCAGCGGGCACTGCGACTGACGAAGCGGTCGCTCAATCTCTGGATGCAGCAGGCATCCCCGATCTTCGACTCGAGCCTTGCGTTCGAGATGCTCGGCTTTCTCGGTGATGAAGCAGTCGAGGGCGTGGCCGCGATGAAGGAACGGCGCAACCCGGAGTTCGGTTGATACACGGTCGACCCAGGGTCGAGCTGATGCGACGGCGAGGTCTGATTCCCCTCGTCACCGGTGCGCTACTTGCGGTGTCGTGCGGCGGGGGCGCTGCCGAAACACCTCAGGCGTCCGACCCGGCGGTATCCCTTCCCGCTGCCGCCGACGCGTCGACGACAACGCCCGCCTCGGTGACGACATCCACGACCGTGATCGACGGCGGCAGCACCGACGACACCGTTCCGGCCGACGCGGCCGAGGGTGCGCCCGACACGCCACTCGCCGTCTCGACACCGCTTCCACCGATCTCCCTCACCGACATCCCCGACCTCGTTGCGGCATGGGGAACGGGAACCGGTGATCCGCTCGAGCTCGCCCGCCGGCTCATCGGCTTCCCGCTCGAGATCGTCGTTCCCGCCGCCAGCTCGCCCTACAGCGTCCGCGTCGAACTCGACGGCCGCGACCCAGCAGCCAGCTGGCGGTGGGACTGGCGCTACGGCGCGGTGGCCGCTGCCGGCGTCGGTCAAATCGATGCCGACCTTCCCGAGGGAGGTCGCGGAACAATCGAGGGTCGACTGCATTTCGACCCACTCTTCGCCCGCTTCGGCTGGAGCAACGCTGCGCAGGTGATCAGCGATCCCAGCCGAGGCAGCGGTGGACCCCAGTCGGTGAATTGGGCGTACCGGAAAGACGATCCCACCTTCGTCATCGATGAACTCGTGGCCGAGGCCGTGGGCGCGCGGGCCTGGGTCGACGAAGACATCGACGTTCGCAATGGTGACGACCTCGCCGGCTACGCAGTCGAGATCGCCCTCCGGACCGAGACGGGCTCGATTGTCGTCCCCCTCCTTGCGGCGCTCCTCGCTGAAGCACCGCAGCTTCCGGGTTCGCGCGTCATCGAACTCGACTTTGTCTCGTACGACCGCACCGACGAGAGCCTGTTCGCCGAGGAGGGCCTGCGCTATCTCGAACTGGGGGTGGTGTGGGAACTCCAGCCGGACGCAGAGGAGGTAGCGAGGCAGTCCTACTCCCTCGGCCTCGACGGCACGGTGTTTCAGATGGGCGAGGAGAGCTTCTCGGACGCAGGCTTCATCCGGGTTGTCGACGCAACCGTCGACAGCAACGGAGTGTGGCGCCAGCCAGTGATCCTCTTGCGCCGCTATCCCGGATTCATCAGTGTGTGGCGAGCCGACGACGGCACCCTCCGAAGTGGCATCGACGTCACGCTCGAACCAAACCGGGAGATCCTCCAACCACTCGCCGGCTAGGGCTCGTCGAGGCGACGAGCGGTCTCGGTCAGGTTGATCTCCCACAGCACCTTGTCGAGCGCGTCGCTCGCGGCAATCGACGAGTACCGCAGTGGATTGTCGGCAGTGACCGTCGAGGCCATCGGCGAGAGGATCGTCCATGGTGTTGGATGGGCGAACTGCACAACGCTGTAGCGATCGCCCTGCTGTCCGTCACCGGAAACGACTCGGTGGATACCCGACGGAATCATCCCGTTGCTGAGCCGCTCGAGCATCAGGCCGGTGTTGATGATCGCCGAACCGTCCGGCGGTGCGGCGTCGATCCAGCCATCGTCGCTCTTGACCTGCAATCCGGCGGCCGTCGCCCGCGGCAGCGCAGTGATGAGGTTGATGTCGGCGTGCTCACCCGCCCACACATGCTGCTCTCCGGGGGCTTGCTCCATCGCTGGGTAGTGGATGGCGCGCGTGAGCGTTGCCCCGTCGGTCAACATCTCGTCGAAGAAGCTCTCGTGGGCTCCGAGGCCCTCGGCGATGATCCGGAGCACCCGACGCTGCAGATCGGCAACACAGTGGTGGAACGACATGAGCAGGTCGCGAACGCCGGGAAGGTCGTCTTCGGGCAGGGTCGGAGGCCCGTACCGATGGGGGTACTTGTCGCGCAGCGGGTGGCCTTCGGCGAGTGGCGCACCCCAGTTCAACATTTCCTTCCAATCGGGCACGTCGGCGATGGCGGCCGTTTCGACAAGGAGGCCCGTGTAGCCGGTCTGGCCGTTGCTCCCTGGCACCACGTAGGCGTCCTTGCGCTCCTGCGACATGGTGAAGAAGGCCTCGAGTTGGGCATACGCCTCGTCGATCAGTTCGATCGGTAGGTCGTGTTCGACGTAAACGAATCCGGTGACGAGGCTGCGCGCGACCCCATCGACGACGGCACGGCGGGCAGCACCCGATCCGGACTCGAAGGCCAGCAGATCGACATCGAGGATCTCCATCTCCGAACCCTATCCCGACCCTGTTTGCGCTCGTGGTGGGCGAGCCGTCAGGCTTGCACGATGACCGACCGTCCGAAGCCTCGTGCCTCCGCCGACGATCGGCTTGCGAAAATGGTGACTACGGACTGGTTCCGTGCCATCGCACCGAAGGTGATCCCGCCGATGCATCGGGCGTTGCGGATGCTGAGCCGGGGCAGGTTCGTTCCTGGGGCCGGGCTGATGTTGACGACGGTCGGCGCCCAGAGCGGCAAGCGGCGAGAGACGCCGCTCGAGGCAGTGCCGTGTCCGGATGGGACGTGGGTGGTCGTCGGGAGCAACTTCGCCCAAGACCACCATCCGGCCTGGACGAACAATCTGATCGCCAACCCCGACGCCGATGTCTTGATCCGCGGTCGCACGTTGCGGGTCAGAGCCGAGCTCCTGACGGGCGACGAGCGCGCCGAAGCCTGGCGACTGGCCCTCGCCCACTTCGGCGGCTGGCAGGCCTACACCGAGATCACCGACCGAGAGTTCCGCGTCTTTCGTCTCACCCCCGTCTGAGGGGCATCTCGAGACCTGCCGAGGCGAGCACCCCTCGTGGGTTCAGTTGTCGGCCTCGAGGGAGTCGGCGAGCCTCGGCAACACGGCGGCGAGCAACTCGATCTCCCCGGCGCTGAGCCGATCGACGAACAGCCGGCGAACCTCCGCCACATGCCCCACCGCTGCATCACGAAGACACCCGAACCCGGCCTCGGTGAGGACCACCCACCAGACGCGGGCGTCCGCCTCGCACCGTTCGCGTTCAACGACACCCGCACGGCTGAGGCGGTCGATGCGCTGTGAAAGCCGTGACGGTGAGTTCGTGACCGACGCAGCGAGGTCGGACATCCGCATGCGCCGACCGTCGGCCTCGCTGAGCCGCACCAGGACCTCGTAATCGTCGGTGGTGAGACCGCTGTCGTTCTTCAACTGGCGATCGGATGCGGCAAGGATGCGGCGGCTGGCATCGATCCAGCCGCGCCAGGCCTGCTGTTCGCGCTCGCTCAACCAGTTCGGTTCCGACATCGCGACTGATTCTAGACGAGCACGTGCTGTTGCGAATCCCACGTTGTCCACAGGCGAGAAGGTGCCGATCGACGGCGTTTTCACCCCTCGAGGCAAATTACACACATGCTGTGGAAAGACTGTGAAGCAATCTGTGGAGCCGGTCTGTGGCGGCCGATCTGCCGATAACCTACGATTAACTTCATTGATATTTCAGGGTTTTGCGAGAAAGCACAGCCGTGCCCTTGACGCAGGTGTAATTACGCGGCTGTACTTACATACCCTGCCTCGGTGAGGCAGGTGCGGGTTGGTGGTCTGACCGGGAGCCACCTACGAAGCTCGCTGGTGATTCCGGTGCGGGAACAGAACGGGAAGAGGGGCGCCACATGGCGATGATCGAGGATCGGCTCTCAGCAGTCGGTGACGTAGCAGCCACGGTCGAGACCAGCACGAGCATGCGGGTCAAGAAACGGAACGGGACACTCGAGCCAGTCGACCTGAACAAAATCGTCAATGCGGTCGCGCGTGCATCCGAGGGCCTTATCGGTGTGGACCCCATGGTGGTGTCCACCCGCACGATCTCGGCGCTCGCCGACGGATCGACCACCCAAGAACTCGACGAACTGTCGATCCGGACCGCAGCGGGTCTGATCGTCGAAGAGCCCAACTACTCCAAGCTCGCCGCCCGGATGCTGGCCACCTACGTCGACAAAGAGGTCCGCAATCAGAACGTCCCCTGGTTCTCGGAGTCGGTGTCACTGGGTCACAATCTCGGACTGATCGGCGATGCCGTCTTCGAATTCGTCACCACCCACGCTCCCGAACTCAACGCCGCCATCAACACCCAGCGAGACAAGAACTTCGAGTTCTTCGGTCTGCGCACGGTGTACGACCGCTACCTCCTGCGACACCCCGAAACCCGCAAGGTCATCGAGACCCCGCAGTACTTCTTTCTCCGGGTCGCCTGCGGCCTCGCAACCGACCCGGACGAGGCGATCAAGTTCTACGACCTCATGTCGTCGCTTGCCTACCTTGCCTCCTCCCCCACCCTGTTCAATTCCGGAACCACACACCCACAGATGTCGAGTTGCTACCTGCTCGACTCGCCCGAAGACTCCCTCGAGGGCATCTACAAGCGCTACACCGACATCGCCCGACTGTCGAAGTTCGCCGGTGGCATCGGTGTTGCCTGGCACCGGATCCGCTCCAAGAACAGCCTGATCGTCGGCACCAACGGGCTCAGCAACGGCATTGTCCCGTGGCTCAAAACCCTCGACGCCTCGGTCTCGGCGGTCAACCAGGGTGGCCGGCGCAAGGGTGCTGCCTGCGTGTACCTCGAGAGCTGGCATGCCGACATCGACCAGTTCCTCGAACTGCGCGACAACACCGGTGACCACGCCCGCCGCACCCACAACATCAACCTCGCCAACTGGATCCCCGATCTCTTCATGGAGCGGGTCGAGAAAGACTGGCAGTGGAGCCTGTTCGACCCGAAGAAGGTTCCCGAACTCATCGACACCTTCGGTGACGAGTTCCGGGCCATCTACGAGCAGGCCGAGGCCGACGGCCGCTTCGAGAAGCAGGTTCCGGCCCGTCAGCTCTACCAGCGCATGATGAAGACACTGGCCGAGACCGGCAACGGTTGGATGACCTTCAAGGACTCCAGCAACGAAAAGTGCAACCAGACCGGCCCCGGTTCCAACGGTGATGCCAACGCCCGTGATCGCGTCGTGCACCTCTCGAACCTCTGCACCGAGATCCTCGAGGTCACGTCGCAGTCCGAGACCGCCGTCTGCAATCTCGGCTCGATCAACCTCGGTGAGTTCGTCGTCGCATCGGACGACGCCATCGGCATCGACTTCCAACGCCTCGGTGAGGTCGTCCGCCAGGTCGTGCCGTTCCTCGACCGGGTGATCGACATCAACTACTACCCGACCGACGAGTCCGGGGCCTCCAACGAACGTTGGCGCCCCGTGGGCCTTGGTCTCATGGGTCTGCAGGACGTCTTCTTCAAGATGGGCGTGCCGTTCGACTCTCCGACCGCCCGGGACGTGAGCCGCCGTATCTCAGAAGAGATCTACTTCAACGCACTGTGGGCGTCGACCGAACTCGCCGAGGCCAACGGACCGCATGCCGCCTTCGACGAGACTCGTGCTGCCGCTGGTGAACTCCAGTTCGATCTCTGGGGCGTCGAACCCACCGACACCGAGCGCTGGGGCGAGTTGCGTCAGCGCATCGAAGAGCACGGCCTGCGCAACTCACTCATGATCGCCATCGCGCCGACCGCCACGATTGCGTCGATCGCAGGCTGCTACGAGTGCATCGAACCGCAGGTCTCCAACCTCTTCAAGCGTGAGACCCTCTCGGGCGAGTTCATGCAGATCAACCGCTACCTCGTCAAGGATCTCCAGGCACGCGGCCTGTGGGATGCCCAGATGATCGCCGATGTGAAGAAGGCCGAAGGCTCGATTCAAGATGTCGACCGCATCCCCGACGACCTGAAAGCGATCTACCGCACAGCGTGGGAAATCCCGATGAAGAGCCTCATCGAGATGGCTGCCGATCGCGGCGCGTTCATCGATCAGAGCCAGTCGCTCAACCTGTTCATGGAGTCACCCACCATCGGCAAGCTCTCGTCGATGTACATGTACGCATGGAAGGCCGGTCTCAAAACCACCTACTACCTGCGTTCCCGCCCGGCGACCCGAATCAACAAGACCACCACCCCCGGTGGTGGTCCAAACGGCGGCGGCCAGCCGGCCCCCGAGAAAAAGATGTTCACCGACGAAGAGGCCATCGCCTGTTCGCTCGAGAACCCCGAGGCATGTGAGGCGTGCGACTGATGGCTCTTGCAGAAGATCCCACCTTTGCAGGGACCGCTGCCCCTGCGTTCGACGCAACGACGCTTGGGCATTCCGCCAAGCGGGGGGCTCGAACCAACATCCTCGACCCCGGTTTCGACCTCACCTTGCGGCCGATGCGATATCCGCAGTTCTTCGACATGTACAAGGATGCGATCAAGAACACGTGGACCGTCGAAGAGATCGACTTCTCCGATGATCTGACCGATCTCGACCGCAAGCTGATGCCGGCTGAGAAGCACCTGATCAGTCGTCTCGTGGCGTTCTTCGCCACCGGTGACTCGATCGTGGCCAACAATTTGGTGCTCAACCTGTACCAGCACATCAACTCGCCCGAAGCCCGGATGTACCTGAGCCGACAGCTCTACGAAGAGGCGCTGCACGTCCAGTTCTACTTGAACCTGCTCGACAACTACATCCCCGATCACGACGAACGAGCCGAAGCCTTCGCCGCCATCGAGAACATCCCCTCGATCCGAGCCAAGGCCGAGTTCTGTTTCAAGTGGATGGGCAACGTTCCCAACGGGCCGCTGCAGACCGAAGAAGACCGCAAGCGGTTCCTCATGAACCTGATCTGCTTCGCCACGTGTATCGAGGGTCTGTTCTTCTTCGCTGCGTTCGCTTATGTGTACTTCCTGCGCAGCAAGGGACTGCTCAACGGTCTCGCGGCAGGAACGAACTGGGTGTTCCGCGACGAGTCGATGCACATGAACTTCGCCCTCGAGGTCATCAACACGGTTCGAGCGGAGGAGCCTGCACTGTTCGACGACGATCTCGGACAGCGCATCACGGCGATGATCGAAGAAGCAGTCGATGCCGAATTCCAGTTCGCCGAGGACCTCCTCGGCGAGGGGGTGCCCGGCATGTCCACCGCCGACACCCGTACCTACCTCGAGTTCGTCGCAGACCAACGCCTTCAGCAACTTGGTCTCCCGAAGCGGTACGACGCATCGAACCCGTTCGCCTTCATGGAACTGCAGGATGTGCAGGAGCTCTCGAACTTCTTCGAGCGCACCGTGTCGGCCTACCAGGTCGGGGTCGAAGGCGACGTTGCCTTCGACGAGGACTTCTAACCAAGGTCTGGCTTCCCCGAGCCACCACCAGGCCCGGTTTCACCGACCGGGCCAACACCCCTCGACGGCCGCCCTGAAAACCCCGGGGCGGCCGTCCCGCGTCTGGCGTCGCTGTTGCGGCGAACCGTGCTGCCCGAGAGAGCCGTGGCTCAGTACCCGGTGATGCCGTGATAGGGACGCCCTGCCGCCTGCGCCTCGTCATAGAGCGCCATGAACCCGGCACCGAAGGGATCCTCTCCCTGAAGTGGCATTGCGGCCCGACGGATCGTCCAATCGAAGGGTGCCAGTTCACCGGCGATGGTGTAGTTGCGAGCAGCTCCCTGCTCATCACCACGATGCCGGAGTTCGTTGGCGATCCGGAACCGGAGCCGGGCCTGCTCCTCGTCGACACTGAGATCGCCGACCGAGGCTCGGATCTCGTCGTCGGTAAGTTCGGTCCTCCCGTCACCGACCCAGGCCCGCACCCGATCGTGCTGCCGGTCGGAGTCGATGCCCGTGAACTCCCGGAACATGTCGGTGCCGAACGCACTCCAGTTCGGGTGCACGATGCGGTCGTTCTCATCGATCATCACGACGGTCGGAACGTTGGAGATCGCGTACAGCTCAGTGAGAAGGTGGTCAGGGTCCATCAGGACCGGGAACGTGATGCCCTCGGCGAAGTCGCGGATGGCCTCGGTGTTCTCGTCGATGGCTACCGCGATCACCTCGAAGTCGCGGTGACCTGCGGTGTGGAGCTCATCTCGCAGTGCCTGCCACCCGGGCAGGTCGAATGCGCACCCTCACCAACTGGAAAAGGCAACGAGCAGCCGCTTCTTGCTGCGGTGGTCGGACAGTGCCGTGAGCCCGCCATCGAGATCGGGCAGCGAGAAGTCGGGTGCAACGAGATCGACGAGCGCCGAGCGCCGACGCGCTCGATGGGCTCCGATCGCAGCGAGCCCCGACAGGGAGTCGATGGCAACCGGCCGATCGAGCAGGTCGGCCAGCACGACGAGATCGACAGCCCCGTCGACGACCAGTGCGCTGCGGTCCGGAACGATCACGCAGGTATCGCCCTGGCAGAGCCCTTCGGGCCTGAGTTCCCAGCCGATGTCGATCAGCTGCTGTTCGGTGAGCGTGCCGGTCGATTCGACGATCGCCGTGTCGTTGGTCATCACGCGATCGTAGCTCGGTCGTCATCGGGGGCCGGTGGGGCAGCGAGGATCCAGAAGACCACACCGAACGCCGCCGCGATACCCAGGATTGTGAAGCCCAGCTGATAGTCACCGGTCGAGTCCGCAAGCACACCAGCTAGGACGGGGCCGGCGATGGACCCCATGGTGACGATGATCTGTGACCAGCCCATGATCGATGCAAAGGCGGTCGAGCCGAAGTAGTCGGCACGGATCGCCTGCATCTGGGGTCCACGCACACCCCAGGCAACGCCGTGGAGCACCACGAACGCGCCCACAGCCGCGACATGATCGACCCACACCAGGATGATCAGTGCAGCACCGTGCATGAGCATTGCGACTCCTGCAATCAGCCGTTTGTTCATACGGTCGCCGAGGAAACCCCCGAGCGCAGTACCCACGATCTGGAAGAGGGGGACGATGCCGGCCACAAGCGCAGCCCGGCCCGCCGAATAGCCACGGTCTTCGGTGAGGTAGAGCGCCAGGTGCGCCATGCTCGACGACACCACGAGAAGCGCAGCACCGTGCCCCAGTGAGATCATCCAGAAGCCCCGGGTGCGCATCGCCTCGCTGGCCGTGTAGTGGCGATCGGTGACACCCTCCGCCTTCGGGGCCACGTCAGCGTCGTCGGCCTGTAGTCCGTCCATCGGCTCGTCGACATCGTCGGGCGTGCGGTTGGCGATCGCAGCTGCCCACCAGGCAGCACACGACAGGATCGAGCCAGCGATGATGATGGTGGGCCGCCAACCGATGCGATCGAAGCCCCACACCAGAATCGGCGCGCAGAAGCCGCCGAACGCGAAGCCCATCGTGAGAATCGACATCGCCCGTGCTCGCCGCCGCTCGAACCATCGGACCGTCGCAGACGTGATCGTGAGAAAGCCGATCAGGCTCATGGCCAACGCAAGGATCAGCATCGCAATGACGAACTCGGCCCTGGTGTCGGCCCACGCAATGGCAAGGAAGCCGACCAAACCGAGCACGGCACCTGTCCGCATCACCGTCTTGATGCCTCGGGTTCCGATGGCTCGTCCCTGGATCGGTCCGAAGATCGCCGTCTCTGCGCGGGTCCCTGCATAGACGAACGAAAGGAACGACTTCGACCAACCGAACTGATCTCGCAACTCCACCGCCATGTTGCCGTAGCCCTGGACCCAGATCATCGACTGGAGCGACCACACCACCGAATTGGCACCCACGATTCGCCATCCGGTGTAGACGCGCCGCCTCGGCGTGGTGTCGGTCACGTCAGTCATGACGGGACTCTATGGAGCCTGTTCGAGATACCGGTGGAAGTCTGCGATTGTGCCCTCCCGGTCGTCGTCGGCAAGGGGGCCGGCATACCCCTGGGTACTCGGGGCCCGAAGATTGCGCTGCAGTCGTTCGAGGACAGCCTGATCCTCGCCGTTGATCTCTCTCCAGAGGGCGATCGTGCTGTCGACGAGTTCGTCGGGGCACTCGCGGAAGGCCGAGACACTCCAGCGAATCATGGTGCGATCGACTGCCAACGGCGTGACGAGGAAGGTGGCACAGAATGTGGCGTTCTGGCATGCGACCTGTGTCGGGAACCGCTGCCACAGGAACGAGCGACCTCGCTGGGCATCGCTCAACCCAGGCTCGCCTGGCGTCGTCGACCGCACACCCGAAGGAAACGCCGAGTAGTAGCTGGTGACTTCGGGACTCGACGGACCTTTCGAGGCGAGCCGCGAAGGGGTGAGTGGGTGCAACGTGTTCTGATGAACGACGGAAAGATGCGAGCCCTCCATGAAGTTCTCGACCATGGCCTTCCAATTGCATGCCCAGATCTCGGTCTCGACGTGACGGAAACGCATCGCCGCCGGATCGAACGGTGCAAGCTCGTCGTCGAGGACAGGAATGGACGGCAGCGGCGCAGGGGTGTCACAGACGGCGACGTGGACGAACCCGTGCGTATCGATCGTGAGGGGCCATGAGGGAAGCCGACACTCCGTGACTGCCTCTGGCGCAGTGAACGGCGCCACCCGCAGTTCCCCATCGGTTGCGTAGGACCACGCGTGGTACGGGCAGGTGAAGGTGGCGGACGAACCCGTTCCGTCGGCGACCGGCATACCACGGTGACGGCAGATGTTGGACAGGGCCCGCAACTCGCCGTCGTCGCCGCGAACCACCAGCACCGGCTCATCGAGGAGCGTGATGGTCAAGAAGTCACCCGGCCCGGAAAGCTCGTCGGCACGGCCGATGCAGTGCCACGCCGGGCGCAGGATGGACTCGATCTCGGTTTCCAGTCGGGCCGGATCGGTGTAGGCCTTCGCCGGCAGCGTCTTCGGCCTCACGGGCTGCTCAGTCGTTGCGGGGAAACCCGAGGTCGACCGTCGAGGTCGACGGGTCGGGCCAGCGGGTCGTGATGGCTTGTGGCTTGGTGTAGAACCGCACGCCCTCCGGGCCGTACATCGCAGTGTCGCTGAAGATCGAATCCTTCCACCCACCGAAGGAGTGGTAGGCAACCGGGACAGGAATCGGCACGTTGACACCCACCATGCCGACCGGTGCCTCCTCACAGAACTGCCGAGCTGCTCCGCCGTCGCGCGTGAAGATCGCCGTGCCGTTGCCGTACGGGTTGTCGTCGAGGAGTTTGATGGCGTCATCGAACGTCGGCACCCGAACCACGCCGAGGAGTGGACCGAACACCTCGTCTCGGTACACGCTCATCTCGGGGGTCACGTCGTCGAGCAGCGTGCATCCGAGGAAATACCCGTCCCCGTCGAACTGCTCGTCGCGGCCGTCGAGGACAACCGTGGCTCCTGCATCTGCTCCAGCAGCGACGTACGAGGCGACCCGGTCGCGGGCTTCCCGGGTGACGAGCGGTCCCATCTCTGACGATGGATCCATGCCGTCCCCGATGGTGAGCGTGCGGGTTCGCTCGGCGATCGCCTCCACCAACGGATCGGCGGCATCACCGACGGCCACGACCACCGAGATCGCCATGCACCGTTCTCCGGCCGAGCCGAACGCAGCCGACACCGCAGCATCGGCTGCGAGACCGATGTCGGCATCGGGCAACACCAGCATGTGGTTCTTGGCGCCACCCAACGCCTGGACCCGCTTGCCGTTCTCACTCGCCGTGCGGTGGATGTACTGCGCGATCGGCGTCGACCCGACGAAGCTCACGGCCTTGATGTCGGGGTGAGCGAGGATCCGGTCGACCGCGGTCTTGTCCCCGTTGACAACGTTGAACACCCCGTCGGGGAAGCCGGCCTCGTGGATGAGTTCGGCGAGGAACAGCGCCGAGGTCGGGTCCTTCTCGCTCGGCTTGAGGATGAAGGTGTTTCCGCACCCGAGCGCGTTGGGGATCATCCAGAGCGGGACCATCGCCGGGAAGTTGAACGGCGTGATACCGGCGACCACCCCGAGTGGGCGACGCACCGTGGTGACGTCGACACCGGTGGAGACCTGGTTCGAATGCATCCCTTTGAGCATCTCGCCGATGTTGCAGGCGAACTCGATGTTCTCGAGGCCGCGCGCAACCTCTCCCATGGCGTCGCTGTGGACCTTGCCGTGCTCGGCAGTGATCTTGGCCGCCAATTCACTGGCGTGGTGATCGACGAGGTTGCGGAGGTTGAACATCGCCTTGGTGCGAGCGGCGATCGACGAGTAGCGCCAGTCCTGCCACGCTGCGTGGGCGGTGGCGACGGCATGGTCGACCTCGGCGACCGAGGCCAGCGCGACCGCACCGGTCTGCGCACCGGTAGCGGGGTTGAAGACGGGTGCAGCATTCCCTGACGTTCCTGCGACAGTTCGGCCGCCCACGAAGTGGCCAAGTTCGATGATCTCGTGCATGACGGTGCTCCTGGGTTCAGCGGTTGGCGTTGATGTCGTCGATGGCGGCAAGCATCGCCTCGATGCCCTCGTCCATCTCTGCCTCGGTGACATTGAGCATCGGGGCGATCCGGATCACGTTGCCGTACAGACCACCCTTGCCGACGAGCAGTCCGTGGGCTCGGCAACGCTCCAGGAATGCAGCTGCGGTGCTGGCATCGGCCTCGTTCGATCCTTCGTGAACGAACTCGATCGCCTGCATGAGGCCCTTTCCCCGAAGTTCGGCCATCCAGTCGTTGGCAGCCACTGCTGCGTCGAGACCGGCGGTGAGTTGGTGTCCGCGGGCCAAGGCATTGGCCTGCATGCCCTCATCTTCGAGCGCCTGCAGGGTGGCGTTGCCGGCCGCAGCCGACAGAGGATTGCCCCCGAAGGTCGAAAACGACGTCACCTGGATGGTGTCCATGATCTCGGCTCGTGCGACCACTCCTGCCAGCGCAGCCCCGTTGCCCACACCCTTGGCGAACGTGAGCATGTCGGGAACCACGTCGTGGGCTTCGTAACCCCAGAAGTGCTCGCCGGTGCGTCCCCATCCGGTCTGGACCTCATCGGAGATCAGCAGGATCCCGCGCGCATCGAGTTCCTTTCGGAACGCACCGAAGAAGCCGTCGGGGGGTGTGGCGAAGCCGCCGACCCCCTGAATGGGTTCGGCGATCAGGCAGGCAACGTCGCCGGCCGACATCATGTCGAGCATCTGCGCGAGGTCGTCGACGCATGCCGCCGTGAACGCCGCGTCGTCGAGATCGCGGAACGGGCTGCGCAACCGGTAGCCACCCTGCACGAAGTGCACGTCGAGTCCCGAAATCGATGTCGATGACCACGAGCTGTGCGAGGTGATCGCCTGCGCCGTGAAGGAACGCCCGTGGTAGCTGTTGCGCATCGCCAGGACCTGGTTGCTCTTGCGAACGCTGGTGGCGAGGAGCAATGCGGTGTCGTTGGCCTCGGTACCCGACGAGGTGAAGAAGACTCGGGCATCGGGAATGCCCGAGAGTCGGGTGATCCGCTCGGCGAGCTCGATCATGGGCTCGTTGAGGTAGAGCGTCGACGTGTGCATGACCTTCGCCGCCTGTTCGGTGACGGCTGCACACACCTTCGGGTGGTTGTGCCCGATCATGGTGGTGAGCACACCGCCAAAGAAGTCGAGGTATCGCTCGCCTGCGGCAGAGAAGACATAGCTGCCCTGACCCCGGTCGATCGAGATCGGCTGTTCGAACATCGGTTTGACGAAGGATGGAAGAACTGCTCGATATCGCTCGAGCAGCTCCGCATCGACGGAAGCGTTCTCCATCTCCCGATCATCTCCCGAATTGGGATTGCATACAACCACAGCTTTGTTCTATACAAAGTTTGGTGAGCCTGAACGCGCAGACGATCGCCTCCCGGATCGACGGCCGGACTGCGGCCGACATCGCCGCCGCCATCGCGCAGGCGATCCGCGCCGGAGAGATCCCTGCTGCCAGCACGCTCCCGACGATTCGAAGCCTGGCCGATGCGCTCCACATCAGCCCGAGCACTGTGTCCGACGCATGGCGCACCCTCCGCCACCATGGCTTGATCGACACCGACCGCCGACGGGGTACTACCGTGCGAGCCGATCGGCCGTTCGGCAGCGAACGTTGGTGGCACGTTCCGGTTGCGCCGGGAACGCTCGAGCTCGACCTCAGCACGGGCACACCCGACCCGGCCCTGCTCCCCGACCTCGGCTCGGCGCTCGGTCGGGTGCAGATCGATCATCAGGTGACGAGCTACCTCGATCGCCCACTGCTCCCTGCGCTCGAGGCCGAACTGCGACGCCGCTGGCCCTTCGATCCTGCCGCAATCACGGTGCTCGACGGCGCCCAAGACGCCCTCGATCGCACGATCACGACGACCATCGGGTTGGGTGATCGAGTCGTGGTCGAGACCCCGACCTTTCCGCCGCTGCTCGACATGCTGGAGTTGGCCGGCGCCGACATCGTCGGTGTACCGGTCGACGCCGAGGGCCTCGAACCCGACGGGCTTGCCGACGCCTTGACCGAGCCGACCCGAGCGATCTTCGTCCAGCCGCGAGCCCACAATCCGACCGGTGCAGCGTTCACGACCGCACGAGCGTTGTCGCTCGCCGAACTCATCGAGCCGACCAACGCACTGATCGTCGAGGATGATCACTCCGGTGATGTCGCCGGCGTCCCACTCGTGAGCCTTGGCCGATGGCTGCCGGATCGTACGATCCACATCCACAGCTTCTCCAAGAGCCACGGCCCCGACCTGCGCCTCGCCGCGGTCGGCGGTGCAGCCGAGCCGATCAGTGCCATCGTGCGGCGCCGACAACTCGGCGCATCATGGACCAGCCGACTGCTCCAGCAGGTCCTGCTCGAGCTTCTCACCGATCCGGACGCTCAGGCAGCCGTGACGATGGCGGCCGAACGCTACCTCGAACGCCGTCGCGCCCTCGGAGCGGCGCTCGTCCAACGAGGCCTGGACGTCGAGCCGCTCGGTACCGGGCTCAACCTCTGGATTCCCGTCGCCGACGAGCAGTCGACGGTTGTCGGCCTTGCCGCACTCGGTGTCGGGGTCGCACCGGGAACGCCCTTCGAGGTCATGCGGTCGGCGACCGACCACATTCGAGTGACGATCTCGACCCTCGATGATCCCTCTGAACTCGCTGATGCACTCGTGGCAACCGGAACCAGTGGGGACGTCGGCTTCACCCCGACGAACGCTCGCTGACGGCAACACCGAGAGGGTCGACCCAGAGGGTCGTCGCCAGTGAACGACCCACCTGCGCAACGAACGGCGCGCTACCAGTTCGCTGCGATGTACTGCGTTTCACAGAACTCGAAGATGCCTTCGTGCGCCCCTTCGCGTCCAAGACCGGACTGCTTCATGCCCCCGAACGGCGCTGCCGGGTCCGACATTGCGCCGCGATTGATGCCGACCATGCCGGCGTGGATCCGCTCGCCCACGCCCATCGCGCGAGCAACGTCACCCGAGTAGACGTAGGCAGCGAGACCCATCTCGGTGTCGTTCGCCCACTCGATCATCTGGTCGGTGTCGGTGAACGGAATCACTGGAGCGACCGGACCGAAGATCTCCTCTCGGGTGATCGGCGATTCCATCGTGACGTCGCCCAACACGGTCGGGGCATAGAAGAAACCCGGGCCGTCGATGGGGGCTCCACCAACCGCCGCCGAGGCCCCAGCCGCAATGGCACCCTGAACGAGTCCATCGATCGTCTCGATCGCACCGGCGTTGATCATCGGGCCGCACGTGACCCCATCGTCCATGCCGTTCCCGACCTTCACCGCCCCCATGGCGACAGCCAGCCGGTCCGTGAACTCCGCTGCGATGTCGGCGTGCGCAAACATCCGATTCGCGGCAGTGCACACCTCGGCGGAGTGCCGCATCTTTGCGACCATGGCACCCTCGACCGCCGCGTCGAGATCGGCATCCTCCAACACCACGAAGGGCGCGTTGCCACCCAGTTCCATGCCGACCTTCAGTACCCGGTCGGCGCATCGCTTCAGCAGGACTCGACCGACCTCGGTCGATCCGGTGAACGAGACCATGCGGGTGGCGCGATGCTCGGTCGCAGCGTCGAACCACGATCCTGACGACTGAGTCGGCACCACGTTGACCAACCCGGCCGGCACACCCGCCTCCTCGAGCAGTTCCGCAATCCGCAAGGCGGTGAGCGGTGTCTCTTTCGGTGGCTTGATGACGCATGCATTGCCGGCCGCCAGGGCAGGTGCGACCTTGCGGGTGATCATGGCTGCCGGGAAGTTCCACGGTGTCACCATGACCACCACGCCGACCGGCGGATGATGAACGATGATCTTGTTGGTGCCACCGGGCGCCGTCTTGATGATGCCGTCGATCCGGACCGCCTCTTCACTGTTCCACCGGAAGAACTCGGCGGCATACGCGATCTCGCCCTTGGCGTCGGCCAGCGGCTTGCCATGCTCGAGCGTGATCAGTGCGGCGAGCTCGTCGGTGTGATCGATGAGGGTCTGCCAACACGACCGCAAGACCTCGGCCCGAACACGAGGCGCGGTCTGCGCCCACGACCGCTGCGCCCGGTCGGCCACCTCGACCGCAGCGGTGGCCTCGGCGGGGCCGCCGGCTGCAACGGTGGCAATCTCGTCACCGGTGGCTGGATTTGTCACCGACACGCGGTCGGGTCCGTCGGACCACACCCCGCCGATCAACATCTGTGTCTGCATGGCGAAACGATGGCACGGGCCGCAGCGAATGCCAACCGTCGGTCGATCTTCAGGTCAGTGGGCTCACCCGTTCGTCGCCGGGGTGCCGGGTGCTCGATCGAACCAGGGGAGCATCCACTGCACCGCCGGCCCGATTGCCACGAGCGACCAGACCGTTCCCCACCCGATCGTGCCACCGAGGAGGAATCCGGCGGTGAACGCGGTTGCTTCGACCCCGAAGCGTCCACTCCGGATCGAGACACCGCGTTCGTTGAGGCCGAGCATCAAGCCATCTCGCGGGCCCGGGCCCCAATGAACGCCGAGGTACAGCGAGGAGCCGAATGCCACCACGAGTGGGCCCGAGATCGTGAACGCGGCGCGACCGACCCAGTGGTCGGGCGAGTCGATGAGCCAGAGCGTCAGATCGGTCGACGGGCCGATCAACAGCACGTTCAGAATCGTGCCTCGACCGACCGGTACCTTCATGACGAGGACCACGATGAACACGACCGTGCCCGTGAGGACGGTGGCTCCCCCGATGGTCAGGGGTGTGTGGTCGGAGATCCCCTCGTGGAAGACCGTCCACGCGCCCTGCCCGAACCCGCCGATGACGGTGAACGCCAGTCCTGCGCCGAAGACGTAGAGCCCGACGACGATCTGGACGAGGCGCCGCAGCGCATCATTCACTCGTTGCGCTCGACGTCGCCGCCGAAGCCCTCCGTGCCGGACGCACCGGCAGCCGAGCCGAGCCGTTCCATGGCAACCGTGTGCAGCGAGGGCGACGGCGTGAAGGCCACCGGCAGCTTTTTCACACCGCCGATGAAGTTCGAGCGGAGGTAGGAGATCTCACCGGCGAGACGAATGTCGGGAAGCCGCGTGGCGATCTCGCGAAACATCAACTTGATCTCCATTCGGGCAAGGTTCGCGCCAAGGCAGAAATGCGGGCCGCCGCCACCGAACCCGACATGGTCGTTGGGTGTGCGCTCGATGTCGAAGGTCCACGGGTCGTCGAACGCGCGCGGGTCGCGGTTTGCGGCGACATGCCACATCACCACCTTGTCGCCGGCCCGCATCTGTACGCCGTCGAGTTCGTAGTCCTCGATGCACTGCCGGCGGAAGTGCATGACCGGTGAGGCCCAACGGACGACCTCGTCGACCATCGTGTCCTCGTAGCGCGTCGGGTCGCTGACGTACTTCTCCCACTGATCAGGGAAGTCGAAGAACCCCATCATCCCGCGGGTGATCGAGTTGCGGGTCGTTTCGTTGCCTGCGACCGAGAGCAGCAGGAAGAACATGTCGAACTCGTCTTCGGAGAGCCGTTCACCGTCGAGATCCGCCGAGAGCAGCGTGGTGATGATGTCGTCGGCGGGCTGATCGCGGCGCTCGGTCTGCAGTGCCCGGCTGTAGATGAACAGTTCGGTGGCGGCACTCGTGGCGTCGTCGGGGTCGGTTGCGAAGTCGGGATCGTTGCCGCCGATCATCCGGTTGGTCCAGTCGAAGATCTTGGCGCGGTCCTCGATGGGGATGCCCACCATCTCGGCGATCGCCTGCAGCGGAAGTTCGGCCGACAGTTCTTCGACGAACTCGGCCTCGCCGCGTTCGCAGACCCGATCGATGATGCCATCGGTCCGATTCTGGAGGTAGTCCTCGAGCAGTTGGATCATGCGCGGGGTGAACCCGCGCGAAACGATGCGTCGGAACCTCGTGTGCTTCGGTGCGTCGAGTTCGATCATCAACCCGTCGTTCATGGCCTGGGTCATCGGATTCGAGAAGTCCGGTTCCGTCATCTGCGTCCCGGCTGCGTTCGACGAGAAGATGTCGGCCTGCCGGTTGACCTCTTTCAGATGGGCGAGGCGGGTGATCGCCCAATATCCGGGACCGGCGTCACCCTCGTCGATCCAGTGGATACCGGGATCGGTCTCGCGTAGACGAGCGAGGAGTTCGTGGTGTTCTTGACGCTGAAACGCATCGTGATCCCAGAGATCGATGTCGAGGTCCGTCATGAACGCTCCGAAGGTCGGCATGCGTGGAAGGCGATTTGCTTCCCGGCACGCAGAACGTAGCGGTATCCGTCGTCGGGCGCCCGCTGCGGACCGTCGTCGTGGTCTCAACCTCGGTCGACGAGTTCACGCATCAACCGGTCGACCGCAACCGAGGGGGTGACGGTGCCGGCGGCAACAGCCGCCTCGGCCGCGGCCCGGGCCGAGGCAAACGTCTCGTTGCGCTCGAAGTGCGCGAGGAGGCGCTCTCGCAGCATCGTGTGCATCCAGTCGAGCAGTTGTGCTTGGCGCCGGGCATCTCGCTCACCGTTTGCGAGCGATTGGGCACGGTGCCGTTCGACCTCCGCCCACAGTTCGACGAGTCCGGTGCCGTCGAGGGCCGAACAGGTCAGCACGGGCGGCTCCCATGCCTGCCCCGCCGGCTGCACGAGATGCAGCGCTCGGCGATAGTCGACCGCCGCTTGCTGCGCCCGCTCGACATTGGCGCCATCGGCCTTGTTGACGGCGAGGAGGTCGGCAAGTTCGAGCACACCCTTCTTGATGCCCTGCAGTTCGTCGCCGGCACCACTGAGCATCAATACGACGAAGATGTCGACCATGGCGTGCACGACGGTTTCGCTCTGGCCGACTCCGACCGTCTCGACGAGTACGACGTCGTATCCGGCTGCCTCGAGCACCACCATCGCCTCCCGTGTGGCCCGAGCAACCCCACCGAGCGTTCCGGCTGACGGTGATGGCCGAATGAAGGCGTTGGGGTCGACCGAGAGTTCCTGCATCCGCGTCTTGTCGCCGAGGATCGAGCCGCCCGAGCGCGAACTGGACGGATCGACGGCCAACACGGCGACCCTGTGACCGGCTGACGTCAGCTGCAGGCCGAGTGCCTCGATGAACGTCGATTTGCCCACTCCGGGCACGCCGGTGATCCCCACTCGGTGAGCGTCACCACTGTGCGGCAACAATTCGTCGAGCAGCGCAGCCGCATCAGCCCGATGGGTCGGCAGGGTCGACTCGACGAGTGTGATCGCCCGGCCGATCGCGGTTCGCTCCCCGGCCAGGACTCCGGCAGCGAGTTCAGACGTTGCGCTGTCACCAGACGCCGCGCTGTCACCAGACGCCGCGCTCTCGCGAGAAGCCACACTGTCATCAGAAGCCACGGTGCGACGCTACCTATGATGCGTCCCATGATCCGCCATCAGGTACTCATCACCCTCGACGACGACGCCAAAGACGTCGCCGACCAGATCGTCGCCGAACTCGCCGCCTACGCGCCGACGTGCGCAACCGTGCGCGCCTACCAGGTTGGCCGCGACATCGGGTTGGCCGACAACACCGCCGACGTTGCGGTCGTCGCCGAGTTCGACGACGTCGAGGGCTATCAGTTCTACGCAACCGACGAGGGCCACGTCGACATCATCCAACGCCTGATTCTCCCCAATGCGGCCGGCCTCGTTCGGGCCCAGACAGCGTTCTGAGATGGAACTCGGTCTGCAAGGCAAGCGGGTCCTCGTCACCGGCGGCAGCCGGGGGATCGGCAAGGCGATCGTCGCCGGTTTCCTCGACGAGGGAGCGAGGGTCGCGACCTGCGCCCGTGGCGCCGAGTCGCTTCTTGCCATGGTCAGCGAACTCACGGCACGGGGAGAAGTCCACGATCGCGTCTGTGACATGGCCGATCCCGATGCGGTGGAGGCGCTCGTTGCATGGGCGGCAGAAACGCTCGGTGGGCTCGACATCGTCGTGTCGAACGTCAGCGCCATGAACGCTCGCGACTTCCGGGTGGGGTACGAGATCGACATCCGTGGCATGCACACGTTGATCGAGGCCTCCACCCCCCACTTCGCCCATCACGCCGGCTGCAACGTGATCGCGATCGGCAGCCGGGCCGGATCGGCCGGCACCGTGTTGCCTGCGTACTCGGCGTACAAGGCGGCAACCGCCAGCTACATGAAGTCGCTGGGGATCCGCCACGCCAAGCGCGGCATCCGCTTCAACTGTGTGTCGCCGGGCGACATTCTCTTCGACGGCGGAACCTGGGCCGATGCTCGCGACAACCGGCCCGAGTTCTACAACGCCGTGCTCGCCCAGAACCCCACGGGTCGCATGGGGACACCCGAGGAGATCGCAAACGTCGTCGTCTTCGTCGCCAGCGAACGTGCGAGCTTCGTCACCGGCGCCAACCTTCTCGTCGACGGGGCCGCCACCGACGGCATCCAACTCTGACCGGGCTCAGCCGAGCAGCTCGAGCAACTCCAAGGCCGCCTCGGGGATCACGGTGCCCGGTGGGTAGACCGCCACCGCTCCCATGTCGAGCAGCATCGCCACGTCGTCGGGCGGGATCACGCCCCCGACGGTGATCTTGATGTCGGGGCGCCCCAGTTCGGCGAGGGCATCTCGCAGTGCCGGCACCAGGGTGAGGTGCCCGGCCGCAAGCGACGACGCCCCGACGACATGGACATCGGCTTCGACCGCCTGGCGCGCCACTTCCTGTGGGGTCTGGAACAGCGGCCCGATGTCGACATCGAACCCCAGATCGGCGAAGGCGGTGGCGATCACTTTCTGTCCGCGATCGTGACCGTCCTGTCCCATCTTGGCGATCAGGATGCGCGGGCGTCGTCCGTTGGCCGCAGCGAATGCGTCGACGCGGGACCGGACGGCCATGACGGAATCGGCTTCTGCTCCCACTTCGGTTCGGTACACCCCTTCGATCGTTCGGATCGTTGCGACATGACGACCGTAGACCTTCTCGAGGGCATCGCTGATCTCTCCGACCGTCGCTTTTGCTCGGGCTGCATCGATCGACAGCGCGAGCAGGTTGCCATCGCCGCGGTCGGCAGCGTTGGTGAGGGCGTCGAGCGCTGCATCCACCTCGGTTTGGGAGCGTTCGGCGCGAAGCCGCTCGAGCTTGGCGTATTGGGCAGCCCGAACTTCGGCGTTGTCGATCTTCAGCACGTCGACCGGGTCCTCTTCGCCGGGCTCGAGGCGATACTTGTTGACGCCGATCACCGCCTGCTGACCGGAGTCGATACGGGCCTGGGTCCGGGCCGCAGCTTCTTCGATCCGCAGCTTCGGGATTCCGGCCTCGATCGCAGCCGCCATCCCGCCCATGTCCTCCACCTCGGCGATGTGGACCATCGCCCGGTGTGCGAGTTCGTTGGTGAGCCATTCGACGTGATGCGACCCACCCCACGGGTCGACGGAACGGGTGGTGCCGCTCTCCTGTTGCAGGAACAGCTGCGTGTTGCGGGCGATGCGCGCCGAGAAGTCGGTGGGCAGGGCAAGGGCCTCGTCCAGTGCGTTGGTGTGCAGCGATTGGGTGTGTCCCTGGGTCGCCGCCATCGCCTCGACGCAGGTGCGGGTGACGTTGTTGAACACGTCCTGCGCGGTGAGCGACCAGCCCGACGTCTGGCTGTGCGTCCGCAGCGACGACGACTTGGGGTTTCGCGGCTCGAAGGGGGCCATGAGGTTCGACCAGAGCAGACGAGCGGCGCGGAGCTTGGCGACCTCCATGAAGAAGTTCATTCCGATCGCCCAGAAGAAGCTCAGTCGCGGCGCAAAGGCGTCCACGTCGAGCCCGGCCGCCACACCGGCCCGCACGTACTCGATGCCGTCAGCCAGGGTGTACGCCAGCTCGAGGTCGGCGGTCGCGCCGGCCTCCTGCATGTGGTAGCCCGAGATCGAGATCGAGTTGAACCGCGGCATCTCCCGACTGGTGAAGGCGAAGATGTCGGAGATGATCCGCATACTCGGCGTCGGCGGGTAGATGTAGGTGTTGCGAACCATGAACTCTTTGAGGATGTCGTTCTGGATCGTCCCGGCGAGGTCGATGGGGGCGACACCCTGCTCCTCGGCCGCCACGACATAGAGGGCCAGAATCGGCAACACCGCGCCGTTCATGGTCATCGACACCGTCATCTCGTCGAGCGGGATGCCGTCGAACAGTTGCCGCATGTCGAGGATGGAGTCGATCGCCACTCCGGCCATGCCAACATCGCCGGTCACCCGAGGATTGTCGGAGTCGTACCCCCGGTGGGTGGCGAGATCGAAGGCGATCGAAAGGCCTTTCTGACCGGCGGCGAGGTTGCGGCGATAGAACGCGTTGGATGCCTCCGCCGTCGAGAACCCGGCGTACTGACGGATCGTCCACGGCTGGTTGACGTACATCGTCGGGTACGGACCACGAACGAAGGGAGACAGGCCGGGAAAGGTCGCCGGGAATGCGAGTTCGGCGATGCTGGCCCCGTCGAGCGACGCAGGGATGTCGATGCCTTCGGGTGTCGACCACGCCGCAACCGCCTCCTTGGCGGGCGGCACCGTCGGCGTCGGGAGCGCAACGGCAACGAAGTCGGGGATGGAACTCATCGAACGCTCCGTTGCGTTGTGCCGCCTTGCGGTGCAGTCCGGCCGATCTTCGTGTGGGCGCTCATCAGCCGAGCCCCAGTCGCGCATGGAGATCACCGAGTGCCCGTAGCACGTCGATGCCGACGTGGAGGAAGGCGTCGACGCCCGCCGCCTCGAGATCGGCCCGCCGATCGCCGGGGTTGCCGGCGAGGGCCACGAACGTTGCGCCTGCATCCTTGAGGGCGGTGACGGTGGCGGTTGCGCGCTCGGCGTAGACGGCGTCGGACGAACACACGACGGCGACGGATGCGCCGGTCGCCTCGAATCGCGCCGCCGCCTCGATCGGCGAGGCGGCACCATCCCCGTCACCGCCGACGACCGTGAGCCCACCCACCGCCAACAGGTTGGTGATCCACGTCGATCGGGCGGTGTGTTCGGCCTGCGCACCGAGGGCGGCCAGGTGCACGATCGGGTCGACACCGACCGATCGCGATCGATCAGCTGCGTCGCGGAGCGCTTCGAACGGAGCGGCCGGTCGCCGTAGCGGGAATGCACCCTGTCCCCCACCACCGATGGCAGATGCTGCCGGCCCGGTGTCGGGGAACTCCGACACACCGGTCACCGGTTCGCGCCGGGTCGCCAACCCGCCGAGACGGTCTTCCCACGACGCCTTCGCCGCGTCGGCGACCGCCCCCGATTCGAGCACCGCGACCATCCCTCCGGCTGCCTCGACCTCCTGGAAGGCCGTCCAACCGGCCTGCAGGAGTCGCTGGGTGAGCGACTCGACGAAACCGGAACCCGCAGCCGGATCGACCAGGCGGTTGATGCCGCATTCGTCGATCAGGAGATGCTGGATGTTGCGGGCGTTGCGGCGGGCCAGTGCCGAGTCAGAGCTGTCGTGAGGCAGGACGGTCACTGCATCGGCGCCTCCGACGCCTGCGGCGAAAGCGGCGGTGGTCGAGCGAAGCATGTTCACGGCGGGGTCACGCTGCGAGAACATCGATGCCGCCGTGACGGCATGGAACGGCGACACTGCATCGGGAGCACCGGATGCGGTGAGCACCGCCGACCATGCCGTGCGGGCCGCGCGCAGGCGGGCGATGGTCAGGAACTGATCGGCGTCGGCGGCGATCCGAAAGCCAATGGTGGCGGCGGCACGTTCGACCGTCAGACCGGCATCCACCAGGGCTCGAAGCGTTGCGACACCGGTCGCCAACATCCAGCCGAGTTCCTGAACCTCATGGGCGCCGGCATCGACATAGCGGGTCGTGTCGACGGTGCACGCGACGAGCTGTGGATGCGATTCGGCAATCGATGCTGCGAAGGCAGCGCACGCAGCAACGTCGGCCACCGAGCCGTTGCGTGCGAATGCACCGATCGGGTCGAGCCCGAGCCAACTGCGGGAGGTGGTTGCGTTCCCGCTCTCGTCGAGGAGCGCGACCAGCGCCTTCGCCGCGTCGAGATCGGCATGGGGGGCAAGTGCCACCGGTGCAATGTCGAGGAGCACACCCTCCAGGGCGTCTCGCAGCGTGGCGAGCGTCCACGAGGCGGTTGGAGGCCCGAGCTCGATGGAGGTGACACCGTGTTCGAGGTCGTCCAGCACCCTCGCCGCGCACACAGCCGGATCGCTGGCGTCATGGCGCTGGCGGATGTCCCATCCGTAGGCGACACGATGTGGATCGGTGGGAAGCAGGGCGACGGCCGGGCCTGGCTCGTAGAGCGGCTCGATGTCGAGGCCGCCGCGTGTCCGACCTACCAATACCTTCTCGAACGACGCTCCCTTGAGGACACTGTCGACCGCGTCGCGCCAGTCGGCCGCGGTCGCCGGTTGGTCGTCGAGGCGGAACAGCTCGTCACTCGTCATCGCTGCTCAATCTAGGGGCGTCGACGGTCGGTCCCGAAGTCAGATGGGACCGAGCTGCGAAACGGTGGAGGCGGCCGTGCATCGTTGGCACCGTCGAACGCTGGCCCAGTACCGTCGGCTCCATGGCCATACCCTCCGGAATCGGGATCATCGACACGATGATCGGCTTTCCCGACCGAGATTTTGCGGTGTACGACTTCATCCGCGGCCAGCTCAAGGATCAGGAGTCGACTGACTTCGAGTTCCCGGTCGAGTACATGTTCAAGAACGTGCCGAAAGAGCTGTACGGCGCGCAGGCGGATCCGGTCGAGGTCACTCTCGGGGAGATGGACCGGTTCGGCATCGCCGTTGGTCTCATCGGCTGTGAAGGCGAGCAATCTCAGCGGGCGCTCACTGCGCATCCTGACCGGTTCGTGGCCATGGCCAACGTCGACCCGAACGACGTGATGGGCGAGGTTCGCAAGATCCGCCGCCTGCACGACGAGTGGGACATCCGGGCGGTCGGCACGTTCCCGGTCGGTTGCACGCCGCAAGTCGACCTCGGTGACGCCAAGTACTACCCGATCTACGCCACCTGCTGTGAGCTCGACATCCCGATCTTCGTCTGTGCCGGTGTGCCGGGCCCGAGACTGCCGATGAAACCCCAGCTGGTCGAGCAGATCGACCAGGTCATGTACGACTTCCCCGAACTCGTCTTCGTCACCAGGCACGGCTGTGAGCCGTGGGACGAATTGATGGTCAAGCTCATGCTGAAGTGGCCGGGGCTGCACTACTCGACGTCGGCGTTCGCTCCCAAGTACTACCCCCGGTCGATCATCGACTACGCCAACACCCGCGGTGCCGACAAGATCATCTACGCCGGCTACTTCCCGATGGGCCTGTCACTGGAACGCATCATGGATGACATGGCCCACGTGCCATTCAACGACGACGTCTGGCCGAAGTTTCTCCGCACCAACGCTGCTCGAATCCTTCGTCTGGACTGAACCCGGTCAGATCGAACGCCCGGCAGCTGCCCAATACTCGTCCTTGAGCAGCCGCTTGTAGAGCTTGCCAGTCGGGTGGCGCGGCAGTTCCTCACGAAAGTCGACCGACCGCGGGCATTTCACATCGGCCAGGTGTTCCTTGGTGTAGGCGATGAGCTCACGGGCGAGTGCCGCCGCGGCATCGTCGTCGACCGGCATCTCGGCGGGCTGGACCACCGCCTTCACCTCTTCACCGAAGTCGTCGTTCGGCACACCGAACACGGCGACGTCGGCGACCTTGGGGTGCATGGTGAGCACGTCCTCGGTCTCCTGGGGGTACACGTTCACCCCGCCGGTGATGATCATGTACGCCTTGCGGTCGGTCAGGTAGAGGAACCCGTCGTCGTCGACCCGTCCGACGTCACCGAGCGTCGACCACCCGTTCGCAAGGCGCGAGGAGGCTGTCTTCTCCGGGTCACCGTGGTACTCGAACTGGTTGTCGGACTCGAAGTAGATGGTGCCCTCTTCACCGACCGGAACCTCTTCGCCCTCTTCGCTCATGATGTGAATGATGCCGGTGACTGCCACGCCCACCGTGCCGGGATGGGCGAGCCATTGTTCGCTGTTGCAATACACGAAGCCGTTGCCCTCGGTGCCGGCGTAGTACTCGTGGATGATCGGGCCCCACCAGTCGATCATCTTGTGCTTCACGTCGACGGGGCATGGTGCGGCGGCGTGGATACACGCCTGCAACGACGAGACGTCGTACTGCTCGCGAACGGCATCGTCGAGCTTCAGCATGCGGACGAACATTGTGGGCACGACCTGCGAGACCGTGATCGTGTAGTCCTGGATGAAGCGCAGGTAGGCCTCCGGGTCGAACTTCTCCATCACATACGTCGTGCCGCCGGTGACGTGAATGCCGAGATTGAAGCGGAGTGGAGCGGCATGGTAGAGCGGCGCAGGCGACAGGTACCGACTCTGTTCGCCGAAGCCGAACAGCATCGTGCCGAGCGTGGCGACGCTGGTGTCGCCCTCCTCGAGTGGCGTCGGCTGCGTTGCTGGCAGGACCCCTTTCGGACGACCGGTCGTCCCCGAGCTGTACAACATGTCGCGCCCGGCAATCCGATGCTCGAGCGGCTCGGGCGACGCGTTGGCGATGGCGTCCTCGTAGCTGTCATAGCCGTCCAGTTGCCCGCCCATCGAGAGGCGCAGTTCGACGTTCGGCATCTGATCGAGGAGTTCCCCGGCCTGATCGGCCTTGTACGGGCTGGTGATGAAGACCTTTGCGCCGCAGTTGTCGATGATGTACGCCATCTCCTCGGTGGTGAGCCGACTGCTCATGGCCGTGTAGATCAGGCCGGCGTAGGTGGCCCCCCAGCACAACGCCAGGAAGTTGGCGTTGTTCTCGAGACAGAACGCGATGTGGTCGCCCGGCTGCAAACCGATGTCGCGAAAGACGTTCGACACGCGGTTTGCGTGGTCGTCGAGTTCGGCGTAGGTGAGAGTTTCGCCCGTTTCCGCCATGACGATGGCGGGATGGTCGGGGCGGGTGGCGGCGTGTGCTCCGGGATACATGGCGAGCAACGTACTCGCCACAGGCTCACAGCGTGAAGCCACCGTCGACGTCGAGATGCTGTCCTGTGATGAAACGAGCTCGCTGCGAGGCGAGAAAGCAGACGGCCTCTGCAATGTCGGTCGCCGAACCGAAGCGACGCAGGGCAATGTTGGACCGGGCTGCGTCGAGCGCAGCGTCGTCGAGGTCACCGCTTGCGATCAACCGCTCGGCCATGCCGTCGCGCAGCATCCCGGGGCCCACCGTGTTGGCTCGAACCCCGAATCGACCCTCCTCGGCGGCGACGCCGCGAACCGCCGCCTCGACTGCAGCCTTCGGAACCGACGACAGGCCGTCACGAACGGGATAGCGGCGGGTGGCGGCGGTGGTGACGGCCACGACCGATCCCTCGAGGTGACGGAGATGGGGCAGCGCAGAGGCGACAACGGCGAAGAAACCTGCAGCGTCGATGTCGAGCTGCTCCTGCATCTCGGAGGCCGTCACCTTCGAGAGGTGTTTCTGCGGCACATGGGGCCCGGCTGCGTACACGAGGGTGTGAATCCCGTCGGCAGCCTCGGCGATCGCGTCGATCGCCTGTGCACAGCCGTCGTGATTGCGCAGATCGAGTCCGATCGTCCAGGCCTGTCTGCCGAACTCTGCAACGGCCTCGGCCAGATCGACGGCCGCTTGTTCGTTGTGCCGATAGGTGAACGCAACATCACTCCCGCGGGCTGCGAGGGCGCGAACGATCGCAGCACCGAGCCCACCGCTCCCGCCGACGACGAACGCAGTGCCCTGCCGACGTGCGAAGTCGTCGGAGAGGTCGAGGCCGTGCTCGGTCATGGCGTAAGCGTGGCCCATCCGAGCGACCCGTGCGAGTCGACCGGTCACCGACGTCGGTTCGGTGACGGTCGGTCCAGCTGCTCGGAACGCCGCAGGGATTCAGCCGTCAGGTGATCTGACGAGTTCCGTGATCACCTCGATCCCGATTTCACCGGGATTGTCGATCTCGACGTCTCGGCGAGCGATCTCGACGAAGCCAACCTTCTCCGCCACGCGGGCACTGGCGACATTGGCCGCATCGAAACGAATCTCGGCCCGCCCCACATCGGGAAGCGTCCACGCTGCGTCGACACACACACGAGCGACCTCGGTGGCGTACCCGCGTCCGGCCCGGTCGCTGCGTATCCAATATCCGATCTCGATCGCATCCGGTCCAACCCGGCGCACCAGCGCACAGCCACCGACCAACTCACCCGTTTCGTCCTCGATCACATGAAACGCGTGGCTCTCGCCTGTCTCCCACTCGTGCAGCGACCGAGCGACGAACTCGTGGAACTGTTCCGTGGTCGACGTCTCGGGGCGGGCCCA
>Ga0255757_10000301_pt1 | contig 47855 bp, 38 predicted proteins | sample 071ome_27_FD_179957 | JGI IMG/M metagenome (GOLD analysis project Ga0255757, IMG submission 179957) | Coastal salt marsh microbial communities from the Groves Creek Marsh, Skidaway Island, Georgia - 071409AT metaG (version 2) | ecosystem: Environmental > Aquatic > Marine > Intertidal zone >...
GGCGAGACTTCGCAGTGCATCCATCCCTAAATAGGTAATCGCATGAGATAAGGATTCAATCTGATGGCGGGGGCCGTAGTAAGCCGAATTGACTAAGCGCAGCGTTTTCAATCCCAAGGCGGGGTCCTGTGAAATGAGCGCCTCTAACTCTTTGAAATTGCTCGAGGCCTCCTGTAACTTGGTCAATAGTTCGAGAACGACCATCTTGTTAGCAGACAGTTTTCGACCTGAAATCGGTTCAGGCTTCGATAGAAAGTTGCCTTGAAACAGATCAAACCCTAAATCCACACAGTTTCGCAGCATCTCGTTGGTTTCGATCTTCTCAGCAAGCAGCGTGATGCCTTTACCAGAGAACCGATCGACTGCTGCTTCCAATTCCGTATGGCTCAAAGCCAAAACATCAAGTTTGATGATATCTGCAAGCTGGACCAACGGTTCTCGCGACTCATGGTACTCAAAATCATCCAGCGCAATGGTGTGCCCTTTCGCTTTAGCTCGTCGTAAGTTCTCCAGCAAGCTATCGGTTACTTGAACATCTTCCAGGACTTCAATCACGCATCGCGAGGGCTCGATGGGGATTTCCATATCCAACAACCGTGGGGTGAAATTAATGAAGGCGCGGTGCGTACCGATCACATCATCAATCGACAAATTCATGAACGCATTTTCAAGCACAGCGGAGGTGGCGAAATCACCATCGACCACCTGCGCCTTGTCTGGGTTCACCTGCCGAAAGAGCAACTCGTAGGCCACAACGCTCGTGTCACGATCAAAAATGGGTTGCCGCGCGAGCAACAGCTGATTGTCAGCAGGGCGATTCAAACCAACCAGCTCGCATGGACGCGTTCGAGGCGATCAAACACTGTTCTAAGGGTGACTCGGTCCACAACGATGGCTCTGGTTTTCGGCCTGCAATTCTACACGAATTAAAAGATCGTGCCCTTGTCTCTCTCCAAGGTTATCAAGCACCTGCCGGAGGATTTCCATTGCTCCAGTCGATAGCGTTTTCAGAACCCGCCTTCTGGCCCTCCTGAGCCTGGCAAAGTAACTATTCACGTGTCCGCTCAAGGGTCTGCTTGCTGAGGGAAAAAACAAAGCCCATCGCACAAGGCGCAAAAAGGACCCCCGAAACCACTAAGACAGCGAAATGCAATTCATCGGATGACGCAAGGTGCTAGCCTTGCCTCGCTTGGCCCCCCGACGATCAACGTGTTTTCTGCTCATGACACAACCCCGGGTAGGCCATTCCAGATCTTCCTGAAGCTGGAGCGCTAAGTTCAACGGGCCGGACTGGACGCCCTAGGGGACCCCCAGCGGGCTTTTGGGGGGAGGGGGGAGGAGAGCCCGCTGGGGAGAATTTCGAGTGGCTTAGGGGGAGCTCGGCTCGATTCTGCAACGCAACCCGCAATGGGCCGCTTTTGCATCCACCACCAGTAAAGCAATCGGTGTGCCAAGTTCGAGATTTCTTTGGCTTTGCTTTGATTTGAGACCAGCATTAAGTCCACCCGCTTGACCCTAATTCTGCGAAAACTGCCTTTTTCACTGGTTATCAAGGATTTATGTGCGGCATTCAGTAACACCACCTGCTGAGCGGAGCTTGAGGCGAATCAGCAGGTGGAACCTCTGATCGCGCATCGCGACCGAATCACAGCCACCATGCCAATGATCTCAGGTCACATTGCGGTGCGATCCGGCACATCGTGCCCTATTTTGGAACTCATCAGTCGCATTAATGCTGAGTAGGCACGGGTTTCTGGCGACCGGCAATAAGGCGCACTCCGAAAGCGTTAGGCGAATCAGGGCTGCGCGCTGTCAAATCGACCAAATGATGTCTTTTTTGCGAGAGATGAAGGAGCCTGAAGACTGCCGTGACGGAGTTCTTTAAACCGCCATGCTGGGGTTACGCCTAAGCTCGCTGAGGGCTTTTTAAAACACCTGCTGAGGGCTAACACCTGCTGAACGCTCTTTAAAACTCGCGCTGAGGACTCTTCTAATTCGCACAAAGCCCGTCAAAACTGCAGTCGCCTGCGGCAACCACCCTTTCTTTCGGGTCGGACTAAACGATGAGCATTGCATCCCCATAACTGAAAAAGCGATATTGTTTTTCAATGGCTTGGGCATAGGCAGCTTTAACCAATTCGATGTTGGCAAGCGCACTAACCAGCATTAACAGCGTTGAGCCTGGCAGATGAAAGTTGGTCAACAACGCATCCACCATTTGAAACTCGTAGCCTGGGTAGATGAAGATCTGAGTATCACCCGACTGAGGCACGACCCGTCCCTCTTTAGCCGCGCTCTCTAACGTTCGAACGCTCGTGGTGCCGATCGCGACAATTCGCCGGTGCTCATCTCTCGCCGTGTTGATCGACGCTGCAGCCTCTTCCGAGATCTCAAACCACTCTTTATGCATCTCGTGCTCAAGAATATTGTCCACCTGAACCGGTTGGAAAGTGCCTGCACCCACGTGAAGCGTCACTTCGCTGGATGCGACGCCCATCGCTTCTAACGTTGAGAGCATCGTTTCGTCAAAGTGAAGGCCAGCTGTTGGCGCGGCGACCGCCCCTTTGCGCTTCGCGTAAACTGTTTGATAGCGGGAACGATCTTCATTTTCATCGCTGCGCTGGATGTAGGGTGGGAGCGGCATATGACCAAAAGCCTCCGCGACTTCAGCCGGGTCTTCGGTCTGGAACTCGAGCAGGAAAAACCGCCCCTCACGAGACATGACCCGACATGGAATCTCACGCTCAGTCAGAATCAGTTCCATACCCGCCCTAGGCGATTTGCTCGACCTGATTTGCGCGAGCACTTGTCGGCCGCTCAGGACACGCTCGAACAAGACTTCAACTCTGCCACCGGTCTGTTTATGACCAAAAAGACGCGCCGGAATCACACGGGTGTTGTTAAACACCAGCAGATCATCGCAACTCAGGTACTGGGGCAAATCGGCGAACTGTCGATCCTCTATCAATCCCGAGTCTCGATGAACGACCATCAATCTGGCGTCGGTCCGCCGTTCAGGCGGAGACTGCGCGATTAGCGATTCGGGAAGAATGAAATCGAAATCAGACTTCTTCAAGGGTTCATCCTGCCGGGTTCGTGCGCATGCTAGCCACTCGACCCCTCAATCGCAACGAGCCCGATTCATCCTGGTTCAAGGACTCGAATCAAATACGTCACACAAAATGAACCTCGAGTTCACCTCGCCCTCCCTTCGCAGCACTTTTCACTCTGTTCGCTGTCCCGCATGAATCTCGGAGAAGGTCAGATGGGCAAGTTACCTTGTGTTAGGCGAAAGTGTTAGGCGAAAAAGTTGAGCCGTTAAGTGGGGAGTTTCAAGCTTCCCAGATTCCTTTTTGTGCGGGTCACGCTTCCTCGAGTTCAGCTGATCTGAGTTGGGCGAGATGCGTCGCATCAGGATTTTATTCGAAGCACCTTCTGCTATACTTCCGCCTCTCTCGTGCCGGGGTGGCGGAACTGGTAGACGCGCCGGATTCAAAATCCGGTTCCTTTGCGGGAGTGCCGGTTCGATTCCGGCCCTCGGTACCACAGAGAAACTAACTGCTTGGTTGCTCCTCGCCCTCGATGATATCCCCTACGCTCGCCTGATCGCGAGGAACAGTTATTGCTGCCCCCCTTTTCCGGTGGAATGAAAGGTCTTATGTTCTCGGAGACTTTGGCCACAAGCCCGGAAATTACCTAGATAAAAGGCGTTACCCTCGGGCCGCATCGAACTATAATCGCGCCGAATCCCAGAGGATGTCTCTTGAACGGCGCGCCAGACCCTAACCAAGCCAAAGTGAAGCGCGCGCTCGATGCGTCCATCAAAGATGGGATCTTTTATTCGATCATGACCGGGGCGGGCGAGTCCTACTTCAGTGCCTTCGCCGTCAGTCTTCGAGCGTCCGCACCTCAAGTGGGATTACTTGCCACTCTGCCTCCACTGATCGCCTCATTCTCGCAACTATTCTCGGTCTGGTTGAGTCAGAGAACCGGTCTTCGACTGCCCGTTATAATTTTGGGCGCTATTTTACAAACCGCCGCATTACTGGGCTTGATCCTCGCGCCATATGTACGATCCGATCTCACGTTTACGGCCCTGCTGTTCGCCATCATCGCGTATCACGTAGGGCCTAATCTCGGCGCACCACTTTGGGCGAGCATTGTGGGGCAATTGGTTCCGGAAAGTTTACGAGGCCGTTTTTTCGCGAGACGCACTCGCTTATCCACGATTGCATCTTTCTCTGCGCTGCTGGGGGCAGGCGTCATTCTTCAGTTATTTGATCAGATCAACGCGGCCCGAATCGGATTCATCATCATCTTTTGTACAGGCGCTTGCGCACGACTCGTTTCCGCCGTGTATCTGGGCCAAATGTTTGATCCTCTTAAGGAGGAGGCTCGTGCCGCTGCGATGGCAAAGCAAAAAATTCTACCCACCATTCATCAACTAGCCGCGCAACCAAGCTTTTTAAGGTTCTCCTGCTTCGTCGCCATGATGCAATTTTCTGTGGCGATTTCGGGCCCTTTCGTAGTGGTTTACCTACTGAAAGATCTGCAATTTTCTTACCTTGAACTGACCCTGAATACCGCCGCGTCAGTGCTCGTCCAGTTCATGGTACTCAGTCGATGGGGTCGGCTTTCGGACCTGTTCGGTAATCGTATTTTGCTCAGAGTCACCGGCGCGTTAGTGCCTGTTGTGCCTTTACTCTGGCTGATAAGCCCGAATTTTTACTATCTGTTAGCGGTGCAGATGTTCAGCGGGCTCGTGTGGTCCGGGTTCACGTTGAGCATCAACAATACCCTCTTCGATTTGAGTGCAGGACTCGGGCGGTCAGGGTTGATCGCCATGCATAACATCTTCGCCAATTGCGCCACCTTTTCTGGCGCGGCGTTCGGAAGCTTAGCGCTGTTAAACGCATCCAAGATTGCTGCACTACTCCCCGAAGCGCTTGTATTTGAATCGGTCTTCCTCATGATGTTTGCGCTTTCCAGCCTGATCAGACTCATGACCGCCATGGCCTTTTTACCTCGCCTGATCGAAGTAAGAAGCGTTCGGCGTATGAGTTATCAAGGCATCATCTTTCGGGTGACCCGCTTCTCGCCCATTTCTGGAGTAGTGTTCGATGCCATCTCTAGAATCAGACGTTCTGACGACCCAACGCGATAAGTGAAGCGCATTCGCTCACGATTGAAGAATGTTGAATAATGCGAGATTCTTGGCTGAGTATGCTTTGCCAGAAGTCAATGCGCTGATGGCGCAGACCTTATCGTCCAGGTAGAGTAGCGACTCGATCCCAACAGGTAGTCCCAATGCTGAATTCAGACTTCACGCTCGCCCAAGCGATGTACGAATGCCGAGCTATGCGTCGACTAAAAGCCGATCCAGTGTCTGATGAGACGCTCGTCCAGCTAATCGATGCTGCAAACCAAGCCGCCAGCGGTAGCAACGCGCAAATGGCCCGATGGATCGTCGTTAAAGATCCAATCCAAAAACAAAAGCTAGCAGATTTGAATCGACTCCATGGGGAACCCTACATCGCCGCTGACCGGGAAAACCCCAAAAGTGAGAAGCTACGAAGATTACTCGATGCCGTGATCTGGCAGATGGACCACATGCATGAGATTCCCGCTCTCATCGTTGCCTGTTATGACTATGAGACCCGGGTGGATGGCGTGGAGATCTACCGAAAAGCCGGCTCCGTGTGGCCTGGCATTCAAAACCTTCTGCTCACTGCGCGGTCTTTGGGCCTGGGCGCCACGCCAACGACCCTTGCACTACGAGATCAAGACGCAGTTAGAACCGCGCTGGATCTACCGGAAAGCTTCGCGGCGCTGTGCCTATTACCGGTGGGATACCCCATGGGTCGTTTCGGCCCCGTGACTCGCAAGCCCGTTGATACCATCATGCGTTTTGACCGCTGGTCCTAGAAGGAAGATATCCTCAGGCAAACCAACCGGGTCATTGGTTTTGCACATTATAGACTCATTGTCTGAACATATTCAGTTATACTAACATACTTAATTGTCAGCGCTGCTCTTCATTGTCATATCGGATCAATGGAATGAAACAAGACATCTTCTCCATCCTCCTCAAGGTATACGGCGACTCTCGACACCCCGCTCGCTCGTGCAAGGTAATTATTGATACTAGGCAGGATATCCAGGCGTTCCTCTTCGATCGCTGTTGCAACAGACAGCGCAACACTGAGTGCAGCACCCTCCATCTCACTTCGCGTGGTTTCGAGCAACGCCTGCTCTTGACGCCCAGGTACGACCCACAACAATAAAAAAGCTGTGATCACTAACACCGCTAAAAACGGTGCCGAAACCCGCATTGCAATAGAGCCCATTCGAATCTTCAAGTCTCTCCTCGTAACCAGCAAGCTCGCCGCCTTGACTCATGGCCAATCGAGCAACTCTATACGTTTTTATTGACTCTCAGTCGCACTAAGGCCTGGTTTTGTTTCTACTTTAAATCGTTCGGGCAGTATGTTGTTCACCTCGCGCTTGTAGAGCCGCACAAGCCCTCAGTACAACGGTCTGGCGATCGATGTCGACAATGATACACCCTGGGCGCAGGATTAAGTCCAATCTACAACTGAAATTGAAGCAGACAGACTTGGTCCACTGGCTCTCTCACACTGAGGCTGCTCGAATAAGGGATGCGCATGCTCGAGAAGGGCTCTAAATCCTCGGCCTACCCTAAAACTTAACGCCAAGACCGAATTCGTTAGGGGAACCCAAGATCTTTATTTGAACGCACCGTAATCCGCAACCTCGTCCATCGATCAGGCGCTTTGCCGCAATACCCGACCTCCAACATCAGGTGCGGCCTTAACCGAATTCTGGCACTCTTTGCGAAGTTCACTCTCCTAATGAGAGGACCCACCCCGATCCAAAGTTAACCTCAAAGGAGATGATTTGTGCCCGAACACGCTCTTTCCAATCTAAATGTTCTAGTCACCGGTGGCGGCAGTGGTATTGGTCTGGCTTGCGCAGAAGCGTTCGTTCGAGACGGAGCAAATGTGACGCTGATGGGTCGAAGCATGGATCGCCTGGAATCAGCCAAGTCCTCGATAGCACAAAGTTACGGGGCCGATCCAATCGCGCTCGCACAGGGCGACGTCGCGAACGAAGCCGATGTGATAACAGCCGTCGAAATCGCGAGCCAAAATCAACAATTGGATATCGTTGTGGCCAGCGCTGGCCGCGGCGCGCTCGCGCCTTTTGCGTCAACCGATTCTCAAGATTGGAATGATGTCATGGCTACCAATTTAAACGGCACTTTTTTTACGTTTAAGCACGCAGCTCGACACATGAAAAAGGGCGGCGCGATGTGCGCCATCTCCTCCATCGCGGGTATTAGAACCCATCGACTTATGAGCACTTACTGCGTTAGCAAAGCTGGCATCGACATGCTGGTAAGGAATCTCGCCGACGAGTTAGGTGAGCAGGGCATCCGCGTCAATAGCGTATGTCCTGGGCTAGTGGAGACAGAACTGGCCTCTGCCCTATTAGGCACCCCACCCGTTCTTGAAGATTACCTAAACTGCATGCCCATCAGGCGACACGGTTCTGTTGACGATATTGCCCAAGCGGTTCGCTTTCTGTGTGGGCCCGAATCTTCTTGGATCACTGGCGTTGTGCTGAGTGTTGACGGAGGACATCACCTACGTCGGGGCCCCGATCTGACGCCCTTTATGGCTCCAGCCTAACCTCGGCTTGCCATCGGCACTTAGTCTTCGATTCGATAGGTCGTCATTGCCGTTTGGTAAAAAAGCTGGTCCTTCTCCTGCTCAGAGAAATCCTGCACCAGTTTCTTAAACGCGTTCCACAGCGTTCGATAAGAGCAGCTTTGTCGATCAACTGGAAAATTACTTTCAAACATACAGCGATTAACGCCGAAGTAGTCTATGGCCGTAAGGTAATAATCCCGGGTCAGCTCAACCAACATCTCCGATGAAGGGGGTTGCGGCTGCTTATGCAGACCAAACCCGTTGACGGGCATCACAAGCCCCCCCAACTTCACTTTGACGTTCTCGCAAGCGGCGAGCCGGGCGATGGATGATCGCCATTCGTCGAACACCGCTTTGGTTTGGCCTGCGTAGGGACCAATCCCGAGCGGGCCGCCGAAGTGATCGAGCACGATATTGGCCTCGGGAAACGACTGAGCCAGGTTCGTCAATTCATCGATTTGCTCATGATAAAGCCACGCATCGAAAGACCAGCCTTGATCCACCAACACTTTGAAACCGCGCCTAAACGCCTGACTTGCCATCATGCCTTCGAATGGCTTGCTATGAGCGTTTCGTATCGCATCACTTGTGTGCCAGGCTGAAGCATGTCGAATCCCTCGAAACCGAGGGCTAGCCGAGGCATGGGCATCTAAGACTTGGCCAATATCTGGAGAGAGAAGATCGGCAAAACTGACAATGGCTGAGGCGACCCTCGGCAATCCGTATTGTCCAGAGGCAGACATCGCAGCCACGCCATTGACGAACTCGACTTCGCCCACTGACCGCAATTCCTCTGGTCCCTCGGACCGATACATGCTGGCACACTCGACAAAAACCGTATGCTCTACTCGGTGTCCATCGGTTACATCATTGAGCCATTCGTCAAGTAGATAACGGTGCGTGGGATGGTCCCACAAATGGTGATGTGGATCACAAATTCGTCGCTCGGGATCCAGTACCGGTTCAATTACCTGGTCCAGCCACGCTTGATTCTGGTAACTCACGTTTTTTCTCCCCCGTTACATCAACTTGCAGCTTATCGGCTGATTTCGATACTCTGCAACCAACCGAAATCGTCACGGCACGCAAAAATGTCAGCACCAGAAAGAACCGTCGCGAACACCCTGGAGGCCGATCTTAATTACTTGATTCCTGATGGGACTGAAAGCGCGCCCGTCCGGGTCCAGATCAAAGATGGACGGATGACACCCACCGCGTCTTGGCAAGAAGCCGGATTTGAGCTCGTCAACCACACTTCTCAGGTTTCCGATTGGGACGATGATGCTGAGGTTGCGCGCGTTCATTACAAAGAACTCGTTGACTTTGCGCTCGAGCAGACTGGCGCGGATGTGGCAACCATCGCCAGCCACATCAAGCGTAATCCAACCGAGGCGGCAAGGCATACCGATCTTGCCCCGATCACCTTTGTCCATTCCGACTTCGCGCCAAGCTACGGCGAAGTGATTAGAGCAAGACATGAGGATTTGGCCAGCATGCCGGAACTCGTCATCGGGCAAAAACAGCCAGACGAACAAACGCCTAATCTTCGTCTTGCGACAAGGATACTAATTCTCCAGTTTTGGCGGAATCTTGGCCCTACCAGAATGGATCTGCCCATCGCGTTTTGCGACCCAAGGTCCATCCCGGTCAAAGCGCTCAGATACCTCCCGGTTCAGGACTATGCGGGCTCTGGCACCTTTTTTGAGGCCGTGGGCGTCGAGTCACAACAGACAACGCAACACGATTGGCGTTACTTCCCCGAGATGACGCGTGATGAAATGGTCGTTTTTCGGACCTTCGATACGCAGCGGCAGGACCGCCAACTCCCGGACTGGACCCCTCATTCAGCGTTCAGAGATCCCGATGTCAAACTCGGCGAGCCTTCAAGATCATCCATTGAATGCAGGGTTCATTGCTTCTTTTTTGAAGAGCGCTAATAAGCGTACGCGGCTGACGCTCATGGGCATCATCCAATACTCAGAAGAATGTGACCTCTTGGAAACCGTTGTCGATCACGGGCCCGAGTGAAGCCCCAGTATCATGGTCCCGATCGGCATTCGTTGAAGCGCGGACCGACGCTGGCATCAGGCCCCAAACTGTCTCCTATGCTAAGCCCTTTGATGGGAATACAGAGCCACTGAGGCGCGTGATTTGACAGACAAAGGTGCATGCCGCGAGTCTCTACCGCACTCGTAGACTGCAATTTCTAACGTCCGTGATCGGACGATATCGCCGGAGCATGGACTATGAACGCAGCCACTCAAAGACTTTTACGGGAATCCCACCGATGGTTGGGACTGATTGCAGGCATCCAGCTTCTGTTGTGGACCATCAGCGGCTTGTACTTCACCCTCATTCCCATAGAGACGATTCGCGGCAACCACTTATTGGTCGAGCCGACACAGAGTTCGCCGGTCACCGCACACGAGATCATCAGTCCAAACACCTTGGTAAAACTTCAACCGGCGCTGTCGAAGTTAAGTCTGCAGGAATTCGCTTTCTCTTATCGATTGGGGCAGCCGATTTATGTCATTGAGGACCGCGTGTTTGACGCCGCCTCGGGCGAGGCGCTCCCTGCATTGACTGCAGATGAAGCTTCTCAAATCGTAATCCAACGCGCGGGCCTTCAGCCTCAGGCCACCGTGCTGTTAACCGAGGTCGAAAGCGATCATGAATTTCGTGGTGGCTCACTGCCCGTCTGGCAGGTCCAGACCGAGACAGAAAACGCACGTTTTTATGTCGAAATCCATTCTGGACGTATTCGTGCCGTTCGAACCGATGCGTGGCGATGGTTCGATTTTCTATGGGCGCTTCACATCATGGATTACGAGAGCCGGGATAACTTTAATCATCTATTGGTTCAGTTTCTCTCGATCCTTGGGTTGTTGACGGTCTTCAGCGGTCTTGCGCTCTTTGTGACCACAGAAATGCTCCGTCGAGAGCGACGATCAAAAACTGGCTAATTGCCCGCAGCAAGTGGAACATTTTGAGACAGGCTTACGCGGCCTGCTCAATCAGAGCGCTCGTCGGCGTTCCCGCCATGATTCTCTCAGTTCATCTCGAAAATCGGGCGCGGCGATGTCGATCAACGCCTCGGCTCGCGAATCAACCGAACCCCCTTTTAACTTAGCGATGCCATATTCCGTCACCACGAGGTCGACGTCCGTCCTTGCCGCTGTGGTCGCCGAACCCTCTCTTAGCGCAGGTACGATTCGCGATACTTGTCCCGCTTTAGCCGTCGCGTTGAGCGCCACAATAGACAGACCGCCGTTCGAGGCGGCCGCGCCTCGCATGAAATCGACACTCCCTCCCGTGCCTGATATTTGACGCCCAGCCACCATTTCCGCGCTCACTTGACCCAAGAGATCAATCTCCACAGCGGAATTAATTGAAACAAAGTCATCAAGTTGTGAGATTACCCCCACCTCATGCGTGTAATTTGCGGGCTTAAATACAACGCTGGGCGCATCTGCGAGCGCTTGATAGAGCGCGCCGGTGCCCATTGCAATCCCAGCAATATGCAACCTCTGATCGATTCGTTTACGCGCCCCCGTGATGACACCTCGATGAATTAGAGCCAAACCAGCGTCATCGATCAGTCCGCCATGCATGCCAAGATCGTTATGCTCTGACAATGCAGCCAGGATGGCCTGTGGAATCGCGCCAATGCCGGTCTGAATACACGCGCCGTCAGGAATGAGTTCCGCAACAAGGGCCCCAATAGCCTCAGCTGCACGATCAAGCGGTGCGGGCTGCAACTCTCGTATCGGCGAGGAAACTTCCAGAATTAATGCCAATCCGGCTTCGTCAATTGCGGGCGCGCCACTGGGTGGCTTGATCTCTGGATTCTCTTGAACAACGATCGAGCGTGTGTTTCCAAGTGCGGCGGGAAGAAAGTCCAGGTTAAAGGTATGTCTGAGCACGCCTTCGGCGTCCCTCGCCGCCTGGACCAGAACCACATCGAACATCGGTCCATTCCCGATGTGGTCATACACTCGACGCATGTGCATGGGCAAAAAGTCAACTCGGCCTTCGGCGAAACCCGATCTCAAGGCTGGCGACATAAAAAAGGCCTCGACCCGAGCGTCCCGGTGCCAAGCTGAGAAATTCGTGGTGTTCAGGCCACCGATAGGAAACTGGACGTAGGTGGTACCCGCACTCAGCTCAGGCACCAAAGCCATCTGGGCCAAAAGCCCCTCGGGCTCCCCGGTTGCGCCTGGGACAAAGATTCTCGACCCGGGAACGATGAAGTCCACCAGTTGTCGCCCGATCGCATTAGTCATTCTCAATCTCTACCGGGGAAGAGCCTGCACTATATCGGATCTTGCCCTCTACGAGCTAAGGGTGGCGCCGAGGCTGCGTCGACTGCGTGCGCCACTTCGGTTCTTGGTTGGTCGTACCACCCTGGGTCTTCAAACTGACCTGGCGCGAGGCCATCTCTGACCTTCATCAGTGTAAACATGCCCCCCATCTCGATCGGACCATAAGGCCCTTCACCCATCATCATCGGCAGCGTATTTTCGGGCCCTGCATGGTGCCCCATAGCCGCGTGTTTGGCATGTTCAGCCATCCCCGTCTCGCCCATGGGCATATACCCCGGAAGCATTTCAGACAACGCCTTCGCCGCATCTGATACCTTCACGCCCACAGGATTCGCCAACTCGTGCCCCATCGCATTCATCGTGTGGTGCGCCATGTGGCAGTGGAACGCCCAATCACCAGCCACCGCAGTGAACTCAAGGTCTCGCGTTTGCCCGACACCGACGATCTCGGTGGACTCTGGACGCCACAAAGTTTTTGGCCATGGTCCTCCGTCAGAACCGGTGACCTCAAACTGGACACCATGAAGATGGATTGGGTGATTCCACATCGAGAGGTTGCCCAATCGGATGCGCACTCTCTCGCCCGTTGCTGCGACCATAGGGTCGATGGCGGGAAAGACCTTGCTATTAAATGTCCAGAGATCGAAATCTTGCAGCACGTTGGGATCGGGTCGATAGGTGCCTGGATGGAGCGCCCAATTATGGGTCAACAAGCAATAGTCGCGCTGCACCAGCGGTTGACGCGGCACTTTGGGGTGAATGATGAGCATTCCCATCATGCCAAAGGCCATTTGCCTCATTTCATCAGCATGAGGATGGTACATATGCGTACCCTGCTGTTTGAGATCGAACTCATAAACGAACGTCTCTCCCGGCTGAATATGTGGCTGGGACACGCCACCGACGCCATCCATACCGCTCGGCAGCAAGATGCCATGCCAATGAATGGTGGTATGTTCTGCTAACCGGTTGGTAACAAAAATACGAATGCGATCCCCTTCGATCGCCTCTATGGTGGGGCCTGGCGTTGATCCGTTATAACCCCAGCAGATCGCCTTCGAGCCAGGCGCAAATTCGTGTTCAATCGGTTCAGCGACCAAGTGAAACTCCTTCACGCCATCTTTCAAACGATACGGCAACGACCAACCGTTCAGCGTGCGCACAGGCACTCGATCGGTCAGCGCTGGGTCTAACCAGTGCTCACTTTCATCTCTAGATGGGGTCGCACTCTCGCTAGACAGCGCACGCACACTGTAGGCGCCGAGAAGTGAGCTCAAACCACCTATTTTTAAAAAACCCCGTCTAGTGGTCATGGGTGGCTCCATTCTTTTTTTCAGTCACAGGCGTCTTTGCGGGTGGCGGTGGCATTTCACTCTCTGTTTCGATCCGTGGGTGACGCGCTGCTGGGCGCATCCCAGAGTGGGCGTCTCCGTGCGATGAATGCATCGACTCGTGCATCTCGTGGTCCTCATGACGCTTGCTCTCCCGATTGGCTGCGGCAGGACCATGGTTCATCTTATGCTCCGCACTGTTGCGCAGATCCGGTTTCAACTCCTGATGCGCTGCCGGGTGCATCCCAGAATGGGCGTCTCCGTGCGATGAATGCATCGACTCATGAATCTCATGACCGCCATGCCCCCCAAGTCTGGTTTGAAGCCCGAACCATGATTCATCTCGTGGCCCTCATGACACTTGCTCTCCCGATTGGCTGCGGCAGGACCATGGTTCATCTCAGGCTCCGCACTGTTGTGCAGATCCGGTTTCAACTCCTGATGCGCTGCCGGGTGCATCCCAGAGTGGGCGTCTCCGTGCGATGAATGCATGGACTCGTGCATCTCGTGACCGCCATGGCCCTCCAGGTCTGGTTCCGGGCCCGAACCATGATTCATCTCGTGACCCATCTCATGATGCCGATGCGTCGAATGATTCATCTGCCCTCCCTGGAGGCCAGGTAACTTATCCTGCCACCTTAAAGGTTCCTGTTCCTTCAGCAACAGGCCCATACGATGGCTTAGCGTTATACGATCTAGCCAATAGGCATGAGAAACATCGAGCAGCGCATCGACTTGTTCTATTTGATCGAGTCGAGCCTGTGCTAATTCGAATACATCAATCAGCATATAACTTTCTTCTTTTTGGAGAAGCAAAGCGCGACGCTCCGATAATGGAAGAGTCTCTTCCTGTAACCGACGTATGACTCTACCTAGTTCATCCAGGCTTCGAGTCAGACTGATGACGGAAAACTCGAGTTCCCGCTCCGTCAGTTCCACTCGCAACTGACCCAGGTTGGCGCGCTTAGTTTGGGCCTTCAGGAGATCGATCTGGGTATCGAAGATAGGCACATCAAATTCTAATTTGGGCCCTTCTTGGCGCTCGTCCTCATCCTCAACCTCATAGCTCAATCCAACATTTTGCAACCATCTCATCCAACGCCGCTTCTCGACTTCATTCTCAAGCAGAGGGATGCGCGCCTTAATCGCTTGCAGGTTCCTATTGATTGCCTGCGCACTTGCTAGAGCCTCGTCTTGGGATGGGATCCGATCTCCTTGAATATCCCAAAGCGGGACGTCCAGACGCATCGCCGAGCGACTAGCCACACCCAACAACTTCGCTAGCTGCACTTTGGCAGAGAAAAGTGCTTGGTTGGCTAAGTTCAACGCGCGCTCCTCAGCACTCAATGCAAGCGCGCGATCGAGATGTTCCGTCTCAGATATATTTCCAGCCGCGAGGTAATCTGCGGACAATGCGGTCACGGCGGAAAGAAACCGAACGTGATAGTCCAGTAGTTCAACACGCGCTTGGTGCATCCCCACGTCTAACCACTGCTGCTCAAGTGATAACAACTGACCGAACAGCTCTGCTTCGAATTCGAGATTGGCAAGCGCCAATTCAAACTCCAACGCTCGATTGGTCGCGGGCACTCCGAGCAAGTCGGTCAATGAAAAGCCCACTTCAATCAACCGCTTAACCCCATCTGATGGCAGGGAAAAGCGGCCAATGCTAAAGGCCGGGTTTGAATAACCGCCCTCGTTTTGGGCGATATTGCTCAAGTTAATCTGATGGTTCAGTAGGCGCGCACGAACATCAGGACTATGTTCAAGCAGATAGCTACGCGCTTCGGAGAGTGTAGCTGGCAATGGCTGCCTCTCACTAGCCTGTGGGCTTGAGTCCATACCCTTTCGCGTAACGACCAGCGCATCTTCAATTATTGAAATCTGGCTGTCGACCGAACTATCGGGTAGCCGAGACGTACTGGTGCAAGCGACCAAGCTGGTCATCAGAGCAAAAGCAAGCCCGCGAATGAGGGGAACCATAGCGATCTCTTTCATCACTTCAACCTGTTTTCCTACGCGGTGACCGCTGAACGGTTCAGCCTCGCCGCATTAAGGACCACAGAGACGCTGGATAACGCCATGGCGAGCCCTGCAAAGCTCGGACTGAGGAGCCAACCGGTCAACGGGAAAAGTAAGCCGCTGGCTATTGGGATCAACGCGAGATTGTAGGCAAAGGCAAAGAAAAGATTTTGCCGAATATTCCGGTGGACCGCGCTCGAGAGCCGAACCAAGCCAACAATGCCTTGTAGCCCAGCGGCCAGGGTGACGTCCGCCTGCTCTGACGCGAGGACAGTGCCCTCACTCATCGCAAAGCTGACATGCGCAGCAGCAAGCGCTGGGCCATCGTTCATCCCATCACCGACCATTCCCACAACAAACCCCTGAGCTTTAAGCGCCTCAACTATAGAAAGTTTTTGTTGGGGTGATTGCTGAGCATGCCAGGGCATCTGATCTAAGCAATCCGCAAGATACTCCACGGCGTCCGGTCGGTCTCCTGACAGCATGACCGGCTGAACGCCACCCGATTTTAGTTGTTGGACAACACCAAGCGCCTCAAGTCTGATTTGATCCCCTAACTGAAAGTAGCCCACCACTTGTCCTGCAATGCCCCACCAAGTGACCGGACCGACGTGCGTAGCGGTTTCAGCGTGATTGACAGTTGAGGCGATCGCGCCACCCGAATCAACATCAAAACCCAGTTCACCCAGATAGCTAAGGCTTCCCATTGCGACCTGCTGGTCGTTGATGATTCCGGTCAAGCCCCGACCAGGTGCGCTCAACACATCACGAACGTCAAGCCCGTTTACGAAATCACCCACGGCGCCAGTCTCTCCAGCATTCTTCGACTGAAGATAAGCTACCACGGCCTTGGCGATCGGATGTTCAGAGTGCGTCGCGAGCGCCAATAAGGCATTGCTTTGTTCAACGTCACCTGAGGTGTTCGCGCGCGAGACCCAGAGTCGACCTTCTGTGAGCGTCCCCGTTTTATCGAGCAGAAGATGCGTGAGTTGCCTTGAGGTGAGAAGCGCGTTTCCATTGCGAAGTATGAGTCCGCGGCTGGCAGCCACTCCGATCGCATTGACAAGGCTCATCGGGACCGCAAGGCCTAGCCCACAAGGACACGCAATGATCAAAACGCACAGCGCGGCGCTCAGAGCGAAGTGAGGTGTGGCACCTATAACGGCCCACCACATGAAGGCTGTGAGCAAACTGATGAGCACGATCGTCGGAACGAAGTACTGAGTAATTAAGTCGATCTGTTCGGCCACGGCAGGCTTGGCATTTTGAGCCCGCTTCAAGGCACGAACCATTTGGGCGAGCGACCCTTCTTTCGCTGAATGGGTAACCAACAAATCAATCGGATGCGAAAGATTAAGACACCCACCCTGCACGGGCTCATCCGCTTTCACGAGAACGGGCAACGACTCGCCCGTGACCAGGGCCGTATCAACCTCGGTTTCACCCTTTACCACACGCCCATCGAGCGGGATCCGGGCTCCGGGCAAAACTCTCACCGTCTGTCCAGCCGTCACCTCCGAGAGCGCAACCGTTCGACTGTTGCCAGACGCATCCAGTAGCGTGACCTCTGCCGGCGCAAGTCTGATCAGTTCATCGAGCCCGGAGAGCGCATTGGCTCTTGCCCGCATCTCAAGCGCTTTGCCCAAGCGAACAAACCCAATGACAAAGAGCGCGGCCTCGAAAAAGAGTTGCTTGGATGCGTCGCCTGCGTCACTGAGGAGCGCCCAAGAGGAATAGAACCATGCAGTCGCGGTGCTCATCGCCACCAGGGTGTCCATGGTGGTCCTGCCATACCGAAGCGATACCCAGGCTTTTCGATAAAAGGTGCGGCCACTGGCGAGCATGATCACCAAGGTCATGAGACTCAATCCGAGATCGACCTTCAGATCTACCCCAAGGGCAAACCAACCAAACCACATATTGATCATCAGCCCAGTTGCCGTCACTAACGCCACACTGGCTTGGGCAAGCGCCACCTTAAATCGCGCCTGCTGCTGATCACGTTTCAACGACCCATCGTCTGGCGTCTCTATCGCCTCATAGCCCGCATCTTGAACCTGATGAATGATGGCCTGCACATCGATCCGGCCTAGGACCCATGCGCTCTCCGCGGCAAAGTTTACCTCGCAGTGCTCAACGCCAGGGGCGCGGTTGATAGCCGCAGTGACCGCGGCAACACAGGCGGCACACGACATGCCCTCGATGTCCAAGAAGACTTCTTGTGTGCGTCTCTGCTGAGTCGTCTCTTCACCGAGCGATGGCAGCACCGCTGCCGAGGATGCTAGGACCTCAGCCCCGTCTTGCGTTGGGCCAAGATGCACTGCTGACCCTTGGGCGTCTGACGAACGTTTTGATGAGTTCGTCTCTTCAAGTTGATAGCCAAGGCTAAGAATGGTCTTTCTAATCAACCCTTCGTCAGCAGGCCCTGCGATGGTCACTCGATTGAACTCACGATCTGCCCTCGCTGTGATGCCATTGCCCAGCGCTTCGATCGCGCTTGCAACCTTGGCTTCGCAGCGCCCACAGGTCATGCCAAAGACTGGGATCGAGCGGCTTGTCACTACGGCACCTTCAGGGCTGAATTTCGAAACGCGCTGTGTCGGGCGCGCGTGAGCCGGCCAATTTTAGTCGGTTTGGCGCTGGGACTCCAAACCCAGGTAAGGACCGCAATCAGACCTACGATCTCGCTGCAATCTGCTTCATCCCGTCGGCTATTTTCTCCGCCATCATAATCACCACTGCATTCAAATTGCCGTTGGTAATTTCCGGCATGATCGAGGCATCCACGACCCGCAAAGCTCTCAACCCGTGCACTTCGCCCGACAGTCCCACGACAGCTTCATCGGGCGCCCCCATTCTGCAGGTGCCGCAGGGATGGTAAGCACTCTCTGATCGCTCTCTGACCCATTGATCTCGAGCTTCATCGCTTTGGTGCTTTTGCAATAGCCATGCACCCAGTTGCTTAAAGGGCGCCTGTTCAAGAATCGTTTCTGCCAAATTCAAACCCGCTCGCATCACCGCCCAATCCTGCTCAGTGCTGAGATAGTTGAATTGAATACTGGGATCGGCGAAAGGATCCGTGGATAGCAAACGAACCCGCCCCCTGCTGGTTGGCTTCATGGGACCCACATGCGCTTGCATCCCATGGTGATTTACTTGCTCGCTGCCATCGTAATTCATTGCGATTGGCAGAAAGTGGAATTGCAGATCTGGGTAACCTTCATCAAAACCGCTTCTCAAAAACGCGCCTGAATGGAAGTGGTTGGTCGCACCGACTCCCTTCTTTCGCAAATACCAGTTGATTCCGGTCATGATCTTGCCAATTCCCCGAGTTGCAGGATAGATCGATAAGGGCTTCTCAATACCCGCCTGCACGTAGATTTCTAAATGATCTTGAAGGTGCTCGCCCACGTGGTCGTTGACCTGAACGATCGGCACGCCGAGGCGCTTGAGCTCGGCTTCTGGACCAATACCCGAGCGCAAAAGCAGCTGTGGCGAGCCGATGGCACCCGAGCAAACAATGGTCTCACGCCGCGCCGAAGCTATTTGCGGCCGCCCACGCCTGCCCTCTTGCCAACGAACGCCGGTGCATCGGTCACCCTCAAAGATCAGGTCTTTTACCGTGATCCCGGTCTTAATGGTTACATTGGCCGGCGATTGAGTGCCCAGATAAGCCACTGCCGCACTCTGACGACGACCGCTCCAAATACTGGCATCGAACGGTCCAAAGCCCTCCTGCGAAGCACCATTGAAGTCTGTAGTCTTCATGTACCCCAGGCTTTCACCTGCGGCGAGCCAAGCTTGATTTAATTCACCAGAAATATCAGAAGACTGCACACGCAGCGGTCCACCGCTGCCCCGATAGCGTGGATCACCTCCAGAACGATCCTCACTACGCTTGAAAAATGGCAGCACATCGCGATATCCCCAACCGTTGCATCCGTAGCGCGATTCCCACCGATTAAAATCCTCGGCGTGACCTCGAACGAAAATCATTCCATTGATCGATGATGAGCCACCAAGGACTCGCCCACGAGGACAATATAGTCGGCGCTGATTCAGGTGCGACTCTGGTTCAGTGTAAAAGCCATAATTGTAGGTGGTGGTGGTCAACACCTCTGACAAGGCCGCTGGCATATGGATCCGAAAATCCCAACCATGGTTCTTTGGCCCGGACTCGAGCAGCAAGACTTCGCCAATCTCGGCCAGCCGAGCAGTCATGACGCACCCAGCGGAGCCTCCGCCAACCACAATGTAATCAAACGTTTTCAAAACTCAGCGCGCTCGGCGGCTTCACCGCCACCTCAGTCCTTCTCTATAAGCAGTTTGCCATCATACCTGAGCCTTTTGAGCATTGATGACTTGTGAACATTCACGCCTGCCTACTATTTGCATCTGCCCACTTTTCACATCTGCCTACTGTTCACATCTGCCTAATATTCACATCTCCCTAATCAGGGCCTCTGAAGCTTGAACGCCTTGGAGGATCCTCCACCCTGCGTGTACGCCATCGTCCCTGTCTTTTATTGATGGCTTGAACCATACAAGCCAATTTTTAGCGCCGGATGGTCGGTTTTCGAGGGTCAGGATACTCGAGACGCAGAGGTTCTTTATCTGAAGTTATCCCTCATCGGGCGTCGTTAAGGTTTTCGAGATTAGTCATGCGCGCATCACCTCATCAGCGTCCGTGAGGCCTTACAAGCCTCCATTAACGTTGCCTAACCAAATCAAGACCTATTGGTTGGGGGATACTCAAACGCAACACCTTTATTTACCTCTTTCCTGCTAGCGGATAGCATGACCATTACCAAACGGGGTCAAGACACCCCGCCGATATCACGCCTGGAATCGCTTTTCATGTCAGAGTCTGCAGCCCGTGCCACCCTCGAGCGCCTGATCGAAGGAAATGAAAGGTTTCGATCGGGTCACACCACACCCCAGCCTTGGCATGAGGCGCACAGTAGACCCCAAAATCCCAAGGCCGTTATCCTCGGTTGCTCTGATTCTCGAGTGCCCGTGGAGATGATTTTTGATCAGGGACCAGGCGATTTGTTCGTCATCCGGGTCGCTGGAAATATCGTGGCACCGTCTCAGGTGGGCAGTGTCGAATTCGCGGTGGAGCAATTTAATGTGCCTCTTGTTTTGGTATTGGGGCACTCAAACTGCGGGGCGATTGACGCCACCATGGCTCAAATAAAATCAACGGAGCTAGACCCTACAGGACACTTGGGTGCCATCGTCGACCGGATCGCACCCAGCATTCAAGACCTTATGGAAGGCGCCGAACACTTAGACAAGGACGAACTGGTTCACCGTTGCATGCGAGCGAACGTTCGGGCTTCGGTCAACCAACTCAGGCATGGCTCCAGACTGCTTGAAACGCGACTAGAAGCCCAATCCCTGATGATTCTTGGTGCGGAGTATGACCTGGCCACTGGCGAGGTTAACCTCATATAAGCTGAACGTCGCCGGGTTAGTGAAGGCTCACTCATTAGCTTGAGTCCACCCTAATTGGGGGTTGCTCTGAGAGTCCGCCTGACGAACTGCGACCAAAACCTCAGTTACAACCAAAAAGACTAGGAGAAGGCCTGGCCAAGCCCACCCTCTGCAAAGCGCTTCCCCGCCAGGATATGGAGGTGCAAATGAAAGACCGTCTGCCCCGCTTCAGCCCCGTTGTTGATCACCAAACGGAACGCTTCTGCACACCCTAAAGTCTCCGAAACACGGCCAGCCACCAATAGAAGATGACCCAGCAATGCTTGGTGACTTGGATCTGCGTCTACGAGCCTTGGAATGGGCTCTCTTGGGATAATGAGGACGTGAGTTGGCGCCTGAGGCTGGATATCTCGAATGGCAATGCACTGATCATCTTCATAGAGTTTCTCGGAGGGCAACTCTCCATCAATTATCCTTTGAAAAATGGTCTTTTCCATGACGCGCTGCCTCCAATGTTTGATTGCATTTTTATTCGTCCCAGTCACGCGAAACGGGAGAGGATAGACGCGATGGACCGGCGCACCGAGTCTAGCACTTTGTGATCAAGGGTCGATGGGGCAGACCGATCAGATTAAAAAGCGGGTCAGCGACTCCGTCTCGCCCTCCCCATGCGGCCTGTCTTCTCCGTTTTCTCTATCTTTTCCGTTCGATCTGCCTTGGGCTGTCGAGACAGCGAAGCCGCGCTTTTGCAAAAATGAAAGGGCAAGCCTTGGCACGCGCCTCGCATTGATTCTGAGCATCGCGTAGCCCGCCTCACGAGAGGCTTGACTCAACCAGGACAACAATAATTGACCCACGCCCAGAGCTCTCAACTGACGGTGCACCAACAGATCGGTCAACTCGATCTGATGACCATCGGACCTCGCAAGAATCAACCCTATCATTTGCCTTCTGCCTGTCAGAAAAGCACCCGCGCCAAACACCACCTTTTGTTCCGTCACCGTGCCCAGCGGCGCTAGCAACCGCGAGTCCATAGCCTCGAGCCCCAGTTCATCATGAATAAATCTACGGATTTTCTCCTGACCGATATCTATCGCTGGCTTGAGCTCGATCGCTGTATTGTTTGCAAAAAGATCTCGAATCACAGTGGTGCGATTCACTAAGGGCAACGCGCCGAGCGCTTGGAACGCTGCGTTCAGCGCTGCAAGGACAGTGGGTTCACTGAGCAGCAAGTCGCGCTGGGCGATAGCTACGCCAAAGACATGCTGACCTTCTCCCGTCAACGCGAGCACTCTTCGCCTGCGATCGGATCGATCCTTCGCGGCCATTAGGTACCCCTCGCGCTGGAGCTGGCGAGCAACTTGGACGACACCAGGATGCGCCACCTGCAAAAGCGTCGCGAGGTCAGTCACCGTCATGGGGCCATGATCGGCTAGCGTAAGCGCAACTGATTGCTTAAGCGTGGCCTTGACCTTCGGGGCAACTCCAGAATCCGTGAGCCCTGACTCGAACGTTTGCAAGCACTCAATTAAAAGCCGTAGCCGATCGCGAGCCTCAATGGGTGATACTTTGCCCACATCCTGGGCGCTCATCGCTTCGCAGCCGAATCACGCTTACGCATCGCCTGTCTTCCTTCGCACATGCAGTGAATGCGGGATAGTGAGAATTCCATGCAATCGATCTGCGATTCGAAGACTTGATCCCTTTAGACCGGTTTTCACAAGCTCCTCTCTTACTAGGTATTCGCGAAGAGCACTTACTCCGCTCGCAGCTGCCTAAATAGACCACTCAAGACAACCCACTCGTCAGGCAATCCGCGCCCTTCTGACCCACATAAGCGCGGCTTTTCCACTTATAAGTATTTATTTACGTAATTTCTTACATTTTAGAGATTACGAATTAATCAGTCGACAAGCAAGAATTGAAATTGCGCTCGTCGCGCCAATCGATTTAGCTGAATCACCACTTTCTTTGAGGGCCAGGACGCTGACTTGGTATACTCGCCAACCAGTTGAGCGCATCCTCTGCGCAACAGCTGCGGCGCAATCAGGTGCCGTTTTCGTCAACCCACAGCAGCAGAGCCTCATGATCGCGTTCCTTCGTTGGCTTTACCTATGGATCATCGCAGTACCCTGCCTTGGATTGAGCACGCTCGTCCTCGGACTGCCCATCGTCCTCTTATCCTTTCTTGGGATGGGCGACTGGTGCTCAAGAACTTTGGCTGTCTTCTGGGCACGCTTTAATGCCATAACCCTGGGCATGCAGGTGCACATCGAGGGCACCGAGCATCTCAAGGATGGCCAGTCGTACGTGCTCACTGCTAATCACCTGAGCCAAGTCGATATTCTTTTAATCTATGGATTCCTACCCTTGGAATTCAAATGGGTACTGAAAAAAGAATTGATGCGCGTGCCCGTCATCGGTGCCGCCTGCAGGGCCATGGGCCACATCGTCGTCGATCGATCCAATTCGCAAGCTGCGGTTGCCAGTATTCAGTCTGTCGCTCATCGTCTAAATAGCGGGATGTGCGTCATGTTCTTTCCTGAAGGCACTCGAGGCCATCATGAGGGTCAATTGCTTCCCTTCAAGCGGGGCGCATTCAGGCTTGCAATCGATCTCAAACTCCCAGTTCTGCCCATGAGCATCAGCGGTACGGGCGCGCTATTGCCAACGGGCACGGTTCGCTGGCGCCCAGGTTCAGTTCTACTCAAGATACATCCCGCCATTGAGACGCAGGATATGGGCGATGGCGAGGTCACTGAACTGTTGAGGAAAACCGAATCAGCGATTCAAGGCGGCTTGACGCTTTAACCCCCCATCTCTAGCCTTCGTGGTTCGAAGCGAGGATCAAAGCATGCGCGAAAACAAGGTAATGACTGCTTGGCGTCAAGGCCAGCAGACGGTGGGCGGCTGGTTATCCATTGACTCAGCGATGACTGCAGAGCAAATGGCTCACGTGGGCTTTGATTGGCTATGTCTCGATATGCAGCATGGCATGATCGACTTCAAAGCCGTCACCCATATGCTTCCGGCTATTTCCACCACCCAAACCATTCCCTTCGTGCGAGTGCCATGGAACGAGCCCTACGAAATCATGCGGGTTCTCGACGCTGGAGCCTATGGCGTGATTGTCCCGATGGTAAACAATCGAGAGGAAGCTGAACGCGCGGTATCCGCGTGCCGCTATCCACCCGATGGTCTTCGTTCCTTCGGGCCCACGCGCGCCATGATGTATGCAGGCAAAGGGTATGTCGAAGAAGCCAATTCCGAGTTGGCGTGTATCGTCATGATTGAAACGCGGGAGGCGCTCGATCACTTAGATGACATCTTGAGCACGCCAGGTGTCAACGCAGCCTATATTGGGCCGGCCGATCTTGCGTATGCGTTGGGATTATCCCCAACCGGGGACAACGACCATCCGCTTCATGTTGAAACAGTGAACCACATCCTAGAACGGTGTCAGCATCACAAGGTCGCAGCGGGCATTCACACCGGCTCTTTAGCCTTCACCCAGCGCTATCTTCAGCAAGGCTTTCAAATGGTCACCTTAGGGCAAGACAGCGCGTTTATGACCCGACTTGCACGTCAAGAGCTCAAGTCAGCCCGTTCAGCACCCGAAAATGACGACACGCCGAAAGGTCAGTTCTACTGATCTTTCTCTGGCTGGCAATGCAAACGCGATCGCGCATCCGCTCAATCTTAATTCGTAAAACGATGTGAGGCCCATGACTGACTTAAGAGACGACGCTAATCAATGTTTTGTGTGTGGCCCCGACAATCCCATCGGATTGAAGCTGACCTTTGTGCTCGAGGGAGAACACTGCGTGTCTTCGTTCACACCGGAGGCTCATCACTGCGGCTATCAGGGCATTACGCATGGCGGCATTATCTTCAGCGCCCTCGATGATGTGATGGCTAATTGGCTCTATTTACAAGGACAACGCGCGGTCACCGGCCGATGCGATCTTCGTTACAAAACATCCCTTCCGACAGGCACTGCCGTCAACCTCCGATCTTGGTGCATCAAAAGCCGTCGCAATGTTGCCAGCATGGCAGCTGAGATGCGAAGGGTAGACAATGACGAACTCATCGCCGAGTGTGAAGCTAACTTTATGATCGTCGATGCCCCATAACATCATGCTTTTAGCGCGCACCTTGTTATCGACCTCGTTAATGCCAAACAAGGGCCAGGTCTTCTGGGCAAAGGACAAGTCATCGATACTTGGCCTCCAACCCCGCACTATGGAAACCCCCAGACCTCAAGACAATGCTTCTTTCACCCAGACTGAACTCAGCATCCGGATCGACCAGAATCTTGCAGGGTCATCATCAAGGTCATGAACAATGGTGCAAATGACAGAGCTCAGTTTGCCAATGCCGGATTTCCCAGGCGCCTGGGAGCGCTGATGTATGATGGCTTGTTAATTTTGGCGCTTTGGATGATCTCCACTTTGGTAGTTATTGGCCTGAATGATCGTCAAGAGCCGCTTCAAGGCCCTGTGTATCAATTATTTCTTTATCTCGAGAGTCTACTGTTCTTTGTGTATTTTTGGACCTTCAAGGGCCAAACTCTGGGCATGCAGGTCTGGCGCCTACAGCTCATTTCAGAATCAGGCCACTTATTGAACCCAAGGCAGGCGTTGGCTCGATTCTTGATCGCCACACTATCCATCGGTTGTTTTGGCATAGGTTTTCTATGGATGCTCGCGCCACATGGCCGCGCACTACACGACCTGCTCACTGGCACACGTGTCGTTGAAGTGCCCAAATCGACTTAACGAGATTAGGCCACGCGCTTCAATTGGTGATACGCAAACCCCAGACACAATATCGTCGGCACGAGGACTGCAAGAATGGGTGGCAATCCATAGACCAGGGTCACGGGCGAGAGCAGATCCTGAACAAACTTGAAGCCGACACCTAGGAGCAAACCTGAGAACACGCGAAGCCCCATGGATGCATCTCTCAGCGGGCCAAACACCATCGCAGCGGAAAGCGCGAGTAAACCAAGCGCCGTGAGTGGCTGAAGCAACTTCACCCAGAAGCCAAGCTGGTACTTGCTGGTATCCAATGCTTGCTTATCCAACGCCGAAATCCTTCGGGCAAGCGAGCCGATCGACATCCTCGAAGGCTCAACGAGTAACTCACTACTGATTTCCTCCGGTGTAAGCTCCGTCTGCCAAACATCGCGCTCATCCTGGCGCCTGCGCGTCTCTTTCAAACCATATTCGATACTCGAAACATCAAACAGTTGCCAACGCGCTGGGATCCCTTCTACGGGCGACACAAATTTAGCACGCTGTGCAGTGCGAACCTCGATCAACCGCTTCGCCGAGTCAAAAACCAACCAGCGTAACCCGGTCATCTCCTCACCACTCATGGATTCGATATGAAGGAACGAGGACTGATCTCGAAGCCAAATGCCATACTCCGGCGAGATGGCTTCAATCGCTGACGTTGCCTGACGCCGCTCCAATCGCGCAAGCCGCTCCGCGTCTGGCAAGAGATACTCTCCAATCAGCACGCCCATAAAGGAAATGACCAGCGCCGGCACCATCGCAAATCCCAATATTCGATAGACGGACACCCCAGCTGCGCGCATTGCGACGAGCTCGCTCCTCAGCGCAAATCCGCCCAAACTAATCAGCGCGCCAATTAAGATTGCGTAAGGCAGCGTCTCGTAAAGTAGACGAGGCACACTGAGCCCGACATAGATCAGCGCGGCGGCGAAGGTATATCTCTGATCAAGCTCACCCACTTGCTCGAGCAAGGTGAAGACGGCCAACAAGCCTGTGAGCGCGAACGACACCATCACCATCGAACCGAGCACCGAGACACCGATCAGTCTTGCGAGGATTGTCGTCACTTGGCAGGCATCCTCTTCAGCCAGTCAAAACGGAACAATTGATCACTGCCTTGGTAAATGAACCAGCTCAAAACCAAGTAAGCCGCGTGAATCCAGAACAGTCCTGGGAAAGGTGCCAAATCCCCTGTCTCAATTCTTGATTTAGCCGCCGATAACAACACCAAGTACAAAAAGCAAAGCAGTAATGCCGGCGCGATCCTCGCAAACCGTCCCTCCCGAGGCTCGACTCTGGCAAGCGGAATGGCGAGAAATACAAGAACGGGCACCATCAACACCAACGAGATACGCCACTCCAGCTCGGCAATACCTGCTCTAGAGTCTAGCGAGAGCAGCTGCAACGTACCCCTTTGTTTGGCTTCTACTCGGTCAAGTTTTGAGGGATCTCTAGCGAGGACTTGGCCATAGGTTTCGAACTCGATCACTTGATGTTCGAGCTCACTTGTTCGGAATCGATAGCGCTTGCCATCTTTCAAGATGAGCAGTCGATTACCCTGCTCGTCAACCTTGGTCTCGCCTTCCTCCGCAACCATCACAACTGTTTTATCCGCACCAACTGCCCCATCGCGCTCAAGTTCGGTAATGAACACGTCCGATAAGCTTTGTTCCTCGCCTATGTCCCTAACGTAAGTCACCCGCTCCCCTCGACTCATCGTTTGAAATCGCCCTGGGATCAAAAGATCGAACTCCGTCATCGTTTTCTGATCTGCACGCACTGCTTGCATCCCCGATTCTGCAAGAGGTCTTAACCACAAAGCCAGAACCGCCGTGACCGCCATCACCATCAGGCCCTGTAGGAGGGTCATCCTGAGTAATTTGAACTCGCCAAATCCAGCGCTTCTCAACACCGTCAGTTCGTTGTCCACGGCCAGCCGTCCGTGAGCAATCATGATCGACAGAAAAAAAGAGACGGGAATGATGAGTTCCAGCAAACCGGGCAAGCGATACAGCAGCAAGATACCGAGAAGCTCACTGCTGAGCTTTCCCGCGGCAGCGTCTCCCAGATAAGCCGAGAGCCTGGAACCTAGAGCGATAATCAGTACAACAAGCGCAATCACACCCATTGCTTTGAAAACCTCTCGAGATACATATTTAAAAAGAATCAAGCCGTCCACCGAACGCATTTGACCATGCCGTATAATAACCGCACTTCACGGTCCAAGAGAGAAAGGAAACCTTATGCGAAGTTACTCGGTTAAACGCGGCGAACTCAGCGATACATCAAATCCATGTTTGGTTATTGGGATCGCAGAAGATGAGTCCTTCGGCCCGGAGATAAAAGCGCTTGAAAAAGCAAGCAAAGGCACGCTCAAGCGGCTTATTAAGCGCGGGGATATCAGCACCAAGGCAGGCACCACGACACTTCTCACCGACCTTCCGGGCACCAAGATTGAGCGCCTACTAGTGATGGGCCTTGGCGATAAAGGCGTCGATCAAATCGTACTCAGCTTCCAATCTGCGGCGGCACAGCTCAAGAAGTTACCGAGCAAGACCGCCACACTCCTGATGGAGGGTATCGAGTGCGCAGATCGCGAGGCGTCTTGGGTCGCCTCGAAATGGGTCGAATGCGTAGAGGATGCCGCTTACCAATATGTCGAAATGAAAGGGACCTCAAAGCCCAAAGGCGTATCCTTGAGCAAGGTGCAAATCCTCACCGATTCCGCCCATGTTACTGCAGTCCGCGCAGGCGTGAAGTTGGGGGTGAGCCTGTCTAAGGGTAAAAATGCAACCCGCGACTTAAGCAATGCACCTTCTAACCTTTGTACGCCGACCTATCTTGCCGAACAAGCGAAAAAACTCGCCAAAACCTACCCGAAACTCTCGACAACAGTTCTCGATGAAAAACAAATGGCTCGACTTGGAATGGGTGCTTTCCTATCTGTTTCGAAGGGCAGTGATGAACCCGGAAAGATGATCGTCATGCAATATAAAGGCGCCGCTGCCTCTCAGAAACCTCATGTAATTGTGGGCAAAGGCATCACCTTTGATACTGGCGGCATCAGCCTGAAACCGGGCGCATCCATGTGGGAGATGATTTACGACATGTGTGGCGCTGCGAGCGTCTTCGGCACAATGCTCACGCTTTGTGAGATGGCGCCGAAAATGAACGTGGTGGGCGTCATGGCCGCTGCCGAAAACATGCCTTCTGGCGGCGCCTCGAAACCCGGTGACATCGTCAAAACAATGTCCGGGCAAACCGTAGAGATCCTCAATACGGATGCTGAAGGACGATTGGTCCTTTGCGACGCGCTAACCTATGTCGAACGGTTCAATCCCGCCTCTGTGGTGGATATCGCGACGCTCACAGGCGCCTGCATCATCGCGCTCGGAAGCCATGCATCGGCAGTCTTTTCGAATGATGATGCTCTCGCTCAGTCACTCATAGAAGCGGGCGAGCGGACCCGAGATCGGGCCTGGCAGTTGCCCATATGGGATGATTATCAAAAACAGATCAACAGTGCTTTCGCTGACATGCAAAATATCGGTGGTCGAGAGGCTGGCAGTATCACTGCGGCTTGTTTCCTGGCTCGATTCGCAAAGAAATATCGATGGGCACACATGGACATCGCAGGGACCTCATTTAAATGGGCCGGTCTAAACAAGGGTGCCACGGCACGGCCTGTGGCGCTTCTTACCGATTATCTTTTATCGCAAAAACCCTAAGGCAGACTAAGCCCCTGGCATAGGCGGCAAAGGCAACAAAGGAGTAGGCGTTGACACGGATTGATTTTTACCAAATCGAAACCGACATCGACCCACTCCAATTCGCCTGCCGATTGGTCGACAAGGTGTATCGACTGGGGCACCAGATTCACGTTCACACCGGCAGCGAACAAGACGCCTTGGCGCTCGACGATTTGCTCTGGACATTTCGACCTGAACGATTTGTGCCGCACAGTCCCTACACCAGTGACCAAACGGCGCCAATCAGAATCTGTCACCACAGTGAGCCACTTCTGCATCAAGACGTCCTGGTCAATTTGAGCGGCGCAATCCCATCTTTTTTCAGCCGATTCGACCGAGTAGCAGAGATCGTCCCCAAAGCCGATTCAGCGCGAGCCAGTGCAAGAGAAAATTACAAGCATTACAAGGCGAGGGGCTATCCCATTGCCTACCACAAGATGGCTTCAACATGACATCGAAGGATGAGGAAGGTGGCAACGCAATCGAGACCACAACTCTGCCTACAGATTCATCATTGCAGATGGCCCTTTTGGATGAACTCACATCACTCGTCAGTAAGAAGAGAGCGACCGCCCCACGCCGGGCAAAGCCGAGAAAAAAACCACCCGTATCCTTGGATCCTGAATATGATCCAGACACACTGGATCTCTTTTCAGAGCTTGAAGCAGAACTTGATCATGAGGACGAGTTAACCGACGAAGCCATAGGCCAAGTGCTCAGCCAGCTTCTTGATCGCCACCGCGCAAAGATCGAATCAACAATCAAGCAGTCGATTATTCAGGAACTTGAATCAATCCTGGCGACATTGGATCGCGAGGACAAAGAGCCCTACCAGAATTAACCTGCCTCCCCGACAGTGCAGTGTCTTCTTGTATAATCGCAGCCTTTCAGACGACTAAGGCCCCGATGGACAAGTACGATCCCAGCCAGATCGAGCAGAAGTGGTACCAGACCTGGGAATCTCAGGGTTATTTCGCGCCCACAGGCGCCGGAACATCATTTTCCATCGCCATACCCCCGCCCAATGTCACAGGGACATTGCATATGGGCCATGCGTTTCAACATTCTCTGGTTGACGCCATTATTCGGCGCCAGCGCATGCTGGGTAAGAATACGCTCTGGCAGATGGGCACAGACCACGCGGGTATCTCGACACAGTTGATCGTCGCCGAACAAATGGCCGCGGAGGGACTCAAACCCTCTGATCTTGGCCGAGAAGCCTTTATTGATCGAGTTTGGGAGTGGAAGGAGACATCTGGCGGCACAATCAGCCGGCAGCTTCGACGCATGGGCGCATCGCTCCACTGGGAAACTGAGCGCTTCACACTTGACGAAGGACTGAGCCGCGCTGTGCTAACGGTATTCGAGCGCCTTTTCGACGAAGGGCTGATTTATCGCGGCAAACGGCTTGTCAACTGGGATCCCGCCTTGCAGACCTCGATCTCTGATCTCGAGGTTATTTCAGAGGAGGAGCAAGGCAGTCTGTGGCATCTTCGCTACCCCATCAGCGGCACCGATGGCGACTTCCTGGTGGTCGCAACCACGCGACCTGAGACTATGCTGGGAGATGCCGCAGTCGCGGTCAACCCTGATGATCCTCGATACGAATCACTCATCGGCAAAACCGTTGCGCTACCCTTAACTGACCGTGAGATCCCGATCATTGCCGACCGCTACGTAGACATGGCATTTGGCACAGGCTGCGTCAAAATCACGCCCGCGCACGACTTCAATGATTACGACGTTGGCCAGCGTCATGACCTGCCGCTGATCAATGTAATGCACCTTGATGGGCGGATGAATGAACTCGCGGGCGCAGACTACGCCGGGCTGGATCGATTTGACGCCCGCAATCGAGTCATTAGCGCCCTTGAGGCGCTCGACTTGCTCGAGAAAATTGAACCCCATACGTTGATGGTTCCACGGGGCGAGAAGAGCAATGCGATCATCGAACCCTTGCTCAGTGATCAATGGTTTGTTCGTATTGAGCCCTTGGCCAAACCTGCTATTCGCGCCGTTGAAACAGGTGCGATCGAATTCATTCCTAAGCAGGCAGAAAACATTTATTTCGCCTGGATGCGCGAACTCAAAGACTGGTGTATTTCAAGGCAGCAGTGGTGGGGACATCGAATCCCTGCTTATTACGACGCCCAAGGCAATATTTACGTTGCCGAAAGTGAGATGGCGGCCAGGGAGAAATACGGACTCAGCGCGGATATTGCCCTAAGCCAAGATGAGGATGTTCTCGATACCTGGTTTTCATCCGCGCTTTGGACGTTTTCGACCTTGGGTTGGCCTGATCAAACCGAGTCGCTCAAACAGTTCCATCCTACTCGAGTCATGGTGACTGGGCACGACATCATCAGTTTCTGGGTGTCCCGAATGATCATGATGACGCTGAAGTTTATGGATGAAGTGCCTTTCGAAAAGGTCTATGTCCATGGCCTCGTGACCGATGCCGAGGGCCAAAAGATGAGCAAGTCCAAAGGTAACGGACTTGACCCCATGGACATTATTGAGGGCATCACTGAGGAGGCATTGGTCGAAAAGCGCACCAGCAATCTGCTTCAGAATCGACTCAAAGAAAAAATCGAGAAGGCCACCCGAAAAGAATTCCCAGAGGGCATTCCACCCTACGGGACCGATGCGCTTCGATTCACCTTCTACTCGCTTGCGAGCGGCGCTCGAGGCCTTCGCTTTGATATGAAGCGTGTCGAAGGCTATCGAAATTTTTGCAATAAGTTGTGGAATGCCGCCAATTTCACACGGCTTAGCACGGATTCGATGCCGCTCGAGGGCATTCCAGCGTCTCAAAACATCATCGATCGATGGATCAATCTAGAGTTCGACGCGGCAGCAAGCGCTATCAATCGGGCCATGGATGATTATCGGTTCGATCTCGCAGCGAAAGCACTTTACGATTTTGTCTGGAATGAGTTTTGCGATTGGTACTTGGAACTTATTAAGCCCATTCTGCAAACCGAAGCGTTCAGTCACGAAGAGAAAGCAGCCACACAATACAATTTGGTCTCGCTTTTTGAGAAGGTCTTGCGCCTCGCACACCCTTTCATGCCTTTTATCACTGAGGAACTATGGCAAGCCCTGCCTCTGCCCTTAAAGCGTGGTCGCTCCATTATGTTAGCGGCCTTCCCAGAAGGCGCTGACGCGACCGACCCCTTGGTTCAAGAGGACATCCAGTGGCTGAAGTCTGTGGTCACTGCGATCCGGAATATTCGGGGGGAACAAAACATCTCTCCCGGCAAGCCGATTCCTATCATTTTTCATCAAGGGGGTTCAACTGACCGGGAACGCTTCTCACGCTTCCTGCCGATGTTGAATGCACTTCTGAAGCCCTCAAGCCTCGCCTGGCACGAAACTGATGATGAGCCACCGGCCTCGGCCGTGCAGGTCATCAATGACCTTCAAATCCTGGTGCCATTGGCTGGATTAATTGATAAGTCAGCAGAACTAGACAGGCTCGATAAAGAGCTTACAAAGGTTGAGCAAGAAATCCGTCGGCTTGAAGGCAAGCTCGCGAACGATAAGTTCGTTGCCAACGCGCCCGCCGATGTCGTCGAGACGGAACGGGAAAAGTTAGCAAGACAGCAACACCGTCAGGGTGAACTTCAATTCCAACGAGACCGGATCGCTGACCTTTGATGGCATTCGAGGGCGCTTGATCTGGCGTCGCGAAGCCCCCGAAGCCCCCTGTGCCCTACCCCTCAGCTCCCTGAAGCAGTTCACAATTGCACGCAAAGAGATCCCTCTAAGGGGAGACCCTCGCGGAAAATGTCGGCGTTTCAGTGGAGCGATTTAGCACACATAAACAGCCACGCCGATTTGCTGCAATTGGAAGAGTCGACATCGCAAGCAATTCTCGAACAAAATTTGTTTGGACAATATCCAGTGACTGTGCATTAATGATTGGTGCGCAGGTTTGCGTAAGTAATTTTTGAGGTAGGGGATATGTCTGATCGACAAATGGGGACCGTTAAGTGGTTCAATGATTCAAAGGGTTTCGGCTTTATCGAGCGTGAATCGGGCGAAGATGTTTTTGTGCATTTCCGATCTATTCGCGGAGACGGATTTCGAACGTTGAAGCAGGGAGCGAAAGTCGAGTTCTCGATTACGCAAACCGATAAGGGTTTCCAAGCAGAAGACGTCGCGCAAGTCGGCGACTGATCCATCGCCTGACAGGCGATCGTTTTAACTCTATTCGACTCTCTCTAGTGCTGGTATCCCGGCACTAGGGAGGCCTTTATTTGTAATCTCGCACACTGCTGCCGTTTTCGCCCATTCCGCATGCGGCAAAACGGACCAAAACACGCGCCTTGAGCCTCTGGGATCAGCCGATCGATAGCACGACCTTGCCCTTCGTCTCATCAGAAGCCATCAATGCATGCGCCTGGTCGACGTCCTGAATGGAAAAGACCGCATCAACTTGAGGAGAAATTTCACCCTCTGCGAGCTTGGGCCACACATAACGCTCAAGTTCGGCCATGACTGATTTTTTTTCGACGAGCGGTCGCGCTCTTAATGTAGAGCCAATGACTCTCAAACGCTTCATCATGAGCTTACCCATGTCCAACTCTGTTCTGGCGCCGGACATAAGGCCAATCAGCACGAGACGTCCACCCAATCGCAAGCACTCAAGATTGTCGTTTAAATAACCTGCGCCAACGGGATCGAGGATCACATCCACCCCCTGATCGCTGCTCCATGCCTTGATGGCCTCGACGAAAGCTCCATCGTGTCGCACATGACCGCCACTCGCCCCCAACGCAGTGCAATAAGCCACCTTATCAGCGCTCCCAACTGTCACGAAGGCATCGACGCCAAAGGAACGGCAAAGCTGTATCGCGGCACTGCCCACGCCACTGGCGCCAGCATGAATCAATGCTCGTTCACCAGGTTGGAGATCGGCCTCAATAAAAAGATTGAGCCACGCTGTGGCGTAGACCTCTGGCAATGCGGCAGCCTCGTTGAAAGAAAGTCCTTCCGGTATCGGGACCGCGCTACCTTCGTCAACGGCGGCCATTTCTGCATAACCACCGCCTGCGAGCAGCGCACAAACACGATCACCGACCGAGAACCGAGTCACGTTCTGACCGAGCGCCTCAACCACACCCGCGCACTCAAGCCCCATGATGTCTGAGGCACCTGGAGGCGGCGGGTAAAGACCCCGACGTTGCATTAAATCGGCCCGATTAATGGCGGTGGCTTTCACACGAATAAGAATTTCATTCGGACCCGGCTCAGGCGCCTTGACCTCTTTCCAAGCCAAGACCTGCTGATCTTCAACGACAATCGCTTTCAAACTGCACTCCTATTCTTTACCCATGGGTTCTCATCATTAAATCACGACACCCTTCGCTGACAGACACGAGGGATGAAGGCTGAAACCATGCCGGTTCAGTCGACGTGCCGCAGCGGCGTGAATTCAACGCGTCTCTGTGCCCGCCGATCAATAGCTCAACTCAATAATGCGGTGGTGGCGGCTCTGGGACCAAGGGCCTTGGGCCTGATTCGCTCAGCACCCGTACTTCTTCAGCCAGGATTCGTATCTGATCGCGAAGCCTCAAAATCTCCTGTTGTTGCTGACCCAGCGATTCATCAAGACGCTGCAGCAATTCATCTTGAAACGTCACTTTGATCTCTAGTTCCTGCAACGCATCCTGCATCTGCCTACTCCAAACGTTAAAAGTGTCGACGAACTCTCACGCCTTGGTCGTGCAAATACTGCTTAATTTCACCGATCGTGAAGTCACCATAGTGCACCATCGAGGCAACCAGCGCGGCATCTGCTTTGCCTTCCGTTAGGACCTGCCTTAAATGCTCGGGGTGACCCGCACCGCCGGATGCAACCACAGGCACGGATACAGCCTCTGCAATGTTTCGAGTCAATTCGATATCGTAACCGTCTCGAGTGCCATCACCGTCAATGGAGTTAACGACGAGTTCGCCCGCACCGCGCACGACCCCCTCCTTTGCCCATGCAATTGCATCGAGCCCCATGGGAGAGCGACCGCCATTAATGACCACTTCGAAGCCGCTAGGGCAGGCTGTCGAGGGGGTGACTCGCTGAACATCCATCGATAGCACCGTGTTCTGCCTGCCGATGGCAGATGCGCACTCATTGATCAGTCCAGGGCGTTTAACTGCCGCTGAATTGACGTTAATTTTCTCAACCCCTGACCTTAGTAGCGCATCAATGTCCTGGAGCGTTCGTATACCGCCGCCCACCGAAAAAGGAATAAAAATCTGCTGAGCCACCGCCGACACAACGTCCAGCATGATGTTTCGTTTTTCACTTGAAGCTGTGATGTCGTAGAAAACGAGCTCGTCCAGCCCTCCTTCATAGTACTCTTTGGCCTTCGCAACAGGGTCACCGATAGTTTTGGTGTCAACGAACTTGATACTTTTTGCAAGCTCGCCATCTTTCACATCAAGGCAGGCAACGACACGCTTACTGAGCATAGGTTCCATCCCACTCAGAAAAATTCTTCAGTAATTGCAATCCAAATCGACCGCTCTTTTCTAGATGAAATTGCGTCGCGACTAAATGGTCCCGACCAATGACACTGGCGAAGGTTCGATCACCATAGGTCGTCTCGCCCAAAACATGGCGATCGTCATGACAGGATACGAAATACGAATGCACGAAATAAAATTCCAGACCTGATGCAAGCCCTTTCAATAGTGGATGGTTCTGTCTGAAGTGGACCTCGTTCCAACCAATCTGAGGCACTTTGAGTGCTGGATCATCAAAACCAAACCGCTGACACTCACCTGGCAGGAGCCCAAGGCAATCCTGATCGCCTTCTTCAGTGTGCTCCATCAATATCTGCGCGCCGAGACAAATACCGAGAAGGGGTTTTCCCCTGGCTGCGAAGTCCAGCAGTGCAGCCTTGATGCCACTGCTTTCAAGGGTCGCCACTGCGGATTCAGCAGTGCCAACACCTGGGAAAATAATTCTGTCCGCACAGCGAATTTCTTCTGGGTGTGCTGAGATCTGGGCCTGAATACCCACCGCGCCACACGCTCGATGAACGCTTTCAACGTTCCCCGCTTGGTAATCTACGATGATGACCTGCTCTGACGACATCGGTCTGCTCAAAAACCAAAGGAGCACATTATACCCGCCCAGGGGAGCACGCGATCTGAAACCCTCAAGTTTCCTCCCGTCAGATTCCAAAGGAGGGAAAGCATTCAGCTGTCACGAATCAGTCATCGCATTGTCCGAAGACTCCGTATCCGCGCTTCATCAGGGAAGCGCGCTATACTCTGCACTCAGCAATTAAAGTTTCAGGCATGCCTAACGAGCCCAAAGAAATCACGGCGTCCCCTCGTTACAGCGCGCGTGGTGTCAGTGCGGAAAAACACGATGTTCATCGCGTCGTTGACCAGCTCGACCCAGGTCTTTTCCCAGGGAGTTTTTGCAAAATTATTCCGGACGGCTTGGCAGGTGATGGCGATTACTGCAACGTCATCCACGCCGATGGCAGTGGCACAAAATCGATCCTCGCTTATCTTCAATACCGAGAAACCGGCGATCCCGCAGTGTTTGAGGGTATTTCTCAAGACTCGATCGTTATGAACTTGGATGACCTCTTGTGCATTGGCGCAACCCAAGGACTGATCATTTCGAATACGCTCAATCGTAATGCTAGACATTGCCCTGGCGAGGTTATCAGTGCCCTGATTCGTGGAAGTGAGCGGTTTATAGACACGCTCCGAGATCTTGGCATTGGCATTACGTCGGGCGGCGGTGAAACCGCAGATGTAGGCGATTTGACTGGCACCATCACAGTGGACAGCAACGCTGTGGCGAGACTTAGAAGAGACGAAGTCATTGGCAATCGCATCCAAGGCGCCTGCGTCATCGTCGGCCTATCATCAAGCGACCAAGCGACCTACGAGGCAAAGTACAATTCTGGTGTTGGCAGTAACGGCCTCACCAGTGCGCGTCATGATTTACTTTCAAGCCATTACCGCACGCGTTATCCCGAGACCTATGATCCTCATATCCCAGAGCATTTATGCTACAGCGGCCCTTTTCGTCTGAGTGACCCACTGCCCGGAGGGCAAGGTGAGACCGTGGGCGAGGCAGTGCTGAGCCCCACGCGAACATACGCCCCGCTGATTGATGCCGTCCTGCGAGATTACCGCCCACACATCATAGGGCTTATTCATTGTTCCGGCGGTGGCCAGACTAAGTGCCTCAAATTTGGACATGGGGTCCACATCATCAAAGATCAGCTGTTCACACCCCCTCCGATCTTCGACGCCATTCAGTCAGTGAGCCAAACGCCAACGAGAGAGATGTATCAGGTATTCAACATGGGGCATCGGATGGAGATCTATACCGATGCGAACACCGCCGATGCCATCTTAGATATCGCAAGCCACTTCAACGTAGAAGCCAAAATCATCGGCCACACTGAACCTGCAACTGAAAACAAACTCACATTGAAGACCCCTTCACGTGAGACTATTCTTTACCAGTGACCCGTCGATGATCGACGCTCGAGCTTTCATCTGAACCCAAGGATTCCTCATGGCTCAAATCAGTTTTGAAGACGCGCTTAAAGCACTTTCTGAACGAGAGGGCTCAGACCTCTACTACTCCACGGGGGCGCCGCCAAGCGCCAAGATTTTCGGGGAACTGGTCCAGCTTTCAGACGAAACCATGAAACCGGGCGAAATCGACGTGTTAGCACAAGACATCATGGATGACGTCCAAAAGGAGAAGTTCTCCGAGGTCCCGGAGATGAACCTTGCAATCTCTAGACCCGGACTAGGCCGCTACCGAGTCAACATCTTTAAGCAACGCAATCAGACGTCGATGGTAATTAGACGCTTGGGCACTGATCTACCGAATTATAAGGACCTTGGCCTGCCGCCAGTTCTGATGGAACTGATCATGCAGAAAAGGGGGCTGATCTTGTTTGTTGGCGGGACGGGCTCAGGCAAATCCACATCACTCGCGGCGCTTATCGATTACCGCAACGAGAACTCCCAAGGACACATCATCACGATCGAGGATCCCGTTGAATTCACCCACCGTCACAAGGGCTGCATCGTCAACCAACGCGAGGTGGGCACCGATACTCTGACCTTCGATGATGCGCTCGCGAACACGCTGCGTCAGGCCCCTGACGTCATCCTTATCGGAGAGATTCGTCATCAGGAGACCATGGAGCATGCGCTCGCCTTCGCTGAAACAGGCCACCTTTGCCTCTCTACCCTGCACGCCAACAACGCGAACCAGGCGATGGACCGCATTATCAACTTCTTTCCAGAAGAGCGTCACAATCAGTTGCTGCAGGATTTGTCCTTAAACATGCGCGCTATCGTGTCGCAACGCTTGATTCCAACGGTCGATGGCAAGCGCGCAGCCGCCATCGAAATTTTGGTGGGCACGCCTCGAGCCGCAGACCTGATCATGAAAGGCGCGGTCTCTGAATTGAAAGAGCTCATGGAGAAGTCCACCGAACAGGGCATGCAAACCTTCGATCAAGCGCTCTATAAGCTCTACAAAGAAGGGAGAATCAGTCTTGAGGAAGCGTTGAAAAATGCCGATTCAAAGAACAATTTACGACTAAAGATCACCTTGGATGAGAATCCAGCGGGGGCGGCTGCGGTTGAAGCCGAAATGGCTGAAGAGGAAGAGGCCGTCGCACCCGCCGAGCCCAAACACGAGCCAACAAAGACCGAAGCCCGCAAGGGCGGCGCTCTTGACGGGCTGTCGTTGGTCGACTTGGATCAATAACGCTAAAGCTAAGCTCGGCGCTAAAGACTCAACTCGGTGGTTTTCAAGTGTGCCCTCAGCGCAAGAAAGAAGTTAGAAACCACAGGCAACGAATAGGTCGATTTCCTCGCGACAAATCGCACAGGCCGCATCAAGCCATGACCCCCTAGGTTGATCAGAATCTTGTCGCTGATTCCAAGCGCGCGGGCGACGCCCATCGGAACCAATGCGTGCCCAAACCCGGCAACCCCCATCTGCGCCACAGAGAAAAAAGATTCGAGAGCCACCTCACGCCTGATGCCCAGCTTCGACACCAGCTCACCAAAGGATCGCCAGGCACCGGAGTAATCCTCAATACTGATCACACTGAGGGGGGTACCTATCTGCCACTTTATTTTCTTGAGGCCCGACGGGATGATCACCATCGGTTCATGAGCAAGGATCTCTGACTGCAAATCCGTGTCGTGAGAGTCTAGCCCAGTACAAATGCCAAGCATGAACTCGCCCGAACGGATCCTATCGAGAACAACTGAGGTTCTATGAGCGTGAAAGGTTAACTGCACCTCCGGCATTTGACCACTGACACTGTGAAATGCGCTCGCGCCCCAAGACGAGAGGATCGCGTCCGACACGCCGATCATGAGCTCTCCCCGAGAGGCCGCGGAATCCTCCAGGAACAAATCCCGAAGCTCAGACAGGAACGGCGAAATCTTATCGACCAGCTTTTGACCATGCCGGGTTAATTCAACTCGGCGACCCTTTTTCTGGATCAATGGCCGGTTATAGTACTTCTCAAGTGCAGCGATTCGTTTACTTACCGCAGACTGAGAAATACGCAGCTCGGTGCTGGCTTCGATCATCGTACCGGCTCGAGCGAGCGCTAATAGCGTCTCTAAGTTCTCTACCATATATGACCCTCGCTAGCGGTACGGGGTGCCATCAGCACACTGAGTTCCTCGAGCCATGCTCTAGCCAACGTTGAATTAGGCAGCGACCGGTTCCACTACAAACAGCAAATCACCCTCATTCACCGCCTGTCCGCTCGAGACATTAATTCGGGTAATTCGGTATTTTTGATTCGACGGGTACAGCTCTCCGCTGGACCCTGCATAGGATGAGAGTCTGAACGGCGCGAACATCTTCATCGCTTCTAGCACACAGAGCACATCGTCGACGGCCACCACATCCCCTAAATTGACGTATTCTGGTTCCGAGGGAGACGGCGCTCGATAAAATACGCCGGTTGACGGCGCCAACACACGAATCTCGCCACTATCCTCGATCTTCAGCGCTTCGAGCGTCAAATCCGAAGCCCTAGATCCTGCCGCTTCATCGATTTCTTGAATCAACGAAGGAACGTCCGTTCGCGATAAGAAACCTGGGAGATAGGTGGTGTCATAATCCCCGCCAAGGAAGACGTCATCGCGCAAAATTCTTTTGATAAGCGAGATATTGGTGTTAATGCCCTCAATGACCACATCATCAAGGTAGGTAGCGAGGTTGTTGACTGCATCATTTCGATCAACGCCCTCAGCGATGACTTGGATGATCAGGCTATCGTAGAAGGGCGAGACCATCTTGTCCGCTGCCGCCATGGAAATCAGGGTGATGCCCTCTCGGTCCGGAAGCTCACATCTTGTGATTTTTCCTGGCGTCGGCTGAAAAGTGACATTCCCAAGCGCATCCCGGGAGGCTCGTTCAGCATTGATTCTCGCTTCAATGGCGTACCCCGTCTCGCTGGGTGCAAGCGCCTCGATCGATTCACCTGATGCGATTCTGAACTGCTGCGCGACGATATCGATGCCCGTGGTGGCCTCGGTCACAGGATGCTCGACCTGCAACCGCGTATTCATCTCCATAAAGTAAATGGCTTGGCTGGGAACATCAAAAATAAATTCGACCGTACCTGCGCCAATGTAATCGACCGCATCAGCGATCGAAGCCGCACATTGGAAAACCTCATTGCGAAGCGCCTCGGACAAAAGGGTCGATCCAGATTCTTCAAGCAACTTCTGATTGTTACGTTGAACACTACAATCGCGCAAACCCAACACTCGGGTATTGCCGTGTGTATCTCTCAACACCTGCGCTTCGATATGACGCAGCGACGTGACACATTTCTCAATATAGACATCACCGTTCCCGAAAGCGCTGCGCGCTTCAGTGGTCACTTGGTGAAACAACTGATGTAATTGCTCGGCACGTTCTACCCGAACAATGCCTTTGCCGCCCCCACCATGAACCGCTTTGAGCAAGATGGGGTAGCCGACCTGTTCAGCGATCTCGAGCGCTCGCTCTGATGAATCGACAATACCGTGGCTACCCGGCACAACCGGCACCCCGATCGACATGGTGGTGCTGATCGCGTTGGATTTATTGCCCATGGTCTCCATGCTCGTCACTTTGGGACCAACGAAATTGATGTTTTTTTGGCGAACCAGCGCCGCAAAATTGGGTGTTTCCGATAAGAACCCAATACCTGGATGCAGCGCGTCCACGCCCTGGCTTTGCGCAATGTTTAGGATACTGAGGGCGTTCAGATAGCTCTCATCTGAGGTATTACCGCCAATGGGGACGACCGTTCCCCTAGCGCCGGCCGCTCTAACCAGATCTGCAGGGACTGAATCTATATCAGGGTCACTCTGGACCAGCACAACGTCTAGACCGTGCTCGAGCGACTTACTTACAAGCTTCACCGCCGTGCAGCCTCGGGCGTGCACCAGCACCTTTGACACCGGCCGGATCACATCCGCATCTTGGTGCACCACGTCATTGACTCGCTCGGGAGCGTCTCCCTCCAGTCGCCCCGCCATAATTCGATCAACCACCTGAACGATGGTTTCCACGGGTACCGGTATTTCTGGATCAACCTTACGCAGCTCAGTATCTAAGTTAGGCGCAAACGGATGTTGCACGAGACCTTGCATGGCGCCTTCTTTAGACGATAAGTAATTGCTCATTAGGCAAGTAAAGGGCAGGTTTCGTTCAACAACCGCCTGACCTGCGAAGGGCATACTCGCGCCAGAGAAGTAGTAAGTCTGCACGAGGGGGTGGGTCACAAAACTGGCTTGAGCACCTCCGGTGCAATCACCGTACCCAAACATTATGATTGGCAGGTCATTATCACGAACGAATCGGGTGATTCGATCGTTGACCACCGCCATCGTGAAGAGCGCGGCGGCGCCCTCTTTGGTCTGCATCCCGCCAGAAGAGATAAAACATATCACCGGCAGTCGATGGACCGCACATTCCACCAATAACTTGCAAAATCGGACACAATCGGAATTGTCGATGCTGCCCGCCTGAAACGCGACATTGGACACCACGAACCCTGCGCGATAGCGCTTTTCAGAGCCCTTGAACTCACCGATCCCGGTTATGAGCCCATGAGGTCTCACGTCAGCTTTCAGCGCAGATTCGATCGATGGTCGAAAGGTTGGAAAAGAGACTGGATTCGCTGACATCAAGCTCGCGTCCATCTCAACGAAATCGTCGATAAAGGCGGCTGTGATCGTCTCGATCGTGGTGTGCTTCGCGCGTTTCTCGCGAGTCAAAATTTCATTGAAGAGCAAATCGCGATAAGCAATATTCAGGCGATTCCAGAAGTCTTTTCGTCGACCGATTCGAGCCGGCTCTAAGCGCCCGGAGAATGGTTTACCCGATGCGATTGCCCCTTGAAACTCTGGCATCACACGCTCAAACAGGTGACTCAAGACCACGAACAACGTATCGGATTTGTCTTTGTGAACACCCCGCATCCACTCTTCGACTTGCCTCAGGAAATTCGAGCCATTGCCATGCTCTGAGAGTCTTAACGACCAATCCACAAATCGCCGATTGATTTGTTCTGCACTCTGATTCTCAAAGAGCGGAGTGGACGCCAATTTCGAAATCGCCCCATCCAAAATTCGATTCAGCGTCTCCTTCTGCAGTGCTCGCGAGGACTGAGCTTCACGCGCAATGGCCACCAAATCGCTAATCAGCGCGTCATAGACTTCAGAGAACACCAACAGTTGCTGACACTCTTCTATGAATTGAGGCTGAACTTCGGCGTCCAACAAGATATCGACAACGCTCATATCCTGATGATCTGCCGTGGTCACGAGCGCCCGATGCGGCTCAATTTGGTTAAACAGCACCTCTTCGAGAATTCGGCGATTGGCTCTAATAAATGAGCTCTGCGATTGACTCTCGTTGATGAGATTGATCGTTGCCTGACTTAGCGTCAACCCGGCGCTAGCATCGCCACCGATGAGGGGCGATGCCTCCATGATTAAGTTCAGTTCAGATGCCAGCTCTGACTTCAAAAAATCGACATTCTTTTGATCGATGTAGCCTGCATCAAAGAGCTTGCGGCCTTCAAAGCTAAACATCGACTTCAATCGCTGAACAAATGGACTCGAATCATTCGATAGGCTTCGGAGAAGCGACTTCACGTCTCGAATGTCTTTAGTTGAGAGGAGTGCCGAGGCGTTTTCGTAATCTCGGAGATATTCGACCAGCGCAAGCAAATTATCCTTCGCGCTTGCCTTCCAACGGTTGTAAAGGTGCAACCCGATTTCGAGCGTCAAATCGAGCTTCGCGCGGTCATAATTTTCTTTGGGTTCACCAAATAAGAAAGTGCGAATAGCGCCTTGTTCCTCTCCGAGGCGCTGTCGACGCTCCTGGAACGTCTTCCAGGCTTTGCTCAAATGATCCTCGTAGAGAATTTTATCTGGGTCTTGCAACCACGAGAGAAACGCACTCCGGCGCTCGCGATGCACCCGCTCGGCGAGCTCACCTGGCGGAATTTCTGAATCAACTAAACGACCATACTGGGTCGTGGTTGTCGCTTTAATCCGGCTACGTAAACCTAGGTACCGAAGGTATCGATATGCAACGCCGAACACATTCGGATATTCGGTCGGCGACGTACGGAGTTTTAACGTGGAACTCGCGTTGACGGCAGACAAATAAGGTGTGGGATTTAGGTAACGGCGTATGTTCCTGTGATAGTGATCCAGCAACTCTGGATGCTCAGCAACGAAATTCCGAGCGCCATTCTCAATTGACTCGATGCCATTCACAATCGCAGCATAAAAATTCTCGACAGTGGCAGTTTCTCCGGGATCGTAATCGACAATACCGTCGATATTGCCTTGTTTGTATAGCTCGTAAGAGGATACGCCAACAAACTTCGCGCATTCCTGCCAGGACAAATTGTAACGACGCACCAGATTCGCTAGCGATCGAGGATGAATCGTATTGAACACACCGGTTCGACAGCTGAGCAGCAGATTGCTCGCAGCCAGCGGAATGGCGCCCCCGGAGTACCCCTGCCCAATAATAATGCCAAGGGTTGGGACATCCACATTACATAGTTCAGCGATCAATCTTGAAATCGAATGGGCCTGATTATTGGCATTGGCCTCTTCGTAAGGATCCGCACCCGGCGTGTCCATGAGCGTTAAAATTGGCAGTGATCGAATGGCATAGCTGCTGGCACGCTGCGCGGCAAGTTCGTGATGCTCTGGGCCCCAGACGCCTGACGCGGCTGCGCGGTCTTGCGCGATGACGCCAATTTTTCTCGGCCCGGTTGAGAAATTTAACGTCAATTCGCACGAGTAGAATGGCCCCTGGCTGATTTCGTTGACCAGCGGCACGTTGAGCGCTCGAACAATGGCTTTCGCGCCTGGTCGCCCGGACTCCTCTGTCGGGGCAACACTGGAAGCAATGTACTCATCGACTTCCATCGCCTGCAAACGCTCGACTTGCGCATTGATTTGTCGCTCGGTGAGCAACCCTTTGATAACGGCTGCAGGCTCTTTTCTCGGAAACAACGAAAAGTCCTGGGACAGTTGTTCAGCATTAAAGTACAGCTGATCAACAGATTGTGCTGGGTCTGACATGCCGAGCATCTACCTCATTTATTAACGTGATTGCATTGAATGACTTCGACAGCCGATACCCGCTATCGTTCCAGAACTGCAAATTATCCAGCATCAGACAAAGGGATTAAACCAATTTCACCTTGCCAAAACCGAGGCCCAGTTTGGTGAACTGACTCCCCTCGGGCGTCCACCGCAACTGTAACCGGCATATCTTCAACCACGAATTCATGAATCGCTTCCATGCCTAGTTCGGGGAACGCCACAACGCTCGCTTTCTTAATCGCCTTTGAGACGAGGTAAGCAGCACCACCCACCGCCATGAGATACACGGCACCATGCGCCTTGATGGCCTCAATCGCGAGAGGCCCGCGCTCAGCCTTTCCGATCATGCCGAGCAGACCCGTCTTTTCCAGCATCATACGGGTGAAACCATCCATTCGTGTCGACGTCGTTGGACCCGCTGGTCCAACCACCTCATCGCCCACGGGATCAACAGGTCCAACGTAGTAAATGAACTTACCTTTGAGATCGACGCCTGCTGGCAGCGTTTCGCCTCGTTCAAACAAGTCTCGTATTTTTTTATGGGCAGCATCTCGACCTGTGAGCATGGTGCCACTGATCAGCAATGTTTCTCCCGGCTGCCAGGTGCGAATATCATCCGCTGTCACCTTGTCTAAATTCACTCTCCTGGTGCCAGCACCGGCCTCCCATGTGATTGCCGGCCAATCGTCGAGCGATGGTGGCGTGAGTTCAGCGGGTCCAGTGCCGTCGAGTTTGAAGTGCACGTGACGTGTTGCTGCGCAGTTTGGAATCATCGCCACAGGCAAGTTCGCAGCGTGGGTGGGATAGTCCAAAATTTTCACATCTAGCACAGTGGTCAATCCGCCCAGCCCCTGAGCGCCAATACCCAGCGCATTGACCTTCTCGAAAATTTCGAGACGCAATTCTTCAATTCGATTGCTTGGGCCCCGCTCGATCAAATCCTGAATGTCGATATCGTCCATCAGAGAACGTTTTGCGAGCAACATCGCTTTCTCTGCGGTACCGCCAATACCAATCCCAAGCATGCCCGGCGGGCACCAACCCGCGCCCATGGTCGGTACGGTTTTAACAACCCAATCCACAATGGAGTCTGCAGGGTTCAGCATCGCCAGTTTTGATTTAGCTTCAGATCCACCGCCTTTCGCGGCAATCTGCACGTGAACTTCGTCCCCGGGGACGAGCTCCATGTGAATCACTGCCGGCGTGTTGTCTTGGGTGTTCCTGCGCGCGCCCGCTGGATCTGCTAGAACGGATGCTCTGAGAACATTGTCTGGTAATTGGTACGCGCGTCGAACCCCTTCGTTGATCAAATCCTCGAGGCTTTGTGTTGTTTCGAAACGAACATTCATACCAACAGAGACAAATACATTGACGATCCCTGTGTCCTGACAAATGGGTCGATGGCCTTCGGCACACATTCTGGAATTAATGAGAATTTGCGCCATCGCATCCTTGGCGGCGGATGAGGCTTCTCGCTCATAGGCCGAGTGAACCGCTTTAATGAAATCAACCGGATGGTAGTAGGAAATAAATTGCAGCGCGTCTTGGACGCTCTGAATGAGGTCCTCTTCCTTTATGGTGATGGTCAATGCCTTAACTCCTTTTTCGGCACGTCAGGTGGTATGAGCTGTTTACAACCTGTCTTTATCAAACGGTTCAATCGAACCCTGCCAGCCACTCAAAGTTACGAGACTCCAGCCAGCAAGATTCGAGCAATGCCAGCCTAGGCGTACATTAGCCGAGTCAATGACTCTGCGACGCACACCGGTTTTGATCCTCCATCAATTTCGACGGAGACTTCTCTTTTAATCTGAATGGTGTTGGGCGCTTTCAACTCTGCCTCGAGCAATGTATGCCGCGCTCGAATCCTTGAATTGACGGGCACAGGGCCGGGGAACCGCACCTTATCCATCCCGTAGTTCACACCCATAAAGACCCCCTCAAGTGCTTCTGGCTTTAATTGCGGCACTGACTTGCCCAAATGAACGATAAGGGACAAGGTCAAGAACCCATGGGCGATCGTCACCTTATAAGGAGAGAGTTCTGCTGATTTTTCTGGATCGATGTGAATGAATTGATGATCTAACGTTGCGTCAGCAAACAGGTTGATGCGGTCTTGGGTCACTTCAAACCACTCACCGACGCCTTCCTCCTTGCCCTCGATACTCTTAAAAATCTCTAATGCCGCGGCTGCTTTTTCAGACATCTTGCGTTACTCCTATTTTTTCGTTGCGTCATTCATTCAATGGACCGGTGATTTGAGGACAGCACCTCTTAGCTGGGCCGTTAGGTGCTGGACTTCTCGGGATTCAGCCACGCGCTCTTTTTGAGGCATATCCACGGTAAGGACACGTTTCATCCCGCCGCCCTGCCCGCAGATCGAGCGTCAGGCCAAGACCACCACAAATTAGCGACAGGCTTTCCAGCGCCGTAACGAGGCATCGAAGCCGCCGAGTCGTTTCGCGAATCAATTCCACCAGATCGGACTTGCGCGCTACACCTTCCGCTTATGGCTCGGCTTAGCCCGCGCCTCTCGCGGTGAGCCAAGGGCTCAGCAGCTACCCAGCAAGCGGACACCTGTCTCGCTTAAAACGCACTGAAGTTTATCACAGCCTCAATCGAATCCCCCGCTCCCTTGGGTACAGAGAGCAAGCGGATCCGTGCCGATTTTCTATCATTCGCGGTATTTAGAGCCTTGGGATGACTGGCCTGCAAACGCGGCTTCCGTTATCCTTCCCCAAACCCTTCGTGCGCGCTCACGAGCCTAACCATCGCTACCATTTCCCGGGAATCCTTCATG
>Ga0255757_10000304_pt1 | contig 47386 bp, 27 predicted proteins | sample 071ome_27_FD_179957 | JGI IMG/M metagenome (GOLD analysis project Ga0255757, IMG submission 179957) | Coastal salt marsh microbial communities from the Groves Creek Marsh, Skidaway Island, Georgia - 071409AT metaG (version 2) | ecosystem: Environmental > Aquatic > Marine > Intertidal zone >...
CGGCCTCTCGCAACAAGCGGATAATTTCTTCTGGTTTGTGTCTTTTTTGCTTCATTGTGAGTTGTTTTGTTTATTCAAAACTTCTCACTCGCTTTGGGCCAGTTTTTCAGGCGGCGGCCACTACCATGACTGGGTTATGGTCTCGATCATACTCTTTCAGTATCCGGTAAAACTTTTCAAACTGAGGCAGGAAGCGCTCATCATTTTGAAAGAACTTTTTCAAATAAGTATGGTTAAACCTCGTAGCCCATTCGGTGTTACTCTTATTTCCCAAAGCACGGTTTTCGAAATGTCGGTCTGGATCGAATTCTAATTTTGGGTCATGGGTTGGTTTCCAAGGGAACTCTGCTTTCCATTTGGCCAAACGGATCTCTTCCGCTTTTTCGGGTTTCTCGGCTAGAAGCCCCGATTCACTCAGACGTTGGGACAAGGGTTTCCACTTTTTCTGCGGCAATGGCGTGGAAACATCAGGCTCCTCTCTGAAGGAGTCAATAACCATCGGGGTGAAATAAGGGCTACGATCCCTGATGATAAGACCACAAAAGATGGCCAGATGGAGCAAAACCACGATTTGCAAGATGCGTTTCCGTTTCATGATATGGCACCACCGTCTATGGACTCTCTGCTGCTTTTTCCTTTAAAATCGCCTCAGCCATTTCAGGAGGCAGATCATTGAAATCAGCACTTTGAACCTGGCCGTTCTCGCGCATAACGGCGACGTCCTCGGGCGAAGGAAGACTGATGGTTCCGTCATCCTCAATGATCACCGGGACGCGTTCGCCACGTTCATTGACAAGGACAATGTCGGTGCCTTCCCGCCATTGCACAGGATCGCCGTCCTTGTCCACCAATTGCCCCTCTTTCACACCCACCGGTGGGAAAAGCTCCGGAGCGACCGCTTTGAGGGAAGGATCTCCCTCTGCATAACTCTTTTCAAACTGACGAGTCTGCTCCCCCCAATAGCGCTCGCTTTCCTCATTCCAACCTGCATAGGGAACCAAGAGCTCCTTTTCGCCGGAAAGAAGCTCTTGGGCATCGGGGTGTTCATCCCATAATATTCGTTCACCACTCATGACGTTAATTGGTAATAGCTCCATACCATCAATTTCAGAAACCAAACGGTTGATTAATGAATAAGCATCCGCTTCACCCTTATCCGTTTTAAATGTCGGATTTAACCACGCCCAATGCTGTAAATACCCACAGAGACTTTCCCTATATCCTTCAACCTCATCTCCCCAAGTCAAATAGCTAAACAATCCTTTCTTCACCTTTTCACCATTCTCAAAAACATAATCCTCAGCATCATGCTCAAAGGCGGCATTGTAGTAATGTTTGAAAGCCCAAAAACACCGCCCCACCATGACTGGGTTGTGTCCTCTGTCATGCTCGGCCATGATCCTATAAAACTTTTCAAATTGAGGAAGGAATCGCTCATCACTTTGAAAGAACTTTCTCAGATATGAGTGATTGATTCTTGTCTCCATATCCGTGTTGCTTTTGTTGCCCAAAGCTCGATTTGAAAAATGCCTGATAGGATCAAATTGAAGTTTGGGATCATGGGTGGGTTTCCAAGGGAACTCTGCTTTCCACTTGTCCAAACGGGTCTCTTTTACTCGCTCTGCATCCACGAATGGTAAAGTCAAACTAGGATACTGTTCTCGTCGAAGTTTGTTTGAAATATTCTGGTATGGCGTATTAGATCTCTCCGGTGACACTTTAATTGGGTGTATGAGTTTGACTTTGAAGTTTTGTGTACGAAACCAGAAAAAAAACAAAACAGCTGATGCCATTAATGTAACTCCAATGAAAATTCGTTTCCGTCTCATAATTTGCAAACTGTTTTAAATGTAGAATCAATTTGGTGAAACAGTATCAAACGTGATTACATAACTGATGTCTTTTTGAATCGCACCTTCATGGCGTTTGATTTCTCCAGTCAAATTACCTTGCTCATCGAGAGGTTGAGTCTCCACTACTGCATTTACGTAATTGATGTTCTCATTCCACCTAATATCAATTCCTCCTTTAACCGTTTCATTCCGAATTCTGTTTCCAGAAGGACAAAGTGACCAAGTATCTTGATCGTTTTTGTAAGCTGGAAAAGTATTCATAAAAAGATCTGGATCATTTTTCACCCACTTCCCCGCTTTCCAATAGCCAGTTCCCCCTGTCCCGCTCACCCATTCAAGTTCTTGGAGTTCGAAATGCACTTTTGAAGTGTAAGTAAGGCCAGAGCCACCAAAAGTTTTGGCTTCATTCAAAAGCTGGCCGTCAAGAACTGTTCCGAACGCAGCAGGATTCCAAACTTCAGATACAATTTTAACATCAGGGTATTCCAGCTTAATTGAACTACCAATAGTGATCCAAAAACCAGGGCGAGCCCATCCATCTCCAGTAAACCAATAGTCCAACCAACTATTCGCTTCTGCAGCTCCTGGCGAGTTTACGAGACTCTCCCAGGTATTCTTTGACCACCAATGCGGTCCATTGGATGAACCACCTGCACCTTGCGCAATCAAGTGTATTTCGTCTTCCTCATCCCATTCCACAATCATCCAACTAAGACGGTAATGAGCATAATTACCAGCATAAGCAAGGGTATAATAATTACCACTGCCATATCCTTCGACCTTTTCATCCCAGACGTCTCCATGGTAGACACCACTCATGGTTGCCTTTTCGTAGGTTTCAAGTGAAGGCCTTGCACGGAGTTTGGCGTCCGCGCGATTTGGTTTGAAGATTTCATTTTCAAGCAGTTCAGAGTAGAAGGACCAGGTACCGAAACCGTCCAGAACGTTGTAGGCATACTTGGCGCCTTTGATCCACCCGGCTTGTAGGGTGACGGAGGTGAATATCGAGCCAATCAACAGGGTGATGGCCATTTTACTGAGTTGCGTGTTTTTCATCGTGATTTACCTTTTGTTTGATTTTTAACTGCCATGTTTCACAACACGGAATGAGGTCCAATGCAATATCATCGGGTCGTTCGCTGTTGTGTGCGAAAACCACAAAGTATCCCACGGATACAGCTTCGATGAGGGAGGAATCTCCTCCATAAACACGCCCTCTTCTTTGCGAATCACCAATCGTTCCAATTGCTGGAACCTTGCAGAAAGCTATCGATTTCCTATCGATCGGATTGAGGCAAAACCCGGCTATTTGGTATCGCAATACGACGTAGATACCAACAACCATAATGACAGTCAAGAGATTCGGTGATCTTTATTGTTTTTTCCACCTTCCTGCACAACCTATTTGCTACGTGCAGGTAAAAATGTCGGGTTTTAATACCAAATGTCGTAATTACATAACTGCTCAGTTCAAATACTGAGTTCTTTTTTTTGATTTAAACATCGGGGGACGCCTTTCACTTCATTCCTAGAAGAAGCAGAAACGCAAGGATTATTTGGATTGCGTGCGACTCGGCGCCGCTTTGGATACTGTCCATCTTCTCAAACCATATACTTCATTCAAACACACTCACCCATACCCCAACGCATCATGTCATTCCAGTTGTGGGCTGCTGACATGGTGGTCAATGACAATTATTCTTCGACTCAAAAATAATTATCATTCTACAGACGTGGACCAGATTCCGAGAAATAAGTATGCTGAGGCATTGTCCTAAGATATCCAAAGCGGCGCCGAGTCGCACGCACTCCTAAATGGCTCTTGGCTCACTCTTATATTCATAGAAGAAACTAAGACAAGCCCAGCATCGAGCTTTTGTGTAAGCATTGAAGCGCCTGAAACCAACTTGGAAGGAAATTGATTTCTGATCTCCTCTGGTCACCCTGTTCCACTGGGTGTTTTGGTGGCAAATTCGCTCAACGCCTTTTTGTTTTTATCGCAAAGCCAAGGACATTTTCTGGATTTCCTTGTCATTAAATTTCCTGCATCATTCGTGAGCGTTTCAAACCTCAAGACAAACTGTAACCTTTTGGACGGTCGCATGTCTTTGGGGTAACGTTTTATGGAGGATTCCAGGGATAAGATACAGACAGAAGCAGTTGAAGTGATCGAAGCCGTGCTCGGCGGTCAACGGGAGCGGTATCGCGATCTGGTGGATCGTCATGCCGACAAGGTCTACGCGGTGGCCTGGAGTCGTCTGGGTGATCGGCACCTGGCGGAGGAGGTTGTTCAGGAAACCTTCATTCAAGGTTACCAACGATTGAACCAGCTGAAGGATCCGTCCAAGTTTCTCTCCTGGATCGTGCGCATCGCAAGGAACACGGCGATCAACCTGGGCATCCGACACCGGAACGAACTGAAGAAGCGCCGCCGCTGGGCGTTTGAACAACCCTCGCCAACAGAAGAATTATCCGAAACGGAGGAATCCAATGATTCCGGGGAACCCGTCAACAAGGAAACACTCAGCGAGATCATGTCCGGCATGCGGGTTTCCTACCGTGAATGCCTGACCTTGTTTTATCTGGAAGGCAAAAGCATCGAAGCCTCGGCACAATCGCTGAACATCACCCCCGGCAATTTCAAAACCCGCCTCCACCGAGCCCGCACCGCTCTCCGCACCCAACTGGAACACCACATCGAAATCCAACTCAACAAGCTGAAACCATCAGAAAAGGCCAGACATGCTATCATGGCGGTGGTCGTGTTGAAAGCTCCGGGTTCGTATGGACTGAAAGCATTTGGTGTGAGCGTCGCGAGCCTGCCGGTGCTGAACTGGTTCCTTTTCGGCGCTCAGTTTTTAAGCCTATTGCAGATGTCACTTCTATGGAAATGGCTTGACCGGTTGGTCATGCGAAATTTCAAAGATCCCAAGAGCTATGAAGCCCAGTCGTTTCAATCCCAATCCAAGCGAAACCTCCTCATGGTTCTTGGGATGGCGATCATGTTCATGGTCCTTGCTTTTTTCGCAACACGCTTAAACGGCATGCAATTCTTCGCAGCCCTTTTTTGCATTTTTGTGCTCCAACCGACCATTTTGCTTATCACCCAAGGTCCCACCACGAGGCACTCTATGCATTTAAAGGTGACCTTGGGAATAGCCATCGCTGGGCTGGGGATGATTGGCTATTTCTTCATGCAGTGGCCAAATTATGTGCAACAGTTTTGCTTCGCGGGGTTCATCTTCTTGAATACATGGGCGACCAGGAATTTCCCTATGGGGCGAGATTTTTCCCTTTTTTCCAGACTGGCCCACCGACATTCCGATGATGATGTGTCCACGGAATGTGAACCAGTGCCGATTGAACCGCCCAATGTTCAAAAGTCTGAAATCAGATCCTTCGTGACCTATCTGGCCAAGGAATTCCATGTGGTGTCGATGCGCTCGGTCAACAATGGCATTTGGGTCAGAACAACCCCTTACAAATCAAATCCTTTTTCCTCGATTCTTTACGCGTTCTGGTGGAAAGGAGCTTCCGTCATTTTTCTGGGCTACCATGGTGAATTTGAAGCCAAACTGGGTCAAGGCGACATCAGCAAATTACCCGCTCACCTATTCAAAGGCGATCTGCAAAAGGATCAGGAACGTATCAACAAACAGGTCACAGCAGGCATTCGATCGGCTTTTACGCATTGGCGTCTTGGGGATTTCAAACTGACCAAGAAAGCATTGGGGCTGGGAGGCGATTCGGACACATTCCACGTTTCACCTGAAAAAGCTAAAGGCAACCGAATGCGTGTACGCTTGGGAATAGGATGCAGTATTTTTCTGATGGTTCTAAGCCTGTCTCAGTTCCTGACTGAAGAAATGATTGTTCCCCTGGATTTATGGCAAATGAAAGAAATCAGTTTACAAGAACAAGATGTCAGGGATTTTTTAAATTTGTTGGCTGATGGTGACACACGCGGTATTCAAGCACGTAAGACCTTTGAGCAATTAAGGGCCCACGGACATGCCTCTCCACCTGTGGAATTCTATTCACCAACTGCACTTTCAGCGGTCAACAACACTTTTCAAAGGGAATTCGACAAACTTTTGGAAGACAGATTGATCGATACTTCATACACCAAACCCGCGGTTTATCTGTCCTTCATGACACAATCTTATATACCCTACTCACCTGTTTGGGAGATTCCGGAATTGAATACGACAGATTGGCTTCAAATACTGGATAAAAAAACACCGGACTGGAAAGTGGTGATGTCCGGTCAATATGAAGGTTATACTTCGATTGGGATATGGCCCTCCACTCTGCACAAGCAAATATTATTCCTTCAGGATGGAGTCAATCTCGAACAATTGGACTTTGAAGAAACTCACAAGATTATCGCGAACAACCAATATCTGGACACCACACTTTCCGTTGGGAGAAATCAACCCATTGTTCTGGAGGATATGCATGGCTTGTTTTTCCTGAATAACAACGACCCTTTCACGGACACTTGGCAAGCTCTGTCCATACTGGATCTCACGGGAGGTCTGGATTCGATTGACCGCGAAGCCTGCATTGAAGGATTGCTAAGAAACTATTTCGGAAAAGGACGTTTTTACGTTCGCAGTAAAAAGTCTCGTTACAAAATCAATGGAGGTCCTCGCGCCCAGTTTGGCGCACGCGATACCTGGGCTGGTTTTCACTCCTTTCGCATCCTGAACGCTCTTGACCGAGTGGATGATTTGGACAAATGGCAGTTTCTTCTACCATCCAACACAAAACGAAAAGTGGACGTTGATGATGGGGAATGGCCCTACTCCTGGTTCGAAATCGAAGCCTGGTGCATGCAGCAGGAGTTTCGGAATTACTTGAGAACGATGAAGGACACAAATACCAAAAACTGATTCATCGTCCTTCGCACGAGCTTACCTTCTCCTAAAAAACGTGCCGTTCGAGTCATTCCCTTTTTGGACTGCGGTGGTTACGACACCGCTCTGGATAGAGCCAGGGAAACGTTATACTTTTCGCATTCCAACGCCGTCCGCTTCTTTCTTGTGGAAACTCCTCGCGCGAAAGTTTACACACGTGAAATTTGAACACGGCTTCCCCTTGCGAACCGTATCCAGAGCTCCGATGACTCGGAGCACTCCAGAGACGCACCCCATGTTACGGTGATCACGACGCGGCTTCGAACACCTCGCGTATAATTCAACAAAAATCCCATTTAAGCCAACAATTCCTTCAACACATACCCATGCACATCCGTTAATCTCCGCTCCAACCCATTGTGGCGAAAGGTCAACAACTCATGATCCAAGCCGAGCAGATGAAGGATGGTGGCGTTGAGGTCGTGGATGGAGCTGACTTTTTCCACGGCTTCGTAGCCGAGTTCGTCGGTGGCGCCATAGCTGACGCCTCCTTTCACTCCGGCGCCGGTCATCCAGGCGGTGAATCCGTTGGGATTGTGATCACGTCCCTGGGCTCCTTTCTGGAACATCGGCATGCGCCCGAATTCTGTGCACCATACGACCAAAGTGTCTTCCAACAACCCCCGCTGCTTGAGGTCCTCCAGAAGGGCGGCGGCCGGTTGATCGAAGATCTCGGCGTGTACGTCGTATTGGGGTTTCAGTTTGTTGTGACCATCCCAGTTGAGCGCCCCACCTGAGGCGTAGGCGCCATTGAATAACTGAACAAATCGCACGCCTTTCTCGATCAATCGACGTGCCAGGATGCAGTTTTTGGCAAAGTCGGCTTTCACCTTGTTGTCGCCATCGTCCGCGCCGTAAGACTTCAGGATGTAATCCGGTTCGGTGGACAGATCCATGATGTCCGGCACGCTCAATTGCATGCGGGCGGCCAGTTCGTAACTGGCAATCCTTGCCGACAACTGCGAATCACCGGCGTTGGATGCCAGGTGTTCCTCCTGTATCTGACGCAAAAAGTTTCTCGCTGCCACATCTCCCTGAGCACTGACGCTCTCAGGTCGATTCAAGTTTTGTATGGGATTCCTGACATTGAAAGGCGTGCCTTGAAACTCAGCCGGCAGGAATCCCGGCCCCCAGTTGTTGATGCTCGCCTGAGGCACGCCACGAGGATCGGGAATCGCCACAAAGGCAGGAAGGTTCTCATTCTCGGTTCCCAGGGCATAAGTCACCCAGGCGCCAATGCTGGGAAATCCGTCGAGCGCAAAACCAGTCGAGAGAAAATTCTCGGCGGGTCCGTGCGTGTTGCTTTTGCTGGTCAGGGTGTGCACGAAAGCCAGCTCATCGGTCCACTCCGCCAAATGAGGCAACATATCGGAAACCATTTTGCCGGTTTGTCCGCGCGGACGAAAGGCGTACTGGGGTTTCGCGAGGTTACCGGATGGTCCCTGAAATGTCACCGAAGGTCCGCCGGGCATGGGTTGTCCGTCGCGCCGGAACAATTCCGGTTTGTAGTCCCATGTTTCCAACTGACTGCAGGCTCCGGCGCAAAACAGCACCAACACATTCTTGGCGCGCGCGGGAAAATGAGGATCTCGCGCCAGATGCGGACGTGCCGGATCAATCAATGGAACTTCTTTGGCCAACAAAGCATCCCGTGAAAGCAGATGCGTCAAAGCAACTGCTCCCAGCCCCGTCGCCGTGCTCCCAAGGAAGTCACGCCGATTGAGCAAAGCCTTGCCTTGGTGTCCTTCGGTGTAGGGGGATGGTCGGGAAAACTTCATGGGATGAACAGGAATTCATTGCTGTTGAACAAAACGCGACAAAGCATCGGCAACCCTTCGGCTTCCACCAATGCAACAGCGCCGTTTCGTTCCTGGACTTTGGGATCGCGCCCAAGGGTTTGTTGAAACGTTCGAGCAACTAATTGATGCGTCATCACATCATCGGGCCATTCACCTCGGATCCGGCCGGTCAACTTTTGGGACTGCTCCATGACGAAGGGACTGTTGAACAGGTTCAAGGCCTGAATCGCAGTGGTGGATTGGTTGCGACGCGGCATCGGTTGCCCGGCATCGGGACAATCAAAGGCCCCAAAGACCGGAACGCGCTCCATTCTTACCTTGTGGGCATAAATCATGCGACGCATCCCTTCGGCACCGAACTGTTCCACGGGTGGGTAACCGCTCAAACCTCCACGGGTTTTAAAGAAATCAAATCCCGCGCCCCCCATGGTAAAATTCAATGAACCACTGACCTGCAACATGCTGTCCCGAATGGCTTCGGCTTCCAATCGCCTTGATGGAAATCGCCATAATAATCGTGCGTCGGCATCCACTCGCGTTCCCTCAGCGTGCACGCGGCTGGACTGCCGGTAGGTCTTGGATAACAGAATAAGTCGGTGCATGTGCTTGACCGACCATCCGCTCCGAATGAATTCACCCGCCAACCAATCCAACAATTCGGGATGCGTCGGAGCCGAACCATTGATACCGAAATCACTCGGTGTATCCACCAGACCACGCCCAAAATGAAACTGCCAGATCCGGTTCACCATCACCCGTGCGGTGAGTGGATTGTCCGGACGGGTAATCCATTCAGCCAGGGATTTTCGACGCTCCGCATCCGAGGCGTTTGCATCCAAGCCCACTGATCCCAAGACAGAAGCCACCCCCGGTGTAATGGTTTCACGGGGTTGTTCGGGATCGCCGCGATGGAGTACGTAGGTGGTGTCCGGTTCGCGAAAGGTGCCTCCGTAAACCATGGATCGTTGCTGGAGAGCTTCCTTTTCTTTGGTGAGTGTTGCCAGTTTTGCTTGTAGAGCTTTTCTTTGTTTCCCGTCCTCGCTCAACGCCCGTGCATTCAAGGATTCCAGTTCTGATTCACTAGCACCGAAAGGCACACGATCCCAGGAACCAGCCACGGTCGTCCACTTGCCTGGTTCTGTGGCCACTTCGATTCGGTACCGTATCGCCAGACGATCCTTGAATTGCCCGGTGCGATCACGCGACCAGATCACGCGGTCGATCGTTTGCGTTTTCGGCCATTCGATCTGCACCCAGCCCCCGCCCTTTTCGTTGGAAATCCAACTGTGACTATTGCCATACAAACCTTCATTGACGTGCTTTAACTGATGAATCCCCGTCTCTGGATAATTGCCCGAAGAACTGGGTTGGCCACCTCGATCAGCAAGCGCCACATTGACGGGAGTCGCACCGGTGCCAAAAACTTCCAACTCGTCTATGCACGGCTCATGACGATTGTCATCCATGGTAGCCAGCACGGTCAACCGCACCCTTTTCGCTTCAACCGGAGCAAAGCGATCGACATTTCGAAGGGTGTTGACCGGTTCGCGTGCTTTGATTTCGCTCGTATCATCCGGATTGGCCAGCGGGGTGGATGCTTCCAACTGATGCTGAACGTTCACCAATTGTTGATCGATCTGTTTCAGGGCCGCTTCCCTCGTCCGCTCCCTTTCCGGATCCCGGATGGGACGATCCCCATACTCCACTCCGGCAAAGAAAGCCTGGAAAGCGTAATAATCTTCGGTGGATATCGGATCGAACTTGTGCTCGTGGCAACGCGCGCAACCGATGCTGATACCCAGAAACGTTTCCCCTGTCCCGACAATGATTTCATCCAACGCATCCTGACGCGCCAAACGTTTGGAGGCGTCATCCTGCCCGATCTGACCGGGCAACAACGCGGGAGCGGCCACCAAAAAACCCGTTGCCGCATCGGCGCCCACCGTGTCGCCGGCCAATTGTTCGAAGACAAATTGATCGTAGGGCTTGTCCTGATTGAACGCGTCAATCACGTAGTCCCGATAAGGCCAGGCATTGGGGCGTTCGGTATTGACCTCATATCCGTGCGTATCGGCATACCTCACCAAATCCAACCAATGCTGCGCCCAACGCTCTCCATAACGTGGACTGGCCAACACAGCTTCCACTTCACGACGATAGGCTTCATCAGGATTCCCAGCCTGTTCAAATGCTCGAATCCTTTCAAACGATGGCGGCAAGCCATGCATGTCAAAATGAAGTCGACGCAGGAGGTCTCTCGGTGGAGCTTGTTCCTGAAATTGAAGATCGTATGCCGCTAGTTTGGATTGAATAAAATAATCAATGGGCTGCAGTTTGGAATCGATTTCTGGAAGAGGTCTGAGTGTCTGGAAAGACCAGTGCAGCGACGAATCTCCCCCATTCAACCGCAAGGAATGAGAGCCCCAAAACATGCTGAACAAGACGATCAAGCTGCAAATGGTTCGGGGTGTCATGGGCTACATCCTAGCGTAATCGAACCAGGTAAGCAATGGTTTGCCCATGCCTATCTTGCTTTTATTGGAATATTTGAAAATAATTGGGAATAAGATCACGTTGGCATGCTCTGAGAGGAGTCGGCTCAGCTCTTAAACGATGTTGGGCTTAAATCAAAACAATGAAAACCAGTTGGATAAGAAAAAGTTGGACAGGTATCACGTTATTGATCGCCATGGGTTTCCTTTCAGGATGCAAGGTGGTTCCCCTGCAGGATCAGCGTCTGGTGTCCAAACACAACATGACTTTTTCCGATTCACCGGTATTCGCCTATCAATCTGCCGTGCTCACCCAGATCGAACCCGGCACGGCCAGTTCTGGCGGAGCTCAGGCTGCTGGCTGCACGGCGTGCCAATAATGCTGCAACCACCCTACATGCACCCATTAAGATTCATTTTGGTCGCAGTGTGCCTGGTTAGTTTGCTTTCAACCGGGCCCGTCCACAGCGCGACCCCCGGTAGCCGCCTTCGCCAGAAGGTGGCCCTTGATTTCTCCAACCTCAACTTACCCGAGCTCCTTCCATCCCCTGGGAAAACATTTTCCTTTGAACAATATCAGGAGAAAATCGTCGTGCTCGATTTCTTCGCCTATTGGTGCGCCCCTTGCGCTCGTACGTCCCCGATTCTCGAGAAGGAAATCGCCGCCTATTACGCCTCCAAAAATGGCAACCCTCATGGGATCCCGGTGGATTTGGTCGCTGTGAATGTCGAGTCCGCCAATCCTCGGCGGACGGACATGTTCATTCGTCGTGCAGGTCTTGCCCACGTGATTCAGGACCTCGAAGGACAATTGCTGGAACAATTCGACAGTCAGGGGATCCCATTGATTGTGGTGCTGGACGGCACAAGTTCCGAGTCCGGTTTCGTCATTCGTTATCAACACGCCGGATTTGAAGGAGTCGAACAGCTGAGATCCGTGATTGATGCCATCGGTGAAAAACCACATACAGACGCGACACCATCTGCAGAAACACCCAATGATCCCGAATTTGACTCGAAAAGAAACCTGCTGACAGAACACACATTCGAAACCGCAGGCGAAGCGCTTCTGACGGACGATTATCAATTGACACAATGGAATATGAGATACGGTCATACCTACGGCCGTACCGAATGGGATGCGGGGCTCATGATTCAAACATTCGATTTGGACATGCGCTCGCCGGATCCGTTTTTCACCTCCATGAATGTTCGCAATGAACGCATTCTAGGGCAGCTACGAGCATCACAACAAATCAATGACGATCTCACACTGCGCCTGCAGGGAGGTTACTACGAAGGATTCCAAAGCTACCGGGCACTATGGCTGCATGAGTATTACAAACAAATCGGCAACCTCCCCATTTTTGCCGGATATCCTGAAATCGATCCCCGTGGTTATCAGCTATCCACCCAGGCCCGGTGGGAATACCTGCCGGGATCAGGTTACCTGGAAACCGGTGCAGGATTCTACCGTGATCATATCGCCCCCAGCGCGGAATTCGAACGAATCACCATCCTGGGACGCGACCGCATCGATTCCATCATTTATCGCGTCGCTACCGAAAACGTCCTGACCAAACGGCTACGTTCCCTGCTCGAGCTTCAACTGACGGACACGACCGATCGACAACTGCGCTGGTCCCTTCAAGGATCACTCAACGCGGCACTTTCTGAAACCTGGGTCATGAGATGGCAAACAGGTGCCGCAACTGAGAACCCGAGTTTTAATTCCTGGTTCACCGGGCTGACCCTGGAACATGATTTGAACGATTCATGGCTTTTGAGTTTTTTCGGACGCTTCTACGAGGACACGGGTGAAATACAAAACTCGTTACCTTCTTCCAATGCACCTCCGGGATTGAAGAGCTATCATTTGGGACTGGGCTTGCGATGGATTGGGGAAAAATCCAGTGTCCGAGTCAGCGCAGGCCCCTACTGGACACGATATGAAGAAGCGAACATTGCGGCGCCCTTTTTCGAAGATATATATCAAAACAGAAATTGGGGCTTGTTTCAGGCGGCATTTGACATGAAGTTTTAATCAATTCAAGGAGACGATATATGAGCATTCCACCAAAACACGTTTTGGGTAAATGGCTGGCAGTCACGATCGCAGCAGTGATGTGGATAGCCGCAACGGATCTGCAAGCCCAGTCCAATCGCAAGACTGTTGGAGAAGTGGCCGACCTGTTTAAACTCACAAATATCCGAACGGATGAACCGTTTAACCTGAGCGACGCCGAAGGGTCCATTATCCTACTCGATTTCTTTTTCTACTGGTGAAGCACCTGCCGAGCCAACTCAGCGGTCGTTGAGAAAGATATTCATCAGTATTACGAAGAACGTGGCGGCAATGCCCACGGCATCCCCGTTCAGGTCATCGGTCTGGAAAAAGATGACCGTGGAGCGCCCACTGGAAGTTCCTTGTTTTTTGCCGATCGCGCAGGCCTCGACCTGGTCCTGGATGACGGCGCTCACACGGCGCTTCACCAATTCTTTCCCCCAAATCGAGGTGAAGGGACCAGCGCATCAGATTTCGTGGTGATCAATGGCGTGAATCATTCACCGTCCCACCAGCAATGGGAAATCCTGCATATCGAGTCCATCCGGCCTAGCATCAATACCATCCGGAATGCCATCGATTCAATCGAAGCAGCGTCAGCGCCAGCAAGGCCACCGACACTTTCAGCTCCTGCGCTGGTCGACGGATCATTCACCTTTCAGGCCGAAGGAACAGCAGGTTCAGAGATCAGTGTGCAGGTTTCTCGCGACGGTGTGTCCTGGGAAACAAAACAAACCATCACACTTGGCAACGAACCGACAACCATATCGGAACCATTGATCGAAGGGCCTGAACCTGTCTTTTACCGACTTCTGATGCCATGAGGGAAGATTGATTATTCCGACACCGAAATGGATAAACGGAAATACTGAGCGGTGGCGTTTACAGCATTCCAACTGAACCGTTGCCCACCCGGCACATCCGACTGTGCTCCGATCGGCAATAAGCTCCAGTTGAGCAAATCAGTCGATGTCTGAACTTCCCAAGTCACACCGGGCAACAGGTTCGATTTGGTAAAACCAAAAACCCACCCCGCAGCGGGTTCGTTGGGATCATTAGTGACCATTGGCCAATTGGGGGAAGCTGCAGGATTGGACGGATCGGATCCGTGAAAGTACTCCTGCAGTTGATTCATTCCATCCTGATCCGGATCAGACGTCCACGATGACACCTCCGGATCAATCAACACGTCGGGACTGAAATACGCAGTCAACCATTCCCGAAAAGCTCTCAAAGCCCCACTTGGCAATCGAATATCCAGCTCCGAAACAGCCACCCAGGAGGCAGGCAAAGCAGCGGCTTCACTCGTTATTCCGGGCAGCAGTGATAGAAAGGCTCCGAGACCATCGGCTTCGACCGGCCATGGCAGTTGATCTTCATAGATCACATTGGCGATGAGTTCTCCTGAAGCGCTCATCAAAGTGATCCGTTCGCCACCATTATTCAGATTGGTGCCGTTTTGAAATGTTCCTGCTATGGTCGTATCCACTCTGTAACGTGCCCGATAGGCATCAACGTTTGAGCAAAGAACGAGCGACTCCCCGGAGGACAGTTCCAACACATCCACATCCGATGAAAACGTAAAATCAATCCCCGCAGTAAAAGTGACACCTCGCAGATCAATGGTTTGATCGCTCACATTCGTCAGCCTCAAAAACTCAAAATCACGCCGATTGTCGAATCCGGCTTCTTCTTCAATCATAGTTGGCGCGCCGGGGTGATAGTGGATGGCGGACACAACCAGGTTGGAAGCGTTGGCAGGTGTGGCATCCACCACAAAACCAGCAGATAATAAAGGCGACCAATCATCGCCCAATCGAACTCTGGCCTTTACGACAGCTGATGCAGGCAATTGGAAAGGGGCGACGTAGCGTTTGATTCCATCCGATTGCTCCTCGTCCTCCGTGGAATCAACGATTCCCCCGACCAGTTTGGGCCAAATCAACATATCACTACTGGTGGCCGAAACATTCAGCCCATGAACCGCCAGCACATTCGAACCTTGATCCAAAAGTGAAATGGAATCGGAAATATCGAATGCCTGAAACACACTTGCATCCGCATCGGAATGACTTGAAGCAGCAGCAGCATTCCAGACAGCGGGAGTACCTTCGCGTCCGGGGGCGTTGGCTCGAGCCACCTCTTTGCCGTTCAAATAGGCAATGAATCCATCATCATACCGCATCTCCAAACTGAGGCGGTCGAGTGTCGTCGGATCTTCAATGTCGAATTTGATCCGCATGTAGATTGATTCAACACCCACACTATCAACTTGAGCTTGAAAATTGAGTTCGGGAGCAATCATCGAATCATAGCCGGACCCATTTTCATACCCAGCTCCACGCCTGCCCTCGGGCCACGAACCGTCATCAAACGCCGGCAGCATCCACCTGGATTCCATACTCCCATCGACCGGCATCATCGCGCGTTTCAGATGCCCATCAGTCACAAGATCCACACTCGTTTGCCGAACCGTCGGTAATGAAACCAATGGATCCGTCCCATCCAGTGTGTAGAAAATATCAGAAGAACGACCTGCTTCGATGGATACCTTGAAATCAGCTGAGACATGCCCACCGTGTTGACTGAAAGTCGGAGGCTCCAGGTTTGGGAGCCAGTTGCGTGACCGGAACTGATTCAAAACGATTTCGCTGCGCTGATTGAACCAATCGAAGGTCGGAAGATTTCGGTTACTTGACAGTCCAAACAATGAATCACGTATTTCCAACCAATCCAACCGAGTATAAGGATTGCTGCGTTGATTGTCCCCCCAACGCGCTGATTCCAGACGGATCGGAAGGTCAATCGGATCGGAGATGTCACGATACAATTGCCCAGCCTGCTCAGATGTTAATACACCATACCGCAAATGCTCATAAGCTCGGTCGGCAAAAAGAAGCCGATAACGTTCGTTGCGCGTCAATTGATGCTGAAGGTAAGTCGGACCTCCGCTATCGTTTCTGCCGGTGACGTTGACATTCACGCCATGCAATCCCTTCTCCGCATCCCAACTGTGAAACCGCCATCGCCCGTTCGGATCCTCCCGGTTGTATGAGGCATACCAATTGTGATGCGCCCAGTCCCCGTTGCCGATGTAATAATTCATGATCATGTAATCAATGAACGCATCGACATCCAACAACGCCGCCACCGCCTCGTAGTTGGATTGATCAGAAAGATCACGTCCTGCCAGGTTGTGCAGTTGTCTGTAATTGACCGAACTCCCCTGCAGCACATCATCCGGACCATGCTTGACCACATCGTAGCCCTCATTGTTACCCCCGAGATAACTGGCGGCAAAATTGTCATCCGGCCGTTCATGCACCGTGTGAATTCCCCAGTAAACGCCGTTGATCATGATGTGCGCGTGCCGGCCGTGCGGAGAAAGCCCACCCATGGCATGATGCAGATTGGCGGCGTATTGATCGCGCGTGTATTGGGCGCGATCCCGTTGAGGGACAGGTTCCACCCCGCCACCGTAATGCCACACGTTGTTCAACCGCGCATCCAGCACCAGGGTATCAAAACGATCGGTGGCCTCATCACCAAAAACGGGATACCTCAAGTCACCGTTGAATTTCAATCGCATGGACAACTTATCCGATTTCCATCGGCTGGGACTGCTTCCTCCCACAATTTGAATCGTGCCGTCATGCTGAAAACCTGCCTTCTGGTTAGGGGACTGAATATCGCCATCCGGATTGATCCATTCCGCAGACATATCGCGCTCCACACTCTGACCGGCAATGTAAATCCCCCCCGAACCAAACATTTCCTTAAAATCCATCACAACTGACAACGTTGGCAGTCGTAAAAAATCCTCCTTCACAGGTCGAATCTCGCTGTTGGTGTGCTGCAATATTTGAGGATCCATCTCCCAATCCTCCCCTGCATGCCCCCACCGAACGGATTGACGGTAGGGCTCACCTCTTCCATCCTGCTGAAGCAATGCTTCATGAAACAAATACGATTGCGTATCCACATCCGTTGGTTCGAAACCGTTCTTGAACGCCATCGCACGAACCAGTGTGGTGCTTTCAATGCGCAACGTAAGCTGAGGAGCAACAGAAGCCCCCGAAGCGGTCACCCGAATGCCGTTGGATGTCGAAGGAATGGTTCCATCCAACGTATAAACAATCGTTGCGCCCGGGGTCGGGGTTGTGATGACCAGGTCAAACGCTTCTTCATAATACCCCCGATCCACACTGAAGGTCGTATCCCTCACAAACCCCAACACGCCAGCGCCCCGGTTGACACTTCCTGGAGAGGGTTGCTTGAAGAACACAAAGGTGTCCGAGGGCTGGTTTGCAACCAACCCATAAGAGAAATTTGATTGAAACCGGGGATAGGATTCATAAACGGCGATGGGTTCATATCCATTTTCACCCCGTTTCATCAAAGCCAAGGCTTCGCCATTTCGATCGAGTTCGAAATTTGTATGCAGTTCACGACCCGGCGTTCGCCTGTCCTTGGATGACGCAAACACCACCAGATAACCATTCGCGCCCAATTCCATCTCCGGAAAAAGCCAGCGATCCGGCTCCTGCAAATCATCCGTCAAGGTCAGTCCCCCCAACGAAACCGGCGACCGCCCCTCATTCCAAATCTCAATCCAATCCGAACTATCCCCATCCTCATCAAGCAACACCCCGTCATTCGATGCCATAAACTCATTGATACGCAAGGTCTGAGCCTCCAAACCACCAAGTGTAACAAGCAAAAAAATCCCGAACAACAACCGAGAGATAAACTCCATACTTCGCAATAATTTCATAAAAAGTAACTGCTCCCACCAGAAAGTAGCCGCTTTCGCCAGAAAGTGGCCCGTCACCCAAACGTAGCTGCTTTCGCAAGAAAGTGGCCCACAAACACCTAATAAGCAGCACACCCCATGCCATCAACCCCGGATCGCAGATCTAAAATCTCTGCGCCTCCGCGCCTCTAACGAGCAAAAGCGAGTGGGCGTGAGAATCAATCCCTCGCCAACACCCAATCCAGATTGAATCTCGCATACTTGATGGATTTCCCCTCCCCACCATTCAACTCGCCGGGACCGAAATAGCTGTAGGTACAGTGAAGCATCCCATCCTTCCCCTGAATGATGGACGGATAATGGAAAGAACCTTCACCAGGCTCGCGCTTTTCCAAGTGACGCGTCCACTGATAGGTCTTCCCCCCATCGTCAGAAATGGAGACAGCAAGCTGATGCCGCCCGCTCTCGGTGTCATTGTAAATCGTCAAAAACCGACCATCACCCAAAGTCATCAACTCCAGACCGGCCCCTGGATTGGCAAGCTCTGGATGATCATAAACCTTCGACCATGACACACCGCTGTCTGCGGACTCAGAAACATGCACACGCTTGGGTGCAGGACCGTTGTCACGCATGTAGGCAACAAGGGTACCATCCTGTTTTCTTGCAAAACTCGGTTGGATATTGCCACCTCCCACAATAGGCTCGCTGAATTCCCATGACTTACCCCAGTCATCCGTATATGCCACCAACGAAAACGAAAACCCATCCGAATAAAGTCCAACCAACATCCTTGAATCATTCAAAATGTAAGGATGCGCCCGCGTAAACCATCCCAACCTCCGTGTCAGCTTGTCATCCGCCTGCTGAAAATTGTGATAGGCCCAATCGATCATCCGTGGAGTAAGTTCCTGGTGACTCATGTATTCCGCGGTCTTTTGACGCACCTCATCGTCAAATCCCTCACCTGGCTTGATGTGCAACACCTTCTCCGTCTCCCAATCAGGCGGGCCATCCAGTTGCATGTAATCGGACGCGATCTTGTACTTCATCAACGCCGATTCCCATAAATTCGCCTGGATGGTCGGCCACAACAGCCACAGGCGATCCTGAGGATCAATGATCATACAACAATTCGTATCCGGAAACTCAGGCGTATCCGCCATCACAAAAGGTTTGCTCCAGGAATCGGCCCCCTTGACTTTGCGCGCCCCCAGAATCACCACGTCATCGGACTGACGCTCACCGGATCCGTGAAACCAACAAGCAATCAAATCCCCATTCGAAGCCTCCACAATGCACGAACCATGATTGTGCCAGGATTCCAATGGAAAAATAAGCTGTGATTGATGAAAAGGCTCAGCAGACATGACAACACCTGCGATCAAAGCCAACAGAGTCAGAGAAACTCGCCAAAAGAACGAAAAAATGGATTTCATGAGTCGTAAAAAAATACCGGAATAAATACAACCCAAGCAAACCCACATCCCAACCAATGATCAAGCCGTAAAGTAACCACCACCGCCAAAAAATCCCCCCGTAGCCGCCTTCGCCAGAAGGTGGCGCCCCCAACATCTACTGAAACATCCTTGACTGCCCATAAATATGGGTATAAATGAAATCACATGAAAACAACACTGGAAGTCCCGGACGCGCTGCTTCGTGATGTGAAGGTTTCCGCTGCCAGGAACGGCCAAACCATGGGAGCTTTCATTAACGCAGCGATCGAAGAAAAGTTAAAAATGAATCAAAAAGCGTCCATGGAGAAACCCTGGATGAAATTTGCCGGTGCCCTGAAAAACCACCGAACCGAAACCAAAAAAATCCTCGAGCGCATTGAATCTGAATGTGGACGCATCGATGAGGAATCCTGGACATGATTCTTGATACCAATGGGCTTTCTGATTTTTTGGACGGAAATCCAGGCATCGTCAAATTGCTCAACGATGTCGCGGGGATCTACTTACCCGTCATCGTGGTAGGTGAATACCGATTTGGACTGCGAGGTTCGCGACTTAAAAAAGAAGTGGAACCTCAGTTCGAAGCATTCATGAATTTCTGTAGCATTCTTGACGTCACCGAAACAACGACACGATCCTACGCTGCCATCCGACAGCAACTCAAAAAAGCAGGAACTCCCATTCCGGAAAATGACATCTGGATCGCTGCGCTCGCAAAACAACACCAACTCCCCGTCCTCAGCAACGACAAACACTTTGACCTGGTAAAAAGTATTCAACGGATCGGCTGGGACTGACACTTTCTGGCGAAAGCATCCACGTAGCCGCCTTCGCCAGAAGGTGGCCGCGCAGGCGGGTAAGATAACCTTAATCCGTCCAAAACCTAAAGCGAACCGAATGCATGGTGTGCGAACATCAAAGGCTTCCCTAAACAAAAGGCAGATCAGTTTATGGACGCCACAAGGAACGCGACGGGACGTCACGATCTACCTATACCGACACTTTCTCGCGAAAGCATCCACGTAGCTGCCTTCGCCAGAAGGTGGCCGCGCAGGCGGGTAAGATAACCTTGATCCGTCCAAAACCTAAAAAGATCCGAATGCATGGTGTGCGAAGATCAAAGGCTTCCCAAAACAAAAGGCAGATCAGTTTATGGACGCCACAAGGAACGCGACGGGACGTCACGATCTACCTTTATCGACACTTTCTCGCGAAAAAACCCACGTAGCCGACTTCGCAAGAAGGTGGCAACGCTCCCAAAGCTTAAATTCACCTAACCCTAAGTTCCTCGTAAACATCAGCAGGTAACTCCGTGATAAACCTCGAAGGTGTCTGGTATAGATCACCGCTCCCCCGTTGAGCAAACCTCATCAGCGGATAACAAAGATAAAGCTCGTCCATGGCACGAGTCGAAGCGACATAAAACAAGCGACGCTCTTCTTCTTCGGATTCGGGTTCCTTGGTCGATCGTTCCGACGGAAACAATCCTTCACAAAGCATGATGACAAACACCACTTTGAATTCCAATCCCTTGGCTTGATGAATGGTTGACAAGCGGATGCGTTCTTCATCATCGGCCACTTCCTGTTTCTTGCCTGGATCCATGTCCGTTTCCAAGGCCAATTGGGTCAGGAAAGCTTCGGGTGTTTCGAACTGCTCGGCGTAGACGGCCAACTGCTCCAGATCTTCCAATCGATTTTTATAGTTTGAGTACTCAGACTGTAAATAATCCTCATACCCCGCATCCAACACATGACGAATCATCCTCGGAACACTCGTCCGAATCTCCGGGTCCTCCATCTGCTCGATGGTTGCATGAAACTGTTCCCAGGGCTCCTTCGTTTTCCTGGGAACTTTGGGGGTGCAAGCCTCCAGTCCGGGCATCAGGGAAACAAATGGTATCCAGTCCGGTTCCGCCCCGGGATCTTCAGGGGGCAGTTCCTGCGTGGGAGGTTCTGCCTTTGCGATCCCCATCTGGAACAAGCCCCATAACTTATCCGCTCCTTTGACACCCACGCCGGGCATGAGTTTTACGATGCGTTTAAAGGACAATTCATCCGCTGAATTGACCAACAATTTGATGTAGGCCGTCACGTCCTTAATATGTGCCTGCTCGAAAAAACGGATGCCGCTGGTGATGGAAAACGGAATGTTGCGACTGGTCAATTCCATCTGCAGTTCCATCGCATGAAAATGGGAGCGATAGAGGATGGCCATTTCATTCAATTCAATGCCTTCATCCCGGAGTTCCAGCGCCCTTTGCGCCACGAACATGGCCTGTTCATGAGCGTCATTGGTGACCACCACCAGAGGTTCCATCCCGGACTTACGAGCAGGTTCCAATTGCTTGGCGAATTGATTGGTATTGGCACGAATCACCGCGTTGGCGAAATGTAGAATCTCCGGTGTGCTCCGATAATTCACCTCAATCTTGTGAACCTTCGCATCGCCATACCGCTTGGGAAATTCAAAGATGTTGGCAAAATGCGCTCCACGCCAAGAATAGATGCTTTGAGAATCATCCCCCACCACCATGACATTCTGATGCCTCGCTCCGATGAGATCGACCAGATCGCTTTGAATCCTGTTGGTATCCTGATACTCATCCACCAGCACGAACTGAAACTGACGCTGATACTGCTCCAGGACTTCCTCATTAGACCGCAGCAAGTACAACCAGCGCACCAGCAAATCATCAAAATCCATCATGTTGTTGGAACGCTTCCGCTCCTGATACAACTTCAGGACCTTGGACATCTCCTCCTCCAAGTGAGCGAAGTAAGGAAACTGCCTTTCCAGAAGCGTCTCCATGCTGCATTGCTTGTTGACGACCAGAGAAATGATGTCGGCCAGCACCTTGGCCTTGGGGAACCGGGTAGCCTTGATGTCGATCCTGGACTCGCCGATACACGTGCTCAACAGATCCACCGCATCCTCGCGATCCATAATGGTGAAATCCTGTTTATAACCGATCAACTCGCAATGACGCCGCAACATGCGGGCGCCGATGGAGTGAAACGTCCCCCCCCACGGAACATAGGCATCATTCCCCAGCAAATCCCCCACCCGCTGCATCATTTCCCGCGCCGCCTTGTTGGTAAAGGTCAGCAGCAGGATGCGATCAGCGGGAATCCCCTGCTCCAAAAGGTAAGCAACTCGATAGGTGAGCGTGCGCGTCTTCCCCGCCCCGGCGCCGGCAATGACCAGGGCCGGCCCCTTGGGAGATGTCACCGCGGCATACTGTTGATCATTCAATTCACCACGATAATCAATCCTCAGGTCCACATCGGATTTGACCACATTGTCACGCTTGAGCTGGTATTCCTTCGCCATAAACGAGGCTATTCTGCCCACGTTCCATCAAACGAGCAAAGCAAAACGGCCATCATCCCCCCCATCGAGAAGAAGTATCACCACAGATTAAAAAGATTCTCGCAGATTCCGTAAAGCGACGTTGTGGTCCAATGAGAAATCAACCCAAGAAAATCCTGTTCATCTCCCCTATCCCGCTCCAGTGCCGCCAGGTCATCCTGTAAATCCTGTTCATCCTGTCTAAAAAATCAGAAAGGAAACTCATTCTCCGCAGTCGCCCAAGAAGGCAGACGCAAATCTCCCGGGACAAAGAAATCTTCGGTCCATTCCGGCTGGGCTGGCAAGTCGTTGGCTTTGACCTTTTGCTTCCATTGCTCATCGGTCATGCGATCGAATTTACCTGCACCCGACGTGAATTCATAATGGGTGTAGGCGGGACCGGCATAGACACGAGATTCCCCGTCTTCACAATCAATCGCCACCAGCATCATCGCCACATTGCCCACACCTTCGAGCAGGACGGTGCCCGGATCTCCGTGAATCTGGTCAGGGAAATCGGTATGAACATCGGTCACGACCGGATCCCACTTATCGGAAGGATGGCCAGTCGGAAGAGGTCCGACATATCCTAACGGTAAATCAGAATAAAACAATTTCGGATACCACCCGGTATAGGTACGTTGCCCCACGTAATCCGACATGATCTCGACCATGTTCTTGAGAAAGTTGCTTTGCTCATCTGTCAGAACCTCCTGATTATCCTGTCTTTTGGCAATTTCGAGCAGGGTTTGAAGTGTCTCCCCAAAATTATTTAAATGGTTAATCTGTTTACCAACAATCTCCCTAATGTTCTTCCAAACACCTCCCCCCCATTCATTAGTGATCCGAACCCTTCCCGATGAATCAATCTCACCCAGCTTTTGAGCTGCAGAACCGCACAAATCCTTCATTACTTCCCAGAATCCGACACTCGGTTCCACATAGCTATACGGGAAGCTACATAACAGCGGTGGGGAAGAGGATTGCTTGGCGTAAAGCACGGTGTCGTGACGTAATTCCGTCCAGGAAGCCAACTGGGTATTCATAATACGATTTCCCCATGCCTTCGTCCGGAAAGCTTGAGGCATGAAACCGGAACTACTTCCCGAGTCTGCGGATAATTCTCTGAGCGCCTTCAGCCACCCCGTGTAGAAACTTTCTTCCCAAGAAGCGTCAGGCATTTGATTGAACACCTCATGCAATGAAGTCAGGTGATGCTGAATGGGGTATCCATCACGAAAAGGCACTCCATCCTCTCGCAAAATACGTTCGGCCAGCAAATCAGCGGCATTCCGATTTCCAAAAACCGTGAACGCCACATCCAGCGCACTGGGAAGACGTCGCGGCAGTTTTCGATCATCCCAAGTCACTTTGTCAAAGACGAGTTGCCCCATGGCCCAACTGTCCATCACAAATTTTTGACCGAATACCGTAAAGGACCTTGGAAGCACCAATGGAGTCCCTTCTGGTGTCGCTACGAATGGATGAGACAGAATTTGCTGCAAACCAAAGTTCCCGGATTGAATAGCATCCTGAACATTTTTCAGTGCATCCAATGAACTGACCTTTCCAGGATCCTGAATACCTGCTGACGCCAGCACCAAGCCCAGTTGATCAAATCCCATCGAATCACTGACTCCGACAAACACTTTCAAAAGATCATCGAAATCCTTCCACTGCTGGAGTGTGCCGCTGCGCTCGACCAAGGCGTTCAAAATAATGGCCGCCCCCAACTCGCGGGGTGAAGAAAATTGTTCTGGTCCCGCGACGCGAAAATCAATACGCCCACACCACATGGCAGCTTGAAAATACCGGCTCAAACTGATGGATGAAGTATAATGCCCTCTGACCGTCATTTGGGAAAAATCCACCCAGGCATTATCCCCCTGACGGCCAAACAAATCATAGCCACCCACATATCCATTTTTAATGTCATCCAATGTTTTTTTAGCTTTTGCCCCGGACGCCCCCAGTTGATCATTTTGCAAGGAACCAGCGAAGAGGCTACGGGCCACAGTCAGATAGTAATCCACATCATGCAGACTCTCCCCAAGCACATCCGCATCCACCTCCTCAGCCACTCCGGGCAGCGCATCATGCAAGGCATTCAGAAACTCGCTCAATTTGGGGGCAAGAAAAGCATTCTCCAATTCCTTGAGCATTTCGACATAAGACATGTGCCAGGCGTGCATGATGGAATCAGCCGTTACAAACACAGGTAAATCTTCGGTGAAAACACCATAATACGCGTCCACAAAACTAGGAGCCCCCAATCGAGCGCTGACCACCATCCCGTTCTTCTTAAAAAGAGCCAATTCCTCATCGTTCAATCGAAAATCGAGCAGGCGCAATTCTTTATCCTGGTACTTACCCGGCGGCATTCGTTGAGTAGGTATGGCATTGAACTCATCCCAGAACTCAGACTCCTCCGGGTTAAAATCAATGGCCCCCAAACGCTCACCTGCATCACTATAGCGTTCCAGAAAATCCTCAACGCTCAGCTGCCCGGCCTTCTCCAACTCCCTGGCAAAGCTTGAGGCAAATCCAAAAATATCCTCCCCAGAAGAAGCGGTGGCGGTCACTCGATGATTGATTCGCAAGCGAAAAAAAGCCTGCCCTTGCGCGAGTTCTTCGAAAATCAGACTCGAACCATCCCCGATAAACGAAGTGGAAGGAGCCGCCAATAACTCCTCCCAATGTTCAAGGTCCGTACTGCGCTTTAACTCCAGCCAAACACCACTCTTAGAGACCGCTTCCGCGTTATCAAGATGAAGCTGGATCCCCTGCCCTGATATCGCTGTCTGTAACGAAAGCTTTGGCATGGCGGATCGCGCCTGCGGTTGCAAGGCAACCACCCAAACAAGAACAAGCCATACAAAAGTTTTATTTGTCATTTTCATCTCCTTTTATTTATTGAGTTAATCTAACGCGGTAGAACCCCTCCCCCTGACTGGTAGCATCGGGGTCACGAAACCGATAACTGCTTCCGGGACCCGTAATTTGCACGGTCTCCACGGTCGTCCAATCTTTGAGGTCGGAAGACTTTTCGATGATAATGGTGCCGAATTCAGCGAAGACTCTCATCTCGAGTCCCCTGGATTCACTGAATTGCAAGACATCAGCCCGAATAAAGGCACGGTTGGAACGGATACTGTTTGCCCATCGATCAGGAGCTTTGAAGGATTGCAGGGGTGTTTCATAAGCAAATACGGAATGTTGCAATGGCGATTGCGAACCGACGCCGTCAGGTAATTTCAGGGCTTTGACTTGAGTGCGCGATATGTCCAAAACACCCAGATTCACCATGTCTGACGATAGCGAAACCTTTTGCAAGCGGCGTCCATTAAATGAGATCTGCCTCAATCCCGTTAAGCCCTCCGGAAAACTCATTTCAGTGATGCGCTCACTGCTTAAAAAGATGGTCTGCAATTTCCCCAAATCGGAAGGTAAATGAACCCGCTCCAACCGGCTGCCCGTTAGGTTCAATTCTTTCAAGGAAGCATAGCCTTCGTTTAGAGAAAACTGTATAGCGGTCTCAGCATCCAGCCGCAAAGTCTCCAGTCCTGCAAGAGGAGCTGAGAGTGCATTCGGATCAAAACGGGAATCCTTGATTTCCAAATGCTTTAAACCGGTCAACGGAATTAAAAAATCATAATTTTCAAGTCCTTTGGCACTTTCACCCAAATTCAACCAGAAAAGTCGTTGGGGATGATCCGGAAATGAAAGTTCCTTGAGAACATTTCCAGACAAACTCAACCACTCCAATTTGGATGCCAATTGAGGTAGAACAAGCGATTGGATCTGGTTATTCCCCAGATACAGACGTTTTAGATGAATGAGACTTGGAGGGATGATGATTTCAGAAAGTCCATTCGCTTCAGCCCATACGGTTTCAAGTTGAGTCATCTCCTCTGGCAGGGAAAGTCGAAGTATCCGATTATACTGTATCCTTAGCTCCTTTAAGCCAGTCAAACTGCCGGGAAGATTGAGTTCAGAAATGGCGTTATCCGAAACATCCAATTCCTTCAACTGAGCCAGGTTTTCAGGAAGCTCCAATGCAGTAAACCCGTTAACTGCAAGATTGAGCGTCGTCAAATTCTTGAGCGAAGAAAGGAAACTCAGATCATTACCGGTGACGGCGGGCAAAAGTTTTTCCACTCCCGTCAGAAAATCAAAATCCATGGCCCCGGAGAGATCCAAAACGGTCAAATTGGAAGCCCTTTCCAAACCCGTAAAATCGCTGATGGGAGGAGCACTCGTTCCGCGTGTTCTGATACTCAAATCAAGCCAGGTCAGACGAAGCATGTCCTCTTCCGTAATGCTTTCACTCGGTTTTTTCTTCAAGGTTTCCTGGATGCGACGCTTCAAACCTGAATCGGGAATCTGAATACCTTCTTCGGACGGTGGAGGAGTGACGAACTCGATTGAATTGTAATATGCAACCAATGCATTTCGATAGCGAACCAAGATATCCAGATCTCCATCCTGATCCATATCCAACAATCTGGGTAATGTAAATCGATCCCCACCTTTCAAAACAGGCCCTTTAAAAAATTGGTCCGGTCCCTCATTCCAATAAATATGCAATCCATCCGCGTCCCCATTCGCACTGAAATCGCTGCCTGCCTGCAACAACAGATCAAGATCTCCATCAGTATCGATATCCCCAAGTAATGCATGATTTCGTCCCATTTTGAGATCGGTTTGCCCCTCATGAAAACGACCGTCACCGTCGTTTAACCAAAGGGCGCTTGGAAAATTAACATTCGGAACCACCACATCCAAATCTCCATCCCCATCCACATCACCACCGGCAAGCGTGCTCCCGACTTCCATCGTAAGAATATTGGAATTCGCGTAGGTTTCCTTCTGCAAGGCAAAGTCTCCATCTCCCCTGTTTAAGCCCACTCGGGATAAACCTTCGCACCCAAAAAACAGATCAATGAAACCATCCCCGTTAAGATCACCCAGAAAAGCAGGCACAGTTGTTGAAAAGCAGGAGAGTGAAATAGATGATGCTTTTGAAAAACCACCCTGACCATTATTTCGCCAATTCTGAATTTCTTTGGAAAAATGACCAGTCGGAACAACGAGCACAACATCCAAATCACCGTCATTATCAAGATCCCCAAACAAACTGCTTAGACTCTCAGGCAAGTCCACATCAGATTGGAGAAAAGAGCCATCGCCTTGGTTCAACCAAATCTCCGAAGTAATGTCATCTTGAATGAAATGATATCTGGAAAATAAAATGTCCATATCCCCATCACCATCCACATCGCCTACCCCGTCCGGACGGCCTTGACTCGGGATGCGACCTCCCACAAGCGTTTCAAAAGAATGATTCTCCAGTTGCTTCCAAATCTGGAATGCACCATCCGAATTTGGAACGACTAAATCCAGACCACCATCCCCATCGAAATCTCCAACGTTCCAACGCGCAATCTCAGTCTCCATAGGCACAAGGGATTCCGCTTGCCCGAACTGACTCACCGGAATCATCCCCTCATGAGAGTTGCTTTGTTTTTCGCCTACTACAATTCCTTCCCCGCCATACTCCATGGCATGATCCAATATTTGCAGATGACCGACGCCATTCTCAATCTCCGATGTAAAAACCAGCCTTGCCCAACCATAGGCCGTTGACTTAACAAATGGAATCGAAGAAGAAAAACTCATGGCAGGCGTCCTGAAGGCAAGGAACACCGGTTCGGAAAAATCGACATCACCAGCCCCTACAGTTAAAAGGTCATATTCTCCTGCTTGAATGTTATTCTCCGCAAAAAAATCCCCCTCGCGAACCCTGAACACACTGGCACCTTCGTCAAGGGTGGTCATTGTTAACCTAAACAAACCGGAATCATTAACAGGTTCAAAAAGGACTCCCGTAAAATCGCGCAAGTTCGGAATCCCTCCTTCACCCACCTCATATTCTTGATCGATACGAATTTCGTAAAAATGCGGCGGTTCTCCTCGCAAGCTTATATGATCCGTCCCTATCTGGGCATTCAGATACGGAAAACACGCTAACATTCCCAAAAGAGCCAGCCAACAATGGGCCCGTCGAAGCCATGATTTCACACTCATTTCTTTCACCTATTCCATTTCATAAGGCAACAGATCCCAAAGGTTGCATGGATTCTAAAAAAACACTCACCAAATGCATCTACCATGAGAAAATGAACTCTGGTTGCCGAGGGTTGAAATGTCAGAACGAAGCACACCTAACCAAAAAAAGAATAATAGTCAAAACCCAAACACATACATTGCAAAGGCATTACATAATCTGTCTGCAATAATATGTCCATGCATTATATCCACTTCATCAACGTCAACTATTTCAACAACATCCAGAAAGCCCATAAAACACCCGCCCCCACGACCAATCCGTAGCCGCATTCGCCAGAATGTGGCCCCGACTCAAGGAACGGGTAATGATGTGATGTAACAAAGGATATTGTACGCGCACGGCCACCTTCTTGCGAAGTCCGCTACGCGAAAAGCTCGTGAGCGATGTTGCCGTGGATGTCGGTGAGTCGAAAATCGCGGCCGGCGTGACGGTAGGTCAGGCGTTCGTGATCGAGCCCCAATGCGTAGAGTAAAGTGGCATGCAAGTCGTGCATATGGATGGGGTTTTCCACCGGGCGATATCCAAATTCATCGGACGTTCCATAGGTCAACCCAGCCTTGACGCCTCCCCCGGCCATCCACATGGTGAATCCCTGCGGATGATGGTTGCGACCGTTCTTGTTTTCCGCAGTGGGCGTGCGACCGAATTCTCCGCCCCACAACACGAGGGTGTCTTCCAGCATGCCCCGTTGTTCCAAGTCCTGTAAAAGACCGGCGATCGGTAGGTCCACTTTGGCGGATTCGTCGATGCTGCCCTGTTCGACTTTCTGATGATGGTCCCAGGTGTAGTTGGTCGAGACCTGAATATACCGCACCCCCTGCTCCGCAAATTTACGCGCCAGCAAACATTGGCGACCGAAATTGTCAGTGGGTTCCGATCCGATTCCGTAGAGTGCATGGGTTGATTTGGATTCGTTGTCCAAATCCATAATGGGAGGCGCAGTCGTTTGCATTCGAAAGGCCTGCTCATAACTTTCGATCAATCCTTCAATCCCCGGATCACGCGCTGCCTGCTCGAGATGCTTGCGATTCATGGATTGCACGAAGTCCAATTGTGAACGCTGAGATTGAGTGGATTGCCTCGCGTTCGTCAAATTGGGAATGATGGCCTTGGAAATGGGCGTTTCGGCCGAGCCAATGGCCATGCCCTGATGGATGGCCGGAAGAAACGCGCTACCGTAATTCTGAACACCGCCGTGTCCTCGAGGCGGTGAGATGGTGATGAAAGCAGGGAGATCATCCTTCGCATCCCCCAGTCCATAACTGACCCAGGCACCCACGCTGGGTCGCACCAGATTGGCTTTGCCTGTGTGCAGGTTCAACAAGGCTTCACCGTGAGCCTGACCTTCGGTATGCAACGACCGAATCATGCAGAGCTTGTCTGCCTGCCTGGCCAGGTGGGGCATGAGATTGCTCATCCAGATGCCACTTTGACCATACTGTTTGAACGGAAACGGTGAACCCAGCAATTCCCCCATATTGCCCCGCTCCAATCCAAGATCCTTACCGTGAAGCTGCGAACCAGCACGATCATTGAGCAAAGGTTTGGGGTCAAACAAATCGACATGACTCGGGCCACCCCACATAAAGAGAAAAATCACCCGTTTGGCTCGGGGACGGAAATGTGGACGCTTCTTGAAACCATCCCCCATCGGTTTACCGGAGGTCCCGCTCTGAGCAAGGAGCGATGAGAACGCCATATGAGCAAACCCACAAGCGCTGGTCTGCAACATGCCGCGTCGACTGATCAAGGGTGTGAAAGAATGACAACTCATATCTAATCCAGGAATTGAAATCGGCTCATGGAAAACATCGCATGACAGAGAGCGGACCAGGCTTCCAGTTCGGGATTTTCCGATCCATCACGTTCCAACTGTTTTTGGGTTTGCTTGATAAAATCCAAAAAGGGCTTCACCTCGCCTTCAGCTGCCGTTCGTTGAAACATGGTTTCGTATAAGTGCCGCAATCGGGTTGATGCCTCTTCTTTCAAAAAACGCTGTGCAGTGGCTTTGGACAAATCCATCACCATGTCATCATTCAACAGGTAGAGTGCCTGAATGGCCACGGTGGTTTGCGGCCGCGCGCCCGTCGTGGCATGTGGATCGGCGAAATCGAACACATCAAAGATTTCGGGAAGATCATTTCGAATGGCAGGGAGATAAAGACTGCGATTCGGAAAATCCGTCCGTCGCCGATTCTTGTTGTCGCCGACCGCTGTGGCCTGATCGCCGAGATACCAGACCGACGATTGCATCGGAGTCAAATCGAGTTTACCAGCGACAGTTAACATGGCATCGCGCAGACTTTCCGGGTCGAGACGCCGGCGGTGCGCTCGCCAGAGCAAGGCATTATCCGGATCAACAGCATGCGCCTTTGCATCGTGCATGCTGCTCAAAGCAAAGGTCCGGCTGAGGACGATTTCGCGGACAAGGGATTTGACGGACCATCCAGATTGAATGAGACGCGAAGCAAGGTAGTCGAGCAATTCAGGATGAGAAGGTTTTTCCCCCGTTCGCCCGAAGTTATCCACGGTTCGAACCAAACCACGTCCGATCAGATGATGCCAAACCCGATTGGCAAATACTCGGGCGGTCAATCGCCCCGCCCCATTTTCCACATCGGTCAACCAGCGCGCCAATTCCAGTCGCCCGCTCTCGCCTTCGGGGATGTGGGCTTGCTCTTTTCCTACCACGCGAAGAAAACCTCGTGGCACCTGATTTTCCGGTTTATCAAACTGACCAGCTCGACGCACCGGTTCATCCTTTGGCTCATCCACATCCGTCGGCACCATGGCCCGGGGTGGAATGCCAGGAGGATGCTTCAAAATGTCTGCGAAGGATGCGATCCATTCTTTTTGAAAACGTATCCGGTCTTCAAAATTACGCGACTTGTCCTTGCTTTGCTCAGACAGAGCCCTGGGGTGCTTTTCAGCCAGTTTGTCCAGTTCGGCTTCATCCTGTTTTTCCAGAAGTTCCAAGGCTGACTCGGCTTGCTTTTTGGATTCGACGACTTTGGGCCGCTCGCGCCAGTATTTTTCGTAGGCGGCATTTAGCTCATCCCCCTTTTCGCCCAAACCAACCAATTGTTCCATCACACGCTGTTGACCGAGCATGTGACGTTGCTGCATGACGCGAGTGGATGTAAAAATACCGGCCAGCGCATAGTAATCATCGGTCGGAACAGGCTCGAACTTGTGATCATGACAACGGGCGCATCCCAGCGTGAGCCCCAGGACAGACCGGCCGATGGTGTCGATCTGTTCATCGGCGACATCCATGCGTTGCTTGTTGGGGTTGACACCCAGCAACACCTTGGGCCCGATCACCAGGAATCCCGATGCAATGCGTTGTTGATCTCGTTGTTCGATGGTGTCAAAGGGCAACAAGTCTCCGGCGATCTGTTCGAGAAGAAAACGGTCAAAAGGCATGTCATCGTTCATCGCCTGAATCACCCAGTTCCGATAACGCCAGGCCTCACGGAACAGGAAATTCTCATCCAATCCATTGGAATCCGCATAACGAGCCAGATCCAGCCAATGCCGCCCCCACCGCTCGCCAAACTGAGGCGAACTCAACAAACGATCCACCAAACCTTCCAAGGCGGATTCTGAGGGATGATCGATATAGGATTGCCGTTCGTCCCCCGAAGGAGGCAACCCCGTCAACTGCACATAAAGCCGACGCACCAAATCGGACGGATCCGCCGGACTCACCGATGCGAGCCCCTCGGATTGAAGGCGGGCTCCAATAAACGTATCAATGGTGGATAAATTTCCGTCTGTCGAAAAGCCAGGCCTCCGCCAGGTCAACGGTTGAAAGGCCCAATGATCACGTCCGGATTCAAGCAAATCGACTGCAGTTTGGCGTGACGGTTCATCAATATCCGACGACACCAACGGCGCTGCCGCCCAGCACTCATTCACTGAAATAAGGCATACAACTACCGCAATCATTGACAGGCAAATCCACTGCCATGATTGACGGTTCACTAATACCCTGGTTTGGCTGTTTTCCATGGCGTAGCTTTAAATGAAAGCAAGCAACCGATTCTTGTCTGGGATGGAAAAAACATGCTCTAAACCGGGAGTCATTGCAAGCCACAAGACTGGCAATGGATTCAGAACAAACAGCCAATCCACCGCATGCCGAACATAAACATTCGGCAACCCCCTTATGGAGTGCTGTAGCTCGATACAGCTTTGGATACCTCAGGGAAACGTGAAAGACACCCTCATGCCAGCAGCACCCGGCTCCTCATGGTGGAACCTCCACCAATGCATGCTCATGCCAATATATTTGGACCACTTCTTGGATACGGTCTGCAGTCCCAAATCGTGTCCAGAGTCCACGATGGCACACTGACACGTCATTAGTTTCCATCATAAGCAATGGAATGCAATCGGCACAAACAAACCACAACGTTCCCCTATCGTATCCAAAGCTGTGTCGAGCCACAGCACTCCAGAGCGCGCTTGAGTGGTTCGGATATTTCAGAGCTCGCGAACAATGTCCCTTCGCAACCTACATCACTTCAGTCTTTTGACTTTCAGTCGAATACTGCCTTTGTTGTTTTCGTAAAAGTGCCAGGCGTCATTGGGGAAAGCATACAAATAGCCGGGAGTTTTTACTCTAAATGCAGATGCTTTGGTTCCGTAGAGGGGAAGACATATGTACTCGTGAGGGGTCGGACTTCCATCGTTGTTGACCGGATCGGCAACGCCTTTATCATTGGCAATGGCACCGATCATCGAAAACCAATCGGCCTCCTCCACTCGTTTGGTGCCGTAAAAATCCGTGGAGGCATTGGTCTTGTCAAAAAGCTTCTCGAACTTGCCCCAAAGACTCCCGCCAAAGCGCACCACATCCCCCATGGTAAATTCACGATCCTTTTCTGTTCCCCGCCAATCACAGGCATCCTTTTTATCAATCCACTCGCCAGAAGATTCAAAAACATATGTCTCACCTGCCTTGAGATAAATCCCGGTCTTGTTCCAACGATTTGACGCAAAAACATCTATCTCCAATGACTGGTTTTTCTTGAGGCGTTTTGTCGGCCAATAATCGGGATATTTGATCAAGTTGGCCGACTGGCGGATCAAGACCGTGTCATGCAGTTCCTTGTTGCCTTGAATGATTGCGGGCACATTGCGGGGCCGTGACCGAAGCGCCTGAAATACCCCCTTGTAGGAATTGTGTATCACACCTAGAGGGTTGGGATGAATCTGCCCGGAGACATCCGAAAACGCCAATCCCGCTTTTTTCGCCTCGCTGATCATCCATTCCAAAGCGCCATCCGAAAGTCCTGAATCTTCATATCCACCTCCCACATCGCTATGCACTCCGGGAAACCATTTTTCAACCGCGTCCGCATGCCTCGCAAGGTTGGACCACCGGGTCACGGTAAAGCTCGCGCGTATCTCGTCCAATGCCATGGCATGACGTCCCACTTTCACATGTTTCCCCAGCGATTTGTCGTGAAATTCCCACTTACGTTTTCGATCAAACAGTGCGTTCAAAAGCTCGGCGTCATCCGGAATGCCCGCGGCACCGACGGTGTCCCATACACCAAGGAAATCAATGGGAACTGGATCTGCCTGGTGGAAGAAACATCCTTTGTAATCGGACTGGAATCGAAGCAAATGTTGCCCTTTGCGCCGGTAAGCCGCATAGGCAGCTTTGACGGCTTTCCACCGACCGCGGGAACGTTGTTTTCTGGAGAGCTTGGAAACAATGTCCACTTTTTCATGCTTGGCTGTGCGCTTGTCAACTTTGGAAAGATCCAGCAAACCGCCGGCCAACATACCTCCGAGACTGCGCACAGTAAAAGCACCCCGACTGAACCCAAACATAAAAATGCTGTCGCCCGCCTTGTAATGGTCAGCAAGCCAATAATAGGCGCTTTCAATGTGTTCCCCAAGACTGGAACCGAAAGCTCCGTCCAGAATTTTACTTAGTTTGCCTCCTTCCGTGCCGACACCGGTGTGGTAATACTTCTCCTGCGCAACACCGTTGTCTTCATCGGCGAGAGCTCGATAAATCTTATAAACATTGGTTGGTGCTGGCACACCGTTATCCTCCTGGGATGGCGTGTTCCAGGTACCGTCAAAACACACGATTAATTTCTTAGACATAACAGTTGCTTCTGCTGGTTGATTCCAAAGGATATCCTTCAGTCAATCAAACCAGCTCTACCACTGTAATGCGTCAAAAACACAGGATGAAGGTCATTTTTTTGAAAAAAACCGAAGCAACAACGAGTTTATTCGAAATTCAGGGAACATTCGCGGATATGCCACATGAGTCAGTCAACGCCTTGTATGATGTTCTTATTGGACATCATCGAGGCGGTTCTGCCCTTTGAACAGCATCTTGAAGAATCCTTGCTTGGATTGAAGTTGTGGAGACCGAGAGTCTACTGCCCACTCAAGTTCATTCACTGAACGAGCCTCTTGTAAATAGATCAATTCGGAATTCGTTTCACTCTGAAAACCAACGCCCCATCCTTCTGAACACTCGTCCAGTCTGATCACAAAATCGCCGGAAGAGGTCAATTTTATATCCATGATCCTGGGAGCAACAAGCACAGGCAAACCATGAAACGATGTTCCGAATCCCTGCGCTTCTTTTGACACAACAACAAGAGCACTCGCACAAACACCTTCGAAAACGTTTTCACCAATCAACGGAGCATTTCCTTCAAAACGAATCACCTTTAACTCGGGGCAATCGCCAAAGGCTTGCTCTTGAATGGACGTCACATTATTGGGCAAGAAGATCTCTGTTACTTTGGAGTGGCCTTTGAGTGCTCGAGCACCAATCTCAGTAACCCAGTCAGAAACACGGAATGAACCACAAAAACCATTTGGCACGCATTGCAGAGCCTTTTCCTCCATCGAGTACAAAGCGCCTTGGGGATCACTGCAATAAGTTGGATTCGCCTGATCCACTTCTATTGTACGCAAATGGTTGCATTCGGCAAAAGCATCCTCCCCTATGAATTCCACACTGGCTGGCAGGAAAACATTCTCAAGATAACTGCGACGAAAGGCGCTCCTACCGATTGCCTCAAGTCCCTCCGGAAATTGAATGCCCGTCAGATTGCGACACTCGCTAAAGGCGCCATCTTCGATAGACTTCAATCCTTCGGGAAAACTTACAGATTTCAAAGAAAAGCATTTTTGAAATGCGTTCGCACCGACCCGGGTCACATTGGCGGGAACTTCCACATGCTGCAGACTGTTGCAGGCAAAGAACAATTCGGGAGCGATTAAGTTAAGGTTGTTTGGCAAGTGAATGCTCTCCAAATCCGTACAGCCGTTGAATGCGGATGCGCCAATGGATTGCACGGAGTCCGGTATCTCCAATTCCGCCAATTGAACACACCAATTAAATGTCTCTTTCCCGATTTGGATGAGCCCCTCAGGCAAACGAACCGATTTCAGGTCAATACACCAATTAAAAGCTCGTTCGCGAATGGTTCTCACCCCATCGGGGATATGAACACTTTCCAATTGATAGCATTTGGCAAAAGCGTCCGCTCCGATGACTTCAACTTTCACTCCCTGGTAAGATGAGGGAATTTCAACATGCCCTGACATCTTGGTATCGCAGTATGTAACAACGGCCACACCGTCTTTAACGACTATTTCAAGTCCGTTGGAGTCGTATTCATGAGCATTCTGCCATATGTCATGGCCATCAGTTGACGAATGCCTTCCATCATCAATCCTCAAAAGTTCCAAGTCAAAGTCCCCAACACGGATCTCTGAATTTCCGTACTCTGCATCTGTGTTTTTGATTCAAAAAATTCTGGATGACTGCCCATCAAGAGATTCTTCCCCACGACAGCAAGCTCAAGATTGGCGTTGGGTTGCCAAGCCAGTCGAACATCCAACCCAAAGTAACCGGGAATTTCCACTGGGACCGGGCTGATGAAACTATTGGCTGTTGATTTCGTCACATACCTCCCGACCACATCAAATTGCACTTCCTTGGTAAGATCCATCTGCGATCGCAAGTGGATGATGTGCCTTGGTGCCTTTGCCGGGGGAACAGCGGGAGCCATGGGAGGGAGATCAAACTCGTTATACTGCAACGTATATGCTGACACCATGCTCCACCACTCACTGATCTCCAGCCGGGACGACAGTTCCACTCCATAGGATTCACCTGACATATCATTGGCAAATCCAGTGACCATCCCATTCCTCAAAGACAGGAGTTCGTTGGTGACCAGGTCATCATAATCATTAAAAAAAAGGGCCACTTCCATCGTCCACAGATCCGTTACGAGCCCTTTGTATCCCATCTCATACGCCATCATGTTTTCCGCGTGGAGATTGGTAGATCCTTGGAGCATCACCGGAAAGGCAGGAGTCCCCCCCTCGAATCTCACATCCGATTCGATGCGCGACGGGGTTCGAACCGCACGGGTAATGGAACTCCATAAGGTATGCTTGGAGTTCATCGAATATTGCAAACGAAGCCCTGGCTGAACTTCAAATCCGGTATAGTCGTTGTGTTCAAATTTGCTACCCAGTGTTAGGAACCATTTTTCGGGACTCAGGGCAATGGTGTCCTGCACAAAGGCGTTAAAGAGATGAAGTGTCCGGGTATCTGTCGTAAAGGATACCGTATCATTTTGGGCAGCTGACACATGATCATGCGTCATTCGATATCCCACCCCACCTGACCACTCGTGCCGCTCGCCCTGCGGGCCACTGAGTGTAAGATCCAAGTCTCCCACATTCTAGACATCATTCACAACAATGGAATTTCTGTCCGAACGATCAAAGTATCCCTGAACCGACAATGTCACACCGGATTCCATCTCCTTGGTCAATCTACCCAAAAGGTTCCCCCCTCTGTTATGGCTGATATCTCGCAGTGGTATGGGAAACATCCCGCCCACAGGTTTGACTGCGAACACATTGTTTTCACGTATGGCATAAACATCACTTTGAAACGTCAATTGAGTGGTTTCCTGCGGTTCCCAATCCAGTCGAAATCCGCCGCGCCCATATGAAAACTCATCGAATGCCTCGCCCCCACCTCGCAATTCAGAATGATCGGTGTTGCTGTATTTTCCGAATACCCGGAGAAAAACGTTATCCCCAAGCTGCATACCGTGTCGTCCAGCAACCAGGCCCTGAAGTTCCGAACCATATCCAACCTTGGCCAAGGTGCCCTGGGTATCTTTCGCAGATTTGGTAATGATATTGACCACGCCGTTCATCGAATTGGCGCCCCAGACCGAAGCACCGGGACCTCGAATGATTTCAATGCGTTGGATGTCATCCAGGACGGTATCCACAGCATCCCAATAGGTCCCGGCAAAGAGCGGCGCGTAAGTGCTACGCCCATCCACCAAAACCAACAGTTTATTATTCAAATAGCTGTTGAATCCACGAATCCCCACCGCCCAGCTGTTGTTGTTGATTTGCTGGGACTCGACACCCGGAGACATGCGAAGCGCCTCCGCAATGGAGGTAGCACCTGAACGCCGGATGTCCTCCCCTGTAAGCACCGTAACCGCTGCGGGAACTTCCCTTACCTTTTGCGGCGTTCGTGTTGCTATCGCCACCTGGATGTCCATCAACTCTTCCAGGGACATGGACATCAGATCCTTAGCCAGCACCGATTGTTGTGAAGCCATTTGGCCCGAAACACTCAATATTGACCAGCAAGAGATACACAAAACATGTATGATGCGAAGTCGCGATCGGGTAAGATTTATCATGATCGTCTTTCTACAACAGTTCCCGATTGGAGATCGGTTTTGATTGATTTCAAATGTAAAGCGAAAGGTGTGTGACCAATCGTTTGATTACCAAGGATTCAACAGACACCCGTTTCACTATCGGCATATTACCCAGGAATCAACACTTCATCGATAGAATACGACAAGGCTCTCATGCCTTTTGACGCTTTCGTGATGTTTCGTGCCAAAAACGACCTTTATGTCACGGAATTGTAATAGCAGTAAAAGTAGACTTACATCTCACCATTAACCAGACGTTTCACCACAGAAAGCGGATCTTCTTCTGAAACAAAACGGGCGGCCAAGGTGGTCGCTTCGTTCTTTTCGTAGGACTCCAATTCGCGGGATCTCTGTAACATCTGTTTTCGAAAATCCATGATATCAGAATAATCGGACTCCTTGACGCCCGACCTGGAACCCGTCTGAGTCATGATGGCACCCAGGACATCAAAAGCCGCCAACCTGACCGCCAGGGAATCATGCGATCTGAGCATCCCCAGGATACGGCGTTTGGCGAGCCAGCCGATGGTTGCGCGGTTGGATTTGTATAGGAACCGAAGCACATGGAGCGCAAAGGCCTGCCGGGATGAGCTATCACTCTGCAGGAAAGCATTGGACGTCTTGTAGACAAACTTCATCGGCTTGCTTTGGTAATTCGCGGCATCCAGCACTTTGACGACCAGCACGGCTTGCTTCCAGGCTTGTTCCGATATCTTGAATGAGTCCTGATTGTTTTGCATGAGCTTAACTTGACTGTCCCAGGCAAAAAGTCTTCCATTTACCTGGAGATTTGTAAAGCAACGGCCACATTTTTAAAAACGCCCTCACGTAGCTGCCTTCGCCAGAAGGTGGCCCACATTTTTGAAAACGCGACTACGTAGCTGCCTTCGCGAGAAGGTGGCCCACATTTTTGCAAATGCGGCTACGTAGCTGCTTTCGCCAGAAAGCGGCCCCCACAGCAATCCACGAAGTACAACACTTCAACACTTCACCGCCTTAATGCCTGAATACCCTCAATACCGATAGGCTTTCGCCCCTTCGGCGCGCTACGTCCGCTTGATTTCAGACGTTCCAGGAGGGCTTTCAGTTCTTCGCGCTTTGCCTTCTCTGTGAAATAAAGATTGGTCGTTTCACCCGGATCCTTTTCCAGATCATACAATTGCCCGGGCGCATCCGGAGCGGTGTCGGGGAGGGCATATTGATTTAATGGAGAACGATCGTATCGGTTGCCGCCCGAACCTTGGTGATCGAGGTATTTCCATTTCCCCTTGCGGATTTGGAGTTCACCTCGAAAACTCTGGGTGAGGAGATGCGGACGAATCGATTCATCCTCACCTTGAATTCCAAGCATCGCCGGCAACATGTCGAAACTGTCGGTCGCGGCATCATCGGGCAGTTCATACCCAACCACCGACGCAAGTGTCGCAAAGATATCGGTCGTATTGGTCATTTGATCCGATACTTGCCCCTCGGGAATCCTTCCCGGCCAACGCACGATAAACGGCACACGATGCCCTCCTTCCCAAGCATCCCGCTTCATGCCGCGCCAGTTTCCGGACGGATCATGATCGTGATCCTGTCGCATCCAATTCACATGCATGGTTTCCGCTCCATTGTCAGCGTTGAACAGGATCATCGTTTCTTCATCGATACCGAGCTCTTTCACCAGATCAAGCACGCGACCCACCAAAGCATCCAATTCCCATACGAAATCGCCTCGCGGTCCGGCTTCGGTGGCTCCATTGAACTCAGGAGCCGGCAGCACCGGCGCATGGGCGATCTGGGTCGAGAACACAGTGAAGAAAGGTTGCTCGGGGTGGTTTTGTCGGTGTTGGGTGATGAATTGCTTTGTCTTGTCGTAAAAGAGCAGATCCGCTTCCACAAACTCGTAACCAGGCGCCATCCACCCCTCGTCATTGTCCCAACGCCATTTGCCACCCGGATTGGGCAGATTATCCCGTTTGTGCCGTTGCGAGGCGGGAACCGGAACCATGCCGTTTTCGATGTAGATGTAGAGAGGATCCGTGGTCGGACAATTCGGCGTGACAAAGGATTCGTCGAACCCGCGCGCGTTGGGGCCATCGATCAAGGGCGTGCTTTTTTCGTAATCAATCAACAAAGAATTCTCGAAACCTCCGCCCAGTCGCTTGCCATCCTTGTCGAACCAGGTCAATCCCACATGCCACTTCCCGAACACACCCGTCCGGTATCCCTTCGACTTGAGCATCCCCCCCAGGGTCAATGTTCCCGGCTTCAAATAACTCGGCCCGCCCGGACCTTCCCAGGCGCCGCCCCCGCGTCCAGTGGAACGATAAATCTGTTGTCCGGAATAAAGCCCATACCTCGAAGGCGAACAAATCGTCGACGGACTGTGCGCGTCGGTGAAACGCACGCCTTCCGATGCCATGCGATCGAGATTCGGCGTTTGATACGCACATTGATCGTTGTAGCACGACAGATCACCAAACCCCAGGTCGTCGGCGTAGATGATGATGATATTGGGAAGAGCCTTTTCTCTCGCTTCCACCCGCATGGAGAATGCGACCACCCACAAACAAATCCATGTCATGCTTAATCTCATTCGTTGCATCGCGCGTGAAGGAGCGTTTCGATGTGAAGGATTTGTTGAGTGTTGAAGTTGTATGTCCATTTTGTAAAATGTTGTGCTTCGGTTGTTTGAATTTCTGTAAAAAATACTCCCAATCTTATTGAGGCCCGGCGGGCAGGTGATCGAGAAGATAACGAGTCATCAATGACCGCAAATGAACCGAGGTCCCCTTGCCTTCGCGGAGCCCGTGGTTGCGATTAGGGTAGGTCATGTAATCAAAACGCTTGCCCAGTTCGATCAAGCGATCCACCAAGCCTTCCGTGATCTGAAGATGCGTGTTTGTTTCTCCCGTGCCGTGAACGATCAACAAATCGCCCTTCAAGCCTTCAGCAAAGTTGATGGGAGCCGACTGCTCATACCCCTCGGGATTCGTCTCACGCGTTTCCATGTAGATTTCCTGAAACCAGGCGTTGTAAAGATGCGGTTGCGGCTTGGGCGCCACCGCGATACCGACCTTGTATACATCCGGTTTTCGGAACATCGCATTCAAGGTATTGGATCCGCCCCCACTCCACCCCCAGATCGCCACCCTCGACGCGTCCACATAGGATCGGGTCCGGGCCAGTTCCTTCAAGGACGCAGCCTGCTCTTCAGTCGAAAGAGGCCCCAGACTGCGGAAGATGGATCGTCGCCAGGCGGCGCCTTTCGGCGCAGGAGTACCCCGGTTGTCGATGGAGACCACCAGATAACCCAGATCAGCAATCATGCGATGATAATCCGCATGCACCTTGCCCCAGGCATCCAGAACGGTTTGTGCGTGAGGTTCGCCATACACATACACCAACACCGGGTATTTCTTTGAGGGATCAAAATCCGAAGGCTTGATCATCCAGCCGTCGACTGTCACATCATGATCGATTTCCAGTTGAAAAAACTCGGTCGGACGTGCTACCAGGGATTTCATTCTGTCACGCAACTCACGGTTGTCTTCAAGCACGCGTAGAACACGATGATCCTTCAAATCAACCAACTCCATAACCGGAGGCACATCAAAACTTGAATAAGTATGAAACGCCCACTGATGATCGGGCGAAAACACATAGTCATGTGTGCCGGATTGATCGGCAGGTGTCACCCGTTCGGGCGCGGCGCTTCCATCCAGCCGAACCCTGTATAAATACTTCTGCGTGGCATTGTCCGGCGACGCATAATAGTAGAACCATCCCCTCTCTTCATCCACCTCCGCCCGCTGAATGATATCGAAAGCCCCGGGCGTCAAAAGAGACAGCTCCTCGCCGTCCCGGGAATACACATAGGCATGACGCCAGCCATCCTTCTCGCTCACCACAATGAAAGCCTGCCCATCACGGATCCATGTCAGTCCCGCATTGATCCGATAACTGGCAACCACCCAGGCGGGGTCTGATTCATGAAAAATACGTCGAACACTGCCCGAACGAATATTGCATATAAGAAACTCACGTTCATCACGGAAACGGCTCCGAGTTTCGACCAGTAACTCTTGCGAATTCCCGGCCCACTCCACTTCCCCCAGATAAAAACCCTCAGACGGAATTGGAATGGCCATCCAACGCGTCTCCGTCCCCTCCACATTCACCACGCCAACGCGCAAGGTTGGAATATTCTCCCCCACCCGGGCAAACCGATCTTCCCTCACCTCCGGATAGGACGGATCCCCAGGAACCAACACCGACCTGAGCCGCACTTGTGAATAATCGGATTGTGTAAAAGCGATCCATTGTCCGTCCGGACTCCAAACCGCGCCTCGATGAAACACCGGTTGATCCGTCACCTTCGTTGTAAGAGCCTTCGGTTCACCACCTGCCAGATCTCGCACAAACAAGTTTCCATCCTCGGAAAACACCTCACGCTTACCATCCGGCGATAGATTCCCGTTAGGGTTTGAACTCGAACGATCCGAAGCCTCGAGAATCGTCCGCTTGCCGCTGCTCACATCATAACGCGCCCTCACAGTTTTTCCTCTATCGCCATCTTGTTCTCGAACCACATAACCCGAGCTATCAGAAAGCCACTCCCCACCAAAGCGCTTGGCACGAAACTCGCCCCTCTCATAAATGGCCTGCAGACGAGATTCGACTTCATCAAGAACCTCGTCATGAGAAGCCCCAAAAGATCGATCAAACCCGGCACCAAAACAGGCCAAGCTTGCCAACAACACACACAAAGGAGAATAATCGGTTTTCATCTGGATAGCCACAAACCTAAAGGTTTCAAGGCACCTGATCGAGGGATTAATTTCTTTACTTATTGAGTATATGGTAAAGATTGCTCCACGAGCTGTTTTTAAAATTCGGAAAGCCTTATGAATACCAATCATACCCCACTCACAGTCAAAAGAGCTGTATCGTCACAGAAAATGTCACTTTGCAAAGCTTTGACGGTCCTCATCGCCACTTCCCTGGTGGCATGGAATACACAGGCGCAGTCACCTGATGTCGTGAATACCGCACTGGATACCAGCGGCCTGGAATTTGAAGCTGACGGCAACTGGGAATCCCAAAGTGCCGTTACCGCCGAAGGAGTCGACGCCCTCGCAAGCGCATCCATCGGAGATGCCGAAGCGGCGGAAGTCTATCTTGCGGTGGAAGGGCCTGTTTCAGGTAGTTTCTGGTGGAAAGTTTCCAGCGAAGAAGGTTTTGATTTCCTGTATCTCCTTGTGGATGGTGAACTGACGGCGGAGATCTCAGGAGAAGTCGACTGGCAGCAGGTGACCGTTGAACTAACGGCAGGTTTTCATGAACTGGGCTGGATTTACGAGAAAGATGATGAAGGATCCAGCGGACAGGACAAAGCCTGGTTGGACGGTTTCCGGTTTGGGGGAGAAGAACCAACACCCAACGAACCTCTTCAGATTGCCACACAACCCTCAAACCTGACGGTGCAGGCGGGCGCCAGCGCAACCTTTTCCATCGTGGCCACCGGAGGGACCGGGGCCATCCAATATCAGTGGTTCAAAGATGAGGAAGCCATCGCCGGAGCCACGGGCGCCAGTTACACCATCGCATCGGCAAGCAAACAGGACGAAGGCAGCTATGCCGCCGTGGCATCCGTTAGTGAGGACGAATTTGTCGTCAGCAATCCGGCATCCCTGACAGTCACCGAAGGCGGCGGCACAACGAACCCGGGAACCAATGGAAACACATGGACCATTTTGATCTACGGACACGCCGACCATAACCTTTCCTACAGCCTCGTTCGGGACATGTTGGAAATGGAACAGTGTGGCAGTGGTGAAGGATTCAACATCGTGCTGCAAACCGACTTCAACGCCTCTGACCGGGATTTTGCATCCTTCGCAGTGGAGTCCGGAATTCCTCAATCAGTACATTCGGGCATTACCCGCTATCTGGTCGGATCGGATACGGACAACAATCCAAACACTTTCAACTCCCAACAAATCGGACGTTTGCCTGAGTCCATGAACATGGATTTGGACAGCACACTGAAAGACTTTCTGAACTGGGGGTTCAAAACGTATCCAGCCGAACGCTACGGAGTGGTCTTTTGGAATCATGGCGGACAATGGCAAGGATTCGGCGGCGACACCCAGGACGGGACCACGCACACCGATGGATTGTCCACAGCCGTCATCAAAAAAGCACTCAACGAATCCATGTCACAAAACTCCGTATCCAAATTGGATTGGATCGCATTTGACACCTGCTTAATGGGTGGTGCGGAAGTGCTGGTTGATTTTGTCGGATATTGCGACCTGTTTATCGCCAATGCGGAATTGGATTATGGAGACGGGCTGGAATACGGTGGAGAGCTGAATCTCCTCAAACAGGACCCGACCATGGACATCATGGAATTTGGCCGCAAGGAAGTTCCGGTTTGGGATGCCCACCACCAAACCCAGGTTGATCAAGCGCTCAAAGTGCACGCCACATTTGATCTGAATAAATTCGCGACCTTTTCCCAAAACCTCAATCAACTTGCAAAAGGCCTGCGAACGGCTTTGAGCAGTGGCAACAACGCGCCCCTGAGCCTCCAGCGCCAGACCGTGCACTACAACATCGGCAGCGTGCAGGAAATCAACAAACCGACCGACTACATTGATCTGGGTGAATACGCAGACCGCATCGCGAATCACTCCTCCTTCAATGCCAGCGTCAAAGCCAGCGCCCAGGCAGTGAGTCGTTCGATCGATGACATGGTTTTGGGCATGAGTGCTGGAACGAAACGAAGCGGCAGGGTGCACGGCCTCTCCATTTACTTCCCCACCAATGGCGTTACCGAGGATAATATCTACCTTGATCTGGCATTCAACGCATTGCCCGATGCGACTTGGCAGGGCTTCATGGGAGATGTGGCCAAAGCTTATGGAGCGGATACTGGAGGACCTGGCGTCAGTGTTGGCAACAGCGGATCCGCTCGTCGAGGAGCAGGAGTTGATCGAGGAGCAGGCGATGTGGTCTTCGTAGGATCTTTGGACGACCCTGCATCGCTGGTTTTCAACTTGAAGGAAGGAAACGACGCCTACGGATTTTATGCGGCATTGGTCAGCAACCTGGAAACGGAAGATCCCAACGAACATGTTTACCTGGGAGAAATTGCAACCGGTTTGGCGGATGGTCCCGGAGAATATGAACTCTATTGGGACACGACAGCCGTAACCATTTCCAGTTCGCCGGACGATGGACAACCTTACCTGGGAGGTTGGTATCAGGAATCCGGATCCAACATCATGATCAGCTACGCCGACTACGTTGCCCCGGGAGAAACCGAACCCGTTGAAGTGATTCTGATCACCGAACTCGGAGAAGAATCAGGACAGATCATTCAGGTATTGGACTCCGCACAAGATACTCTTTCCGCAGTTGCAGATGTCCAACTGGCGCCAGGTGGAAAACTGATTCCGGTCTACTACACCGAAAATCGTGTGGGTGATCCGGAAACCTGGGATGTCTATGATATTTATTTCGAAGACAATTTTGTCCTGATCCCGGAAGATGGTTTGGCTGGGATCAAAGTGGAATACCTCCCGGTCTTTCTAGGAGATTACACCGTGGAAATTGCTGTGACCGATATTTTCGACAACCAAAGCGACATCCTGAATTTTCCGGTCCTGGTGTTGGATGACATCACCAAACTTCCGAAAACCCCTACCCTGGCAATAAGCCAAAGCATCGCAGGCGAACTCAGGATCAGCTGGCCGCAAGTGGATGGCGGATTGTTCACTTTGGAGGTCACATCCGATCTTGGAGGCGAATGGACCCCGGTCGACAATGCCACTATCGGCTTCGACGAAACCAACGGATTGGAGTTTTTCACCGCATCGACAACGGAGCAGCAACAATTCTTCCGCTTAAGCCGGAAAGTTGCTGAGCAGTAGTCGCCGTCTCAATCGCCCTGAATAGGCTAAAATCTCGTTTCAATTTCAGCCCGGGAAGAAATTCCCGGGCTGAATGAGTTTAAGGGTATTGATGCCAGAAGTCATACGTTGCAAAGTCGGGATCAAGCGGATAGATTTCGGCCACATAAAGTACTCATAGCGCAACCTTCATCAAGATATGTCCAAAGCCAAAAAACCACCCGCATCCTACTCTATTCCATCTTTTCGCTCCGGAGACTATGCCGCCGTCCCGCAACAATTGGATAAGTTGGCTGCTATGGGCTTTAAGTGGGTGACATTCACTCCGACCTATGAAGTAAAGGAGATAAAACAGACTGCCAAAAAGCGACTTGAATGATGTGTTCAACCCATTTGTCAGACTTTGGCGTGCCATATTCGGACAACCTACCATCACCAATCACTACCTCGAACTTAATGATGGACAAACCCCGTTCAAAGAATTGAGAAGCGCCGTCCTGTCCGCGATAAAGAAAGGATTCAATGTAAAGATAGAACCGCACCTTGACTGGGCTTCCACGCTCTCAGGCACATCGGAAAAAGATTGGCGCATGACCATGTATTTTGATCCGGTGGACGCCAAAACACTCTACGAAGGTTATGAAGAAAAAATCTTCACCCCCATCCTGGATATCATTGAAGAAGCAGAAACCATTACCAGACCACCTGATTCGAAAAAGCCCTGTTACGCTCTAACCTTGGGATCTGAATTGGATGTATCGCTGTATGCCTTCGTAGCAGGCTGGGAACTTTTGAAGATCCGCACTCAGAGAAAACGCAAAAGTCTTGGATTGGAAAAGCCACGACGATTATCCATCGGACACAAACTCAACTACGATGTCTTCGAGAAAAACGGAGCCCTG